>Ga0160428_1000285_pt1 | contig 61108 bp, 44 predicted proteins | sample SolpanmetagenomM_FD_108198 | JGI IMG/M metagenome (GOLD analysis project Ga0160428, IMG submission 108198) | Solar panel surface microbial communities from Lawrence Berkeley National Laboratory, California, USA - M | ecosystem: Engineered > Built environment > Solar panel > Unclassified ... | reverse complement strand
GTCATGCCGGCGGCAAAATTAAATAAACTCTTTCTTGTCCTTCACCATGTCGAAGAGCAACTCGCGGGCGCGGTGCAGCTGAGCTTTCACGGTGCCAAGCGGGGCCTTTAGCTCAGTGGCGATTTCTTCGTAGCTAAGCTCGTCGAAATAGCGCAGGCTCACGAGGCGCTGGTATTTATCGGGCAGGCGCGACACCACGTGGCGCATGATTTCGATTTTCTGATTCTTAATCGTGGTGTCGGCCGGGTTGAGGTCGTTGTCGCGAAATTCGAGCTGAATCTCGTCGCCGTCGCCCATTTTCACGGCCGAGTCGATGCTCATCGTCTTAATTTTATTCTTGCGAATAAAGTCGATGCAGTTGTTGGTGGCAATACGGAAAAGCCAGGTGCTGAACGCAAACTCGGGGTTGAATTTGTGCAGGTTCTTAAACGCCTTGGCGAAGGCCTCAATGGTAAGGTCCTCGGCATCGTCGGGGTTGCGCACCATCTTAAGCACCACGTGAAACACGGGCTTCTTGTAGATGTGCATCAGCTCGGCGTAGGCCGTCTGGTCATTGTGGTCCACGGCGGCCCGGATAAGCTTGAAATCATGCTTAGCCTTGGTCGAGAACTGCTTTTGAATGTCGGCGGGATTTACTTCCATTGGAGCGGGCGGCGGCGAAGCAAGGATAAACTCCAGCCGCAATAGAGGACAAAGTATAGAAAATCGAGCGCAGGCAGAGCGAGCGGCGATAGCGTGGTGCGCAAGCGCCGTGCTAGGGGTATATAAGCGGCTAGCGCCAACAATGTTCGCGCCAACCAGATTATTGCCAAAGATACCAAGTTTTCGCGGCTCAATGCAACTGCCAGAACGGCGGGCGTGAGCAGGTAAAACAGGACGTTGCTGCCCATAAACAGGGCCAGCCGGCGGCGGTCGGCGGCCCGGTAGCGGCCCCCGGCCGAGAGGTGCCGGCGCTTTTGGCGCCACCAGGTGCCCCAGGTTTCGGCGGGCTGGCTGGTGGTGTGGGCGGCGTAGTCGGCCACCACGGCGGCGCGGCCGCCGGCCGCCACCGCGTCCTGCACCAGCAGGTCGTCGTCGCCGCTGAGGCGGCGAATGTGGCTGGCGAACCCCTTGGTGCTGTTGAAGGTAGCCTTGGTATAGGCCAGGTTGCGGCCCACGCCCATGTAGGGGTGGCCAGCCCAGGCTAGCCCCAGGTACTGGGCGGCGGTGAGCAGCGTTTCGTAGCGAATGAGTTGGTTGAGCAGGCCCGGCGCCTCGGCGTAGCCCGAGTAGCCGAGCACGAGGTCCGCACCATTTTTCTGGGCAAAGCCGCGCTGCATGAGGCGCAGCCAGTCGTAGGTGACAGGACGGCAGTCGGCGTCGGTGAAGAGCAGGCGCTCGTAGCGGGCGGCCTTGATGCCCAGCGTGAGGGCGTATTTTTTGGGTGAGAAGCCCGCCGGGGTGTGGCTCACCGTGACGAGCCGGAAGCGGCCGGGGTAGTACTGGCTGAGCTGCTGGGCGTAGAGGTAAGTATCGTCCTGGCTGCGGTCGTCGATGAGCACCAGTTCAAAGGCGGCCGGGTAGTCTTGGCGCAGCAAGATGGGCACTAGCTCGCGCAGGTTATCCAGCTCGTTGTGGGCGCACAAAATGATGGATACCGGCTCGGTATCGGGGCCGGGCGCATCGCCTTCAGCCTCAAGGGGCCGGCGCGTGAACGGCCGAAAATAGCGGACCCAGAACCACGTCTGCACGAGCAGTAGCGGCACTAAAAGCAGGGCAAGCGGAAAGTGGGGGAGCGGGGGCAACGACACGGGACTAGCCCACAAAGGTACGCCGGCGGTAATTTTGGCAGAATGAAGTTTGACCTAGTAGCCCACGACCCCGGCACCAAGGCCCGCGCCGGCCACCTCAGCACGGCGCACGGCCTCATCGAAACGCCCATTTTTATGCCCGTCGGTACGGCCGGCACCGTGAAGGCGGTGGGCCAGCAGGCGCTCAAGCACGACGTGCAGGCCCAGATTATCCTCGGCAATACCTACCACCTCTACCTGCGCCCGGGCCTCGACGTGCTGCAAGCTGCCGGCGGCCTGCACAAATTCAACGGCTGGGACGGCCCCATTCTTACCGATAGTGGGGGCTACCAGGTGTTTTCGCTGAGCGGCACCCGCAAGATTAAGGAGGAGGGCGTCACGTTTCGCTCGCACATCGACGGTTCCAAACACCTGTTTTCGCCCGAGGGCGTGATGGATATTCAGCGCCGCATCGGGGCCGACATCATCATGGCTTTCGATGAGTGCACGCCCTGGCCCTGCGATTATGACTACGCCCGCCGCTCGCTCGATATGACGCACCGCTGGCTCAAGCGCTGCATTCAGCGCCTCGACACCACCGAGCCGCTCTATGGCTACGAGCAAACGCTGTTTCCCATCGTGCAGGGCAGCACCTTCAAGGATTTGCGCCGGCAGTCGGCCGAGTTCATTGCCGAGCAGGGCCGCGCCGGCAACGCCATCGGTGGCCTGAGCGTGGGCGAGCCCGCCGAGCTGATGTACGAGATGACGGAGCTGGTCTGCGACATCTTGCCCAAAGACAAGCCGCGCTACCTCATGGGCGTGGGCACGCCAGCCAACATTTTGGAAAACATTGCGCTAGGCGTCGATATGTTTGACTGCGTGATGCCGACCCGCAACGCCCGCAACGGGATGCTGTTCACCACCCAGGGCATTATCAACGTGGGGAGTAAGAAGTGGGCCGACGACTTTTCGCCCATCGACGAGGAGCTGGGCGGCCACGTGAGCACGTTTTACAGCAAGGCCTACCTGCGCCACCTTATTCACTCCAAGGAAATTTTGGGGGCCCAGATTGCCTCGCAGCACAACCTCACTTTTTATCTCTGGCTGGTGAAGGAGGCGCGCAAGCAAATCATTGCCGGCACGTTTGAGGCCTGGAAAATGGTGATGGTGGAGAAGCTAATGCGCCGCCTTTAACCGCAGATTTAACGGATTTAACGGATTTCGCGGATACGCCCGCTGCGTGGACTGGCTAGGCTACTTGGTATGGATGATTGTTTTGGGGAATGGGTGAATGCTGATTTGGACACGGCTAGTGCTGGGGGGCTAGAGGTGGCTGGCTTGGTGGCGGAGCCGGGGGCGGCGTATGGGGTAGACTTGGCGGCCTACACACCCTTCACGCATCGGGCTATTGGCTGCGCCATGCGGGTGCATAGTATTCTGGGCGTGGGCTTTCCAGAGGTGATTTACCAGCGGGCGCTGGAGATTGAACTGGCTCGCGAAGGGATGCAGGCTAGGCACGAGGTCGAAATGCCCATCTACTTTCGGGGGCAGCAGATTGGCAGCCGCCGCGTCGATTTTATGGTCGAAGGCCCTCAGCCCGACAAGCCCATTCTGCTGGAGCTAAAAGCTACCACCAACCTCACCGATAGCCACTTCGCCCAAATCATCAACTACCTCGAAGCCTACCGCCTGCACGTGGGCCTGCTCCTCAACTTCGGCAGCACCTCGCTCCAATACCGCCGTTTCGTCAAGTCCACTTTTCAAACCTAGCCAGCCAGCTCGCCAGTTCGCCAGCTAGTACCAGCACCACTACCCACAACTGCACCACCAGCCTAGCCAGCCTGCGCAGCAGGCGTATCCGCGAAATCCGTTAAATCCGTTAAATCTGCGGTCATGAAGATTCTTGATAAATACATCATCGGCAAGTTCCTGACCGCGTTTTTCTTCACGGTCGTCATGCTCGTGTCGGTGATATGCGTGATTGACTACACGGAGAAGAACGACGACTTTCTGCACCACAACCTCACGTTCTGGCACGTCTTCACGCACTACTACGTGTACCTGTTTCCGTATTTCTCCAACCTGCTGGCGCCCATTACCATCTTCATTGCGGTGGTGTTTGTGACCTCGCGGCTGGCGGCGCGCACCGAGCTGGTGGCCATGCTGGCCAGCGGCATGAGCTTCGAGCGGCTGCTGCTGCCCTACGCCATGGGGGCCAGCATTATTGCGGTGCTCACGTTTGGGCTCATCAGCTGGGTTATTCCAAAGGGCACCAAGGAGATAGTGAAGTTTGAGAACCTGCACGTGCAGGAGCCCTGGAAATATGAGGGGCGCAACATTCACGTCAAAATCGGGCCGCGCAGCTACGTGTATTTGGAGAGCTATAATGCCGACCAGAATACCGGCTACCGCTTTGCGCTCGAAACCATCGACAGCACCGTGCTGCGCCGCCGCCTCACGGCCGACGCCATTACCTGGGACTCGACCAAGCAGGCCTGGAAGCTGACGCCCCAAACGGTGCGCACCTTCCACGGGGCTACCGGCGAAACGCTCAAGCTCTTGCCGGCCCGCGATACCACGCTCAACCTCTACCCCAAGGACTTTGCCAGCACCTACCGGCTGGCCGAAACCCTGACCTCGCCCGAGCTCAACGACCTCATCGCCACCAAAATAATGCGCGGCGCCAACGACACGGCCCAGTACCTGAGCGTGAAGTATGAGCGCTACGCCTACCCGTTCGATACCATTATTCTCACCCTTATTGGGGTGGTGCTGAGCGCGCGCAAGAGCCGCGCCGGCGTGGGTGGGCAAATCGCGCTGGGCTTCGTACTGGCCTTTATTTTCATCATTTTCGTGATGCTCTCGCGCAACCTGGCCTCGGTAGGCTCGGTGCCGCCCATGCTGGCCGCCTGGATACCGGGCATGGTGTTTTCGGTCATCGGGTTTTTCCTGTACCGGGTAGTGCCCAAGTAGCATCCCTAAAACCGTCTGTCATTGCGAGAGCAGTGACAACTTGATTATGCTTAAAGACTATCTCAAGTTGCATTTTATTGTCCTGCTGTGGGGCTTCACCGCCATCCTGGGCAAGCTGCTCACGGTGCCGCCCGTCGAGCTGGTATTCTGGCGCACGGGCCTGGCCAGCGTGGGGCTGGCTGGCTTGCTGCTGGCGCGCGGCACCGCCTGGCGCGTGGCGCCGGCCGAGGCCCTGAAGCTGCTGGGCGTGGGCGCGCTAGTGGCCACGCACTGGATTACGTTTTTCCTGGCCGCCCGCCTGTCGTCGGTGAGCGTGTGCCTGGCGGGCATGGCCACACTGGCGCTCTGGACCTCCCTGCTCGAGCCGCTGCTGCTGTGGCGCCGGGTGCGGCCCTATGAGGTGGGGCTGGGCCTGCTGGCGATGGTGGGGCTGTACCTCATTTCGCAGGCCGAGTTTACGCAGCTCACGGGGCTGCTGGTGGCGGTGGGCTCGGCGGGTTTGTCGGCGCTGTTTAGCGTGCTCAACTCGCAGCTCGTGAAGCACCACCCGCCGGTGCGCCTTACGTTTTATGAGATGGCGGGCGCTTGCCTGAGCATCGCGTTGTTTTTCCCCATTTACAGCCGCTACTTCACCCACGGCCAGGGTGTGCAGCTAGCCTGGCACGGCCTCGACTGGCTGTGGCTGCTGCTGCTGGCGGGCGTGTGCACGGTGTACGCCTTCTCGTCGTCGGTGGAGCTGATGAAGCGCATTTCGGCCTTCGTCGTGAACCTGACCATCAACCTGGAGCCGGTCTACGGCATTGTGCTGGCGCAGCTGCTGTTCGTGTTCGGGGTGCCGGGCTTTGGGCAGGAGAAAATGTCGGGTGGCTTTTACCTGGGCACGGTGCTCATCCTGGCCAGTGTGCTCGTGCACCCCGTGCTCGACCAGTGGAACCAGCGCCGCGCCCGCCGGCAGCAAGCCGCTGAGGTCGTTGTTTGAAGCTAATTAAAAATTAAAAATGAAGAATTAAAAATCGTACGCGCCCATTTTTAATTCTTCATTTTTAATTAGCTTCAAAGCACGCCTCGCCACACCAGGTACTCGGCGGGCCAGGCTAGCGCCGGCGCTTCGGCCTGCCCCGGAAATAGCCCGTATACCGCCGAGCCCGAGCCCGAAAGGCTGGCGTAGGTAGCGCCGGCGCTGTAGAGCTGCTGCTTGATGTCGGCCAGCACCGGGTAGGCCGGGGCCAGCGACTGTTCGAAGTCGTTGAACACCGTATCGCGCCAGGTGTCCATTGGCGCGGCCAGCGCCGCCCGCAGCGGCTGGGCCGGCGCCTGCGGCACAATGCCCGCAAAGGCCTGCGCCGTGCTGATGTGCAGCCCCGGGTACACCACCACGCAGGGCGTGCCGGCCAGGCGCAGGCCAATGGGCTCGAACACGTCGCCCCGCTCCAGCGCCAGGCACGGCTGGTTTTGGATGAAAAACGCGCAGTCGGCCCCCAGCCGGCGGGCGTAGCTTTCGAGCTGTTCCGTCGAGAGGCCCAGGCCAAATACCTCGCCGATGGCCCGCAGCGCAAACGCGGCATCGGCCGAGCCGCCGCCCAGGCCGGCGCCGATGGGCACAATCTTGTGCAGCTGCATCTGCACGGCGGGCAGGTCGGGGAAATCGGCTTTCAGCAGCGCATAGGCCTTGAGGCACAAGTTGGTGGCCACCTCACCCGGAATGGGCCGGCCGCTCAGGTCGAGGCGGGAGGCTAGCTGGCCCTTGGGGGCGGGCAGCACTTCGAGCACGTCGGCCCAGGGCAGGGGCAAAAACACGGTTTCGAGTGCGTGGTAGCCGTCGGGCCGCTTGGCCGTCACGTAGAGGCCCAGGTTGAGCTTGGCGTTAGGAAAAACTAGCAAGGGAGAATAAGTAATGGGAAAGTAAAGAACGTCATGCTGACGAGAGGAAGCATCTCGCTCGCGCCACGAGGGATACTTACCAACCAGGCGAGCGAGATGCTTCCTCTCGTCAGCATGACGTTCTTTGCGGCGCACTACTCACTGTAAAAATGTATCCTGGCAAGCGCCTGCTCGACCTGGCCGTGGCCCTGCCGCTGGCGGTGCTCACGGCGCCGCTGCTGGTGCTGGGCGCGGGGCTGGCCGCCTGGCAGAATGGCGGCCTCTGGCTATTCAGGCAAGCACGGCCGGGGCTGGGCGGGCGGCTTTTCAGGCTCTACAAGCTGCAAACCATGACCCAGGCCCGCGACCCGGCCACCGGCGCGCTGCTACCCGATGCCCAGCGCCTGCCCCCGCTGGGCCGCTGGCTGCGCGCCACCTCGCTCGACGAGCTGCCCCAACTCTGGAACATTGTGCGCGGCGACATGAGCCTAGTGGGTCCCCGGCCGCTGCTGCCCCAATATTTGCCCCTGTACTCGCCCCGGCAGGCGCGGCGCCACCTGGTGCGCCCTGGCCTCACGGGCTGGGCCCAGGTCAATGGCCGCAACGCCATTAGCTGGGAAGAAAAATTTGAATTGGATAACTGGTACGTGGACCACGAAAGCCTGGGGCTCGACCTGCGCATCCTGGTGCGCACGGCCGGGCGGGTGCTGGGCCGGCGCGGTGTGGCGGCGGCCGGCGAGGCGACCATGCCGCTTTTTCGCGGCAGCGGGCGCCCGCCGGGCACCGGTTTGGCCGAACGCTAACCCGCCGCCCGGCGAAAAAGCCAGCCGGCCGGCTGGCCAGGCCAGCCCAACACGGGGCGGCGGATAGGACGGGGTAGGCTAGCGAGCGGTGCCGGAGGGGGCCGCGCCGGCTGGGTAGTAGCTGAGTTTGCCCATAGCGGCAGAAAGGCAGAATGTGCAGCAAAGGTCAGGCAGGGTGCGGCCAGGGCGCAATCGTATTTCTACGCAAATGCCGCGCGTAGAAATACTTGAATTAGGGTGTCCGTTTCTGGGCAGTCCGTCCGGCAGTGGGCACATTTTGGTCGGGGGTAAGGAGCTATTCTGATTGCAACGCATTGATGATTAGAATTTTGTGTGGATGGCACGGGGCTTGGCTTAAGTATAGAGTAACCAGCCCCCAATCGCCCACAAATGGACAGAGTAATCGCCCCCGCCACCCAACGCCGCCGCCAAGTGCGCCGCTGGCTCACTGGCCTGGTCGCGCTGGCGGCCCTGGTGGGGGCCGGGCTGGGGCTGCGCGCCGTGTTGCAGCCCAGCCTGCGCCGCGCCGACATTCTCACGGCCCCGGTCGAAACCGGCGACGTGAGCGCCATGCTCACGGCGGCGGGTACCGTTATTCCGGGGCGCGAGGCTGTGATTGTTAGCCCCATCCAGAGCACCGTGCGGCGGGTGGCGCTGGCCGTGGGCGCCCGGGTGCAACCCGGCCAGACCATTCTGGAGCTCGACAAAGACCTCGCCGCCTCGACCCTGGCCAAGCTCGACGACGAGCAGCTGCGCAACCAGAACAAGAATGCTCAGCTCGGCCTGACCCTGGCCCGCAGCCTCACCGACCTGGCGGCCCAGCAGCAAACTCAGGATTTGAAGGTGCGCAGCCTGCAATCGGCCCTGCGCGACGAGCAGCACCTGCTCGAAATCGGGGGCGGCACCGCCGAGGCCGTGCGCCAGGCCGAGCTAAGCCTGCGCACCGCTAGCCTCGAAGCCACCCGGCTGCGCCAGCAGCTGGCCAACCAGCGCCAGGCCAGCCAGGCCGACCGCCGCGAGCTGGGCTTCACGGTGTCGATGCAGCAGCGCAGCATCCAGGAGCAGGCCGCCAAGCTGCGGCAGGCCGACATCAGCAGCCAGCTGCCGGGCGTGCTCACCTGGGTCAATGACAACCTGGGGGCCACCGTGCAGGCCGGCGACGCCCTGGCCCGGGTGGCCGACCTCAGCCACTTCCGGGTGCGCGCCACCCTGGCCGATACCTACGCCGACCAGCTGCACCCCGGCGATGCGGTGGTGGTGCGCCTGGGCCCCGGCACCGACCTGCCCGGTACCGTGGCCAGCATCAGCCCGGCCGTGGAAAAGGGCGTGGTGACCTTCTACGCGACCCTGGCCAACGACCACCACCCGGCGCTGCGCGCCAATCTGCGGGCCGACGTATTCGTGGTAACCCGCGCCCACCGCGGCGTGCTGCGCCTCAAGAACGGCCCCTACTACCAGGGCGGGCAGGAGCAGCCGGTGTTTGTGCTGGCCGGCGGCCGGGCCGTGCGCCGGGTAGTGCGCTTCGGCGACAGCAACCCCGACTACGTGCAGGTGCTCAGCGGCTTGGCCAGGGGTGAGGAAGTGATTATCTCCGATACCAAAGCCTTTGTGGATACGCCCGCGCTCACCGTCAAGCCATAGACCGTCGCCTGCTGCCCTTCTTTTTTAGCCTCTTTCGCTTCTTACCATGCGCGCCTTCTTTTTCGCTTCCGCCCTTGTGCTGACCCTGGCCGCTGGCCCGGCCAGTCCCGCGCTGGCCCAGGCCCCGGCCGCCGCGCCCCTCCGCACCGACAACCGCCAGCGCACCGCCCTCGATGCGGCTGTGCAGCAGGCCGCCGCGGCCTACATGCAGCAGCCGGCGGCGGTGGGCCTGTCCATTGCCTTGTCTAAAAACGGCAAGCAGTACTTCTACAACTACGGCGAGGTGGAGCGGGGGAGTGGCCGGCTGCCCGCGCCCACCACTTTCTACAACATGGGCTCGGTAGCCAAAACCTTCGTGGCCACGCTGCTGGCCCAGGCCGTGCTCGATAAGAAAGTGGCGCTTACCGACGACATCCGCCAGTACTTGCCCGGCCAGTACCCCAACCTGGAGTTTGAAGGCCACCCCGTGCGGCTCGTTGACCTGGCCAACCACACCGCCAGCCTGCCCGGCACCGCGCACGTGTACCCTCAGGCCCTGGGCGACAGCCTGCATGCGCTGGCGCTAGCCCCGCGCATTGCCTACTACAACCGCTACTCGGCCGATAGCCTGCTGGCCGACCTGCACCACCTGCGCCCCACCGCGCAGCCCGGCACCACTTACCGCTACAATAACCTGGGCCCGCTCATCCTCCAACTAGTATTGGAGCGCGTGTACCAGCAGCCTTATGAGCAGCTGATTACGCGCTACGTGCAGCAGCATTTTGGTATGCGCGCTACCAAGCGCGTGCTCTCGGCCGCCGAGCAGGCCCGCTTCGCCACCGGCTACGAAACTCCCCAGCACGGCCAGACGCCCACCAACTACACCGGCTACTGGGGCGGCACCACCCTCACTTCCACGCCCGCCGACCTGCTGCGTTACGCCCAGGCCAACCTGGCCGCGCGTGACCCGGCCGTGCGGCTAGCTCACCAGCCCACCACTACGCTGCCCGAGGGCTACGCCGTGGGCCTTGTGTGGCGCCTCGATACCGACGCCACCGGCAGCCGGCGCAGCTACCACAGCGGCCACTTCCCGGGCTACAACACCTGGCTGGCCGTGTACCCCGACCAGGACACCGCCGTGGTGCTGCTCGTGAATGACAATAGCAGCCAGGACCGCCTCACCGAGCTGGGCAATCAACTAAAGCTGGCCCTGGTGGCCGGCGCGGCGCAGTAGCCTTCCACTCCTCGTGAAAAATACCTTACCTATGCATACGTTGCGCTGCCTGCTTCTGGGGTTGCTGAGCACCTGGGCGGGGCTGGCCCCGGCCGCTGCCCAGGAGGCGCCGGCTAGCCTCACGCTGCCCGCCCTCATCGAGCAAACGCTGGCGGGCTCGGCCCCCGCCGTGCAGGCCCGCGCCGCCCGCGAGGGGGGCTACTGGGCCTACCGCGCCTACCAGGCCGGCTACCGCCCGCAGCTGGCCTTGCAAGGGGTGGTGCCGAGCTTCAACCGGGCCATTATCCCGGTGGTGCAGCCCGATGGCACCACGGCCTTCCAAAGCGTGCGCTACAACAACTCGCTGCTGGCCGCCACCCTGACCCAGAACATCGGCCTCACCGGCGGGCAGGTGGTAGTGGGCTCGCAGGTGCAGCGCTTCGACGACTTTATTCGCACCGAGAAGCGCTACAACAACCAGCCCTTTACCCTGGGCCTGACCCAGCCGCTGGGCTACTTCAACGGCCTGAAGTGGGAGCGCCGCCTCGCCCCGCTGCGCTACCAGGAAAGCCAGCGCCAGTACCTCGAAGACCGCGAAGCCATTGGCCAGCGCGTCACGGAGCTGTATTTCGACGTGCTCTTGCAGCAGGTAAACGCCGCCGTGGCTGGCCAAAACGCCCAGGCCACCGCCGAGCAATTGCGCGTGGGCCGCGAGAAATACGCCCTCGGCCGCCTCTCCCAAAGCGACTTATTGCAGCTGGAGCTCAACCTGCTCAATGCCCAGCAGGCCCAGACCCAGGCCCAGCTCGACGCCGAAACCGCCGCCGTGAGTTTGCGCACCTACTGCGCCCTGCCCGCTGCCGCCGAGGCCGCCGGCGCGGCCACCGTGCCGCCGCTGGCCGTGCCCGCCCCCGCGCCCGCCGTGGCCGTGGTGCCCGCCGAGGCCCTGGCCCAGGCGCGCCGGCACCGCGCCGCCGTGCTCGCCTTTCAGCGGCGCGAGCTGCAAGCCGCCCGCGACGTGGCCCAGGCCCGCGGCACCACCGGCTTCCTGGCCACCCTCACTGCTAACCTCGGCTACGTGAACCAGGCGCCCGGCCTCGTCGATAGCTACCTGGCCCTGCAAAACCAGCAGCAGGTGGCGCTGGCCTTCTCGCTGCCGCTCGTGGACTGGGGCCGGCGCCGCGCCACCGTGCGCACCGCCGAACTGCTGCGCGACCAAACCCAGGCCGCCGTGCGCCAGGACGAGCGCAGCTTCGAGCAAACCATCCTCACCCAGGCCGGCCAGCTGCCCGCCCTGGCCAGCCAGGCCCGACTGGCCGCCCGGGCCGATACCCTGGCCCAGCGCCGCTACGCCATCACCCGCGCCACCTACGCCGCCGGCCGCCTCTCACTCACCGACCTCACCCTGGCTGCGGCGGCTAAGGATGTGGCCCGGCGCAGCTACATCCTGGCTTTGCGGGCCGGCTGGGTGGCGCATTTCAGCCTGCGCAGCCTCACGTTATTTGATTTTGAAACCCAGCAGCCGCTGGCGGCTGAGTAATCGTCCGCACGGGCGCCTCACCCCTAGCCCCTCTCCGAAAAGGAGAGGGGGACTAGCTCTAGCTCTGACTCTAAATAGTTGGTTTCTAGAAACTAGGATTAGAACTAGTTCCCCTCTCCTTTTCGGAGAGGGGCGAGGGATGAGGCGCCCCGCCCTAACCGCCCGAACACCCTAAAAAACAGCATATGTCAACCACCACCACTGCCCCCGTCATCCGCCTCACCGGCATCGAAAAAGTGTACCAGACCCGCACCATCGAAACGGTGGCCCTCAGCGAAGTCAACCTCACCATCAACCGCGGCGAGTTTGTGTCGGTGATGGGGCCCAGCGGCTGCGGCAAGTCCACGCTGCTCAGCCTCATGGGTTTGCTCGACGAGCCCAGCGCGGGCACCATCGAGATTGACGGCCGGCCCGTCACCTCCTATTCCGACAAAGAGCTGGCCGGGCTGCGCAACCACAAAATCGGCTTCGTCTTCCAGAGCTACCACCTCATCAACGACCTCTCGGTGCTCGACAACGTGGAGATGCCGCTGCTCTACCGCTCCGGCATCAGCGGCGCCGAGCGCCGCAAGCGGGCCCTGGCTGCCCTCGACCAGGTGGGGCTGAATGCCCGCACCGGCCACTTTCCGGCGCAGCTCTCGGGGGGGCAGCGGCAGCGCGTGGCCATTGCCCGGGCCCTGGCCGGCGCGCCCGAAATCATCCTCGCCGATGAGCCCACCGGCAACCTCGACTCGGTGATGGGCGAGGAGATAATGGAGCTGCTGCTGGGCCTCAACCGCCAGGGCACCACCCTGGTGATGGTAACCCACGACGAGCAGCAGGCCCTCAAAACCCAGCGCCTCATCCGGTTTTTCGACGGCCGCCAGGTGGCCTAGCCGCCAGCCCGGCGGCAGGGGACATACTTAGTTTATTTTTTAAATAGATATGTCCTAACCTGACCCCCTGCCACGGACATAATAAAATTATTTTTTTGATAACTATGTCCGTGCCGGCCCCGGCTGCTGGTGGGGCAGCGGCCCTCACCCTTTCTCCCCGTTTACCTTCTGCCTCTCATGCTTCTTTCTTACCTCAAACTCGCCTGGCGCGGCTGGCAGCGGCGCAAGTTCTTCACCGGCATCAGCCTGTTTGGCATCAGCTTCACGCTGATGATGCTGGTGGTGGTGTACGCCCTGTTTGACCACGCCGTGGGGGCGCGCACCCCCGAGCAGCGCGCCGACCGCCTGCTGTTCATCAACCGCATGATACTGAAGGGGCCGGGCACGCAGGGTAGCTCGGCGCTGGGCTACAGCTTCTTGCAGCGCCACGTGGGCACGCTGCGCACGCCGCAGGCCGTGGCCCTGAGCGAGGCTTTCCCCATTAACATCACCCTGTACGTGGGCCAGCAGGCCGTGAAGGCCGACCGCCGCTACACCGATGCCGCCCTGTGGCAGGTGCTTGACTTCGACTTTGTAGCCGGGCGGCCCTACAACGCGGCCGAGGTGCGCGACGCGGCCCACGTCATCGTGCTCAATGCCACCGTGGCCCGGCGCTGCTTTGGCTCGGAGGCCGCCGCCGTGGGCCAGGCCGTGCAGCTCGATGGCCAGCCCTACCGGGTGCTGGGCGTGGTGGCCGACGTGGCCACCGCCCGCGAGCTCACCTACGCCGAGTGCTGGCTGCCCGTGACCACCACCGCCGACGACCTGCGCCGCCCCGACTACCTGGGCGACTACCAGGCCATCTTGCTGGCCCGCCGCGCGGCCGACGTGCCCGCCGTGCAGGCCGAGTACCAGCGGGTGCTGGCTGGCCTGCCCATGCCCGAGAAGCAGTACAAGGAAATCCGCTCCTACGCCCGCACCCTGCTGGCCAACTACATGGCCAACCACAATAACAGCGCGGGGCAGGACGGCGACGCCGCCGCGTTCTGGCGGCAGTGGCTGGGGCTGGGCCTGCTCTTTATGCTGCTGCCCGCCCTCAACCTGGTCAACATCAACGTGAGCCGCACCCTGGAGCGCAGCGCCGAGATAGGGGTGCGCAAGGCCTTCGGGGCCACGGCCGGGCGGCTGGCGGGGCAGTTTCTGGTCGAGAACCTGCTGCTGACCCTGCTGGGCGGGCTGCTGGGGCTGGCCCTAGCCGCCGCCGTGCTGCACCTGCTCAACGACAGCCACTTCATCCCCTACGCCCACCTGGCCCTGAGCGGGCGCGTGTTTGCCCTGGGCCTGGGGCTGGCCCTGGTGTTCGGGCTGCTGTCGGGGGCTTACCCGGCTTACAAAATGTCGAAGCTGCCCGCCATCAAGGCCCTCAAGGGCGAGCTAGGTAGCTAGCCGGGCGCCGCTCCTCCTTTCACTCCTCAACTACTCGCCGCTATGCTCCGTCACCTGTTTACCCTGATGTGGAACCGCCGCCGGGCCAATGCCCTGCTCATGATAGAAATTTTGCTGGCCTTCGTGGTGCTGTTTGCGGTGGGCACCATCGGGGCCGACCTCTGGTCGAACTACCGCCAGCCGCTGGGTTTCGAGTACGCCCAGGCGTGGCAGGTCAATATTTCATTTGGGAGCCAGCCGCCGGCCGAGCGCTTCGGCACCCTGCAGCAGGTGCTGGGCCGGCTGCGTAGCCTGCCCGGCGTGCAGGGCGTGGCCGTGTCCACCGCCAACACCCCGTTTTCCTTCAATGACAGCCAGATATCAGTTGACCAAACTGATGCCCACGGCAAGGCGGTGCGGAGCGCCGAAACGGTGAATATCTTCAACATCGGCCCCGAGCTGCGCGAGGTGCTGAACCTGCACGTAGTGGCCGGCCGCTGGTTTGGGCCCGGCGACGTGGCCCGGGGTGCCCACGGCCCCATCGTGATAGACGAGCGGCTGCGCGAGGTGTTCTTTCCCAGCAATGCGCAGGCCGTGGGCAAGCTCCTGCATTTTGATGAGAAACAGTTTCGGGTGGTGGGTGTGGTGGAGGCCTACCGCGCCGATGGCGAGCTGCAAGCGCCCAAGCCCGCCGTGATGCAGCCGGTGTTCGCGGCCGATACGGCTTTCCTGCCCGATGCCCTGCTGCTGCGGGTGGCCCCCGGCAGCGGGGCCGCCCTCGAAAAGCGCCTCACCGACGAAATCCGGCGCATCGGCCCCACCTGGTCGAGCCGGGTACGCACCCTGCCCGAAATGCACGCCAGCCAGGTCAAGCAGTTGCTCACCAAGCCCGTGCTGCTGACCATAATGAGCTTGTTTTTGCTGATTAACGTGGCGCTGGGGCTCTTCGGGGTGCTGTGGCTCAACATCAGCCAGCGCCGCGCCGAGCTAGGCGTGCGCCGGGCGCTGGGCGCGCCGGCCGGGGCCATCAGCCGCCTGATAGTGGGCGAAACGCTGGCCCTCACCACCTTCGGGCTGGGGCTCGGGCTGCTGATAGCGGTGCAGTTTCCGCTGCTCGGGGCCTTCGAGGTACCGGCCAGCGTGTACCTCACGGCGATGGCGCTGGCGGCGGCGGGGCTCTACGCGCTGGCGGCGGTGTGCGCGCTCTACCCCAGCCGGCTGGCGGCGGGCATCCGGCCCGCCGTGGCCCTGCGCGAGGAGTAGGGGAGCAGCCTCAAAAACCGCGGTTACCTGCCATTCGCGGGGTTTCGGATAATATTCTGGCAGCCCGCGGCAACGGCTGGCACCTTTGCTGCATCTGCCTGGCTAGCCCGCCGCCCGGCCCCGGAAAATATTTTGCGGCGGGCCTGTAACGGCCGCCCGGCCTGCCCGGTACCCACTGCGAATTTCACCCAATAGCGTCATTTCACCTTCCCTTTCTGAGTCATGAAAAACCTGCTGCTCCCCGCCCTGCTCGCGCTGGCTACCCTCACCACGGCCCGCGCCCAAAGCACCCAAACGCGTTCGGTGCCCGCCTTCCACGCCATCCAGGTAAGCACCGGCATCGAGCTCGACCTCACCGCCGGCCGCAGCCAGCGCGTGGAGGTGAGCGCCGCTACCGATGCCTACCGCGACCACATCGAAACCACCGTGGAAAATGGCGTGCTGGTGCTGCGCTACAAAAACGACGACGACCGCAACAACCGCGACCGCACCAACAAGCGCCTGCACGTGGCCGTGACGGCCGACGAACTCACGGCCCTCGGGGTGAGCAGCGGCGCGTCGGTGCGCACCTCGGGCGACTTCGACGCCGCCACGTTCCAGCTCAGCGTATCGTCGGGGGCCAGCGTGCGGGCCGGCCTCGACACTAATACCCTCACCGTGCGCCAGAGCAGCGGCAGCAGCGCCGACCTCAAGGGCCGCGCCACCAGCCTCGACGTGCAAAGCAGCAGCGGCGCCACCTTCGACGCTGCCAGCCTCCAGACCGAGCGCTGCCGCGCCGAGGCCAGCAGCGGCAGCTCCATCAAAGTAGCCGTGAAGGACGACCTCGTGGCCCAGGCCAGCAGCGGCGGCAGCGTCAACTACAAGGGCTCGCCACAACTCAGCAAGCACACCAGCAGCGGCGGCAGCGTGAGCCGCGACTAGGTGGTGTAGCGGCGATGGGGTGATGGGGTGATGAGGTGAGTTGGTGATGCAGGCGGGAGAAACAGCGCGTGCAAACGCACAGTAGTACCGTTCTTTGTTCGACCCTGCCGGCATCAGCCCTGGTGCGGCTTTGCTTCGCAACCTGCTCACTCCGGCACCTCTTTACTGCGTTACTTCCTCACTCCATCACCTCCTCACCGACTCACCCTTGAAAAAATACTTGCTGCCCGCCGCGCTGTGGCTGCTGGCCCTGGCGCCCGCCGCGGCCCAAACCACTGCCGCCCCTACCACTGCCGCCGCCAATGGCCCGGAGGTGCGCAAGGTGGAGAAATTTCGCGCCATCAACGTGGGTACCGGCATCGAGCTCACCCTCACCGGCGGCCCCGCCCAGCAGGTGGAAGTGAGTGCCACTACCCTCGACCAGCGCGAGCACATTCTGACCAAAGTGAGCGATGGCGTGCTCAACATCCACTACGAAAACCTGGATGAGCGCGCCGGCAACTCGAAGAAGGACCGCCAAAACCGCAAGCTGCGCGTGGCCGTCACGGCCGACCAGCTCATGAGCCTGGCCGCCAGCAGCGGCGCCGCCATCACGGCCAGCGGCCCCTTCGCCACGCCCGATTTTCAGATTAACCTCTCGTCGGGCGCCGCCCTGCGGGCCGACCTCAGCGTGAACGTGCTCATCATTCGCCAGAACGGCGGCAGCGTGATTGACCTCACCGGCCAGGCCCCGCGCTTCGACCTCAACCTCACCGCCGGCTCGGTTTTCAACGGTGAGAAGCTGCTCACCAACCGCGCCCAGATTGAGGCCAGCAGCGGCAGCGTCGCCAAGCTGGCCGTGAAGGAAGTGCTGCTGGCCGAGGCCAGCGGCGGCAGCAACATCAAGTACTACGGCGCGCCCGAGGTAACTAAAAACGCCACCGGCGGCAGCAGTATCAGCGGCCGCTAGGGACGATTAGTACAAAGCCTGACCAAATAAGAACGTCATGCTGAGCTTGCTGAAGCATCTCGCTTGCGCCGCTAGGGTTACTAACTCTACCGATTCGAGCGAGATGCTTCGCGGGGCTCAGCATGACGTTCTTCCTTTTTCCTTTCTATGATTCTTCTTGTCGATGACGACCTGGCGGTGCGCACTTCCCTGAAGCTGCTGCTGAAGCAGGCTGGCTACGCTGCCCAGGCCGTGCCTGGCCCGGCCGAGGCGCTGGCCGCCGTGCGCGAGGCCGCGCCCCAGCTCATCGTGCTCGATATGAATTTCTCGGCCGCCACCACCGGCGCCGACGGGCTGGCCCTGCTGGCGCAGCTGCGGGCCGTGGCGCCGCAGGTGCCGGTGGTGCTGCTCACGGGCTGGGGCAGCATTGCGCTGGCCGTGGCCGGCATGAAGGCTGGCGCGGCCGAGTTCGTCACCAAGCCCTGGCAAAACGAGGCGCTGCTGCAAACCATTGCCACCACCTTGCAGCTGCAAGCGGCCCCGGCCGGGGCTAGCCCCGACCAGAGCCGCGCCGCGCTCGACAAGCAGTTTGCCTTCGGCGGCATCGTCGGCAACGACGCGCGCCTGCTGGCCGTGCTGCGCCAGGTGGGCCAGGTGGCCGCCACCGATGCCTCGGTGCTGATAGAGGGCGAGAGCGGCACCGGCAAGGAGCTCATTGCCGAGGCCCTGCATCAGAACAGCCGCCGCCGCGGCCAGCCCTTCGTAAAGGTGAACCTGGGTGGCATTTCGGCCAGCTTGTTTGAGAGCGAGATGTTTGGCCACCGGCGCGGGGCCTTCACCGATGCCCGGGCCGACCGGGTGGGCCGCTTCGAGCTGGCCAACGGCGGCACCATCTTCCTCGATGAAATCGGTGAATTAGAACTAGCCAGCCAGGTGAAATTGCTGCGCGTGCTGCAAGACCGCACCTACGAGGTGCTCGGCGACAGCAAGCCCCGCCGCCTCGACTTGCGCGTGGTGGCCGCCACCAACCGCAACCTGGCCGAAATGGTGGCCCAGGGCCGCTTCCGCGAAGACCTGTTTTACCGCCTCAACCTCATCACGCTGCGCCTGCCCGCCCTGCGCGAGCGCCCGGCCGATGTGCCAGCCCTGGCCCGGCATTTCGTGGCCCAGCTGCAAGCCACCTACCAGCGCCCCGGCCTGCGGCTGGGCCCGGCCGCCGCCCACTGGCTGCAAGAGCAGCCGCTGCCCGGCAACATCCGCGAGCTCAAAAACCTGGTCGAGCGCACCGTGCTCACCACCCCCCACGACGAGCTGACGCCCGCTGATTTCCAGGCGCCCACCGGGGCTGGCCCCGCCCGCCCGGCCGCCGGCCCCGCCGAGCTGCCCACCCCCGGCTCTATGACCCTGGAGGCGCTGGAAGAGCAGATGATACGCCAGAGCGTGGCCCACTACCAGGGCAACCTCAGCCGCGTGGCGCGGGCGCTGGGCCTGAGCCGCGGCGCGCTCTACCGGCGCTTGGATAAGTTTGGGATTCCGTACAGCGAGTAAGCTTGTTCTGGCGGGGCGCCTCACCCCCCGGCCCCCTCTCCGAAAAGGAGAGGGGGTGCCTGTCGACTGTTTAACGGCTGCGAACGCGTGTTTACGGTCGGCCTCCCCTCTCCTTTTCGGAGAGGGGGCTGGGGGGGAGGCGCCCCGCCAGAACAGTTTTTTGGCCACTACCCAAAGCCTAGCCTCCTATGACCCTGCGCCTCCGGCTCCTGCTGTTTCTGCTGCCGCTGTATGCCGTGCTCCTTGCGCTGGCGGCGCAGGTGCGCACCAGCCAGCCGCTGCTGTTCGTGGCCTGCGAGCTGACGATAGTGGCCAGCGCAGCGCTCACCTGGCGCCTCTACCGGAGCCTGGTGGGGCCGGTTCGCCTCATCGAGGCTGGCACGGCGGCGCTGGCCGCGCAGGATTTCAACCTCAAATTCAAGCCCGTGGGCCAGCCCGAGCTCGACCAGCTCGTGGGCGTGTACAACCAGATGCTCGACGCCCTGCGCCAGGAGCGCGTGAGCCAGCACGAGCAGGCCGTGCTGCTGGAGCGCCTCATCGGGGCCTCGCCGGCCGGCGTGCTTTTGCTGACGTTTGACAACGAGATAGCCAGCGCCAATGCCGCCGCCGCCCGGGCGCTGGGCCAGCCGGCCGCAACGCTGCCGGGCCAGCTGGTGGCTAGCCTGCCCGCGCCGTGGGGGCCGGTGTTGGCAAGCCTCGCCGGTGGGCAGACCCAGGCGGTGCGCCTGCCGGGCGGGCAGCTCTACCGGGCCGCCGCCGCGCACTTCCTCGACCGGGGCTTTCAGCGGCGCTTCGTGGTGCTGGAGGAGCTGACCGAGGAGCTGCGCCAGCAGGAAAAACAGAGCTACGAGCAGCTCATCCGGCTGATGTCGCACGAGGTCAACAACTCCATCGGGGCCGTCAACTCGCTGCTGGGCAGCTTCGGGCACTACGCCCCCCAGCTAGCCCCCGACGACCGCGCCGACTACCAGGAGGGCCTGGCCGTGAGCATTGCCCGCAACACCCAGCTGGCCGATTTCATCGGGCGCTACGCCCGGCTGGTGCGCCTGCCCCCGCCTGCCCCGCACCCCACCGACGTGCACGCCCTGCTGCGCGACCTCGGCCGCCTGCTGGCCCCCCAGAGCGCCGCCCAGGGCGTGGCCTGGCACTGGCAGCTAGCCCACGAAGGCCCGCTAGTGGTGCCCGCCGACTCGCAGCAGCTCACCCAGGCCCTGCTCAACGTGGCCAAAAATGCCCTCGAAGCCATTGGGCCGGGCGGGGGCAGCGTGTGGGTGCGCACCACGGCCCAGCCGCCCAGCCTGGCTATCGAGAACGACGGCCCGGCCCTCAGCCCGGAGGTGAGTCAGCGGCTGTTCACGCCCTTCTTCAGCACCAAGCCGGGCGGGCAGGGCATCGGGCTGGTGCTGGTGCGCGATATTTTGCTGGCGCACGGCTTCGCTTTTCGGTTTGAGACGGAGGCCAGTGGCCGCACGGTGTTCGCCGTGCGGCTGCAACCCTAGCGCGGCGGGCGCGGTAGGGGCAAATGAGCCATTTATTTTGCCTGCTTTATGCCCCTTGCCTCGCCTGCGCCGCTCTTCTATTTTCAAAACCCGGTGGGCCGGCTGCTCGAGCACCCGCGGGGCTACGCGGTGGTAGAGTACCGCCCGGACCCGCGCCAGCTGGCCGACTTGCAGGGGCTACTGGCCCAGCTGGTGCGCCTGCTCACCCAGCGCGGCTGGAGCAAGGTGCTCGCCGACCAGCGCCTGATGCAGCCCTACACCCCCTGAGGAAAGCGCGTGGATACGGGCCAACTGGCTCACGCGCGACGTGGTGTTTCGCGGGGCCATCCTGCTGCCGCACGACGTATTTGCCCGCCTGGCCAGCTCGCAGCTCGTGCACGCGGCCAAAGCCGCCAGCCTCAGCTACCGCCTGTTTGAGGAGGCCGCCGCGGCCGTGTTCGCCTGGGGCAAGAAGCCTAGCGGCGGCTACTTGCCCCAGGCAAACACGGCCGGGCGCTTGTGCAGCTTGGGCAGCTCGGGCAGCTTGCGCCACTCGGCCACGGCCAGGGTGCGCAGGTACTCGGTGGGCGCCGTGAGGTCGGTGGCCACGCAGAGGCGGGTGCCGGGCGCCAGGTGCAGCAGCAGGTCGTTCAGCAGCTGGTCGTTGCGGTAGGGCGTTTCGATGCAGAGCTGGCTCTGGTCGCGCTGGCTGGCTTCTTTTTCCAGACTCTTGATGGCCGCGATGCGGGCGCCCTTCTCAATAGGCAGGTAGCCGTGAAAAGCGAAGCGCTGCCCGTTCAGCCCCGAGCCCATGAGGGCCAGCAAAATGCTGCTGGGCCCCACCAGCGGGCGCACGGCCAGCCCCAGCCGGTGCGCCTCCTGGGCCAGCGCCGCGCCGGGGTCGGCAATGCCCGGGCAACCCGCCTCGGAGAGTACGCCGGCCTCGATTTTCTCCCTTACCAACGGCTCCAGCGCGGCCTTTACCTGGGCGGGCGTGCTGTCTTTGTCGATGAGCACGAAGCGAATTTCTTCGATGACCCGGTGCGGGGCCACCTCCTTCACGAAGCGGCGGGCGGTGCGCAGATTTTCGACCAGGAAGTAGGGTAGCCGGGCCACGGCCGCCACCACCTGCGGCGGCAGCACCTGGGGCGCCGTGCCCTCAGCCAGTGGGGTAGGGAGGAGGTAAAGCATTTGGTTAGAAAAGATTACGGAAGATGGGTTAGGCGTCGAGGTCGGCCTCCAGCCGCAGGTCCATGAGTAGCAGCAGGAGCACAATGAGCGCGCTGCCCAGCAGCGCGGCGCTCAGCGTAAACCTGAGCGTGCCTAGCCCCCGGCGCGCGAACGAAGCTTGCACCGGCACGAGCAGCAACGGCTCGGCGCTCACGGCGCGGGCGGCCCAGCGGCTGGCCTGCACGGCCCGGTAGAGGCCGGGCGCCGGCGCCTCGGGCCGTTCCAGGTAGGTGAAGCGGCTGAGGGTGAGCGTGTCGAAGCGGGCGTCGAGGCGGGCCGCGGCGTTGGTGCCGCGCCAGGCTAGTTCGCCGGGCGTGAGGTCGATGCCTATGTCCTCGTGCGTGCTGTAGCCCAGCCAGGCGGGTACGGCGGCCGTGTCGGCGGCGGCGGGCAGCAGCGGGCAGGCGTAGTAGCAGCTGGTGTAGTAGCTGCGGGTGCCATTTTTCGACTGGGTAAAATTGGTAGCCGTGTACTCGCCCCGGTGCTCCTTATCGGGATAAAACGGCCCGCGCAGCCGGAAAAAAGTGGCTTCGCCGGGCTGGACCAGCTCGCGCACGTCGTGCAGGTCGCGCACCAGGCCCAGCCGCTCGTGCAGCACCTGCCGCAGGCCGTAGCCCAGCAGCACCAGCAGGAGCAAGGTGAAATAGAGCGGCAGGCGCCGGCTTTCGCCCTTGTAGGTGCGGGCCAGTAGGCCCCACGGCCGCCACAGCCCCCAGCAACTGCCCAGGGCTGCCAGCAGCGGCGCCCCGAAGCTCCACCAGCCGCCCAGCGCCCAGGGCTGAAACAGCGCCGTGGTGCCCCCGTAGCCCAGCACAAAGAGCCCCAGCGCCCGGAAATAGGGCAGCATCAGCCGCCGCCAGCGCGTGCGTAGGGTGCGGCGCCAGTTGGCCCAGAAATCCGGCGCGGGGCTAGCCATCAGGCGAGGTGGCCCACAAAATTGGTGACCAGCCCGTACACCTCTTCAGGCTTCTCGGCGTGCAGCCAGTGGCCGGCATCGGGCACGGTGACTACCTGCGAGTTGGGGAACAGCGCCGGAATGCCGGTGAGCTTATCCTCGGGCAGGATGTAGTCGGACTTGCCGCCGCGCACAAACAGCGCGGGCTTCTCAAAGGGCCGGGCCGAGGTGATTTCCTGGCCCACGGCGGCCAGGTTCTGCACCAGCGCGGGCAGGTTGATGCGCCAGGCGAAGGAATTGTCCTCGCGGCGGTACAGGTTTTTGAGCAAAAACTGCCGCACGCCCACCTGCGGAATGGTGCGGGCCAGCGCCGCCTCGGCTTGCTGCCGCGTCTGGATGGTGCTGAGGTCCACGGCTTGCAGGCCGGCGATGATGTCGTCCTGGTGCTCCATGTCGGAAAAGCGCGGCGCAATGTCGAGCACGATAAGCTGGGCCAGCCGTTCGGGGTAGCCCAGGGCCAGGCACATAGCCACCTTGCCGCCCATGCTGTGGCCCAGGAGGGTGAGGCGCTTCGCATCCAGGTTCAGGTGGTCGAAGACGGCCAGCACGTCCTCCGCCATGAGGGCGTAGCTGTGTTCGGGCGAGTGAAACGAGCGCCCGTGGTTGCGCAAGTCAATGGAAACCACGCGCAGCCCGGCCTCCTCGGCCCAGCGCCGGGCCAGGGTCTGCCAGTTGTCAAGGGTGCCAAACAGGCCGTGCAGAATGACGAGCGGCCGGGCCGTCGGGTCGCCCTGGTCGAGGTAGTGCAGAAGGGGCATTTTAATAATGGTTAATGATTAATTGTGAATGGTTAATGGGGGTAGTGAATAGGCAGAGCCACTAATAATTAATCACTAACAATTAACCATTGCATTAAGCCCACGCCCAGGCGCGGCGCTGCTCCTGCACGTCTACGCCGAAGTGGCGCAGGTAGCGCACCAGCAGGTGCATATCGGGCAGCACGAGGCTGGTAAGGATGATGTCGCCCTGGGGCAGGGGCAGGCGCAGGTACTCGTAGCGGCGCCAGAACACGCCGGGCCAGCGGCAGCGGCGCCACTCCACGGGGCCGGGGCCGGGCCAGCCCTGGCGGGCGGGGTCGTAGGCCAGCACCTCGTCGAGGGCTACTTGCAGGCGGCCTTCGAGGGGGTTGAAAACGAGGGTGGTAGCCGCGTTGAGGGTGTAGTAGCGCAGGTGCAGCAGCAGCGCGGGCGCGGCCAGGGCCAGCACGGCCAGCAGCAACCCCCAGGCCAGCCAGTGCTCGAAGGATGTGCTGGCCACCAGGCCGGGGCCGGCAGCGGCCAGCCCGGTGCCCACCGCCAGCAGCGGCCACGTGAGCAGCGACAACTGCCGGGCCGGTGTGGCGCGGTACACGGTGGCTTTGCGGCCAAAGAAGCTCAGCGCCCAGCGGGCCAGCCCCAGCAGCACCACCATAGCCACGGCAGCTTCGAGCAGCGAGCGGAGAAAATTCATTGCTGCAAAACTACGGGCCGGCCGCCGGGGCGGGCCAGCGCCGGCGGCCGGCCTGGGGGCCGGGCAGCCCGCGCAGTGGTAAGTTTGGCCCCGCCCGCACCGCCCGCGCCGGTGCCAAACCTTCGCAACCCGCATACTAAACGGGCTAAACCAATTACTGGCGCAGCGCCCCGACACGCTGCCAGCGTGGCCGCGCCGGGCCAGTTTGGCTGGGAATGGGGTTTCCTGCCTGTTTCGAAAATTAACCCGCAACGACTGTGACGCCCACGCCCGAAACGCCTCCGCGCGGCACGCTGCTCGGCACTAGCGCGGCTATTTTCCTGATTCGGTTTTTCCCGAACCTGGCCAGCGTGCTGGCGCTGGTGTGGCTGGCACGCACCATGCCCGCCGCTTACTACGGGCGCTACCAAAGCTTTTGGGTGCAGTGGCAGGTGCTGCACGTGGGGGCCTGCCTGGGGCTGCCCACGCTGGTGCTTGTCTACCCCTTGGCGCAGTTGCGCGGGCTGCTGCGGGCGGTGCGTCCGGGGGCGCTGGCCGCGCTAGGGGCCTGGGTGCTGCTGCTGGCTGGCGTGCTGGGCGCCTGGCAGGGGTGGGGCGGCTCGCCGTTTACGCCGTGGCAGGCAGCCGTTTTTTTGGTGCTGAGTATGCCCATTGCCGTGCTCGAAGCCTACGCCCTGGTGCAGCGGCAGTACCGGCCGGTGGCGCTGGTTAGCGGGGGCTACGCGGTGCTGTTCGTGGCCAGCCACGCCTTGCTGGTGGGCCACTATATCAGCAGTCCGCAGCTCATGGGCTGCCTGCTGGCTGGCAATGTGCTGCGCCTGGCGGCGCTGGCCTGGCTGGCCGGCCGCACCGCGCCGGGGCTGGCCCCGGCCGTGGCCCAGCCGTGGGGGGCGGTGCGCAGCCTGTGGCTGTACACAGCTCTTAATGAGGCCATCCAAGTGCTGTTTCGGTGGGTCGATAAGCTGGCGCTCAATTTTCTGCTGCCGGCCGCGCTGTTTGCCTTGTACTTCAATGGCACCATTGATATTCCATTTTTGCCCCTGCTGCTGGGGGCGGCGGGCAGCACGCTGCTGCTGCACTTTGGCGAGCCCGCCCGCACCGATGCCGAGCGGCTAGCCCTGCTGCGGGCGACGGGCGCCTTGCTGGGGCAGCTGGTATTTCCGCTGTTTTGCTTTCTGCTATTTTTTCGGCGCGAGCTGTTCGGAGTGGTGTTTGCGCACCGCTACGATGCGGCGGTGCCGCTGTTTGTGGTGGCCTCGCTGGTGGTGCCGCTACGGGCCTACAATTTCACGCCCCTGCTGCATCACAAAAAGCAGGGGCGCATCATCATCACCGGCGCGCTGCTCGATTTGGGGCTGGCGGTGGGGCTGATGTACCCGCTCTACCGCTGGCTGGGGCTGGCGGGCGTGGCGCTGTCCTTCGTCATCAGCTCCTACTGGCAGGCGAACTACTACCTCGGGCACTCGGCCCGGCTGCTGGGCGTGCCACGGGTCAGCATGCTGCCCTGGCGGGTGTGGGCCACGCAGGCACCCGCGGCGGCACTAGGCGTGGGCGCGCTGCACGCGCTGCTTGAGCTGGCCGGGCTGCCCGAACTCGGCGTGCTGGTGGCCGGGGCCGGGGTGCTGGGCCTGTGGCTAGCCGGGCAGCTGTGGCGGGCGCGTCGCATAGCCGCCTAGCGGTACGGAAACTGCATCCCCGCAACTATCCACAGCTAGGTGCCGGCCAATGCAGGCGGCGAGGCGCAAGGGTGCGCCGCTACCCTATCATTAGGAAAGAACTGGCAACCTGCCAAAACGCAAAAGCCGGCTGCCCCGAAGAGGCAACCGGCTTTGCGGGCTAGAGTGGCTAAGTTTGGTTAGAACGAGTAGCGCACGCCCAGCTGACCCTGCCAGCGCGAGGCCAGCTGGTCGATGGAGTAGGTAGCCGGCGTGCCGAAGGTGAAGGCCGGGCGGTCGAAGCCCTGCGTGGTGCCGGTGCTCTGGCTGTAGCTGGTGCTGAAGGCGCCGTTGGCGTTCACGTAGCCCACCTGGGTGAGGCCGGTGCCGAGGGTCGAGTTGAACGTGTTGGGCACGAAGTACTGGCGGCCCCAGTTGCTGTTGAGCAGGTTGCCCACGTTCACGATGTCAAGCGAAATCTGGATGGTGTGGCCCGCGGGTACGGCGCCGGTCACGTCGGCATCGAGCTTGCCAAGCTTGGCTTCGAGCATGAAGCGCACGTCGGCCTGGTTGTTCCAGGGGGTGCGGCCGCCGTTGCGCTCGGCATACTGGCCGCGGCGGGTGCTCAGGTACGAGTCGTTGCTGATGAAGCTGTTGAGGGCCGCGTACTGGGCGCCGCTGGCCTCCACGGTGTAGGGGGCGCTGCTGCTGCTGCGCGATACCAGGGTGATATCCGAGGCCGAGCCAGGAATGAAGGCGAGCTGCACGTTCTGCTGGCCGTTGCCCAGGAAGTTGTTGTTGTACACCCAGGTGTAGGGCGAGCCGCTCTGGTAGGTCAGCACCGAGGTGAAGTAGCCGGTGAAGCGCTGGGCAAAGGTCTTGTGCAGGTTGAGGCTGGCCACCACGCGGTGGCGCAGGTCGAAGTTGGAGTAGGCCAGGCCGGGGTCGTTCACGTTCAGGGCCGGGTTCAGCTCCCAGTTGCTCTGGGGCGAGTTGCGAATACCGTTGCTGATGTCGTAGCTCTTGCCGTAGGTGTAGGCCACGTTCACGTCCACCAGGTTGTTCACCGTCTGGCCCACCGAGCCCGTCAGCTGGTAGCGGTAGCCCTGCTGGGTGTTGGTGAGCAGGAAGGCGTTCGAGAAGTTATTGTTGACGCGGGTAGCGGCCGAGGTAGTGCCGGGGAACGTGTAGCCAGCGTAGCGGGGGCTCAGGGTGGGGCCCTGGGCCAGCAGCGTCGCGTTGTCCACCAGGTTGATGTTCTGGAACTTCACGTCCTGGATGGTCTTCGTGTACAGGGCCTCTACCGAAAAGCGGGTGCCCGTGGCTAGCTTGAAATCGACGGCCAGGTTCGAGCGCCACACCTGCGGCATCTTGAAGTTGTTGTCAATCAGGTTCACCTCCGTGGTGCTGCGGTTGCCGGCGGGCACCTGAGCGTAGATGTTATCTGGGTTCTGGCTGAGGTAGTACTTGCCGGCCGTGGCAGCGGTGGTCTGGATGTTGTTCAAATCCACCGAGTTGAAATTCACGCCGTTGTTGTAGTAGGCGTAGCCAAACCAAGCGAAGGGCACGCGGCCGGTGAAGATGCCGGTACCACCGCGCACCACTACCGAGCCATCGCCCTGCACGTCGTAGTTGAAGCCCAGGCGGGGCGAAATCTGCACGTTGCCCAGGTAGCCGTTATTCAGCTGCTGCCAAGCGGTGTGGGCGTAGGTCTGGTTGAGGGTGCGGGCGTCGTTGGCGGGGTTGTTCACCAGGCCCGAGTTCAGGGCTGGCTTGGTGGGCAGCGAGGCCATGTCGAGGCGGATGCCGGGGGTCACTTTCAGGCGGTCGTTTACCGACCATTCATCCTGGAGGTAGGCGCTGTAGAAGTTGATGTTGAACGCCGCCGAAGGGTTGTTGTAGTTGTAGTCGTACGAGTTATTGCCCACCGTGCCGTTGTTGTACGTGCCGCGAATACGGCTCGGCAGGTCGTTCAGGAAGTCGCTGGGGCTGTTGTACTCGATGCGGCCGTTCCAGGAGTTGATGAAGCCGTAGTCGATGTGGTAAAACTCGTTGTGCGTGCCCAGGGTCAAAGCGTGCGCGCCGGTGTAGAACGTGAAGTTGTCGGTCAGTTCAAACGTGCGCTGGCGGGTGTTGAAGATGCTCGCCTCGCGGTCCGAGCCCAGCAGAATCTGGTTCGAGCCGCCGCCGTAGTTCTTGGTCGGGTCGGTGCTCACGTTGTTAATCTGCACCGAAGGGTAGAGGTTGCCCTGGCCGCCGAGCAAGTTACGGTAGTCGTGAATGTTGGTGTAGCCCAGAATCAGGTTATTGGCAAACTGGCTCGAAAAGTTCGACTTCACTTCCAGTACCGTCGAGTTCTGCACGTTGGTTTGCAGGAAGTCCTGCGAGCCAAACTTGAACAAGCTGCCCGAGCGCTCCAGGTTGGTAGCCTCCGACTTGATGAAGTTGTGGCGCAGCGCAATGCTCGTCTTGTCGTCCAGGTTGTAGTCGAGGCGGCCAAAAATCTTGTTGCTATTCGCGTAGATGTTGTAGTCGCCGTAGTCGCCCACGTTGTAGTTGGCAGTACTGAGCGTGCCATCGGCGTTGCGGGTGGTGTAGTTGTTGAGCTTGCGGGTAATATCCTGGGCTAGGCCCAGCGCCAGGGGCGAGCCCTGCGTGCCGGCGGCGTAGAACTGCGGCTCGGTGCGGCGCGCAATCTCGGCGTTGGTGAAGAAGAACAGCTTGTTCTTGATAATCGGGCCGCCCAGGCGGAAGCCGGTCTGGTAGTCGTGGTAAGCCGAGCCGATTTTGGCGTTGTTGCCATCAATGCTGCGGCCCGTGATGGCCTGGTTGCGGCCGTAGCCATACACCGAGCCGTGGAAGTCGTTGGAGCCCGAGCGGGTCACGGCGTTAATCGAGCCGCCGGTAAAGTTGCCCAGCTTCACATCGTAGGGCGCCACCGAAGCCTGAATCTCCTGGATGGCATCGAGCGAAATCGGGTTCGAGCGGGCCGAGCCACCAGGCAGGCCGCTGGTGCCACCCTGGCCGCCCAGCGAGGGCGAGAAACCGATGGCGTCGTTGTTCACGGCGCCATCCAGGGTGATGTTGTTGTAGCGGAACGACGAGCCGGCAAACGAGTTGTTCGAGTTGCGCGGGTCGAGGCGGGTAAAGTCCTGGATGCTGCGCGAAATGGTGGGCAGCTGCTGCAACGCCTCGCGGCCCACGTTGGTGCCGGCGCCGGTTTTGGTAGCCTGGGTGTTGCCCACTACCACCACCTCGTTCAGGGCCTGGGCCTCGGCGGCCAGCACAAAATTGAGGCGGGTGGTGTTGCCCAGCGTCAGGAATACGTTGTTGATAGTCTGCTCCTTGTAGCCCACGTAGGTCACCGTCACGGTGTAGGGTCCGCCGGGCGCCAAGTTGGGGATGGTGAAGCGGCCATCGACCTCGGTGGCGGTGCCACGCTTGCTGCCGGTGGGCACGTGGGTAGCCACCACGGTCACGCCAATCAGGTCCTCATTCTTGTCCGAAATGATTTTGCCGCCGAGCGCCGAGGTCGTAACCTGGGCCGAGGCCAGCCGCCCGAGCAGCAGCAGTAGAAGTAAAACTCCCAGCCGCAACGCGGTCTGGCCATTAGTAAGAGTGCGCATGATAAGGGGGTTAAGCCAATGCGAAGGCAAAGGTCCCCCGGCATTTTCACCCCCTGGCTAGCCCTTCGGTTATCAAATTATTGGTAATGAAGCGCCGCCGTAATGCTGCCGTAACACGCGGCCCCGGCTAGCCCCCGCGCACCACCCGGTACAGCGCCTCGCGGTAGGTATCGCTCACCGGGATAAGCTTGTCCTGCACGTACAGCGTGTTCCCATCGAGCAGCCGCACGTGGTTGAGGCTGACGATGTACGATTTATGCACCCGCATGAAGGGCGGCTGCGGCAGCGTTTCGGCCAGCTCGCGCAGGGTCTGGTAAGTGGCAATGCGCTCGTGCGGCAGGTGCAGCAGCACGTAGTTGTTGAGCCCCTCCACGTACAAAATGTCGGCGTAGTTGATGCGCAGGTACTTGTTCTTGGTGTCGCCCTTCACAAAGAGGTGGTCGGCGGCGGGCGGCGGAGCCAGCACTGGCGTGGGCAGCGCGGGCGCGGCCGGCGCCACGGCCACCGGGGCCGGTAGGGCCGGGGCCAGCAGCGCCAGCGCTTTGTGCGCCGCCTTCAAAAAGCGCTCGAAGGCAATGGGCTTGAGCAGGTAGTCCACCACGTCGTTTTCGTAGCCATCCAGGGCGTATTCGGGATAGGCTGTAGTGAGCACCACGCGGGCCCGGTGGCCGGCCAGCTTCAGAAATTGCAGGCCCGTGAGGCGCGGCATCTGAATGTCGAGAAACACTAGGTCGGCGCGGCCTTGCTGCACCCAGGTCAGCCCCTCAATGGGGTCGGTGGTGGTGCCCACTAGGGTCAGAAAAGGAACTTGGCCGATGTAGTCGGCCAGGATGGCCAGCGCGGGCGGCTCGTCGTCAATTACCAGGCAGCGTATCATAAACAACGGGACTTGCAGCATCCGCCTAAGGCCAGGATGCCGGACTAAAAAAGGGGCCTAGCTGCCCGGTATCGGGTGGCTGGCCGTGGTTTCGGGTATCACGATGACGTAATCGTACCCCATTATTTTGCGCTGGAGGGCCACGTCGCCGCCTTGCAGCTTGCCCGCGGTAAGGGCCCGGCGCGCGGGCCGTAAATCTACCAGCAACCAGTCGGGGCCCGTGGCCTGCGCCAGCAATACCTGGTCGCTAGCTTTGGTAGCGGCGGTGTAGGGGCGGCTGTTTTTGGCGGGAAAATACAGATTAGTGCCCGTGGCCTGCGTGCCCTGCCGGCCGATAACCAACAGGTGCAACGACTGCTGGTCGCGGCTATCTGCCAGGTTCTGCACCAGGTTGCCGACGTCATAAAACTCGCCGAAGGTAGCCGGGCTTAGCCCGCGGGCGCAGTGGTTGGCGCCCAGCTTACAAAGCACGCGCGGGGCTGGCTGGTCGGCCGGTAGCTCGCGCAGCAGCGCACGCTTCATCAGGTTCAGGCGCGCTTGGTGGCTTTGGCTTTTATAAATAGCGTAGCTGGCGGCGTAGTCCTGGGCCATCTGGCGGGCTGCCGGGCTCTCGGTCTTGGTAAGACGCAGCAGGCTGTCGATTGCCGCGGGCGACTGTTTTTCCATCACCCAGTCGTCGTTGCCGACCCGCTCGAAGGCTTGCTGCTGGGCTTGGTAGCGGCTGGCTTGCCGCAGTAAATAGGCCCGGGTGGCGCTGTTTTTAACCAAGCCCGCCAGGCGTTGGTAGAAGGGGGCAGCCGTGCTGCCATACACTTGGTCGAGGCCCACCAGCCGCACCTGTTGCTGGCGCAGGGTGCGGACTAATTCAAATTCTTCCTGTAGGTCGTAAAAGCAAAGCGCTTCCGGATACTGGTGCTCGTAGGCGGTCGGCAAGCCGGGCTGCGCGGCCAATTGCGTCAGCGTTTGGGCCACGTACGGGTCGATTTCCGCCGCAAATACCTCGGGGCGGAAGACCTGGGCCAGCGCCGCCGTAAACGCGGGTATCTGCGCCAGGCCGTGTTCTTCGCCCACCATTACAAACTGGCTTTTTTGCACGCTGGCCCGCAGGCGGTCCCACCCCGGACCGGTGAACTGGGCGCCGGCCGGCGCCAGCGCATAGCTATGTTGCCGCACCAGGCGCGTGAGGGTCGTATCCTGGGCCTGGCCCGGCAGGGCCCAGGTGGCTAGCAGCAGCCCAAGTAACCAGCGTAGCGGGCGGCGAGCCAGTGGGTGTTCGCAGAAAGAACAAGTATTCATGAAGAGAATGGGCTTAAGAAGTCCCGGGTAGTAGCTGGCCTTTGGGCTAGCTTACCCCGCCGACACCACCGCCAGCGCCGAAACTAACTCGGTGGAAAGCGGTGGTGCCACAACCGCCGCCGGGCTCGTGGCCGGCACCGCCAGCCGCAGGTGCGCCCGAAACTGCGCGCCCACCGGCCCCACCTGCCAGGAGTAGCAGTCGGGGTAGAGCAGCTCCAGCCGGCGGTGCAGGTTGGCTAGCCCGATGCCGCTGCTGCTGTCAGTCTGGTAGCCGTGGCGCTGGTTTTCGACGGTGAACTCCACCGCTTCAGGCGTAAGGGTGAGCAGCAGGCGCACGGGCGTGGCGGGGTCGTCGAGCACACCGTGCTTGAAGGCGTTTTCGACAAACGGGATGAGCAGCAGTGGCGCCACGCGGTGGCCGGCGGGCGCGCCCGCCACGGCCAGGGAGGCGTGCAGGCGGCCGGGGTAGCGCAGGCGGTAGAGGTCCAGAAAATTTTCGAGGTATTCCACTTCCTCATTCAGGTCCACGCGGCCGTCAGGAGTGTCGCGCAGCATGTAGCGCATCAGCTCCGAGAGCTTGAGCAAGCCGTTGGCCAAGGCCTTGTCCACGCCGTAGGCCAGGCCGTAGAGCATGTTGAGGGTGTTATAAAGGAAGTGCGGGTTGATTTGCGTTTTCAAAAAAGCCAGTTCGGCGGCGCGCTTCTCGCGGGCCAACTGCTGGTTTTCGCGCTCGCGGCGCAAGAGCTGTTCGCCGGCCCACAGCGCGCCGGCCGTGGCCAGGTTGGGAATGGCGTAGTAGACGCCATCAATCAGGAACCGGTACAGTGGGGTGTCGTTATCATAGTTATCAAAGCCCAACAACAGTGGGTACAGCTCTTCCTCAATAAAGCCGCGCACGCCGGCAAACACTGCCCCCGCCACTAGCATACCCAGCGCCAGCAGCGGCAGCCGCCCGGCCCGCAACAGCCTGGGAAACATCAGCAGATAGCCGAAATAAAACGTGGCAATTCGCGCCATCATAAACGAAACATCGAACCACAAATCCCGTGGCGCAGTGCGCCCCTTGCCGTATTCGCCCACCACCACGTAGCCAAAATACGCCAGCCACAGCAGCAGGTGCCAGCGGAAGAATTTTTTCAGGTACAGCATAAAATGGGGAGGGGAAAGGACGAGTCAAAGCTAGCCAGCCGGTCCGGCCAGCCGCACTTTTATTACGTCAACGCCCCGGTTCGTGGGGTCAATGGGCTAGCCCGCTGGGCAACCGGGCCAACGGGGCCGGCTAGAGTCAAAAGCTGTTCAAAACCGGGTTTGCCCTGCATTTGAGGGCGGTGGAATAATGTTTTTCTGGGCGGCTAGGGGAGCGGCCAACCTTTGGGCCACCACTCTGCCCTGGCCCCTCACCCAATGAAAAACGTCGCCGCTTTCCGCTCCGCCTTCCTCGTTTCGCTGCTGGCCCTGGCCGGTGCGGCCCACGCCCAGGCCCCCGTAACGGGGGCCGTGCACGATGCCGCCGGCCGCGGCCTGCCCTTTGCCACGGCCGTGCTGCTGCACCTGCCCGACTCGGCCGTGGCTGCCTCCCAAACCACTACCGAGCTGGGGACCTTCCGCTTCGAGCGGGTGGCGGCCGGGCGCTACTGCCTCAAGGCAATGGCCCTGGGCTACCGCCCGGACCGGGTGGCCGTGGCGGTGGCTAGCCAGCCGGTGGCCCTGACGCCGCTGCGCCTGGCCCCGGTCGCCACGGCCCTCAAGGAAGTGGTGGTGGAAGGCCGCCCGCCGGTGCTGGAGCAGCGCGCCGACCGCACCATCGTAAACCTGGACCGCCTCAACACAGCCGGCGACAACGCCCTTGAGGCCCTGCGCAAAGTGCCCGGCATCACCCTCGACAAGGACGAGCATATTCAGTACCGGGGCAGCGGCAGTGTGCTGGTGCTCATTGACGGCAAGCAAACCTACCTCTCGGGCGAGGCCCTGAGCCAGTACCTGAAGAGCCTGCCGGCCAGCCAGCTCAGCCAGGTCGAGCTGCTGCCCAATCCGCCCGCCTCGCTCGACGCGGCCGGCACGGCTGGGGTCATCAACATCCGCACCCGGCGCAGCGCGCGGCCGGGCCTCACGGGCACGCTCACCGGCTCGGCCGCTAAAACCCGCTACCAGCGCGCCAGCGGCAGCACCAACCTGGCCTACAACGTGGGCCGGGTGCGCAGCTTCGGCCGGGCGGCCATCGGGTATTCTGAGCATTACAACCAGATGACCGTCAGCCGCCTCATTCGCGACACCACCTTTGCCCAGCAATTCTACTGGCACCCGCGCGATAAGTACCTCAGCTACGCTGCCGGGGCCGACGTGGCCCTGAGCAAGCGCCAGACGCTGGGCGGGCAAGTACGCGGCAGCTACGGCACCACTGCCACGCAGGTCAGCAGCGAGTCGATGGCCACCGCCCCCGATGGCAGCGCCGCCGGCAGCCTGGCCATGCGCAACCCCCGCAACGACTTTTCGCGCACCCTGGCCACCAACCTGAACTACCGCTTTACACTGGATTCGCTGGGCCGCGAGCTCACGGCCGATGCCGACTTCTTGCAAGGTGCCGACGGTGGCCACCAGGATTTTTTGCTGCTGGGCGCGCCGCCCGTCGGCGCGGTTGGGGCGCTGCGTGGCCAGCAGCGCAGCGAGCAGGCCAGCGCCGTCACCATCCGGGCCCTCAAGGCCGACTACGTGCACCCGCTGCCCGGCCACTGGCGGGCCGAGGCCGGCGCCAAAATCAGCGCCGTAACTACCCGCAGCAGCATCGCCTTCTATAAGCTGGGCAGCGGCGACGAGTGGCAGCCCGACCCCAGCCGCACCAATCAGTTTCAGTACACCGAGCGCATTGCGGCCGGCTACTTCACCCTCAGCACCACGCTCAAAAACCTGGAGCTTAAGGCCGGCCTGCGCGGCGAGCATACGCACTCGCTAGGCGAGTCGCCCACCACCGGCGAGCGCGTGGCGCGCGATTATTTTCAACTCTTCCCGACCCTGTTTGCCAGCTACAAGCTCGGCGAGCACGACCAGCTGAGCGCGTCGGCCGGGCGGCGCATCAGCCGGCCTTCGTACCAGAGCCTCAACCCGTTTATCAATTATTCGGATGCCTACACGGCCATGCAGGGCAACCCCTTCCTGGCGCCTTCGCTGGCCCGCTCGTTCGTGCTCAACTACCTGCATCGTGATTTTCAGGTGCTGAGCCTGAGCTCCTTGCTTGAAACCGACGTGGTGAGCAGCGTAGTGTACCAGAACGACCAAACCAAGGTAACCACCACCCGGCCCATGAACCTGGACCGCGCCCTCACCCTCACGCTCAGCTCGGGCGGCCACACCGACCTCACCAAGTGGTGGGGCATGGACAACCAGCTCGAACTGACCTACGGCGAAGTGCAAACGCGCGTGGGCGACCAGCCCGTGCAGCTGCGCCGGCTAGGCGGGGGCGTGTCGTCGAACCACACGTTCAGCCTGCCCCGGCACTACCAGCTGCTGGTGGGCGGCGAGTACGCCGGCCCCAGCGTCAACGGGCTGTATTTGCTGCGTTCCAGCGGCGCCTTCAACCTGGGCGTGCGCAAGCAGCTGTGGCAGGACAAGGCCACGCTCAGCCTGAAGGCCAGCGACTTATTCTACACCGACGGCTGGTTTAGCGCGCTGCACTACCAGAATATCAACACCGATTGGGTAAACCGCTACGACAGCCGCCGCCTCACGCTGAGCTTCACCTACAAGCTGGCCGGTGGCAAAACTCAGCGCGCTCGCACCAGCAGCAGCGCCGACGAGGAAGGCCGCGCCGGCCACTAGGCTCCCGGCCCGGCGCAGTAGCGCGCCAATAATCTGGGCGGCAGCTGGCTGGCGCGGCGTCCATTGAGCGAGAAATAGGGATAAGTGAGCGAGCAAATGGGCCAGCCAGGCGGCAAAGCGGCCTGGCTGGCCCATCGCCGACCGGCCGGGCGCCGTACAAGGGGCTAATTTTGCTGCCCTCACCGCCCCCGGGCGGCCCCGTTACTTCCCCAAGTTTATGCTGCTATCCATGACCGGCTTCGGCCAGGCGCACCGCGATACCGACCGCTACACCGCCACCGCCGAGCTGCGCTCGCTCAATTCCAAAACCCTCGACCTAAGCCTGCGCCTGCCTCGCTTTCTGCAAGCCCACGAACTCGAAATCCGCCAGCAAATCACCAAAGCCCTGCTGCGCGGCAAGGTCAATTTCAACTTCGATTTCAGCCGCCCAGCCAGCGCCAGCGCCGCCATCAGCCTCAACCGCGAGGCCCTGCTAGCCGCCTACCACGAGTTGCAAGCCGTGGCCAACTCGCTAGGCCTCAGTGCTACGGAAGAAACGTTGCTAGCCGCCCTACGCCTGCCCGGCGTGGTGCCCAACGCCGCCGAAGCCGCCCAGGCCAGCCAGGCTGAGGCCGGCGCCGACGAGCCCACCTGGGCCGAGTTGCAGCCGCTGCTCACCGAGGCGCTGGCCGCCATGCAGCAGTTCCGGCAAGACGAGGGCCAAACCTTGCAGCAGGAGATTCTGGGCTACATCGGCACCATCCGGCAGCAGCTGGCGGCCGTGGAGCTGCACGACCCCCAGCGCGTGGCCCACGTGCGCCAGCGCCTGGCCAGCCACCTCGCCGAACTCACCCAGCACGAGCAGTTCAACGCCACCCGCTTCGAGCAGGAGGTGCTCTACTACATCGAAAAGCTCGACATTGCCGAGGAGAAAGTGCGCCTGGCTGCCCACCTCGACTATTTCGAGCTAGCCACCCGCCAGCCCGACGAGGCTGTGGGCAAGAAGCTGGGCTTTTTGGCACAAGAGATAGGCCGGGAAATCAACACGATAGGCTCGAAAGCCAACGATGCTACGGTGCAGCACCTGGTGGTGGGAATGAAGGAAGAGCTGGAAAAGATTAAGGAGCAGCTTAATAATATTCTCTAGCTCAATCCGGTTCGCCAGCCTTTACGTAAGCCAAATACAAAAAAAACTTCTGCATCATTTCCTGGCTTTTTTGTACTTACAAGGGAAAGAAGAAGTTTTTTACAGCCTGCTTTTCGAAAATAAGCATAGCGGCTGCTTTAAGATGCGCGATATAAAATGCTTTAAGTGAAATTTTTAAGTTGAAAATATTTGTCCTAAAAGACGGTCGATAGACCTTGAAAATCATTGGCTAGGCTTTGGAACAACCTAGCCATTTTGTATGTAACTTAGTTCCCGAAACAACGCAGATACTTTCTCTACTTACAATCTTCCTTATTATTAGTCACATGAAGACACTCGTACTCTTCCTGCTTACCAGCTGCGCCAGCCTGCTGATGGCTGCCCGCCCGGCCGCCGAAATAGAGTTGATAAAGAAGCGGGTGCTAAGCGAGCGCGTAGAAGTGCTCATTCCCAAGGGCTTCGAGGTGATGACTGAGCAGCAGATGGACTTTGCCTATGCGCACGCCAGCAGCCGCCCCAGCGTCGTGTTCACCAACAATAACCTGGTGTCGCTCGCCTTCAACTACTCGGACAACGATGCCGACCAAGACATGGTAGAAGTGTACGAAACCACTTTTGCCAAAGCCTACCACAAGCAGTACAACAAGGCCACCTGGTTTAGCGAAGGCGTGAAGGAAGTGAGCGGCCGCAAAGTGGGCTACCTCGAGTACATGAAGCCCGAGATGGGCCACGAAGTATACACGCTCGTGTTCTTCACCGACGTGCAAGGCAAGCTGCTCATCTGCACCTTCAATTGCGCCGACCGCCAGAAGCCCGAGTGGGAGCCGCTGGCCAAGCGCATCCTGAACTCGCTGAAAGCTAACGGTTAATCATAGGATAAGCTATGCTGCCGCTGGTAGCGCCCAACGTTATAATAAAAGCCCCGGCCTATTAGCCGGGGCTTTTTGCGTTTGGGCCGGTGGGGGCTGAGCTAGTGGGCACCCAGGCCATCGAGGAAGTCGCGGGCCAGCCCGAAAGCGCCCGCGAAGCCCGCCAGCGAGAGCGCCGCCGGGCGGTCGTTGACATCGTGGTAGGCCAGGCTGCCGCCGCGCGTGTAGAGGAAAAAGGCCGGCACCCCGGCTTGTGAAAAGGGGAAGTGGTCGGAGTTGGCGGCGCGGCCCCGGGCGGTGAGGTGCGGCAGGTAGTGGTGGACTTCGTTGAGGGCGGCGAGGCGGGTGAAGGCGGCCTCGTGCACCCGGCCGTTGACGACGGTGGCGCCCTCCTCGCCGGTGCCCAGCAGGTCGAGGTTGAGCAGGAACTTAATGCTGACCAGCGGTACCAGCGGGTGCTGCACGAAGTAGCTGGAGCCCAGTAGCCCCGCCTCCTCGGCTCCGAAGAGTAGGAAAACTACCGAGCAGGCGGGCCGGTTTTCGGGCCGGGCGTAGTGGGTGGCTAGCTCCAACAGCAGGGCCACGCCGCTGGCATTGTCGTTGGCGCCGGGAAAATAAGTGCTCTCGCCCATCGTGCCGAGGTGGTCATAGTGGGCCGAGACGACGAGAAAGCTGTCGGGCTGGGCGCTGCCTTTAATGATGGCAGCCAGGTTCTGGGTCTGGTAGTTGCGACGGAGCTTGGCCTCGGCCACTAGCTCAATGGTGTGAGCGGCCTGCGGCGCCGGCTGAAGTAATGGGTGCGGCAGCACTTGTAACTGCATCTGCGAAGCTTGGCCGGTTGCCAGTGAAGCCGTGAGCTTAGGCACAATGGCGAGCGTGGCGGGCACCGAGTCGAGGCGCTGCTGGAGCGGCAGCGGCAACTGCTCGCGGGCCTGGGCCACCCGGTCGCGCAGCACAACCGCGCAGGGCTGGCGGGTCGCTCGCATGAAACCAGCCAGCGCGGAAGGCGTGTTGATGGTGAGGCTATCCAGGTAAACTAGGTGGGGCCATATCAACTCGTTGGTGGGAAAGGGAGGAAAGGTGATTTTAGGTCTGGCGTTGGCAAACCTCGGCGCCTGTATTAATTGCCCGCCTCCCGAAGCCGGCGCCATGATAAAATCGCGGCCCGGCTTCAGCCTGAGCTCGTCGCCGCCAAAGACCCCTATGCCAGTCACGTTGGGATACCCTTTAATTAGGTGCAGGCTCAGAATGCCCGGAAACGTGTTCACATCCAGCGTAAACGGCTGCGTATAGTCGGGGGCCAGCGGCTGCAAGCCTAGCCGACGCAGCCGACCACGCAGGTACGCGGCGGCCACGTGCTCGCCCTGTCGCACGTAGCCACGGCCGCGCATGCGCTCCGAAGCCAGCGCCGCGATGGTGCGGCGGGCGCGGGCTAGGTCGGGCCCGGCGGGGGCCTGGGCCTGGGCGCGGCCCGGCAGCCCCAGCCACGCCAAAGCCACGGCCGCGCGCAGCCAGCCGCGCCCGGCCCACGCCACCAGGGCCAGCCCCAGCGCCGCCCCTATGGTATCGCTCAGCAGGTCGGTCCACTCGGCGTGGCGGCCGAGGCGCATAGTGTATTGCAGCACCTCGATGAGGGCGCCCAGCGCAAAGCACCCCAGCAGCACCAGGCTAGCCGGGTGGCGCCGGCGCGGGGCGGCCCATAGCCAGGCTAGCCCCGCCAGCACCGCAAACACGCCCGCGTGGGCCGCCGTGTCGAACGACAGCAGCTTCCAGGCGGGGGTGTGGGGCATGTCGCGGGCGGGGGTGAGGGTGAGCACCAGCAGCACGGCCAGCCACAGCAGGGTTAATGGGCCGGCAAGGCGGTGGGTAAGGGTTTTCATAGACACTAGATAGGAGTTGCGAGGAAAAGCAGAGTATAAAAAAGAACGTCATGCTGAGCCTGCGAAGCATCTCGCCCGCGCCGCCAGGGTATTATCCTAACGATGCGAGCGAGATGCTTCGCAGGCTCAGCATGACGTTCTTTTTGGGTAGGCTAGGGGAGCCGGGTGGGCTAGGCGCCCACCAGCTCGCCGTAGGCTTCGGCCGACAGCAGGCCGGCTACTTCGTCCTGGTTCGAAACCTTCATTTTGATAATCCAGCCCTCGCCGTAGGGGTCCGAGTTCACGGTTTCGGGGGCGTCGGCGAGCTTGGCGTTTACTTCGAGCACGGTGCCGCTGATGGGGCTGAACAGGTCGGAAACCGTCTTTACGGCTTCTACCGTGCCAAATACGTCGTGCTGGGCAATGTCCTTGTCCACGGTGTCGATGTCGACATACACGATGTCGCCGAGCTCGCGCTGCGCGTGGTCGGTGATACCGATAGTGGCCGTATCGCCGTCCAGGCTAATCCATTCGTGGTCTTTGGTGTAGTGCAGCGTGGCGGGGATGTTCATAAAAGTAGGGTAAGCTTTAGGTGGCACCGCAGGGCCGGAGTTGGGAAGTGGGGCAAAAATACGGTTGCGGTTTGCTTACTAGGCGCCGGCAAGCCACAGCTTGCTCCACATTTTTATTGCAGGCTGTAGCGTAGCTGGATGCCGCCCTCGGTGGTAGCGTTGCGGAAGGCATTGCTGACGCGGGGCTGGGTGATGGTCTGGCTGAAGTAGAACTGCAAGTTCAGACGGGCATTGAGCAGGTAGTCGATGGTGGGGCGCAGCTGCACTTGCAGCGAGCCGTTGGTAATCTGGCTGGTGGCAGTGCCGGGGTTGCCCAGCACGGCGGGGCTGCCCACTGCCATGGCCGGCGGGGTCGTGTTCGTAGGCACAGTGGGGGTAGCCGGCACGGGGTCGATGGAGCCCAGGATGCTGCGCTGAATGGTGGCGTTATCGCGTAGGCTCAGGTCGAGGCGCGCGGTGAGGGTGTTTTTCAGCACGCGCTGCTCGCCGCCCACCCGGAAGGGCAGCTTGAAGCCGGTGGCCGCGTAGCCCAGGCCGACAACCAGCTCGGTGGTGTGCAACTCGGTCACCTGGGCATTAGTGAGGTTGAGGGCCACGGCGCGGGCGGTGTTGTACTGGATGCGGCCGGTCACGCTGTTCACCGTCTGGAAGTTGACGCCCAGCAGCGGGGCCATGCTCTCCACAATGCTCACCTGGCCCACCACGTAGTAGGGCACTACCTGGCCGGTGGCGTTGGACATGAAGGGCGTGGCGGCCGAGGGGCCAAAATCGGTAGGCTCGGCCTGGTAAACGGTGGAGGTGGTGTAGCTGCCCAGGTTGTAGAGCGAGGTGTAGACGTGGCTCAGCGTGAACGAGCGGAAGACGTTGCGCACCACCGGCAGGTCGGCAAAGCCGTTGTACTGAATGTTCCAGTTGGGCAGCGGAATGACTGAGAAGGGGTTGTACGTCTTGGCCACGTAGCCATCCGACGACTTACCGTGGTAGGCGTCGATGAAGCTCTGAAGCAGCACATCCTGCGAGTTGTAGCTGTAGAGGTTGGTGGCCTGGTTGGCGTAAGTCGTGACGGGCGTGTTGGTAGTGGGGTCAGTTGTGGTGGTGCTCACCACGCGGGTGCTGGTGCCGGCAGCCGCTTGCAGGCGCTGCTGCACAATGGCGCGGTTGGCCACGAAGCGCTCGAAGGCCTTGCTGGTTTCGCCGTTGGCGCTGAGGTCGCCGAACAGTGTCTGCACCGTGATGGTGCTCACGCTGTACGAGCCACTGCCCAGCGCCCGGGTATTGGCCAGGTAGTTGATATCAGTAGTTGGCAAATCGAGGGGCACGAGGGTGCCAAACTGCCGGTAGGCGGCGCTGGCGGTGTCGATGTTGCGGCGGTAGTAGGCCTCGTTGTTGCGCACCTTCTGGCGCTTGAGGTCGAGCTGGATGTTGAAGCCCCGGAAGGGCTCCAGGGTGGTGCGGGCCGTCAGGTTTTCGGTAAGAATGTTAGAGAGCGGCGTGTTCAGGTACTGGCTCTGGTCGGTGTACCAGCCGTTGGAGCTAGCCAGGTTGTAGAGGGCGCTCGTCTCGTACTGCTGGCCCAGGATGAAGGGCACGCCGGGGGCCAGCGACCCGCGCTGCAAGCCCAGGTAGTTGGTATTGGGCAGGTAGCCGGGCAGCAGCGTGCCGCTCGACTGCGCGTAGGTGAAGTTGATGGAGCGGGCCGTCATCACGGCCCGCAGCACGGCCTTCACGAAGCGCAGCGGGTCTTTCTTGGCCGTGTCGGGGGCCGTGGGCTGAGGGCGTACCGGCGCGCCGGGGTTGTTGGGGTCGGCCAGGGCCGGGCGGGGCGGAGTGGCCGGCTGCGCGTTGTTGATGATGTTGAGGAAGCGCACCTTGTTGTAGAGCTTCACCAAGTCAATCTTGCCGTTGGCGCTCAGCTCGCGGTTGTTCTGGATGGTGTTGCCCAGGTTAGCCAGCACGGTGGTGGTGTCGTTGGGGTTGCCGGGGTTGCGCAGGGTGCGAATGCCCAGCGCCGTGGAGGCCGCCTGCCAGCTGTAGTGCGCCGAGTAGCGCGTGTCGGCCGAAATCCAGTCGGTGAGCGGAAACTTATCGAGCGGCAGGCGGTAAGTGAGGGCGATGGTCTGGTTGAAGTTGGTGGTGCGGCCGCCGCGCTTCAGGTTGTTCCACTGCTCGGCCCGGTTGTTTTGGGCAATGGTATTGTCGCCGATGCTCTGGCCCACGCCCTCGTCAATCACGCCCCGGTTGTTGGCGGTGTAGTCGAGGATGAGCGCCTTGGTCAAATCCCACTTCAGGTCGTAGATGCGATTGATGTAGAACGACTTGTAGAACACACCCGCGATGCCCGCCGTGGTGGGCAGTTGGCCGGGCTCGGTCACGCGCTGCAAAAAGCGCTCGTTGTAGCGCCGGTCGAGGTCGGTGCGGAACGAGAAGCGCGTGGGCAGCGGCGTAAAATTGACCTGCTGAAAAACCTTGAGGTAGGGGTTGTCGAGCGCCTTCCAGCTAGCCAGCGGCGTGTAGTTGCGCGGGGTGGTCTGGTAGGCATAGGCCAGCGCGGCCGTGTACGACTGCGTGTAGTCGCGCTGGGTGTTGATGTCGGTGTGCAGGCGCTCGGTGATGGCGTAGCTCACGGCCAGGTTCTCCACGTCCCAGGGGTGAGTTTTGGTCTGGGTGGGGGCGCGGTCCTTGCGCACGTTCAGCACCGAGATGCTGCGGGTAGTGGTGCGGTCCACCACCAGGTTTTTGTAGGCGGTGGCGGCGTTGGGGTCGGCGTTGTTCTTGAATTTTTGCAGGCTCTGCTCCAGCTTGGTATCGGGGTCGAGCGGGTCGTACTGCGGCGTGATGGTCTGGCGGCCCACCTGCACCAGCACCGGCACCTTCAGGCGCAGCTGGCTAGGCAAGAACTTCTCGGCCGCCACCGTGGCGTTGAGGTCGCCGCGCAGCACGTCGCTCGTCGAGCGCTGCTGGGCCTTGTCCTGCAAGCCCCCAAAGCCCAGGCCAATAAACGAGCCCGTGGCCGTGATGTTGGCCAGGTCGGCCAGCTTCATGTTGAGGCGGGCGTTGGCCGCCCAGCCGCCCTGGCTATCGAAGTCGAATACCCGGAACTCGTCGGCCCACAGCGTCACGCTCTTGTCGGCGCCGTCGTCGGTGGTCGAGGTCACGGTTTTGGCCGGGTTCAGAATGCCTATCATGCAGCCCTGCACCTGCGAAAAGTCGGGGTTGCCCAGGATGGTGATGGTAGCCCCGCTAGCCAGCGTCACCTGAAACGGTACCGTGAAGGGCCATTGCTGCTGGTTACGGGCCGCCTTGGCATCGATAAAATCCTGCAAAGCCACGTCCACGTTGTTGGCCTCGGGCCACACTTCGAGTTGGCCGTTGACGTTCGGCGGCGTAATCTGCAAGGGCAGCGCGTACTCGTAGTAGTTCTGGCTGTAGTCGGTGCCGATGCGGATGAAGGCCCGCACGTCGCCGTTGACCAAGCGCGTGGTACCATTGGCCTCGCCGTGGAAGTACATGCGCAGGCGCTTGTAGCGCAGCAGGTTGGTAGCCAGGTTTTTGTAGGCCGCCTTGGCATAGCCGTCGCGCAGGTTGGTCACGGTCAGGCGCAGGCTCTGCTCGTTTTGCTGGCGCGACACGGCCGTGGAGCCGTACTCTACGTCGCGGGTAATGTTGGGCGGCACCACGTACGGAACGGCCCCGTTGCCGATGGCATTGGCCAGCGACGGCCCGTTTTCCTCCACGCTCACCGTCGAAACGGCGAAGTTGTCGGCATCAGTGGCCGTGCCGATGCCCGGCACCTGAATGGCGGGGTCCACGATGCGGCTCAGGTACTGGCGCCACTGGTTGGCCACAAACTGTGGCTGCACCATACGCAGCACTACCGGCTGCTGCCACTTCGTCATGTAGAGGCGCATGAAGCGGATGTTCTTGAAGCCAAACGGCTGGCCGCCGTTGCCCACCACGCCCTGCGGCTGCCGAATCGGAATGCGGAACTGGTACCACGACACCTGGTCGCCACCAATGTCGTTGGTCACCTTGTCGGTGATGTAGTTCTGGCCCACGTTCAGCTGGCCCGGCACCAGGTGAATCGGGTATTCGTAGTACTGCTCCGTGGTTTGAATCACGTTGTCGCGGTTCAAGTCTTCCTTGTCGGGGTAGGCCGAGGAGCTGAGCTGCGAGTTCTCGGGCGAGTTGCCCTCGTAGTTGTCGTAGTCTTTGTAGCGGGTCAGAATCTGAGCGCTGTTCGTGTTGTAGCTCGGGTCGAGGTGGTGGCGGAAGTTGTCGTTCGACGGGTCGGCTAGCCCCGCGTAGTTGGGGATGTTGCTAAACTGGGCCTGCTCGGCGCCATCGGCAATGCCGTCGAGGCCGATGTCCTGGCTAGCCCGCGCGCCGGGCGTGGCGTTGAAGGCATCGAGCAAAAACTGCTGGTTGGTAACCACCCCGAAAACCGTGGGCGACGTAGTGCCGGCCGGGTCGCCGGGCACGGGCAGACCGTTCTCAAACTCGTGCTGACCCTGGTCGCGCAGCACGTCCTCGCTCACGTTGCCCAGGTTCAGTACTAGGTCGCCGCCCTGCGCGTCGTCCACGTAGTCAATGGGGTTAGCGGGGTTTCGGTTGTTGGGGTCGGTGTTGATGGCGGCCACGGCGCCGTTTTTACCCTTAATGAAGGGGTCCATCATCCAAAATTCCAGGTACTCCACGTTCGAGTTATCGAAGTCGGTGTCAAACGTGATGCCCCGCGAGATACCGCCGTAATTGTTGTCGGGGAGGCCAGCGGCCGGGCTGAAGAAGCGCCCGTTGGTGGCCTGGTTGCCGGTGAGCTGAATGTTGGGCGTGTAGTTGTAGGGGCCCCGCTCGCGGGGGTAGTAGGCCATGTCGAAGGTGTACTCGAAACCGTTGCCGGTGGCGCCCAGGTCCTTGTTTGGGAACACCTCGCTGCGCGGAATACCCCGGGTGTAGTGGTTGGTGAGGGTGGAGGCCGCAATGCCAGCCGGCACGTTGGGGCCGTTGGTGTAGTAGCTCTGGTCTACGGTGTACCAGGCCAGCTTGGCGCGGCGGTAGCCGTTAGTTAGCCCGTCGGTGGCGCTGCCCGCGAAGGGCGTGGGCGTGGCCGCCAGGCGCCACGCCGGAATGGCGGCCAGCCCGCTCAGCGTGTAGGGCGTGCGGGCGTTCTCGAAGTCGTCGAGGTAGCTCACGCCGTTTTCGCCCCGGCCCAGCTTCGACTGCCCCGCGATGAGCTTGGCCACCTCACCGGTGAAGGCGATGGTCGAGGTTTCCTTGGTAGCCAGGAAGGGCAGGCGGTCTACGAGCTTGGTGAGCACGCGGCTGTCCTTGCGCAGGCTGATGTCGGCCCCCAGAATGGTGTTGTTGGCCGGCTCGTCGCCGATGTTCACGCGGTTGATGCCCGGCGCCTGGTTTTCCAGCACGTGCATGGCCGTGGCGCCAATCAGGATGTCCTTGTTCAGGGCATAGTCGAGGCGCGTGCCTAGCAGCTTGCGCGGCTGCACCTGCACCAGGGCGTTTTTCTCGAAGGCTACCCGCAGCTCATTGGCCGAGTTGAGGTAGGCCGGATTGAGAATCTTGACCTTGGCCTGGTCATAGAATACCTGGTAATCGACGCCCTCGGTGAGCAGGGTGCTGCCCGCGTACACTTTCACCGAGCCCTGCGCCACCCCAATGCCGGGCAGCGTAATCTCATCGGTGCTGGTGCCCTGGAAGCGCCCGCGCAGGAAAAACTTATCCTTCACCTGCTGCTGCTGGGCGTCGCTCTGCGTTTGGTTATAAAGCGCCTGGTACACGTACTTCTGGGCCAGCAGGCGCTCGTTGGCGGCGTTGGCGGCCGTGTTGCCGGGGTCGCCGGCGCTAGGGGCCCGGGCCACCGTGTCGAACTGCGCCTTGAGGTAGGAGCCGAATGGCTGCACGCTCGGGAAGATAATCTTACCCAGCTCGGGGTCGATGGTGATGCCCGGGAAGTAGTCGAAGTTGCCGTCGGCGTTGCGGTCGTTGTTGGCATTCACCCGGTCCAGCCCCAGCACCTGAATGAGCGGAATATTCTGAATCTGGGTCCCTTCCTTCAGCGAAATCAAGTCCACGCCCGTCACGTCGTCCTTGTAAATAATCTGGAGCTGAAAGTTGTCGCGGTTGAGCTGCGAGGTGTTCAGGGGATAGATGTTTTTCATCATCAAATCCCAGGTCGGCGTGTTGCGCGTCAGCAGGTTGAGGTTGCTCGGGTTCACGGCCGGGTCGGCGGTGCCCACGCCGGGGTTGGTGGCCTTCAGCATCTTCAGGAAGATAACCTGGTCGGCCTGCGCCCCGCTGTACTCGGTCTGCGTCTCGCCCACCGTGTAGGGCTTGCCGTTGTACAACAGCTCATAGCTCACGGCCAGCACCTGGTCGGGCAGCAGGGTCGTGTTCAGGTTTACGTAGCCCAGCTGCGCGTTGAAGGTGTACTCGTTGGGCGCGAGCTTGCGGGCCCGCAGGCGCTCGTAGTCCACCCCCTTCACCAGCGAAACTACCCCCGTGGCCGTGTTCAGGTTGCTCAGCAGCGACTCTATCTGGAGGTTGTCGCGGGTGCTGCCGGGCCGGGATAGGGTAGGATAAAGCGAGTTGGCAGCATTGCTGGGCGGCGTGCGCAATGAGGCGTTGCGGGCGGCATTGAAAAATTGCGGGCGGTAGAGGCGCTCCAGGCGCGGCTCGCCCAAATCTTGCAGGGCCACCACGTTGCGCAGGTTGTCGGTGGTGCGATTGTCGTTGGTCACCCACACCTCCAGGCGCCGAATCTCGAAGCCGCTTTTCACGGTGGGCAGGCCTTGTAGCGCCTGGTCGTAGTTGTCGCGGAAATACTGGCTCAGGAAGTAGTGCCGGTCGCGCTCATACTGGCTAGCCTTGAGCTCGAAGGTGCGGCTCTGGGCGCCGTTCTGCACCCGCACCTCATCCTGCGAGCCGCGCAGCGTGGCAGCCACGGCCGTCACGCCTAGCCGGCCAAATTGCAGCTGGGTCTTGATGCCGAACAGGTTAGAGCCGCCCGTTATCAGCGAGTTGTTGAGCGGCATGCTCACGTTGCCCAGGTCCAGTTTGCGCAGGATATCGGTGGGCTGGCCAGCGTAGTCGAACTTCATCTGGTTGTCGAAGTCGAACGCCGCCTTGGTGTCGTAATTGAAAACCAGTTTGAGCTTAGTGCCCACCTGCCCGCTCAGGTTCAGGTTCATATTCTGCTCGAATATGAAGTCGCCCACGCTCTGCTGGCGCAACGTCAGGGCCGGGTTGCGGTTCACGTTGTACTTGGCCCCGGCCTTGAGCGTGAGCGAGCCAGCGGGCCGAATGTCGATGTAGGAGCCGCCAAAAATGCGGTCGGCAATGGGCCCGAGGTAGATTTTCGGAATCAGCCGCTGGGCCTGCGGCGAGCCCGGTGCGGCCGGGGCGCCCGCCACGCCGCCCATCGCCTTCTGGCGGTAGTAGTCGTTGATGGCCTGCCGCTCCTGAAACTTCAGCAGTTCTTCCTGCGAAATGATGGTGGGGTCGCGGTAGTCAATCTGCGAGCCCACCGTTTCGCGCACGTTGTAGTTTTTGAGGCTGTCGTCGGGCGTCACTTGCAGCTGCACGTTCTTGGGCAGCGGCAGCACCAGCGGCGAGCGCCGCCCGCGCTGCCCAAAGCGGCTGCCTGGCCGGTCGCGCACGGTGCGCAAGCGCGGGCGTCGGCTAGGCTGGTAGCGGCCCGTATCGCCGGGAGCTGTTTGGCCGGGCACGCCCTGCCTGGGCAACCCCAGCCGGCTTACCCACGTAGACCACGCAGCCGGGTAGCGGCGGCCCGCCGCGCCGGCCGGGGCCGCCCACACGGCCGCCAGCAACATCGACGACATAACCGCCGCCGTGAGCAGCGCGCCCGGCGTAGCGAGTTTAGAACCAGCAGACAGTAGAGACTTCAAGCAGATAGCAGGTGCGGCCCTCGCCCAAGGGCGGAGCCGGATTTAGACGAAGACGATACACAGCACTCACTCCTTGCCCCAGGCAAGCCCAGCGCGGCCACCGCACCCAAACAGCTCGTTCAGGCAGTATTCAGGTGCGAGGCCGTTCTTTGCTCGCTCGGACAGGTATTTTTCACACCGGCCCAGGGCCTTAGTGCGATTTCAGGGCAAACTTGATGAGCTCTTCCACGCTCAGGTCCTGGCCGTGCTTTTGCTGAATCTGGTCGAGATTTTTCTCAGCAGCGGCGCGGGCAAAGCCTAGCATAACTAAGGCCTGCAACGCTTCCTGGCGCTGCGTATTGTGCTGGCGGGCTAGCGGCACGGTATCTACGCCGGCTTTGGCCAGCAACTCGTCTTTGCGCAGCTTGTCGCGCAGGTCCAGAATAACGCGCTGGGCCGTCTTGGGCCCCACGCCCTTGATGCTCTGGATGGCGCGCACGTCCTCGTTCACAATGGCTTGGCGAATTTCGCCCACGCCCATGCTGCTCACCATGTTGATGCCCGTGCCCGGCCCGATGCCCGACACCGATATCAGGTGCAGAAACAGCGCCTTTTCGTTGGGGTCCAGAAAGCCGTAGAGCGTTTGGCCGTCTTCCTTAACGTGCTGGTAGGTGTATACTTTCACCTTCTCCAGCTCACCGGGCAGCTTGGAGTAGGTAGCCAGCGAAATCTTTACTTCGTAGCCCACACCGTTGGTGTCGATGATGGCTTGGGTGGGGTCTTTGTAGGCGAGTTTACCGTCTAGGTAGGCAATCATAGCGAAAAATCAGCGTAATGCAGCGGCGCTACGAACGTAGCGCTGCTTGCCAACTCAAATCTACTCCCGGCAGGTTCAAAAAAATGAAGGGTCGGTGGGGGAGGCGGGCTGGGTGGGCACAAAAAAGACCCGGTGCCGCGCACCGGGTCTTTTTTGCGGCTGCCGGACAGCCAGAGGCTTATGCACAACGGGCGCGTGGCGGCCCTACAACCCTTTGCCGTCGCGCTGGGCGTCCACCACCGCAATGGCCGTCATGTTCACGATGTCGCGCACGCTGGCGCCGAGCTGCAAAATGTGCACCGGCTTGCGCATGCCCATCAGCACCGGTCCGATTACCTCCGAGCTGCCGATTTCCTGGAGCACCTTGTAGGCAATGTTGCCCGACTCTACGTTGGGGAAAATCAGGGTGTTAGCACCCTTTGCGGCGAGCGGCGAGAAGCCGTAGTTATCTTGCAGCAGGTGGGGGCTCAGGGCCACGTTGGCCTGCATCTCACCGTCGAGCAATAGGTCGGGGTAGCGCTGCTTGGCTAGCTGGGTAGCCAGGCGCGTCTTCTCGGGCAAGGTGCCGGCGTTCGAGCCGAAGTTGGAGTAGCTGATAACAGCTACCCGTGGTTCGGAGTCGAAAAAGCGTACTGCCCGCGCCGTGAGGCCGATAATCTCCACCATCTCCTCGGCCGTGGGGTCGATGTTCACGGTGGTATCGGCGAAAAAGTACGGGCCTTTTTTATTCTGGATGATGTACATTGAGGCTACCCGCTTGGTACCCTCGGCCGGCCCAATTACTTGCAGGCTCGGAATGAGGCTTTTGCCGTAGTCCTTGGTCAGGCCCGTGATGCAGGCGTCGGCGGCGCCGGTTTCCACCATCATGGCCGCGTAGTAGTTGCGCTCGCGCAGAAGGCGCTTGCCCTCGTACAGCGTGATGCCCCGGCGCTGGCGCTTCTGATACAGCAGCTCCGCGTATTCAAGACGCTTGTCTTCTTCTTCCAGAATATCAACAATCTCGCAGCCGTCCAGGTCGAGGTTATTGGCCTGCGCAATGGCTTGAATCTTGTCGTGCGCGCCCAGCAGAATGGGGAAGGCGATGCCTTCGTCGCGCACCAGCTGCGCGGCCTTGAGCACCTTGTAGTTGTCGGCTTCGGCAAACACCACGCGCTTGGGGTTCGAGCGGGCGGCCGAGGTGATGCGGTTCATCAGCTTGCGGTCGAGGCCCAGGCGGGCGCGCAGCTCGTCCTCGTAGGCCTGCCAGTCCTCGATGGGGCGGCGGGCCACGCCGCTTTCCATTGCGGCCTTGGCTACGGCCGGCGAGAGGCTCGTAATCAGGCGCGGGTCGAGGGGCTTGGGGATGAGGTAGGTGCGGCCGAAGGCTAGCGTGTTGTCGCCGTAGGCGTTGTTCACGATGTCGGGCACGGGCTCCTTGCTCAGCTCGGCCAGGGCGCGCACGGCGGCCAGCTTCATGGCCTCGTTGATTTCGGTGGCCCGCACATCCAGGGCACCCCGGAAAATGTAGGGGAAGCCCAGCACGTTGTTCACCTGGTTGGGATGGTCCGAGCGGCCAGTGGCCATGATGAGGTCGGGGCGGGTGCCGGTGGCTAGCTCGTAGCTGATTTCAGGCTCGGGGTTAGCCAGCGCAAATACGATGGGGTCTTTGGCCATGTGCAGCAGCAGTTCGGCGGGTAGCACGTTGGCGGCCGACAAACCCAGAAATACATCGGCCCCCACCATTGCCTCGGCCAGGGTGCTGATGGGCCGCTGGGTGGCAAATTGCAGCTGCATGTCGGCCAGGTCGGTGCGGCCGGGCGTGATAATGCCGTCTTTATCAAAGACAACCACGTTCTCCTTGCGCACGCCCAGCGCCAGGTACAGCCGCAGGCACGATACGGCCGCCGCACCCGCCCCGCTCACCACGAGCTGAATATCTTCCACCTTCTTACCCACGATTTCCAACGCGTTCAGCAGCGCGGCCGACGTGATGATGGCTGTGCCATGCTGGTCGTCGTGCATCAGCGGAATGTTCATCAGCTTGCGCAACTCCGTCTCGATGCGGAAGCACTCGGGCGCCTTGATGTCCTCCAGGTTGATGCCACCAAACGTGGGCTCCAGCGACTTCACAATGCGAATAAATTCGTCGGGGTCGTTGGCATCGATTTCAATATCGAAGCAATCGATACCCGCAAACTTCTTGAACAGTACGCCTTTGCCCTCCATCACCGGCTTGCTGGCGGCAGGGCCGATGTTGCCCAGGCCCAGCACCGCTGTGCCGTTCGAAATAACGGCGACCAGGTTGCCCTTCGCGGTGTACTTGTATACGTCGTCGGGGTTTTTGGCAATTTCCTTGCACGGCTCGGCCACGCCCGGCGAATAGGCCAGCGCCAGGTCGAGCTGGGTGCTCACGGGCTTGGTGGGCACTACCTCAATCTTGCCCTGCGGGCTTTGTTCGTGGTAGGCGAGGGCGTCTTCTCGGTTGATTTTCAGCATAGGTTTTGGCAAAAGTTCTCTGGCGCGAGGCCGCAAGTTCCGGCTAAAACCTCAGATTATCGGTCGCCGCCGGGTGGATGCCTGGCTAGCTGCGAAAATATTCTGCTTTTGCTCAACGAGTTAACCGCCATCTTACGGCTACCGCTTTTACGGCAGCCTGGGCTAGCCACTCGAACGCGACCCTAAATGCGCAGGCTAGGCTAGCCAGCTTCTACTACCAGCTTCTGCCCCAGCTTCACGTCGTCCGACGTCAGGTGGTTGAGCCGCCGCAACTCCTGCACGCTCACCTTGAAGCGGCGCGAAATGTTGTAGAGCGTGTCGCCGGCCTGTACGGTGTGCGTGCCAAAGTGCGGCTCGGGCCGCTCGGCGGCGCGCGGCGAACTGGGGCGGTTAGCCACCACCATTGGCGCCGGCCCACCAAAGCGCAGCCGCTGGCCCGCCACGAGGGTTTCGCTAGGCAGTTGGTTCCACTCGCGCACCTGCGCGATGGTGGCCCCGTGCGCCCGCGCCAGGTGCGTCAGGTCGTCGCCCGGGCGCACCGTGTACCACTCCGCTTTGGTAGCCGGGCTGGGGTACTTGGCAGGTGTAGCTGGCTCAGCTGCCACTGTCTCGCGCGCCGGGGCTAGCGCCAGCGCCTTGTTGCGGGCGCGCCGGCCGGTGGGGGTGGGGGCTGGTGCGCTGCTATCGGCCTTGCTGGCTAGCTCGTCGGTTTGGTCTTCGGTAGCTGCGGGGCTAGCGGCTGCCAGGCGGCGCGCCTTTTCTTCGGCGGCAGCCGCCTTGGCCAAGGCGGCTGCCCGGAAAATAGCCTGTTGCTGCTGCGCCGCCACGCGGGCAGCTTGCTGGCGCTGGGCCCGCAGCAAGTCCTTGGCCTGGCTGGCTTCGCGCAACGCTAGTGCCTGGGCCTCGCGAGCGTAGCGGGCGTTGGCGGCGGCCAGGGCCTGGGTGGCACTATCCAGCGGCACTACGTGGCGCGGTGCTGGCAGCGCGGCCGTGGCTACCGGCGCTGGGGTGGCAGCGGGCGGTAGCGGCACGAATACCACGAGTTCGCGGCCTGGGCGCAGGGTAGCGTGTTTGGGCAATTCATTCCAGCGCCTTACCTGGGCCGGGCTCACGTCAAATTTCTCGGCCACGGTGGCTACCGTCTGGCCCCGGCGCACGGTGTAATGCAGGCGGCGGTAGCGCGGGCTAGCCTCGGTGCTCTCTGCGCGTGGGCCGCTGCTGGCGATTAGCTCGTTGCGCCTGCCCCAGGGCGCTACGCCGGCCAGGTACACTGGGCGCGGAGCCAGGGCCTTTGGCAAGTCAGCTACGGGCTGGCAATAAGCTAATAGCGTGGCCCGGTCTACGTCGCCGAGGTGCTCGCGGGCCGCGCTTGGGTAGCGCAATACATAGGAGCGGTAGCCAGCCGGCAAGCTGCCGTGGCGCACTTCGGGGTTGTAGCGGCCCAGCGTGAGCGAGTCTTCGTAGCCCAGTGCCCGGCTTAGGCGACGCAGGTCGAAGGCCTGGCCGCGCAGGCCCAGCGTGTCGAGCGGCTCGTAGCGCTGGTAGCGCAGGGCGGGGTCGTTCAGGCTGTGCTCGGGCGCATACTTCATGGCGTACATGATGGCCGTGAAGGTGGGCACGTAGTTGCGGGTTTCGGCCGGCAGGTGCGGATACAGCTCCCAGAACGTGCGCTTGCCCGTCTTGCGAATCACGCGTTGCATGTTACCTGCGCCCCAGTTGTAGGCCGCCAGCACCAGCTCCCAATCGTGAAAAACGCCGTAGAGGTAGCGCAAGTGCTTGCAAGCCGCCTCGGTAGCCTTTTCAGGGTGCATCCGCTCATCCACCCATTCGTCGCGCTTGAGGCGCAGGTCGCCCGCCGTGGGGGGCATAAACTGCCACAGGCCCACCGCGCCCACCGGCGACTTGGCCGTCGGTATCAGCGCCGATTCCACCACCGACAGGTATTTCAGCTCCAGCGGCAGGTTGTACTGCGCCAGGTATTTCTCGAACGTCGGAAAGTAAAACTGCTCGCGCTCCAGCACGCGCTGGGTGTAGCCGCGCTGCCGCTCGGTGAAGAGCCGCACGTAGGCCATCACCGCCGCGTTGAACTGGTGGGGCGCCGTCGTTTCGATGCAGCCCATGCGGTCGCCCACCAACTCGTAGAGCGTGGCGGGCGTTTGCAGCCACACCAGCCGGGCCGAGTCCACGGCCGGCTCTTGCAGCGGCTCCACGGCAAGCGAGTCGAGCGTAGCCGCCGGTAGTTCCACCACCTGGCGCACGGTGTCGCCTGGAATCAGCGTCGACTCGGGCGGCCGCGTGGCGTCGTGGCGCCGGTGCGGCACCCGCTGCGCCGCAGCCGGCACGGCGCCCAGCGTGAGGGCTAGTAGCAACAACCGCCGCGCCAGGCGGGGCTTGCGCGGGCCAGGAGTAGGGGCGGGCAGTTGCTGTAAAGCTTTCATAGGGCTAAGGTAAAAGACAATTACTGAACAACCTACACAGCAAGAGGCGCGCAACAGTACGGCTGAGTAGCCGTAGCTGGTGCGCGCCTCGGTAAATGCTAAAGCGGCTGGCTAACCTAGTTGGCGGCCTCCGCGGTGGTTAACGTGCCAGCAAAAGCCAGTAAATCAGCCTCCCGAAATGCACCGGCTAGTATCTGCAAGCCTATCGGCAAGCCCTCGTTGTCTGCACCCGCCGGAATCGAAATTGCGGGCACGCCGGCCAGCGACGCCTGCACCGTAAAAATGTCGGCCAAGTACATCGAAACCGGGTCCTGCTTCTCCCCAATCTTGAACGCCGTGGTGGGCGTAGTGGGCAGTACCAGAAAATCGTATTGACGCAGCAACTCGTCGGTTTTCTCCTTAATGAGGCGCCGCACGCGCTGCGCTTTGGTGTAGTAAGCGTCGTAGTAGCTGGCGCTCAGTACAAAAGTGCCCAGCATGATGCGCCGCTGCACCTCGGGGCCAAAGCCCTGCGCGCGTGTCTTTTTGTAAAGCGATTCTAGGTCCGTCGCATCCGGCGCCCGGAAGCCATACTTGACCCCGTCGAAACGCGATAGGTTGGAGCTGGCCTCGGCCGTGGTGAGGATGTAGTACGTCGGAATCATCTCCTCTAGCATCGGAAACTCCACCGCCTCTACCACGTGGCCCTGGCTACGTAGGGTGTCGAGAGTGTGCTCCAGCGCCGCGTGCACCTCGGGCTGCAAGCCCGGCCGGTCAACGGCGTTGGCAATGTACCCGATGCGGTACTGGGCCGCTGGCGCCAGCAACTCGCTGTAAGCAGGCACGAGCTCTTTGCTGGCCGTGCTGTCGTAGCCATCGGCGCCGGCCATTACTTCGAGCAGGCGCGCGGCATCCTCCACCGAGTGGGTGATGGGCCCAATCTGGTCAAACGACGACGCGAACGCCACCAGCCCGTAGCGCGAGATGCGCGAGTACGTCGGCTTCAGGCCAATGACTCCGCAAAAAGCGGCCGGCTGACGCACTGAGCCGCCCGTATCGGAACCGATGGAGGCCAGGCACATATCGGCCTGCACCGCCACCGCCGACCCGCCGCTGCTGCCGCCCGGCACGCGACTAGGGTCCTGGGCATTGCGCACCACCCCAAAAGCCGAGTTCTCGTTCGAGCCGCCCATGGCAAACTCGTCGCAGTTTTGGCGACCGATAAAAATAGCGTCCTCGGCCAGCAACCGCGCCACGGCCGTGCCCGTGAACAGCGACTTAAACCCGTCGAGAATTCGGCTGCTGCTTTGCAGCGCATGGCCCTGGTAGGCCAGCACATCCTTGAGGCCGATGACCATGCCGGCTAGCTTGCCAGCCGTGCCCTGGGCTAGCTTCTCGTCGACGGCGGCGGCCTGCTGGCGCGCCTCCTCGGTCCAAACTTCCAGGAAAACGTTTAGCTCGGCGTTGCGCTGGCTGATGTTATCGAGGTAATACTCAACGAGCTGGCGGCAGGACGTGGTGCCTGCCGCCAGCTCGCGCTGAATTTCCGAAAGGGAAGAAAAAAGAGGTTTCACTTATACTCCGGTTGATGGCTGGTCGAGGCGGGGCCGCGTACCGGGCACCCCATCGGCCGTGGGCGGAATAGGGGTGCTGTGGTGATACGTCGGCTGGTCCGCCGTCGGCAAATCTACGGCACCCGGCGCAGTATAGTCAGCTACCGGGGCTACGTAGTCGCCCGAGGGCATGGGGTTAGGCTGGTACGGTGCCGGCTGCTGCGGGTAACCCTGGTTAGCTTGGTTGTAAGACTGGTTAGGGTTGTGCGGCTGGTTGGCGTTATAGCCCTGGTTGGGATAGCCTTGATTTTGGTTGTGGCCGGGCTGGCCCGCGCGCTCAAACTCATTGCGGATTTCGCTGCTGGCATCCTTAAACTCACGAATTCCTTTGCCCAGGCCCCGGGCAAGCTCGGGAATCTTATTGGCGCCAAAGAAAATCAGGATGACGACCATAATCAGAATCAGCTCGGAGCCGCCGATGTCGCCTAGGAAAAGCAGGGAAGAAGTCATTAGTACAGAAAGTAAAGACGGGAGATAAAACTAGTCAACGGACTAGCTGGCCGGCGTGTTAGGGTTGTAAGGAGCGGGCGGTACTTGGCCTGCGCCGTATTGCTGCGGCTGCTGGGGGTAGCCGTTGGGATTGTATTGCTGCGGCTGCTGCGGCTGGCCATTCTGGCTGTACTGCGGCGCCTGGCCATACTGCTGCGGGTAGCCGTTGGGGTTGTAGTGCTGCTGGTTAGGGTTAGCTGGCTGCTGCGTTTCGGCGTTGGTAGCGTCCTTAAACTCGCGCACGCCCTGGCCTACGCCCCGAAACAACTCAGGAATCCGCTTAGCGCCGAAGAATAGTACCAAGACGAAGATTATGAATATAATGGTTCTGGGGTTGCTCAGAAACAGAAGTTGCGCGGTAAGTAGCATGAGGAGGACGGCGCGGTGGCCGCTGAGAGTGAGGAGAACGAAGATACGTAAAAAGTGAGGCTTTGGACTGGTAAAGGTACCGGCAGGCTGCGCAATCCGGCCGGCTGGCTGGCCCCGCGCACGCTGAAAAACAGGTTTGTTTGGCAGGGCGGTACGCGCCGTTCAATCCGCATTAAGTACAAATCGGAGAGATAAATCGGTAGTTAAGACGTTTCGATGCAAGATTCATCGAAAACAATTAGCACTTACCCGCTACATGATGCACCTTTGCACCGGTTAGCAGCCTTAACCGAAGCTGAGCTGTTCAGTCAGTCAGCCTAGGTCGAGGAAGTTGGCTAAGTTTGTTTTCATAGCTCAGAAAGGCATCGGATTCTGTTCGATGCTTTTTTTTGCCCGTTAGGCACGTAGGCCGCGCCGGGCTTCTACCAGGTAAACCAGGCCGGCAAAGCACAACGGTAAGCCTACTCCCAGCGCATAGCCGCCAGCCGCCGGCAGCGCGCGCACCCCGGCCTGGCCCGCCACCACCAGCACCACGGCCACCAGCAGCCACGCCAGCAGCCGCCCCACGGGGTAGGGCACCGGGAAGTGCCGCTCGCCCAGCCACCAGCACAGTGCGGCCATCATAAAGTAGCACGCCAGCGTGGCCCAGGCGCAGCCCACGTAGCCCAGTACCGGAATCAGCAGAAAGTTGAGCGCGATGGTGAGCACCGCCCCGGCCGCCCCAATGTAGGTGCCGTAGTAGGTTTTATCAGTGAGCTTAAACCAGACCGACAGATTATAGTAGACCCCCAAAAACAGGTTGGCCAGCAGCAGAATGGGCACCACTACCAGGCCAGCCCGAAACTCGGCCTTGTGCAAAAAGAGGGGCCCTATCCAGCTCACGTTGAGGCTGATAGCAACGAAAATAAACGCGCAGCTGAGGGTAAACCACTTGAGCACCAGCGCAAAGGTGGCGGGGGAGTTCTTTTCGGTGCTTTGCGAAAAAAAGAATGGCTCGGCCGCGTAGCGGAACGCTTGGGTAACCAGCGACATGAAGATGCTGAGCTTGTAGCTGGCGCCGTAGACCCCGGCCGCGGCCAGGGCGCTCAGGCCTGGGTAAAAATTCTTGGGCAGCCACATCGGCAGCATAATGCGGTCGAGGGTTTCGTTGACCATGCCGGCTAGCCCCATCAGGGCCAGCGGTAGCGCATAGGCCAGTACCGGCCGCAAAAAAGACCACTGCGGCCAGCTAAATCGGAACCCGCGCAGCTGCGGCAGCAGCAAAACCAGCGTGCCGGCCGAAGCCAGCAAATTCGACAAAAACACGTAGCCAACGCCGATGGCCGGACTGTAGACGGCCCTCACAAATGGCTGCAAGGCGGCTAGCCCACTGCCGGGCGCGCTGTGCAGCACGGCGGGGCACAGCACGATGAAAAACAGGTTGAAGGCCATCGTGAGGCCGATATTAGCCAAGCGCACGGTGGCAAAGCGGCGCGCCTTGTTTTCGAGCCGCAGCTGCGCAAAGGGGAGCGCCGCCACGGCATCCAGCGCCAGGGTGATGACCATCCACTGCGCGAAATACTCCTGGCCCGGCGGAATGCCCAGCGACGCCATCAGCGGCCGGGCCAGCAGGATGAGTAAGAGCGTGAGCCCAGTGCTGCTCAGCAACAGTAAGCTCAGCAGGCGGTTGTAGATGTGGCGGCGGTCAACGCCCGGCTGATTGGCCAGCCGAAAGAACGTCGTTTCCAGGCCATACGTGAATACTACATTCAGGAAGGAGACGTAGGCATAGAGTCCCGTCACAATACCAAATTCGGCCGGCGCGAAATACGTCGTATAAATAGGCGTCAGCAGCGTATTGAGCACCCGCCCCACAATGCTGCTCACGCCGTAGATAGCCGTTTGCGAGGCTAGCTTTTTTGCAATTCCCATCCGTACGAAACGCAGTTGCCAAGGGCGCAACCCATCATCCTGCCTATCGGCAAGCGACGGGCTGCCCCACTAGAGTAGTGCTCTAAAAATTAATTGCCGCGGAATACTGCCGGGCGCTTTTCCAGGAAAGCTGCCGTGCCTTCCTTAAAGTCGGCCGTGCCAAATGCCTGGCCGAAGGCCGTCGCCTCGGCCGCGTAGCCAGCCTCGCCGCCCTCGTTAAAGTAGGTATTAACGCAGTCGATGGTCAGGCCAATAGCTACGGGTGCCTTGGTTAGTATCTTGCTTAGCAAAGCCTTGCAAAAGTCGAGCAGTTCGGCCTGCGGCACTACGTGGTTGGCCAGGCCGAGGCGCTGTGCCTCGTCGGCCTTCACTTGGTCGGCTGTCAGTAGCAGCTCCAGGGCCTTGGCCTTGCCTACTAGCTGCACCAGGCGCTGGGTGCCGCCGTAGCCGGGCAGCAAACCCAGGTTCACCTCTGGCTGGCCAAAGCGGGCGTTTTCCGAGGCCACGCGCAGGTGGCAGGCCATCGCCAATTCGCAGCCGCCGCCCAGCGCAAAGCCGTTCACGGCCGCCACCACCGGCTTGGGGCTGGTTTCGAAACGCCGGAATACGTCTTGGCCCTTGGCCGAGGCCTCCTGGGCACCGGGCCCGCTCAGCTGCGCCAGCTCCGAAATGTCGGCCCCGGCCACAAAAGCCTTTTCGCCGCTGCCCGTAAGCAGGATGCCGCGCACCGCCGCATCAGCTCGGGCCTGGTCGATGGCCTGCCCTAGCTCGGCTATCGTGGCGGCATTCAGCGCGTTGAGCTTGGTGGGGCGGTTGACGGTGAGCGTAAGAATGCCGCTGGCGGCATCTAGGTCATAGAGCAGGTTTTCGAAAGTAGCAGCCATGTGGGAATGAAAAAGGCGGCAAAACGCCGGAGCGTAAAGGTACGCCACCCGGCTAGCCCCGGCTTACTCGGTGGCGCCGGGCGTTGGCCGGGTAGCCAGCCCTGTTCGGCTAACTATCTACCAGCAGCTTGCATATTGCGCAAAACTTTGTGGGGTTCAACTACATCACTCCGGTGAGCGCCCTGCCGACTTCAACATCCTCCTTCCTTCCACCTTTCTCACTTTCATCTCATGGGCTTTGTTTCCGAATTCAAAGAGTTCATTTCCAAAGGCAATGTGCTCGACCTAGCGGTAGGCGTGGTTATCGGCGGCGCTTTCGGTAAAATCGTGTCGTCGCTGACCGACGATATTATTATGCCGATTCTCAGCGTGTTTACCAGCGGCATTGATTTTAAGGAGAAGTTTATTGCTCTCAACGGTCAGACGTATAAAGACTTGAAAGCCGCTCAGGACGCCAAAGCTGCCGTGGTGAGCTACGGTAATTTCCTGAATGCCGTCATCTATTTCCTCATCATCGCGTTCGTCATCTTCTGGGTTGTGAAGCTGGCTAATCGTTTCAAGAAGCCCGCCGTAGTAGTTGTGCCCGCCGTCCCGGTCCTCACCAAAGACCAGGAACTACTGGCCGAAATCCGCGACGCCCTGCGCGCCCAGGCCTAGCGGGCTACCCCCGTTACGCCGGAACTTCCGCCCGCTAGCTCGCATTTGAGGGGCAACCCTTCCAGCCACCAGCCTCGCTGTACTTTCAAAACGTGAAAAACTTATTCTTTGCTGCTCCGCTGGCATTTGCGGCCTGCTTGCTGCTGGCCCACGCCGCCCAGGCTCAGACCACGGCGCCCGATTTTCCGACGCCGGGCGCCCCCGCCCGCCCCACTCCCGGCGCGCCCGCCGACAACGCCCGCACCCGCCGCCAGCAGCAGATGAGCCCCGAAGACGCCGCCCGCGACCAGCAAATGCAACTGCTCGAAGCCCGCACCGGCAACACCAGCTTCGGCGCCGAGCGCGGTGGCCCCTACCGGCAGATGGACAAGGCCGGCGGCAGCTTCACGGTGCGTAAATTCCGGGCGCTGCCCGGCCAGGAGCAGAAGCGTGGCGAGTCGCGCCGCGTGCCAATGGGTGGCCGTACTACCGGAAAACCCCTGGTGCATGGCCACGGCCGCAAAAAGAAATTCCTTTTCTTCTAGACCGCAGATTTAACGGATTAAACGGATTGCGCTGATACGCCACCTGCGGTGACTGATTAGCCAAATAGCTACGTTGCAGTTGATAGGCTAGCAAATTAGTTGCTTCATAGACAAAAGAAAGGGCCCCTCAGCGAGGGGCCCTTTCTTTTGTCTATGAAGCGATGCTTACTGGGCCAGTCAGCCACCGCAGGTGGCGTATCAGCGCAATCCGTTTAATCTGCGGTTACAGCTTGCGCTTGATTTCCTGTTCTTCGAAGCCTTCGATGTTGTCGCCTTCTTGCAGGTCGTTAAAGTTCTTCACCGAAATACCGCACTCGTAGCCCTGGCGCACTTCCGACACATCGTCTTTGAAGCGCTTAAGGTCCTGAATGTCGCCGGTGTACTGCACGATGCCGTTGCGTACCACGCGGACCTTGGTTTTGCGGGTGAAGGTACCGTCCGTCACCATGCAGCCACCGATGGTGCCCACTTTGGTGATGTTGAATACCTGGCGAACTTCGGCGTTGGCCACCACCACTTCGTGCAGGGTGGGGGCAAGCATACCCTCCATCGCGTCCTTCACTTCGTTGATGGCGTTGTAGATGATGGAGTACAGGCGTACGTCAATCTGCTCTTGCTCAGCTAGTTTGCGGGCGCTCTGCGAGGGGCGCACCTGGAAGCCGATGATGATAGCATCGGAAGCCGAAGCCAGCAGCACGTCGCTTTCCGAGATGGCACCGACGCCTTTGCTCAGGATGTTCACCTTCACTTCGGGCGTGCTGAGCTTCAGCAGCGAGTCGGAAAGGGCTTCTACCGAACCGTCCACGTCACCTTTCACCAGGATGTTGAGCTCCTTGAACGAGCCGATAGCCAGGCGGCGACCAATCTCGTCGAGGGTGATGTGCTTCTTGGTACGGATGCTCTGCTCGCGGGCCAGCTGCTGGCGCTGGGTAGCCAGCTCGCGGGCTTCGCGCTCCGTCTCCATCACCTGGATGCGGTCGCCAGCCTGCGGGGCACCCGTGAGGCCGAGTACCTGCACTGGAGTGGCGGGGCCAGCCAGCTTCTTCTTCTTGCCGCGGTAGTCGGTCATAGCCTTTACGCGGCCGTAGTGCGGGCCAGCCAGCACGATGTCGCCCACGTTTAGGGTGCCAGTTTGCACCAGCACGGTGGTTACGTAGCCGCGGCCTTTGTCCAGCTCGGCTTCGATTACCGTGCCCACAGCGTTGCGGTTGGGGTTGGCGTGCAGGTCAAGCAGCTCGGCTTCGAGCAGTACTTTTTCTAGTAGGTCGTCGACGCCGAGGCCCGACTTAGCCGAAACTTCCTGGCTCTGGTACTTGCCGCCCCATTCTTCCACCAAGATGTTCATCTGCGAAAGCTCTTCGCGGATTTTCTCGGGGTTGGAGTGCGCCTTATCTACCTTGTTAATGGCAATGATAATCGGCACGCCGGCAGCCTGCGCGTGGTTGATGGCCTCCTTGGTCTGGGGCATCACCGAGTCGTCGGCCGCGATTACGATAATGGCGATGTCCGTCACCTTGGCACCGCGGGCACGC
>Ga0160428_1000284_pt1 | contig 61127 bp, 49 predicted proteins | sample SolpanmetagenomM_FD_108198 | JGI IMG/M metagenome (GOLD analysis project Ga0160428, IMG submission 108198) | Solar panel surface microbial communities from Lawrence Berkeley National Laboratory, California, USA - M | ecosystem: Engineered > Built environment > Solar panel > Unclassified ... | reverse complement strand
TCGGGGTGCGCACGGCATCCACGATATACGCATTAGGCATTCCGGGGGTATCGTTGGGGCGAAGCGAGTCCGCCGGTTGAGGGCTAATTTTGGCCTGGCAACGCGCACTGGCGCGGGCCTTTTTCACAACCGCAAAGATGATACAAAGAATTCAAAGCGTTTTTCTCCTCCTGCTGGCTTTGTCGATGCTCAGCTTGGTGGCGCTGCCCCTGTGGCACAAAGTAGATGGCCTCACCCAACAGGAGCTAACCCTGACGGCCTTCAATTTTCAGGCTACGGCTAAGCTGCCCGCTGCCCCCACCACCGGCGCCCCGGTGTGGATAATCGCGGTGCTAGCACTAGCCTCGGCGGCCGTGGCCGTGTACGAGATTTTTCAATTTCGTAACCGCTTCACGCAGCTCAAGCTGGGTATGCTCAACCTGCTGCTGCTGGTGGCCACCTTCGGCGCCGCCTTCTATTTCTCCAACCAGGGCGAGGCTTTCCTCAATCCCAAGCTCGAAGGCAAGTTCTTGCCCGCCTTTTACCTACCCACGCTGGGCCTGATGCTCAACCTGCTGGCCAACCGCTTTATCCGGCGCGACGAGCAGCTGGTGCGCAACAGCTACGACCGCCTGCGCTAGCCCCTCGCGGCTAGGCTACGGCACAACAAAAAGCCCCGGCTGTCCAATGCGGCAGCTGGGGTTTTCTGTAGGGTGTTGTAAGGTTGGAAAGGGCGGTTATTCGGGCGGCAGGCCCACTGCCTGCCGCAGAGTGCGAATGCTGGAGTTGAATTGTAAAGCCCGGTACACCTGGCTGAAATTCTGCGGGTCGCTCAGGTGGGCATAGCCAAAGCGGGCCAGCTCGATGCGCGTCTCATCGTGGGCAAAGGTTTGCATCAGCGTAGCCAGCTCCTCGGCACGCACGCTGCTTTGGTCGAGGGCCTGAGTGGCCGTGCGCAGGCGCTCGGCATCGGTGGACTGCCGGCGCAGGTCCTGGGCCAGCTCGTTTAGCTCGCCCGGCTCGAAAGGCCGAAAGCTGCTGGCCGCGTCGGCCTGCGGGTCATAGCCGCCTTCGTCGCGGCGGGTATCTGGGTAGCCCTGGCCGGGCGTCGTGGCATAGCCCCCAGGCGCTGTAGTGCCGGGGTAGCCCTGCTGTTGGCCAGGATAATTGGGGGTAGTGGCGGGCGCTGGGTAGCCCTGCTGCCGCTGGCCAGGGTAGCCGCCACGTGGGTCGTAGCCAGGGCCGGTAGAGCCGTTGTAATAGTCACCCTGGCTAGGCGGCAGAGGCTGGTTGTTGCCGTAGTAGCCGCCCGGCCCGTTGCCATAAGGGGCGCCCTGCTGGCCATAGTAGCCCCCGCGCCCGTAGCCGGGGCGGCCCAGCGGCACCACGCCCACCTGCCGCAGCTGCGGGCCGTAGGGCCGCATTACGAGCACGTAGTTAGTCTCCAGGCCCGGTTGCAGCCACAGCTCCGTGCGGAAGCGCAGGGGCGGCCCATACGCCGTGGGCACGCTGATGTCGGCCCAGTGGCGGCCGGGCATCAGCAGCCCCACGCGCACCTGCGGCGCCACCGGCCGGGTCAGCAGCCGTCCATCCAGCACCAGGCTGAAGGGCTGGCCGCGCTCGGCGGTGATGGACAGGTTGGCGGGCGGCGCGGCCACGGCCGGCGCTGCTAGCACCCAGGCAAGCAGTGCCGTAGCAGCCAGCTTGAAAAACGTTTTCATGAGCGTAAAAACTGGGCGCCGGCAAAGAATCTCGCCAGCTACCCAGTCCAAATCCAAATGCCGTGCCAATAAAAAAGCCCCCGCGAGGCGGGGGCTTTTCCTGGTTAGCGCGCTAGCCTTACTTGTCGATGCGCGTCACCTTAAACTCGGTGCGGCGGTTGCGCTGGTATTCTTCCTCCGTCTTGGCATCCTTGATAATGGGGCGGGTTTCGCCATAGCCCTTGGCCGTGATGCGGCTGGCCGGCACGCCCTTGCTCACAATGTAGGCCACCGCCGACTCGGCCCGCCGCTGGCTGAGCTTCAGGTTGTAAGCATCCTTGCCGCGCTGGTCGGTGTGCGAGCTAAGCTCAATGTTAATCTTGGGGTTGTCGAGTAGCGTCTGCACCAGCGTATCGAGGCGAATGGCCGCATCGGGGCGAATGTCTGCCTTGTCGTAGTCGTAGAAAATATCTTTCACCTCGATGGCCTTATTCACGATGATTTTATTCAGCGTGAGCGTAACCGGAATGCGGATATCGTTTTGCTGCTGCGGCAGCGCGTCCTGGCTGGGGTAGCGGCCCACGGTGCTCACGCTGGCGCGGGCCGTGAAGTCGCCCGGGCGGTCAGCAAACAGGCCGTAGGTCTGGGCCGAGTCGAGCTTGGTCGTGAACTTGCCGTCGGGGCCGGTTTGCAGGTCTTGCTTGCGGCCGGCGCCACTCGTGATGGTCACCGTTTCATTAGCCACCGGCAGGGTGATGCCGGCCTTGTCGTTGCGCTCCAGCAGGGTGCCATCCACGTAAAAAGTGACCAGCTTGCGGGCCTTCTTCTTGAACGTGTACAGGTCGTCCGAGCCCTTGCCGCCCTCGCGGTTAGACGAAAATACGCCCGTGCCCGGCGCCGTGAAAAATGGCGCAAAGTCGTCGCCCGCGCTGTTGATGCCCGCGCCCAGGTTCACGGGCTTGCCCCCCTTCACCTGAAAAATATCGAGCTTGCCGAAGCCCGGGTGCCCGTCCGACGAGAAGTATAGCGTGCCATCGGGCGCCACGCCCGGAAAGTTGTCGTTGCCCACCGAGTTGATGGGCTCACCCAGGTTTTCGGCCGGCGAAAAGCGGCCGTTGGGTCCCAGCGTGGCCTTAAACAGGTCGTTGCCGCCCAGCCCGCCCTTGCGCCCCGAGGCGAAGTAGAGCGTAGTGCCGTCGGGCGCAAAGGCTGGGGCAAAGTCGTCGGCCGTGCGGTCGTTGATGTTGGCCAGAATCGGCTCGGTCCAGGCGCCGTTGCGGTAGTAGGAAATCCAGATGTCCACGCTCCGGTAGCCCTTTTTCGAGCCATCGTTCGAGCGGGCGAAGACCATCGTCTTGCCATCGGGCGTGTACGTAGCACTGGCTTGCAGCTCCTTGTCGTTGTTGAACAGCGGCTCCAGCTTGCGCGGCGTGCCGCCAGTCATGGCCGCCGCATCGTCAAACTTCTGGGCGTAGAGCGCCGTGTAGCGCTCGCCGTTGCCGGGATAGGGTTTGCCGTCGCGCCCCGAGGCAAATACCAGTTCGCCGCTGTTGGGCATGCGCGCCGCCGAAAAATCGGAATTGGGCGAGTTCACCGCATCGAGCGAAGCCACGTCGTAGCTAGGTGCCGCGCCAACCAGGGCCTGGCTAGCCGTGGCCGCTGCTGCCTCGGCGGGGGCGCGGCCGGCCAGGGTGCGGTTGGTGCCGCTCGTGGCGTAGGCAGTAAACTGCGTGGCCGCTTCCGCGAATTTACCATTGGCTTTCAGCGACTCGGCGTAGCGGTAGCCCAGGTCAGCGTTGCGGGCGTTGCCATCCAGCGCCGCCTTGTAGTAAGGTTCGGCCTGGTCGAGGCGGTTGGAGAGGCGGTAAGCCTCGCCCACCCGAAAGTTGGCAATAGCCGAGCCTTTGCCTTTCGCCGCGTCAGCTTTGTAGAGTGGGATGGCCGCCTCATACTCGCCGCGCAAAAAGCGCTTGTCGGCTTTGCTTAGCTTGCCCGACGAGGCGCAGCCGCTGAGCGCTACGGCAGGGCCGGCCGCCCCAATAAGCACGAATTTTCTAAGGGACGAGTATCGAGTGGAGAGCGCCATGCAGCCGGAAAAAGCGAGTCTATTGTTTTGATAGGCAATAATACAACTGTTTCGGCTAGCCCATTAGTGCCCCTGCCCGCGGCTAGCTGCCAAAATAGCTGGCCAGCCAGGTTTGCCCGGCGGGAGCCGGCCATTGGTCGTCTAGCTGGGCCTTCGTGGTCAGCGTATTGTTGAAGTATAGCGTGTGGGCCTGTACCTGGCCGGCGGCGATGGCTTCGCGCAGTTCGCGGCGCGTGAGCAGGCGCAGCTCGCCGTTGCTCAGAAACGCCATGCGCGATTTTTCCAGCAGCGTCACGCCCAACCGTTGCTCCAGCTCCTGCACAAAACGCACCGAGGCATCGATAGAGCAGCCGCTGGCCCCGGCCACCGCCTCATCAAGGCCAATCACCAAAAACTGCCGGTGCAGAAACTGCGCCGAGGCCGCCAACTGGCGGCCGTGGCTCGTCCACTCCTCCGCAAAAGCCGCCAAGCGGGGCAACAGGGACATTATTTCGGTCTCGGCCAAGGGCCGGCTAGCCTGGTAAATCCACACGCGGGCCTGCGGCGGCAGGTGGTCAAAAGCTACATACATGACCGCAGATTTAACGGATGAAACGGATTGCGCGGATACGCTTGGCTACGCCAAGCTGACTACGTTTGGGGTGGGCGGTGCTTCGGGTTGCCGGGCACGTGGGGGTGGTAGCCTGGCTAGCAAAAGTAACAAAAAAGCGGGCGGGGTAGCCCCGCCCGCCTGCCTTGCAAACCCGGCACCTTGCGCTCAGAATCACTGGTCAAACTCCAATAAAGTCCAGTCGAGAAAATTCTATTTGCATAATTCCGATAACCCAGACAACGCGTCGTCAGCTTGGCGCAGCCAAGCGTATCCGCGAAATCCGTTTCATCCGTTAAATCTGCGGTCTTAGGCGTTGATGCCCTCGGCGCTGGCGACCAATTCGGCCAGGTCAAAAACCTGGACGTTAGCCTCTTGCTCCTTGTTTTTCACGCCGTCGCTCATCATGGTCATGCAAAACGGGCAACTCACCGCAATGATGGCGCCCTGCAAGCTGTGCTGGCTGGGGGCAGTGCGCTCGGTTTCGACGCCGCGCAGGTTGTCTAGCGCCGCAGCCTGGCCGCTGAGGGTGGCTAGCGCCTCCTCGGTACGCTCGATGTTGATGTCCTTTTTGCCGGGCTCAGGCTCCTTCCACATCTGGGCGCCGCCCGCGCCGCAGCACAGGCCGTTGGCCTTGCTGCGCTTCATTTCCACTAGGTCGGCGTCGAGGGCCGCCAGCACGTCGCGCGGGGCTTCGTAGATGTTGTTGGCGCGGCCCAGGTAGCAACTGTCGTGGAAAGTAATGCGGCGGCCCTTGTAGCTTTCACCGCCCTGCACGGCCACTTTGCCCTCGTTGATAAGCTGTTGCAGGTAGGTGCTGTGGTGAATCACCTCGTAGTCGCCCCCCAGGGCCGGGTACTCGTTCTTGATGGTGTTGAAGCAGTGCGGGCAGGCCGTCACGATTTTCTTGATGCCGTAGCCATTCATCGTCGTGATGTTCTGCATGGCCTGCATCTGAAATAGGAACTCGTTGCCAGCGCGCTTAGCCGGGTCGCCGGTGCAGCTTTCTTCGAGGCCTAGCACGGCGTAGTTGGTGCCCACGTGCTCCAGGATGCGGGCAAAAGCGCGGGTCACGCGCTTGTAGCGGTCGTCGAAAGCGCCGGCGCAGCCTACCCAAAATAGGATTTCAGGAGCTTTGCCCTCGGCCGCGAGGTCGGCTACGGTAGGTACGGTGAGTTGGCGCTTGGCGGGGGAGGAGGTCGGGGTCATAGTTCTACGCAGATATGCACTGTCAATAATAAAGATGTCTGGAAAGCCGTTATGCGAAGTCACCGGGGTGCTCCAGACGGTCAAGCCGCCGATTGGCGTCGCGCTGCATACGGGACACAGAATCAAGAATATTGATAATACTTTCCAGTTCCCGCTGGTGCTTTTGCTGGCCGAGCGCCAATGTGCGCAAAATATGCTGATGAGCTAGCTGATTTTCCTCCACACTACTCAGTCGAGTATTCATCTCTTGCAATGTCTCCTGCGTTTTATCTTGCCTACGCAATACCTCAGCCAGCAGCTCTAAAATCTGTTCTTCCGCTTTCATAAACCAGAAAGATAAGGAGTTAGAAAAATTATATTTACGCTGTTGGAGCTTTCTCGGCCACGTACAGTTCATCGGCCCAGTTGAGGCGGTCGGAGGGGGAGAAGGCCCACGGCGCGCCGTTGTTCTCGATATTAGAGAACATGACGTTCAGCGAGTTGGGGGCGGCCGACTCTTCCAGCACCAGGAAGCGGCGCATCTCGATAATGCTTTCGAGCGGGTTGATGTTCACCGGGCAGCTTTCCACGCAGGCGTTGCAGGTGGTGCAGGCCCAGAGCTCCTCGGGCGTCACTTTGCCGCGCAGCAGCGTAGCGTTGGCCAAGTCCGTAATGGGCTCGTGCTTAGCTTCGGCCCCGTATACGTTGGGGTGAAAAATGAGCGGCGAATTGTATTTCTCCTCCACCCGGTCGCGGGTGTCCATGATGATTTTGCGCGGCGAGAGCAGTTTGCCCGTCAGGTTGGCCGGGCACACCGAAGTGCAGCGCCCGCACTCGGTGCACGAGTACGAGTTCATGAGGGCCGTCCAGGGCAAATCCTCCACATCCTTAGCCCCAAACGGCGTGGGCGTCAGCGCCGAGCCGTCGGGGTTAGTGGCCGGGGCGGGTACCTCGTAGCTGGGGTCCATCATGGCCTTCACCTCGTGGGTGATGCTCTCCACGTTGGAAAACTGTCCCTGCGGCACAAGGCGCGAGTACCACACGTTCGGGAACGCCAGGATGATGTGGAAGTGCTTGGAGCTAGGCAGGTAGTTGAGAAACAGTAGGATGCCCGTAATGTGAATCCACCAACCAGCGCGCTCCAGCACCTCCAGCGTGCCCACACTAGCGGCGGGCAGCAGGTTGGCCAGCAACTGGCTGACCGGGAAGGTGCCCGGCAAGTTCTTGCCTTCAAGCTGGTGCAGCTTGATGTCAGCCGAGTTCATGAAGAACAGGGCTAGCATGAGCGCTACCTCGATGTAAAGAATGATGTTGGCGTCCAGCTTGGGCCACATGCGCAGCTCGGGGCCCGTGAAGCGCTGCACCGGCGGCTGGTGGTTGCGGCGCCACCAGAAGGCGGCTACGGCCACGATAACCAGCGCCGCTAGCACCTCATTAGTAGCCATCAGCACGTCGTATACCGGCCCCAGCACGCGTAGCACGCGGTGCGTACCAAACAGGCCGTCGATGATAATCTCAATCACCTCAATGTTGATGACCAGAAAGCCCACGTACACCACCAAGTGCAGTAGCGCGGGCGTAAGGCGCTTAAACATCTTTTGCTGCCCAAAGGCTACGAGCAGTGTTTTATTCAGGCGCTCACCAAAATGGCCGCTCATGTCGCGGTCGCGCCCGACGAGGATGTTGGCTCGTATTTTCCGGACCTGCCACGTAAACAGGCCGAAAGCTGCCAGCAGCAGCAGCGCAAAAAGGATGGGTTGCAGCATAGACGGTAAAGGTAAGCGGCGGGGTGGGATAGGGCTGCAATTTAGTAGGCATGACGACTACTTGGGTAGCTTCGCTCGGTTTTTTAAACAGACCGCAAAATTTTTTTGTCGAAAATCTTGCACCGTTACAGTTTTTGCTTACTTTTGTGCTCCCAAGCCGCTCGAACGGTGTGCGGAAAGATTGGCAACATAGCTCAGTTGGTAGAGCACAGCACTGAAAATGCTGGTGTCGTTGGTTCGATTCCAACTGTTGCCACAACAAAAAGGCCCTTGGCATTGCGCTAGGGGCCTTTTTTATTTTCACGAGCAGTGCGGGCGGTAGTGAGGGCACCCGTCGCGGATGAGATGCGTCCGGGTTTCAGAATGGCTAAGGTTGTTTCGCCCACTGGCGCGTTAAGAGTTTGGGCACAGTTGTGCAGCGGCTACTGCAGGGGTGGGTCTGGGAGCGAATTATAGCTGAGTCTACGAGGCACGTTATGAGTATCTTAGGCGCGCATTAGAAGTAGCGCTTGGAACGATGCGCCATAACGCCCTAGCCAGATGATAGCTCAGCCCTTCGTAAGCCCTTACCTGAGAACTACCGTGCTGCGTGTTTTTTTCCTGGTGACCTTTTTTATGGTTGCGCTTTCGGCCGCAGCTCAGCGCAACCACGTGACCAAGGCTACCATCTTCACCGACGTAGATGGGGCGGTGCTGTCGCGCGAAGCGTACATGAATAAGATTAAAAGCAAGCTGTTTGTGGTGGGTGACGCGCAGATAACCAATGCCGTGATTACCACTATCTCCCTGCGCCCGGCGCCGGCTGCGGACAGCGTGCGGACGCAGGCCGTTTCGCCGGTGCGCACCTACCTGACGCCCGCCCCAGCGTTTGCCCTCACCGACATCAAAGGCCAGCCCTACAGCCTGGCCGACTTGCGGGGCAAAGTAGTGGTGCTGAATTTTTGGTTTATCGGGTGCGTCGTTTGTCGGCAAGAAATGCCGGCGCTCAAGCAACTGGTGGCCGACTACCAGGCTAATCCCAACGTGGTGTTCATCTCCTTGGCGCGCGAAGATGCCAGCCGGCTCCGGCGCTACGTGGCTAGCAAGGGGGATTTTGGCTTTGCCGTATTGCCACTGCCCCCCGCGCTGGCTGAGAATTTTGGGATAACGGGCTACCCGACAACGGCAGTTTTGGACCGCGCTGGCCGCTATGCCTATGATAAGGAGGGCTACGCAGGCAACCTGCGGTATTTGCGCCAGGCTATTGAACAAGCGTTGCGCTAGGCTGAGGTGGCCAGCTATGCTGCTTGGTTGTTAGTTCTGGCGCTCAGTCAGCAGGGGCGAAGAGGCTCGCGCGTGGTGCAGTGAGTTGCTACCAGCCAGAAGATGCTAGCGCCGAAAGCGACTGAAGACGCCGTCTTTGCGCTTGAAGAGTATGTAGCGGATGGAGAAGGCCGTTGGGAAGCGGGCGTAGTCGGCGCTGTTTATTTCGTAGGAGGGCTTGAAATCAAAGCTGAGCACAATGGGGATGATGGCCACTTTGTACTCGACGCCCACTAGGGCATCGAAGCCGCCAAAATTGCCCGTGTCCTTGTTGCGGCCCAGGTGGCCGCCGGCCCCGAAGTAGTAGTTGAGGCTGGGGCCCAGAATGCCAAAGTGGTACTGGCCCAGCACTGTGCCGCTGTATTCGCGCTCGCGCAGCCCGGCAATGCCTTCGAGGGTGACGCGCGACGCTACCCGCTGCTGCAAGGTGAGGCCGTAGTTGCCGCCGCCCAAGCGCACGCCCAAGGCAGTATTGTATTTCTGCGCGGCAGCGCCGTGCGCAAAGGCTAGCAGTAGGAGCAACAACCCGCCCAGCCGAAAAAAACGTAGGTGCATAAAATTAGTCAGAACAGCAATGGCGCGAGCCGTGGCAACTACGGTGCCAACGCGAAAGCGCTCCTGACTAGTGCCTGGCCCGGGCTGCTTCTTACGCAGTGGCGTGTAAAATTCCGGCTTTTAAAGTTTTTATTCGAAGCCTAACGTTCGTTAGCCGGACCTTTGTCCTGATATTATCTCACCCACTACCCACTGCGTGTACTTGCACCACGTGGCTGCCTACCTACCGGCGGCCGTTGTTACGAACGAACATTTTACCCGCCTCAATGGGCTGGCCTCTGACTGGATAATCGAGCGCACCGGCATCCGGGAGCGCCGCAAAGCCGCTCCGGGAGAAAACGCCAACACGATGGCCATCGCGGCTACCCGCGCCTTACTGGCCGAAATGCCGGACTTTGAGCCGGCTAGCATCGACCTCATCGTGGCCGGCACCTACACGCCCCACGACACCATCTATACAGCAGCCCACGCCGTGCAGCGCGAGCTGGGCATCAATGAGATACCGGTAGTCAGCATCTCGTCGGCCTGCTCGTCGCTGCTCAATGCCGTGGAGATTGTGGAGGGCTATTTTGCCCTGGGTAAGGCCAGCCGCGCCCTGGTGGTGGTGAGCGAGCACAACACCGCCTACAACAACGAGGAAGACACGATGGCCGGCCACCTGTGGGGCGATGGCGCGGCGGCGCTGCTCTTCAGCAAGGAGCCGCTGGCCGATAGCCTGCGCGTGGTGCAGGTGCTCACGGGCGGGGCCGCCCCCATGGGTAAGGCCGACGAAGCCGTGACGCTGAAGCCCGTGGACAAGGGCATCGTGATGCCGTTTGGGCGCGACGTTTTTCAGCAGGCCTGCACGTATATGGCCCGCATTACGCAGCAGTTGCTCGATGCCCACCACCTGACGGTAGGTGACCTGAACTACCTGATTCCGCACCAGGCCAATCTGCGCATCTCGGCCAACGTGGTGAAGCAACTGGGCCTCGACCCCGCCCGCGCCGTGAGCAACATCGAGCGCCTGGGCAATACGGGCTGCGCTGGCGCGGCCATCGGCCTGGCCGAAATCTGGTCCCGCATCAAGCAGGGGGAGAACCTGATTGTGACGGTGTTTGGGGGCGGCTACTCCTACGGCGCCATGCTGCTGGCTAAGTAGTAAGCGGCGAACAAGGAAACGCCGGCCGGCGTATGCCGCTTGGCTAGGCTACGTTCAGGGCCTGCCGATAATTGAAACTCATGCTACCGCCCGCCGCTACCTTCCTGCCCGAAATTGCTTTTCAAACCAGCCGGGCCAGCGGGCCGGGCGGCCAGAACGTGAACAAGGTGGAGAGCCGCGTGGAGCTGCGCTGGCACCTGCAAGATTCGCAGGTGCTTACGGAGGCGCAGAAATTGCTGATTCTGGAAAAGCTGGCGGGACAGCTCACGGCCGAAGGCTACCTGCTGGTAGTGGCGCAGGACGACCGCAGCCAATTGCGCAATAAGGAGCTGGCGCTGGCGCGCTTCTACGAGCTGCTGCAAAAAAGCCTGCGCCGGCCCAAGCCCCGCCGCGCCACCCGGCCCAGTGCCGGCGCCGTGCGCCAGCGCCTGGAGGGCAAGAAAATTCACAGCGATAAAAAGGCCAACCGCCGCCGCATCGAGTAGCGTGGCCTACGGGCCAGCAGCCCATTAAAAAAAGCCCCCTCTGCACCGTGCAGAGGGGGCTTTTTTAGTGCCGCCGGGCTAGCCGCCGGCAGGTGCCTAGGCGCGGCGGCGCTGGCGCAGGCGCTTGAGGCCGTAGGCCACGCCCGAGGCTAGCAGCAAGCTAGCACCCCCGTCGATGGGTACTTCGGTGGGGTCGGGCGTGGGTGCCGAAGGAGTAGGCCCGCCCGTGCCCGGCGTTTGGGCCTGGCTGGCAAGGGTAGTCAAAACAAAGGCCGCAGCCAGGTAATAACGAGTCATAGAAAAAATGAAAAAGCTGGGGAAGAAAGGGGCGTAACCGTGGGGTGGCCAGTGCAGGCCAGCCACCCCAGGGAAACATTACTCAACAACAAGCTTCTTCACGACCACGCCAGCGCTGGTGCTGAGGCGCAGGGCGTAGACGCCAGTGGCAAGCTCGTGCAGGTCTAGCTGGTGCGCGGTGGCCCCCTGCGCGGGCAGGGAAACCGTGCGTACCTCCCGGCCGAGGGCATCAACCAGGGTAGCCGTCACAGCCTGGCGGCCGAGGCTGGCGGGCAGCTCTACGAACGCGGCCGTTTTGGCCGGGTTGGGGTAGAGGGCTACCTGCTGGGCTATCGCGGTAGGCACCGTGGCCAGGGCTTTCTGCGGCGAGAACACCAGCTCGAAGCGGCCGGTGATGAGCGCCGAGGCGTTGCTCACCGTGAACTGGTAGGTGGGCTGCTGGGCCAGGTCTACCAGGGCGCCCGTTTGCAGGTCACGCAAGTAAACCGGCGTCGTATCCAGGTTCAGCAACTGGGCCGAGGAGAGCGAGTAGGCGCCGGCGGCGGGCACGCCCACGGCCAACGGAATCACGCGCTGCACCGTGCCGATGGCCGGGCGACCGTCGATGCTGAACTGCTCGCTGCCGACGGTGGTCGACAGGTTCAGGCCGCTGGGGTTCGGCAGCTTGCGGGCGTCGTACTGCGAGTCGAAGCCCTCGGTCGAGCCCTGCTCAAAGTACACAAACGCGTCGTCACCCGTCGAGTGGCCGGCGGCTTTCAGCGAGAGCTGCACCAGGGGGCGGGTCTCGGCGGCCGTGCGGGCGTAGTTCGTAGTCGTGTAAGTAGTCGGGCGCTGGCTGTTGGCGAAGGTGAGCGTACCGTTGGCCTGGCCGGCCGTTACCCGCACGAAGAAGCCCTGACCCTGCGCCAGGATGGGCGAGATAGTGCCCACACCGTTGGCGTAGACGCCGTACTGGCCGGTGTAGGGGTTGGTCGGGTCGTTGCTCTGGAATACGTACAAGGAGGCGTCCACGTTCGAGAGGCCATTGCTGACCACTTGGCGCCAGTCCAGGGGCGAGGGGTAGGGGTTACCCACCAGGCTCAGGCCCGACTCGCTGGCCGTGGCCCCGGTGTTGCGGGCCAAGTTCAGGGTCTGGGTGCCATTGTTGAGCGGGCCGGTGAAGGCCCAGGTCTGGTTACCGCTGATGAGGGCGGTGTAGCCCTGGCCCACGTTGAGGGCGTCGCTCAAAGCGTTGGGCGAGAACCAGCCCTTGTCGAAGGTCGACAGGTTGTTGGTCGCCGTAGCCAGGCGGCTCTGGTCGTAGCCGTACACGGTCGGGAAGGGCGTGGTGGTGCCCGGCTGGGCACTGGCGTTGTAGGCCGGGTTCACTACGGGGCTGAAGTTACCCGTGGCTAGGCTGCTCACCGTCTGCCCGCTCACCGCCGTCGTGATGTGGCGGTAGCCCAGGTTGGGGTTGAGGCTGGGGTCGATGAAGCGCTGCACCGTCACGTTGCCGTTTACCACACCGGCATTGTTGGTAACCTGTGCCGTGAGGTTGGGAGTCGAGTTCAGGGTGAACGAGTTGCCGTTGGTGGCAAAGTTGCCGTTGAGCAAGAGCAGGCGCTGCACCGAGGTGCTGGCCGAGGTGCTCTGCTGCGCCCCGTTGGCGCCCACCGTCAGGTTCCAGAACCGAGTGTTGCTGGCGCCAAAAACGTTACTCAAGGTCGAGCTGCCCAGCGTCACCGTGCCGCCCGTGGGCTGGAAGGTGCCGTTGTTGGTCAGGTCGCCCGCTACAACCAGCGTACCGCCGCTCTGCGTCAGGCTCGCGCCGCTGTTGAGCGTGAAGTTGCGAGCCTGGGCCGTGCCGGCGCTGATGTTCGGGAAGCGGCCGCCGGTGGGCGCAGTGGGGATGGTGGCGCTAATCGTGGTGCTGGGCACCGTGTTCGGCGACCAGTTGTTGGCCGTGAACCAGTCGGTGCTCACCGTGCCGGTCCAGGTCACAGCCGTTACGGCCGGGGCCGCGATGACGAGCGTGTAGCTGCGCGAGCCGCTACCGGGGACGGGGGCCGAGTTGTCGGTGGCCGTTACCGTGAAGTTGAACGTGCCGTTGGCCGTGGGCGTGCCGGCAATCGTGCCGCTGCTGCTCAGGGTCAGGCCAGCCGGCAGGGAGCCGGCCGTGATGGCGAAGGTGTAGGGAGCCGTGCCGCCCGAAGCCGAGAGGGCCTGGCTGTAGGCCGTGCCCTGCGTGCCTTGCGGCAGCGAGTTCGGCGTAATCGCGAGGGTGGGCGCCTGGAACTGCACGCTCACCGAGTTGCTGGCCGCGTTGCCGGTGTTGTTGGCGTCCTGGGCTACGTTGGCAGCCAGGCTCACCGTCACGGTGCCGACGCCGCTAGGCGTCACGGTGAAGGTGTAGGGGCCCGCGCCGCTGCCGCCAAAGCTGCCGCTGGTTACTGCGCCGTTTGCTACCGTCACGTCCGAGGCCGTGAAGGTGCTGCCCACGCTCTGCGAGAAGCTTACCGAGAAGGGCAGGGGCGAGGTGCTGGTGGGGCTGGCCGAGGTCGTGCTCACCGTCGCCGTCAGGGCCGGAGCCGTCACATTGAACGCGGCCGAGGTGAAGGTGTCGTAGGTGGGGATGTTGTTGGGCTGAATGGTGCCTACAAACACGTCGTTGACGAACACGTTCAGGCGCTGGTCGAGCGAGGTGTAGTTGCGCTGCATGGCCCGGAAATTAATCTGGTAGCTGCCCGAGGGCACGGCCAGGTTCTGCGTTACGCTGCCGTTGTTGCCATCTCTGCTTTGCAGGAGCGCCACCGCGTCGCCGCTGGCAGGCGTTGAGCCGAAGGCGTTGTTACCGCGCGATACGCCGGCCTGGGAGGCGAAGCTCCAGGGCGAGGCTACTACGCCTTGGCTTTGGTACAAGTAGTCGTTCGGCGATACGTTGTTGGTCTCGAAGCTGCCGTTTTGCACGCCGTTGGCTACGACGGTGCTGGTGCCGCTTTGCAGCACCTGCACCACATCCACGAAGGCCGTCACGTCGCTGTTGCCGCTGGCGCTACCTGCCGCCTGAATGCGCAGGGTGGGCGCGGCCGCGAAGCTCTTGGTGATAGTGTATTGCTCACCGCTGGTGTAGGGCACGTTGCTTATCGTGGGCGACACGTTCGTGCTGTTGGCCACGTTCAGCGTCAGGGTACCGTCGCCGGTGCCCGTGTTGACCACCACCGTGTAGGTCGTGCCCGAGCCGAATACGCTGGTTACGTTGGCGCCGCTGAGCCCCGAAGTAGTCAGGGTAAAATTCGAGAGACCCAGGCCCGCTACCGAGCCCGAGAAAACCACCCGGTAGCTCACCTGGGTCGTGGCCGTGGGCGAGGGCGTGAGGCGCGTCACCGAGGCCACCGTTACGGTCGGCAGCTGGTAGGTGATGCTGTACTGGCTGGCGGCGGTGTTGCCGTTGCCGGCCTGGTCCTGGGCCACGTTGGCGGCGATGTCCACCGTTACGGTGCCGGCGCCCGAGGGCGTCACGTTGAAGGAGTAGGTGGTGCCTGAGCCCGTGAAGCCTGAGAGCGTGCCGCCCGCTACGGCTACGTCACCGGCCACGAAGCCCGTGACGTTTTCCGAGAAGGTGATAGTGTAGGGGATGGGCGAGGTGCTCGTGTTGCCGCCGTTAGCCGTCGTCGCGCTGATAGCTACCGTCGGGCGCACCGTATCCACGGTGAAGGTGTTCGTAGCTGAGTTGGGGCTCACGGTCGCGCCGCTGGCCTGAGCCGTGGCGTAGACCGCGTGCTGGCCCTGGCCGAGGAACGAGGGCTGGGTGAGGGCCCAGTTGCCGGCGCTGTTGGCCGTGGTGGTGCCGATGCTAGCGTTATCCACGTACACCGTGACGAGGCTGTTGGCCGGGGCCGTGCCGCCGTAGGTCGGCGTGGTCGTGCTCACGAGGCTGCCGTTGCTCGGTACAATTACTACCGGGGCCGCCGTTACCGGCTGCGCATAGATGAGGCTGTACTGCGTGGCGGCGGTGTTGCCGGTGTTGTTGCCATCGACGGCAACGTTGGCCGGTACGTTCACCGTGGTGGCGGTGCCGGGCGTGGTTGGAGTTACATTGAAGGTGTAAGTAGTGCCGTTCACGGCCGTGAAGCCCGAGAGGGTACCATTCGCTACGGTTACATCCGAGGCGATGAAGCCCGTTACGCTTTGCGAGAACGTCACGGTGAAGGGCAGCGGCGAGGTAGCCGTGGTGCTACCCGAAGCGCCGGCCGAGCTGCTGATGGTGGCCGTGAGGGCCGGGGCCGTCACGCTGAACGTAGCCGAGGTGAAGGTGTCGTAGGTGGGGATGTTGTTGGGCTGAATGGTGCCCACGAACACGTCGTTGACGAACACGTTCAGGCGCTGGTCGAGCGAGGTGTAGTTGCGCTGCATGGCCCGGAAATTAATCTGGTAGCTGCCCGAGGGCACGGCCAGGTTTTGCGAGACGCTGGCGTTGTTGTCGCCGGCACTCTGTATCAGGGCCACGGCGTTGCCGTCGGCGGCCGTCGAGCCGAAGCCGCTACCGTTGCGCGACACGCCAGCTAGGCCGGTGAAGGCCCAGGGTGAGGCCACCACGCCATCTGCCGTCTTCTTGAAGCTGCTTGGGTCAACGTTGTTAGTTTCGAAGCTGGCGTTCTGCACGCCGTTGGCTACTGCGGTGCTCGTACCGCTTTGCAGCACTTGCACCACGTCCACGAAGGCCGTTACGTCGCCGTTGCCGCTGTTGCTGCCCGCTGCCTGAATGCGCAGGGTGGGCGCGGCCGCAAAGCTCTTGGTAATGGTGTATTGCTCGCCGCTGTAGGGCACGTTGCTTATCGTGGGCGACACGTTCGTGCTGTTGGCCACGTTCAGCGTCAGGGTACCGCTACCGGTGCCCGTGTTGACCACCACCGTGTAGGTCGTGCCCGAGCCGAATACGCTGGTTATGATGGTGCCGCTGAGCCCCGCCGAAGTAGTCAGGTTAAAGTTCGAAGCGCTCAAGCCCGTTACCGTGCCCGAGAAGACGACCCGGTAGCTCACCGTGTTCGTGGCCGTGGGCGAGGGCGTGAGGCGCGTGACCGAGGTCACCGTTACGTTGGGTGCCGTGTAGGTGAGGCTGTACTGGCTGGCAGCGGTATTGCCGTTGCCAACCGCATCCACCGCCACGTTGGCCGCGATGTTCACCGTCACGGCTCCGTTGGCGCTGGGGGTTACGTTGAAGGTGTAGGTGGTGCCGTTCACGGCCGTGAAGCCTGAGAGGGTGCCATTGCCCACGGCCACGTCACCGGCTACGAAGCCCGTCACGCTTTCCGAGAAGGTCACGGTGTAGGCAATGGGCGAGGTGCTCGTGTTGCCGCCGTTAGCCGTCGTCGAGCTGATGGCCACCGTGGGGGCCGTCTTGTCGATGGTGTAGAGCGGGGTGCCGGTAAAGGGGTCGTTGGAGATGCCGGGCGTCAGGCCCGTGTCGTTGGCCAACGTCAGGCCGAGGGTGCCGCTGCCGCTGCCCGTGTTCACGGTCACGGTGTAGGTGGTGCCCGAGCCGCTTACGCTCGTCACGCTGCTGCCCGTCACGCCGGTGCCGTTGGAAGTAGTAAAGTTGGTGGTCGAGAGTCCCGTCACGCTGGCCGCAAACGTCACCGTAAACTGTACGCTAGCTGCGTTGGTGGGGCTGGCGTTGGCCGGCACGATGCTCACCACCGTCGTGGTAGGCTGGGCCAGATAGGCGAGAAACGAGGTAGAGCCGGCTGCCACCGAAGCAGTGCCAAACGAAGCGGTTGTGCTGCTTTCCAGCGTGCCCGCTACCACTGCCTGCGTGCCCGAAAAGGCTACTGCGTAGCCCACGTCGTCGAAACCAGTCGAACCATTGCCAGTGCCGCCGGCTCGGATAGCCCCGTCTTGCGTAAAGGCTCCCCCCGCGTCGGTGTACTTGCCCAGGAAGATTTCGGAGCCATTTGAGGTGGTAAATGGGGTGCCGCTGATGTTGACCGTACCGCTGAAGCTACCCGTTACGTACACCGTGCTGCCGCTGGCAGCCACGCCAAAGGGAGTGGCCGAGTCGCTGGAATTGGCAGCGGAATTGGGGTTGCCGATGACGTACGCCGTGCTGCCCGTCAGCGTATTACCCCCGTCGATGTACTTAGCCACGAAACCCTGTGCAGGGGCCAGGCCATTGCTGCCACCGTTCGGATTCGTCAGGGTGCTGCTGCCGAAGGTGCCCGTAGTGCTGCCGTAGGAACCAATCAGGTACACGCTGCTACCGCTCACGGCCACCGCCTGGCCCGTGTCGGCCCCGTCGTTGCCGCCCGCCTTCACGGCCACGCCGTTGGTGATGCCCGAGCCCGAGTCGGTATACTTAGCGAGGAACGCGTCGTTTACGCCGTCGCTCGACAGCCCGGTGCCGCTAATGGTCGTTACGCCAGTATTGGCCGTCGACGTGCGGTAAAAACCGGTAACGTAGATGTTGATGGGGCTGGTGCCGCTCACGGCCACGTCTATGCCCCGCACGGTAGAAGAGCTGCTGGCCGTCACGGCTCCGCCGTTGGTCAGGCCGTTCGAATCCACGTACTTGGCCAGGAAGAACGAGCCGGCGGTGCCCGTAAGCGCGGTGCCGGCAATGGTAGCTGACGTGCCAAACGTACCCGTTACGTACACGTTGGCACCACTCACAGCGATGCCCGAGCCGTAGCTGGTGCGGCTGCCAGTGTTGCCGGAGCTTACTGAGCCCCCGTTGCTTACACTCGTGCCGCCGTCAGTGTATTTGGCCACGAAGATGTTTAAGGCCCCGGTGCCCACGCTCGTCTGCGGCGTGCCGCTGATGGTGGCCGAGCCCTTGTAGCCGCCCGTGAGGTACACATTCGCACCATTCACCGCCACGTCGCCAGCCTGGTCGGTACCGGTACCGTTCACGCTCACTGCCCACACAAACGTGCGGGACGTGTTGCTCCATTTAGCCAGAAACACGTCTACGCTGTTGCCCGCAGAGGATAATTGCGTGCTGCCAAACGTAGTGGCGGAGCTGTAGGTGCCGGTAATGAACACGTCGCCCGCCGCGTTGGTAGCGGCAGCGACGGCCCGGGCACTGGCCGGTACCCCATAGGCGCTCTGCCACGCCGGGGCCTGCGCCCAGGCGGCCCAGGCGGGCAGCAGCAGGAGCAGAAAGAGTAATAGTCTACTTCTCATAAAAAAGCAATGAGGGTGAGAAAAGTGAAAAAGTTGAAAAAAATTACTGATGTAATATCCTTGTTAATGAGCTGGTTTGGTAGGCGGCTGTCTTACCAATTGGTGCGGCTACCCCGCTAAGGCAGCGGGGCCGGCCAGCGGCCTTAGGCTGGCGCGGGAAGTAGCTGCGTAGGCAGCTCGCCCAGCGCCTCGCCCACTTGCAAGCCCATGCCCGCCAACTGCCCCCCCGTGAAGTAGCCTTCCTCAAGGCACAAGATGTCGAGCTGTAGCACCGAGCCTCCGCCGCAGGCCACGGCCAGGGCCTGCCCGGGCGCGGCTAGCACCAGGGTGCCGGGCGGGGCCGCCACGGTTTCGGGCCGGGGCGTGGCGGCTAGTATCCGGAGTTCCTGCCCGCGCAGGGTAGCTAGCGCCCCGCGGTTCCAGGGGTTGGCGGCCCGCACCAGCCGGCCCAGCGCCTCGGCCGGCTGGGTCCAGCGCAGGCATAAGTCGGGTAGGGTGGCGCGGGGCCAGTAGTGAGCAGCGGCTTCGTCTTGGGGCTGCTCGGCCAGGGGTATTTCGCCGCGCAGGCCAGCCAGCAGCTGCCGGCCCGCCCCCACGGCTGCTAGCGCCAGGTTGCCCCGGTGCAGTCCGTGGGTGTCGTAGGGCCCAATAGGCACCGGCACCGCCACCAGCACCGGGCCCGTATCAAAGCCCTCGGCCATACGGTGCGCCGTCACGGCCCCGGCCGCCTCGCCGTTGCAAATCTGCCAGAACGTGGGCTCGGGGCCCCGGTAGCCGGGCAGCGCCGCGAAGTGAAAATTGATAAAGCCCTGCGGCGGCAGCCCCAATACCGCCGCCGGTATCCGCCACGGAAACGTGAGCACCAGCACCGCCGTGGGTTGCAGGGCCGCTACCCACTCGGCTAGGGTGGCTTGCAGCGTGGGCCGCTCCAGGCGCAACGGGGCTAGCCCCGCCTGCGCCAGTTGCCCGGCCAGCCGCTCGGCCTCGGGGGTGGCCGAGGCGGGCACCGCCACCCCCGCCACCACGCCCTGCGCCGCCAGGTCCTGGAGCAAGGGCCAACCTAGTAAGCTGCTGATGATAACGGCGAGGCGCATACAGAAAAAAAGAAAAATGCCCGGCCGGGGCTGCCCGTACTACCGGGCGGCCCTGGCCGGGCAGCCCTTAGCCGCGGGAAGGAAAATAACCGTTGAGGCAAATCGCGTAGTAGAGAGCCAGGTAGGGCATCCGGTTGTCGTGGGCACCGTTGCCGCCCTGTACATCCGTCGTGCCCGGAGCCACGGCTCCCATGGTGGTGTTTTTAGAGCCTCCGGTGTACATCCCCAGGGCGTTGCCGCCTGGGTAGTTGCCTACCGGCGTGGCTTCGTCGTTGCCAGCGGCGGCCTGTATCGCCCCGGTTATGGTGTGAGTGTGCGCCCCTAGCTGGGTCGCGTTCAGCGTCACGCCCTCCTGGCCGCCTGTTTGGCCCAGCGAGTAGCTCGACAGCCCCGGCCCCTGGCCCACGCCTACCGGCACCCGGCTTTGCAGGTTGGGCAGGTTAAAGGTGGTGACGCCGTTACCGCCGTAGGTGGTGCCCAGCAGCGAAAACAGGGCCTGATACTGATTGATAGGGAGTGTCTGCCCGTTGCACAGGGCCCAGTTTCTAGGCGCGAAATTGAAGGCGATAGGGCGTATTTCGCCGATGTAAGCTTCGTCCATGACAAGAGATAAGGTAAAGCGTGAGAAATACCGGGCGCTGTTAATCCGGCCGCGACGGATAGAAGCCTTGCAGGCAGATGATGTTGTTGAGCGGTAGCACGGGCTGAATGTTGGGGTGCGGCTGGTTGCCGCCCGCAACGGCGGCCGTCATTGTCACGGCCCCGGCCGCGAGCGTGTCGCTGCTGGCCACGCTGCCGTAGGGGTTCTTGGTGCTCGGGGCCAAGCCCGGATAGGCGTTGCCCACCGGGTTCTTGGTGGTTGCGGCGGCTGTGCTCGCGGCCACCGCAGCCGTGTAGGGGTGGCTGTGCACGGGCAGCTGGTTAGTCGTGAGCGTCACGGCTTCGGTGCCCGCCCTCTGCCCTTGCACATAGGGCGAGAGCCCCGGCCCGGTGCCGGCGCCCACGGTTAAGCGACTCCGCAGGTCGGGTATGCCAAACGTGCTGATGCCATCGCCGCCGTAGGTGGTGCCAAGAAGGCTATACAGCGCCTCGTATTCCTGGATGCTGAGCAACTGCCCCTCGCATTTTGCCCAGCCAACGGGGGCGAAGTTGAAGCCAACGATGCGAATTTCGCCAGTAGTAGGTTCTGACATGGGAAAGCAAACGAAATGAAAGTGAGAGAAATGTCCGGGCTACGCTTAGGAGCGTTGCGGAAATATGCCCGTCAGGGCAATGCAATACTCGAGCGTCAGATAGGGCATCCGGTTTTCGTGGGCACTGTTGCCAGCCGAGGCAGCCGTGCCCAACACGCTGTCGGCCGCCATGTTGCCCCCGGCATCGTAGGCGTACTGGCTCTGGGTGGTCGGGGCAAAGTAGGCCCCGCTTGGCACGTTGGTGCTGGCCGTGGCGCTTACCGGCATGGTAGTGGCCGGCACCGTGTGCGTGTGGGCCGGTATCTGCGCCGGAATGAGCGACACGGTTTCGGTGCCGGTTGCCTGCCCCTGCTGGTAGGAACTCAGGCCGGGGCCCTGGCCGGCTCCTATGTGGGTGCGCCCCCGCAGGTCGGGCAAGGCAAACGTGGTGCTACCATTGCCGCCGTACTGGACGCCCAGCAGCGCATACAAGGCGGTATACTGCCGAATATTGAGTAGCTGCCCCTGGCAGAGCGCCCACCCATTCGGGGGGTAAGTGAAGGCCATCAGGCGGATTTCGCCGAGAATCGGTTCCATGGAATGAAAAAGAAAAGAGGTGAGAAGGCAGGAGGACTAAACAAGGCAACTAGCAGAGTATTAAATGACTCAGCTATCCCAGCGGGGCAACTCCGCTAGGCTACCCGGGCGCGAAGCCGGCGCTGGTGTGGCAGCTGTAGCTCGGCCACGGCCGTGGTAGTGGCCGGGGCATTGGCCATTTTCACGGCGCAGAGCCGGCCCATGGGCACGGCCCCGGCCGGGCGGCTAGCGTCGAGGGCAGCCATAGCGGCCATTTCGTCGCGCAGGTCGGGCAGGGCAAACGAGGAGCGGCCATCGCCGCCGTAGGTGGTGCCGAGCATCGCAAACAGGGCAGGATGCTGAGCCACGGCCAGCTCGCGGCCATCGCACAGGGCCCAGCCGGTGGGCACGGTGGTGCCCGTCAGCAGCTTCACCATGCCAATGTATTCGTCGCCGCCGGCTGCCAGCAGGCTGGCCGGGCTGGTAGCCGCCGGGGCGGCTACGGGGGCGGCCAGCAAGTGCGTGGGGGCCGCCAGCAGGCCGCTGCCAAGCAAGGCCCCGAAGCCTTTCAACAAGCTACGACGCGAGGCAGGCTGGGCCAGGGCCGGCACCAGGTCAGGAGGAGTAGTAGTGGGTAGCATCATGCAGTAAAAAATAGTAAAAAAAGAAGGGAAGGAGTGCCGAGGAGCTAAAAGGTTTCCTTGACGAGTGTGAAAGTAAAATGCTTGAAAGAGAAGCAATTACTTCTAGCTACCGGCACCTGCAAAAATAGGTGGCAGATGCACGCGGCGCTATAGCATATTGATGTTAGACGCGGCACGCGGCGCTCCCGAAAACCGGGGCGGCGCGCATGGTGGGCGCCACTCTTCTAAATAATTATAAAAGAATGATTAGTAACAATTTTAGATGAATAATTGATGTGCTTAAACCTCTTAACGGCACTAGCGGCGGCCGGCCACCGCGCAAATGCTACGCGGTGGCCGGCCGCCGCTAGGCGGGCAAAACATCATATAGGGGTAATAGAGCAACTTGCCAGCGCCTGGGCGCAGCAAGCCACTCAAGAGGCGCGGGCCATTGGGAGAGGAATAGCGGATGCATCGCGGCAAAAAGGCGAAAGAGCCGGATGCGAGGGGGCGGCCTCACCCAGCGGGTGGGAGCTGGCTAGCCGGGCGGCAGCCCGGAAAGGGTTGAGGAGCAGGCAGGTGTTTTCATAAGTCAGAAAAGCGCACGCAGAAGCCGCAAAGCCAAGGGGTGCTACCCTCACCCCACTGTCTCTGTGCCTGCAAAGGACCACACCCAAACCGTTTTTTTTTAGCGTATAAATACCTGGTTTTTAAGCCAGGTACTTATACCTGCTTCCAGGCCCACCGCTGGCTGGCTAGTCGATGAGCCCGTGGCGGGCGGCGTACACGACCAGGCCGGCCGAGTTAGGGGCACTGGTTTTTTCGAGCAGCTTTTGGCGGTGGCCCTCCACGGTGCGGCGGCTGATAAACAGCTGCTCGGCAATGTCGGCGGCCGTACAGCCCTGGCAAATGAGGCGCAGCACCTCGTGCTCGCGAGTGGTGAGTTGCACCAGGTCGGGCTGCTTGGGGGTGGGCGTGCGCTCGGGGTGCTGCACCCCCCGGATGAGGGCCCGCGAAATGCGGGGCGTGAAGTGAAAGCCTGTAGTCAGCACCTCCTCAATGGTGAGCCGCAACTGGTCCTGGTCCACATCTTTGGGCAGGTAGCTGCGGGCGCCGGCCTTCATCATCTGGGTGATGTACTTGTCGGCCGAAAACATCGAGAGCACGATGATTTTCAGGTCCGGAAACTCTTGCAGCAGCAGGCGCGCCGCCTCGGGCCCGTCCACGTTGGGCATTTGCAGGTCCAGGAGCAGCACGTCGGGCACACGCTGGCGGCAAGTGGCTTGCAACTCGGGCAGCTCGGCGGCTTCGCTCACCGACTCCACGTAGGGTAGCGACTGCAAAATGTAGCGCATACCCTGCCGAAACAGCTGGTGGTCATCGAGCAACGCAATGTGAACGGGGGCGGTGGGTGTTGGCATAGCAAGGGAAAGGATAGGGCAGTAGCGGGCTAGCTGGCGGGGGCCGGGGTTTCCATCTCGATGAGGGTGCAGGTGCCCTGGCCGGGGGCCGACTGCTGGCTGAGTCGCGCGCGCAACATTTGCACGCGCACCTCGATGCTGCGCAGGCCCGCGCCGGCCGAGGTAGCCCGCGTAGTTTCGAGGGCGGCCACGTCAAAGCCGCAACCGTTATCGGCCACCGTCAGCGTGAGGCTGGGCCCCCGCTGCTGCAGATGCACTTGCAGCAGCGTGGCGCCCTGGGCGTGCTTCTGGGCATTGTGAATCAGCTCCTGGCAAATGCGGTACAGGGCCAACTCCTGCTGCAAGGCCACGGGCTGCTGGTAGTCGACAGTCAGTTCAACTTCCAGCGTATTGGTTTCGCTGCACACGTCGGCTAGGTGCTGCAAGGCTTCGGCCAGGCCAAAGCGGTCGAGCACGGCTGGGTACAGGCTGTGCGAAAGGCCGCGCACGTCGTGGACGGCGTTACCTAAAATTTCCTTTACAGTGAGCGTCAGGCTAGAAGCTTCGCCGGTGGCTAGGGTTTCGAGGCGGCCCACCAAGAGCTTGGCCGTGGCTAGAGTTGAGCCGATGCCATCGTGCAGGTCGCGCCCAATGCGCTCACGCTCAAGCTCCTGGGCCGCGATAACGGCCGCTAGAAGCTGCTGCTGATACTCGGCCTCAGTGGCATGCAGCAGTAGTTGTTGCTGGAGTAGGCGCTTTTGGTACACTACTACGAACAGCACCAAGCTAACGGCTGACAAAAACATGAAGCTGATGCCTCCTAGCAACAACTGACCGAAGGCTACTTCTGGGGGCGAATCCATAGGGCTACAAGGTAGCAGCTATTTAACACGACTAAGAGTAGCGCGTGAATGTCCCAGATATTCACATTCAGCCTGGTAGAGTAATGGCTGAGCGAAAAATTGCTAAACAAGAAAATTTGTAAGCTGCCCAGGTGCTTGATAACCAAGCCAATTGACACCCAAAACATAGGTTCCAGGCCTAGGTTGGTTACGCGTAGCTCACTGAGCAGCTTACGAAAATAGAGTGCTACTAAGCCTAGTACCAAAAGGCTTTCCAGGACGAGTAGCGTGGGTTTGAAGCGCGCTGCTTCGGGGGCTATTAAGGTATCGAGCGCACAGTAGGCTGCAAAACCACCAGCCAGCCAAGGCCGAAGCCGCGAAAAGGCCGGCCAACGCAAAGCTTTGTCATATACCAATGCCAGCAGCCAGGTTTCGCAGGCTACGAAGATGGGTATGATAATTAGGTTCGGCTGGTGATAGTAGCGTAATAAACCACCAACAAGCTCTGTGGTGACTCCTAAGCCTAACAGCGCAACTAAATAACGGAGGTTGGGCGGTAGGCGCCTGTATTTTCCCAGGCCTGTTACAAAAGCCACGACCAATACTAGTTGTGAGAGCGTAACAATACCTCTATGCAAAGAAAATAGTAGAAGAATGGTCGCAATCAACTTAGTGGGCAGTGGCCTAATGGATAAAACTCAGGATAGGAGACTAGTCGCTAGCCGCACTTAGTTCGGCGGGCTGGGCTCGGAAAAGTCATAGAACGGCTGGCCAGGTGCAGGATTTGGAATATCGTTCAGCTGCTGCTGGATGGCCAGGGCCAGTTCGTCGTGAGTGGCAGCGTTGGTAATGATTTTTAGGAAGGCATCCTTGATAGCCTGCAAGTCGAGCTTTAATTTGTCGGCACCCGAAGGACTAGTCTGTTTAATGCGCAACACTAAGCCAAATGTCTGCTTCAGGGTGTAGCAGTCCGGGAAAGCGGGGTAGTGTTGGTGCAAGCCAAAAAGTAGTAGCAACTGCTTGGTTGCATTCGGACTGGCGTAGAAGAAAGAGTTCAGAAAATCGCCAATGTCAAAGGTATAGCCCGTTAGCGGGCCATAGTCGCTGCTGAACATGCCGGAAGTTACCAAGGGAGCTTTACCCCAATTATTCAGCCAGGTATGCACCAATTCGTTCGGAATTTGGTCGCCGAGCAGGGCACTCACGTCATCAGAGGAGTTATCTTTCTCGACTAAGAAATTTGTGAACTCTGTAGAGTTAGGGGCCTTAGGTGATGCCGGTGTTGTGGGCATATGCTGCGCTAGATAGTAGGCCGACACCCGCCCGTCCATTGCATCGGTGGCATAGAGAACCAGCGAGAAGAGCTTCTCACCCGAATGCTCGTTTTCCTGCAATATAAACCGGGCTTTGATGCGCTGGGCGCCTACGGTAGATAGTAGATACTGTAGGGTATCGAACGAGAACCATAGAGCAGTCATCAGGCCGCCGCCGGGTTGCTGAAATACCGATGATAAATCTTGGTGGTGACTCACGTGGCGGCTCCAGGCCGCCGCGTGTTTATCAAACTGCTGCTGGTCAAGAATATGAACAGGGGGTGAAGGGGCCATTTTGTTCTTAAAAGAAAGTGAGGGGGAAGGGTAGCAATTCTAGAAAGGCCCGGGAGCAGTTCAGGCTAGCGAAGTGGGCCGACAGCAAACTGGGCTAGGTTACGTAGTTGTTTAGCCATTAAAAAGCCCCTACGCATGTGCACAGGGGCTTTTTCTAGTAGCCTTCTACCAACAAAAGCCGTAGTTTGTGACTGCAAAGAGACGGCGGGGCAGGCAGAGTCCTTAGCGTATTTATACGCGGTTTTAAAAACAGGTATTTCTACGTGGTTGGCGGGGCTAGAGCAGCGTGCCGCGCAGCATCACCAGGGCCACGGTGAAGTAGATGATGAGACCCGTCACGTCCACGAGGGTAGCCACGAAGGGCGCCGACGAGGTAGCCGGGTCGAGGCCCAGGCGGCGCAGTATCAGGGGCAGCATAGAGCCTGCGATGCTGCCCCACAGCACAATACCCACCAGCGCCACGCCCACCGTGAGGGCCACCAGCAGCCAGTGCGGGCCATAAATGGGCGTGATGCTTTGCCAGATGGCAATGCGGCTGAAACCGACCAGCCCCAGAATGACGCCCAGCATAATGCCGCCCAGCAGCTCGCGCCGCAGCACCCGCCACCACTCGCTCAGGGTAAACTCGCCCAGCGCCATCGCCCGGATAATGAGCGAAGTAGCCTGCGAGCCCGAGTTACCGCCCGAGCTGATAATGAGCGGAATAAACTGCACCAGCACGATGGCCTTTTGCAGCTCGCCCTCAAAAAACTGCATGGCCGAGGCCGTGAGTAGCTCACCCAGAAAGAGCACGACCAGCCAGCCGGCCCGCTTCTGCACCAGCTTCAGCAGGGGGGTGGTCATGTAGGGCTCGTCGAGGGCTTCTGAGCCGCCAAATTTCTGGATGTCCTCGGTGTCTTCTTCTTCCCGGATGCTGAGGATGTCGTCGAGCGTCACGATGCCGAGCAGGATGCCCTGGTCGGGGCTCACCACGGGCAGGGCCACGCGGTCGTTGCGCCGAAACACGTCGATGGCCTCCTCCTGGTCCTGAGCCGCCGTGAGCTGCACGAAGCGGTGGTCCATGAGGTCGCGCACCCTGGTGGTGGGCGAGGCCAGCAAAAACTCGCGAATGCGAATGTCGTCGATGAGCTTGCCCCGCGCATCGGTCACGTAGAGCATGTTCAGCGTTTCGGACTGCCCGCCGTGCTGGCGCACGAAGTCGAGCACCTGCTGCACCGTCCAGTTCTCGCGAATGGCAATGTAGTCGGGCGTCATGAGGCGGACCACCGAGTACTCGGGGTAGCCCAGCAACTGCAACGTCACGCGGCGCTCGGGCTCCGAGAGGTTTTGCACCAGTTCGGCCACGAAGTTGGCCGGCAAAAATTCGAGCAGGGCCGTGCGGTCGTCCGGCGACATCTCGTTGAGAATATCGGTTACCTTGTCCTGGGCCAGGTTTTCGAGAAAGTGCCGCTGCACCTCCAGGTCGAGGTACTCAAACACCTCGGTGGCCAGCTCCAGCGGCAGCAGCCGGAAAATGATGAGTTGCTCGCGCGCATCCTCATTCTCAATAAGCGTAACCAGCTCGCTGGCCTGGAAGCCGCGCAAAAGCTTTTTCAGCTTAAAAAATTCGCCCTCCTGAATCAATGTCGTGATGTGGTCCACGGTTTCGGGCGCAGTCATAGGCAAGGCTGAAAAAGGGGTGGTTGTTTCGCTAGGCAATGGGGGGGTGACGGGGCAAAATTACGCCCCAGCTTGCGCTAGGTTGGCAGCCTAGCCGTCATTTTTGGCGTACTTCGTCCCTGTACCTGCTTTTGATTGTCGTTTTGCCTACCTATTCTCCTTCATCTGCCGGCCCGGCGGCGCCCCAGGGCACCATTGTGGTGCTCGGCGGTGGCTACGACGACCCCACGCTGGCGCTGCTGGCCGGGCTGCTGCCCGCGCGCACGGCCCCTATCGAAATCCTGACCACCGCCACGGCCCACGACCCGGCCCGCACCCACGCCGCCTACGCCCGCGTGCTGCACAAGCTGGGCTGCCCCCACGTGCACCACTTGCAGGTAGATGAGGACCACCCGGCCGATGCGCCCGCCACGCTGGCGCGGCTGCGGGCGGCGGGCCTCGTGTTCCTCACCGGCGGCGACCAGGAGCGCCTCACCGAGCAGCTGCTGGGCACGGAGTTTTTGGCCATTCTGCGGGGCCGCTCCCAGCACGAGGCTGGCTTTATCCTGGCCGGCACCAGCGCCGGAGCCAGCGCCCTGGGTGGCCAGATGCTGGTGGCTGGCCGGGGCTGGCGCAGCCTGCTGGCCGGCGGCATCGAGGTGATTCCGGGCCTGAATATTTTGCCTGCGCTGCTCATCGACCAGCACTTTGCCGAGCGGGCCCGCTACCCGCGCCTACTGCACGCCGTGCTGGCTTACCCCGACCTGCTGGGCCTGGGCCTGAGCGAAGAAACGGGCGTGCTCTTTCGCCCCGGCCAGCCACCCGAAGTATTTGGCGATGAAGTAGTGGTGCTTGTCGATGGCCACCACCTCACGGCCAGTAACTATGCCAGCCAGCCGGCCGGCCAGCCCGTTGGTGGCCAGGGCTTCCGGGTGAGCCTGCTGGTGAAGGGCGACACGTTCAGCGTGTAGAGCAAGCTCCGGCTGGCTGCCTTCCGCCGTGGAGGGGGGCTGCAATGGCGAGCGAAAGCTTGCTTCACCTGCCGGCCAGGCAGCCGGGCACCAAAATTGAATACTTTTGCGTTGGGCTGCCAGGTATTTTCAGTATTCTTTTCTCTTTCATGTCGTTGCTTCGCTCTTATGGGCCGGTGCTGGGGCTGCTAACCCTGCTGGGCGTGGCCTGCACCCGCAAAACGGTTTCGTTCAACTCGCAGCCCGGCGAGCTGGCTGTGGCTAGCCTGGCCGCCCCCGGCGATACCCTCACGACCACCACGCGCAAAGGCGCTCCCAAGCTGAGCACCACCGGCAAAAAAGCCGTGCTGACGAAGGAGGAGGAAAAGGCGGCCAAGGACGCCGAAAAAGCCACGCAGCGTAAAAAGCCCATTAAGAAAAAGGTGTTTCTGGGCGAGCGGACCAAAAAGGCTTTCGTGAAGTCGGGTCCTAAGGGCCGCAACCAGATTATTGAAGTGTTCTACTACCTCAAAACCTTTAAGCAGCCCGACCCGATGGCGCCGGCGGCCTATTACTACAGCCCCCGCAAGCATAAGATATACAAAGCAGTGGGCGAGCTCGATGCCAGCACCGATAAGGTGCTGCACGGCCCCTACAAGAAAATGCAGAACAATCAGGTGCTCGAAACCGGCTACTTTGCCAACGGCACCCGCCACCTGCGCTGGGAAAAATTTGACGTGAAGGGCACCCTCACGGCCAAAACGCACTACGAAATGGGCTTCCCGCGTGATGCCAACATCAGCTACTACGACGCGGGCCGCACCATGCTGCAAGAAGTAGTTCCCTACGTAAACGGCAAGCTGGAAGGCGATTACGTGAAATTTCGCAACGACGGCCGCCGCGAGTGGACCGGCCACTTCGAGAATGGCCGCCGGGTAGGGGAGTGGACCAACTTTGGCGACTACAAGAAGTATCCGCACTACGTGTTTCAGTACGGCGAGAGCGGCTACGAGCCTGAGGTAGAAGAACCTGAGCTGGTGCGCGAGTACAGCCGAGGCGGCTCTATTATCTACGACAAAGAAAAAAACATCGACAAGCGGGGCGAGGCCGACCCCGACGCCATGCCCGTGAAAGATACCCGCCGGCCCGGCAACCACGGCGCCCCCGTGCCGCGCCCGCCCGTGCGCAAGGCCCAGGACCGCCGCCCCGGCTACCACCCGCCGGCCGCTACGCCGCCGCCCGTGTCGCCCACGCCGCCCGGCGCCACCCCTGCGGCTAGCCAGGCTCCCAAGCCCTAGCGGCTAATAAAAGGCGTCTTCAAACACCTCCATTTGAAAGCCATTCCGCAACTGCGTGAGGGCCAGAATATCGAAGCGGATGTCGCCCCGCCAATGCAGCTCTTCCTGCAAGTGCGTAGCCGCCAGGCGGAACAGCTCCTTTTTGCGAGCCGAAACGAAGGTTTCGGGCGGGCCATACTGGCTGCCCGAGCGCGTTTTGACTTCTACAAAAACCAGCAGCGTATCCCCCCGGCGCACTATCAGGTCTACTTCGGCCCGGCCGTGGCGGTAGCCCTGCGCCACTAGCTCGTAGCCCGCCTGCTGGTAAAAGTCAGCCGCGGCTGCTTCACCAGCCCGGCCCAAAGCGTGTCCATTGGTGGGCATAAAAAGTTGATTGATTGTGTAATATGCCTGCTGTTCAGGCCCGCGCCGCCCTCGGCCGGCCACAGTGGCTAGCCCAGGGCGCAAGCTAAACCATGTGACGCGAAGTAACTTTGCTCGGCTAGCCTGTCCTTTTTCTGCTCTCCCGATGGATATCTATTCGGCCTGCGTGGCCCCCGTTGTTCCGCCCACCGATGCGCCGGCCGGGCTGCCTGCCGCGGCCCAGCGCAGCATTCGGGTGCAGCGGCTTGGGCTCGTGCCCTACGTGCCCACCTGGGACCTGCAAGAGGAACTCCTGACCGCCACGCTGGCCCTGAAGGCCCAAAACCGCCAAGCCGAAGCCACGGGCCAGGCCCCGCAGCCCACGCCCAACCACCTGCTGTTTTGCCAGCACCCGCCCACCTATACGCTGGGTAAAAGCGGCAAGCCCGAGCACCTGCTGCTCGACGAGGCCGCCCTGGCCGCCCACGGCGCCACGTTTCACCGCATCAACCGAGGCGGCGACATCACCTTTCATGGCCCCGGCCAGCTAGTAGCCTACCCGCTGCTCGACCTCGAAAACTTCCGGCCCGACATTCACTGGTACCTGCGGGCGCTGGAGGAGGCTGTTATTCAAACCCTGGCCACCTACGGGCTGGCGGCGGGCCGCATTGCGGGCCTCACCGGCGTGTGGCTGGGCTGGGAAGAAGGCGCGGCCAACCCGCGCAAAATCTGTGCGATGGGCGTGCGGTGCAGCCGCTGGGTTACCCTGCACGGCCTGGCCCTCAACGTAGACACCGACCTCAGCTACTTCGGCTACATCGTGCCCTGCGGCATCACCGACAAGGCCGTGACCTCGCTGCAAGCCGAACTGGGCCGCGCCGTGCCCGTTGAGGAGGTGCAGGAGCGCCTGCTGGCGGCCCTGCTGGTGCAGTTCGACGCCACTCAAACCATCACTTCTAGCTAGCGCCCCGCGCGCAGTCTGTTTTATGAAGCAGGATATTGCCTTCGACCCGGTAGAGGGTGTGTCAGTTGCGATTGTGCCCGACAGCGATGCCGTGCCCGGCGCGGCCGGCGCGCCAACCTGGACGGTTTACTTGCTGAACGACAATGACGTGGCCCTCGAAAACGTCCTCATTGCCGCCGAGGGCTACGGTACCCAGCCCACCGGCGAGGCGGTGCGCACCTCCACGCTACGCTACCGCTTCGAGGAAGTGGCGCCCCACTCGGCTACCCCGGTTGAGTTGATTGACCCGGCTGTTTTTCACCTCACCAACCAGTACTGGGTGAGCTACTACCTGGACGGGCGCATCTTCGATAAGAAGTTTCTCTTCGTGCCCGACGCCATTGTGCCCGCCAATCTCAGCCCTCTGGCGCTGCTCGATGGCCGCCCCGGCGTGCTGCACAGCTAGCCGGCCCCAGGGTACGCCCTGCTCTTACACTTGCCTACGATAATTAGCTAATAAAAAATTGATAATGACAAGTTTAATACAAATTACAACGCCCGTTATCGGCGACCATTTTAGCGTGTACTTAGGTCTGGCGGCCATGTGGGCGTTGCTGGTGGCCATGTTTGCCGTGCCATCCATCGTGCACATTGCGCACCTCAAAAACCTACTCGACGCCCCCAATGGCCGCACCGTGCATAAGTCGCTGACGCCGCGCCTGGGCGGCGTGGCCGTGTTTGCCGGCTTCATGTCGGCCCTCACCATCTTCGCCCCCCTCAACAATGGAGTGAAGGAGCTGCTGGCCGGTTGCATCATCCTCTTTTTCGTGGGCCTGAAAGATGACTTGGTGAGTATTTCGGTCGCCAAAAAATTTGTGGGCCAGCTGCTGGCCAGTGGGGTCGTGATGATAATGGCCGACGTGCGAGTGACCAGCTTCCAGGGTATCCTGGGCATTTACACCCTGCCAGTTGGCGTCAGCTACGCGTTCACGTTCGTGATGATTATCGGCATCACCAATGCCATCAACCTCATCGATGGCCTCGACGGGCTGGCCGGCACGATAGTGCTGATTCTCACCGGCACGTTTGGTTACTATTTCTATCGCTACGGCGGGGCTGCCTTCAGCAACTACGCCTTCGTGGCCGTGTGCCTCATCGGCGGGATGCTCGGCTTTCTGCGGTATAACTTTCACAAGGCCAGTGTGTTCATGGGTGATACGGGTTCGCTGGTGTGCGGCTTCATCGTGTCCATTCTGGCCATTGAGTTTATTGAGATGGGCGGCCACACGGGGCAACCCTTCGGCAACGTAGCCCCGGCCGTGACGCTGGGTGTGCTGTTCGTGCCGCTCTTCGATACGCTGCGCGTGTTCATCCTGCGTATGGCCGCCGGGCAGTCGCCCTTCACCCCCGATAAAAACCACGTGCACCACCGCATCATGGCCATGGGCTTTCCCCAAATCAGCACGGTGCTGCTGCTGGGCCTGCTCAATATGGTAGTCGTGCTGTTTGTCATCAACTTCTACTTTCTGGGCAATCTGCCGCTCATCGGCATTCTGGTGGTGTTTTCCGTGCTGCTCAGCGTATTTCTGGGGGTGTATCAAAGCCGGGCCGCCCGTCGGCAAGTGGCTTCCTCCTGATTGCCAACTAGTGCTGTGACCGCGGGCCGCTCCCTTCTATCTCGTTGTCTGGCCTGGCTGCCGCTGTGGCTGCTGCTAGGCGTGGGCGGCCCACTGCCCGGCTCGGCCGCCGAGTACCGCCCGCTGCCGCCTGTAGCCACCGCCGGGCTGGCCCCCGATGAGTGGCTGCTGCACGATGCCACCGGCAACCGGCTCATTCTCTACCTGCCCGGCTACCATGCCCCGGCGCACGCCTACTATCAGTGGGTGCGCTTTCTGCCACGCAAGCCATTTGTGCTATCGTTTTCGGCCGCACCCGGGCTGAGTATTTTTCTGGATAACCAGCTACTGTACACCGCCGACCACGCTGGCCGCTTCAGCCTCGACCTGGCCCAGGCTGTACCTGCCGACCGCCTTGGGCAGCCGCACCTACTGGCCGTGTGGCAGCCCGAAGGCTATCCCTCGCTCAGCTCATTCAGCGCCGAAGTGAGCGCCCCGGTGCAGCCAACTGCGGCGTCCCCCGGCGCGTCGGCATCGCTGCCGCGCTTGCAACTGCGCCTGCCGCCCGGGCAGGGTAGCAGCAATGTGCTGCTGGTGTTTTTACTGCTGCTAGGCCTGCTCTACGGTGTGGTGCGCAGCACCTACCCGGCGGGCTTAGCGCGCATTCTGCAAGTAAATGAGCTGTTTGGCAATTCCGCCGACCCCCAAAGCTTTCTGACCCGGCCGGCTTTTACCTGGCTCAACATGGGTTTGGTGCTGCTATTTTCGCTGTCGCTAGCTCTGCTGCTCACGGCTTTGCACACCGACTTCAGCAGCTTACCCCTGTTTCAGCAGGTATTCGACGTGCCCGAATCGGCAATTGTAGCGCGCGTGCTAGTGTACACCGGCCTCATTCTCAGCTTCGTGATTGGCAAATACATGCTGGTCGAGCTGCTCAGCTACATCTTCGACCTGCGCCTGCTCGTCAACCTGCACTACCGCGAGTTTTTGCGCACCACGCTGCTGCTGGGCCTGCTGCTGCCGCTAGTGCTGTTGCTCTACCTCGGACTGAACGCGCGCTGGCCCGGCATTGTTGGTTTAGCCAATGGCTGCGTGCTGCTTTTGCTCACGGCCACGGTGCTGCGCGTGGCCCGAACCTTGCACCAGCGCGCCTCGCTGCTTAATCTTCATTTGTTCGCTTACCTTTGTGCTACCGAAATACTGCCCCTGGCCGTATTATTGAAGCTTATCGTGTTCACGTATCCTGCCTAGGCAGCAAGTAGCCAGCCCTTTAGCAAGGGCTAATTTCTTCTATAGTTCTAGCGTTACCCCTTTCTCTTTCTATGGCCGAGAGCGCAGCACAGCCAGGTCTGGACCGGCACGCCCAGCCCATCCGCAGCATCCTGGTTACCCAGCCCAAACCTGCCACCGACGTTTCGCCTTACTCTTCGCTAGCTGAAAAATACGGAATCCGCGTAGATTTTCGGGAGTTTATCGACGTGCAAGGAGTTCCCTACAAGGAATTTCGTAAGGACAAAGTCAATATCCTGGAGCACACGGCCGTGATTTTCACCAGCCGCAATGCTGTAGACCACTTCTTCCGTATTTGCCAGGAAGCCAAGCTGGAGATGCCCGCCGAAATGAAGTACTTCTGTATTTCTGACCAAACAGCCAACTACCTTCAGAAGTACATCGTGCTGCGCAAGCGCAAGCTTTTCGTGGGCCTGCGCACGGCGGCCGACTTGTTTGAGGTTATCAAAAAGCACAAAGGCGAGAAATTTCTCTATCCGTGCTCTGACATTCGCAAGGATGATTTGCCCGAGTTTATGCGGGCCAACAACCTTAAGTTTACGGAAGCCGTTATCTACCGCACGGTAGCCAGCGACCTGTCTGACTTGGCGGAAGTTAAGTACGACTGCCTGGCTTTCTTCAGCCCCTCCGGCATCAGTTCGCTTTTTGTCAATTTTCCCGACTTCACGCAGGATGGTACCCGCATTGCGGCCTTCGGCCCCACTACCGCCAAGGCCGTGCGTGATGCCAACCTGATACTTGACATTGAAGCGCCCATGCCTAATGCGCCGTCCATGACGGGTGCCATCGAAGCCTACATCCGGCAGCACGCGGCCCAGTCGGGCATGGCCGTCGGCAAAGACAAGCCAGCGGGTAACTAATAACACCAACTTCACTGTTGGTTGGCTCAGGGATTTCAGCAGGTCGTTTCTTTTTGTGAGCGCGTAGCGTAGGGCGGCTAGTTACTAGTTACATTTGAACGTAGGTTGTTTTGACACCGCCTGCTACCATCTCCTCTTTCTCTCGTCCCCTTTCTTCGTCGCTCTCATGAAAGGAATTGTACTTGCTACGCTGTTTGTGGCGGCCGCCATCCCCGCGCTAGCCCAGCAGCAGCCGCAGTTCACGCACTACGGCCTCAATGGCATGTACCTGAACCCTGCTTACGCGGGCATCAAAGGGCAAACGGAGGTCAACGTTATTGGTCGCTACCAATACCTGAACCTCGGCAATTCTTTCGGCGATGAGAACGGCTCGCCCCGCACGGGCATGGTTTCGGCTTCGGTGCCCATCCTGCCCATCAGTGGCGGCCTAGGCCTCGTGGTATATTACGACCAGGCCGGGGCTTCTAAGGTTACCAATAGCTCGCTGTCGTATTCCCAGCACATTAAATTGGGCAATGGCCGGCTGGGCATCGGTATCCAGGGCACGTTCACTTACTTGAGCAAAGGCTCTTACCGGGCCATCGACCAGAACGACCCTTACGTACCCGAAAGTGGGTCCGACCATAAGTTTGATGCCGGGGCTGGCCTATGGTACGAGTCGCCCAAGTTCTACGCTGGCATTAGCCTGAACAATCTGCTGCGGTCTACCTACACGCTGCAAAGTGCCATCCGTAACGCTACTGGCCAGATTATCGGCTACCAGAACACCTCGCAGGTTCTGGGTGAGAACCACGCTTATTTTACGGCCGGCTATAATATCGAAGCTTCGTCCAGCGTTACGGTCACGCCGTTAGTGCTGGTAAAAGCTGTATTGCCAGGCAGCTACGATTCCGCCACCAAGTATGACAACCAGCGCAACTACTCCGTCGAGGGGGGGGTGCGGGCCACGCTGAACGACCAGTTCTGGGCGGGCCTCAACTACCGCTACCAGGAGTCAATAGCGGGGATGGTCGGCTATGGCTTCGGCCCCGACAATCGGTATCGCATCGGCTACGCCTTCGACTTCATCGCCTTCGACCAGGCCGCCCGCGCCTTCAGCTCTCACGAGATAATGCTTTCACTGCGCCTGCCTAAGGCTGTGCTGCTCACCCGCCCGGCCATTCGCACGCCGCGCTACAGCTTTTAATCCGCGAGGCGCACAATTTTTACCCAAGGCAGCGACGTTATAGCGCTCCTGATTGTATCTAACTTAGAACTTTAGGGTCATTAAACCAGTTTTTCCCCCTACTCGGCGAATTAGATGCTTTGTGCGTTTGAATCGTATTGTGCGACTACTTTGGTTACCGTAGATTTGCCAGTAATTACACAACTTGCCCCAATCGCAGCCTGATTATAAATTAGTTCTTTCTTCCTATTATGAAAAAATTTCTGGTATTACCCCTACTCGCCTTATCGGGGGTATTTCTAGGTGGCTGTTTTACTAAAAACTTCCAAGGCGACCTAGTAGGTACCGACGACCGGCCCATTTTCAATCCCCAGGAAGTGCCCTTCGGCATGGTGCCCTGCCCCGGTGGAACGTTCCACATGGGTCAAACTGACCAGGATATTTCGGCCTCTATGGTGAACATGAACAAGCAGGTGACTATTGCCGGCTTCTACATGGACGAAACCGAAATCACGAACAACGAATACCGTCAGTTCGTGAATGCCATTATGCAGGACTCGGTTGAGGCGTTGGGCGAGGATTATATCAAAACCGAACTCTATCCGGATACTACCGTTTGGGTACGCGATTTCACCTACCACATGGGTGACCCGCTCTTGGAATATTACTATTCGCACCCGGCCTTTGACGACTACCCCGTAGTAGGGGTCGATTGGTTTGCCGCCCGCTATTTTTGCAACTGGCGCACCAAGCTCAAGAACACCGTGGCCGAGGAAACCGGCGACGCTCCTTACCCCAACTTCCGGCTGCCTTCCGAGGCCGAGTGGGAGTACGCCGCCCGCGGCGGTCGCGAAGGTGCCACGTTCCCCTGGGGCGGCCCCTACGTGCGCAACACGAAAGGCTGCATGCTAGCCAACTTCAAGCCCGGCCGTGGCGACTACGCTTCCGACGGCTACGCTTACACTTCGGAAGTAGGCTCCTACTTCCCCAACGACTTTGGCCTGTACGACATGGCTGGCAACGTGTCGGAATGGTGCGACGATGCTTATATGGAGGCGTCAGTTCCTGTAGTATGGGACTTGAACCCTACCAACCCGGATGATAACGAACCCCGCAAAGTAGTGCGCGGCGGCTCGTGGAAGGACATTCAGTATTTCCTCGAAACTGGTACTCGCAATTTTGAATACCAGGATTCGGCTCGCTCTTACATCGGTTTCCGCTGCTCCATGATTCAGATTGGCATGGGCACCAACCGTCGCCTGAACTAACCGTTTTCGTAAATTCAAGTCCAACTCATCCTTCTTCTTTTTCTCTAAATCAAGCTGTTAAAGCTTTAACTCAACATGGCTGCTAAAGGAAATTTTCTGTACGACCAAGTGATGCCCAAAGTATATGGCATCGGTGCTGCTGTTGTTATCATTGGTGCTCTCTTTAAAATCCTTCACTGGAAAGGTGCCGACATCATGCTGATGGTTGGTCTGGGCACGGAGGCAGTCATTTTCTTCCTGAGCGCATTCCAGCCTCACCAGGCTGAAACCGACTGGTCGCTGGTTTACCCCGAATTGAGCGAGGGCTATGACCCTTCGACCAACGACAACCGTTTCCGTGACAAAACCCCGGCTCCCAACGGCCTCACCGGTAAGCTGGACGACATGCTGAAAAACGCAAACGTTACGCCCGAAGCGCTGACTAATCTCGGCCAAGGCCTGAACCGCCTCAGCACTACTACTGCCCAACTGGGCAAGCTGGGCGAGGCTACCAACGTGACCGAGGAATACACGCAAAAAGTACGCGCTGCCGCTACCTCGCTCGACGGTATCAATAAGGCTTACTCGAACACGGTAGAAGCCATCACCTCGCTGTCGAACGCTACGAACGACGCGAAAGAGTATCACCTGCAAGTTCAGAACGTAACCAAGAACTTGGGCGCGCTGAATGCGGTTTACGAAATGGAACTGCAAGACGCCAACACGCACCTCAAGTCGATGAACCAGTTCTACGGCACGCTGGGTAAGGCAATGGAGAACATGGTGCAGGCTGGCAAAGACACCGAGAACATGCAGGGCCAAGTGGCTGCCCTCACCGGCAACCTCACGTCGCTCAACCGGGTGTACGGTAACATGCTGAACGCTATGCGCGCTGGCACCGCTAGCTAAGCGAGCTATTTATTCAATCGCTTATTCTACCACAATTTAGCAATATCTCTAGCAGATGGCAGGCGGAAAAGAAACACCGCGGCAGAAGATGATTGGCATGATGTATCTCGTGCTGACCGCTCTGCTGGCGCTCCAAGTTAACTCAGCGATTCTGCTGAAATTTAAGTTTATCGACGACAGCCTGACCGACGTTAACGCGAAGACTGACAAAGCCGCTGAAGGCACCGTCAAGGGCATTCAGGAAGCAGTTGCCAAGAACCGTAACCAAGCGGCCGACCAAGCTGTACTGAAGCAGAGCGAGGAGATTCGCAGCAAAACGAAGGAAGTTGTTGCTTACTTGGCTAGCGTGCGCGATAAGCTGGTGACGGCTACCGAGAACGACAAAGGCAAGAACGAGTACAAGAACATGAGCGCGGAAGACAAGGTGGCTATCACCATGCTCGGCGGTACGCGCAATGGATTGGCTTACCCAATGCAGAAGACGTTGAATGACTACTCTTCTTACATCGGCCAGTTTGTACCCGGTGCCGCCCCGCTGGCCCTCGACGCCAAGGCTGACCCCCGCGTAACGGACCCCGAGCAAAAGAACAAAAACTTCGCTGAGTTGAACTTCGAAAACACGCCGCTGGTAGCTGCGCTGGCCGTACTGAGCCAGAAGGAGACCGAAGTACTGAAGTACGAAGCTGACGCCCTGCAAAAGCAAGCTGAGAAAGTAGGTGCCAAGAGTCTTATATTTGACAAACTAGGCGCTTTCGCCTCGGCCGAGTCGAACACGGTAGCTGCTGGTACCAAGTATAAGGCTGAGCTTTTCCTGACGGCTGCTGCTAGCGGCCTGAAGCAGAACATGACCTATAACGGCAGCGCGCTGGCCGTTGACCCCAAGACCAACCACGGTAAGATTGAGTTTACAGCTCGCCCCGGCAACTTCGATGCCGCTGGTAATGCCAAGGCTAGCTGGACCGGTAGCATCCGCATCAACCAGAACGGCCGCGACACGACTTTCAAAGTAACGGTGCCCTACACCGTTACGAAGCCGGTAATGCAGATTCAGTCGGCTTCGGTGCAGGCACTGTACTACAAGTGCGGCAACAAGCTGAGCGTGCAGGTACCGGCCCTCGGGGCGCAGTATCAGCCGAGCTTCTCGGCCTCGGGTGCTTCGGTTATCACGGGCCAGAAAGGCGAGGTGACGCTGGTACCTAACTCGCGTGAGGTGACCCTGAACGTGAGCAGCGGCGGCAACGCCATCGGCTCGCAAACCTTCAAAGTGCGTCCGATTCCTAACCCCACTATCAAGTGCTTTGCTGGTGGCAGCGAGGCTAACGAGAAGCAGGGCACGTCGGGCCTCCAGATTCGGACTATTACCCTGCGCGCTATTCCTGACCCTGGTTTCGCTACCTTCCTGCCCGAGGATGCCCGCTACCGCGTGTCGCGCTTCACGGCCGTACTGGCCCGTGGCAAGCGCCCGGTAATCGGCCCGAAGACTATCAACGGTGCCCAGGGTGACTTCAGCGACATGACGAACGCTTATAAGGAAGGCGACCGTCTGTACATTGAAGTACAAAACGTGCAGCGCAACAACTTCCAGAACCAAGTGGAAGACGTGAATATGACCCGCACGTTCAACATCCCGCTGCAATAAGGTAATTACGTAATTCGTTAGCTTTAAAAAATCTATTATGACCCGCTATTTCAAAGCATTGCCTTTCACTGCTGCGGCCCTGCTGACCGCGCTGGTGGGCCGGGCGCAGGAGCAGGCTACCACAACCGCTACCACGGGTGCTATCCGGCAGATTCCGGTTTCCGACCAGATGTTCCGTAAGACCATCACGCGGGCCATTGACCTGCGTGAGAAGCAGAACCGCCCGATGTTCTCGGATGGCAAGGAAATCAGCCGGGTTATTATAGATGCCGTGAAGCGTGGGGAACTGCAAGCTTACAAGAATGACTCGGTAAGCTCGACGTTCACGAAGCAGGAAATGACGGCAAACATGTCGTACGCCCTCGAAGCACCTATCAGCCCCGATGCTGATGGTGGCGACTGGGGTACGCCGGCCCCTGCTGCGGGCGCCCGTCGTACGCCGGCTCCTGCCAATGATGGCTGGGGTGCACCCGTAACGCCGGCCCGCACGTCGGGGACTACCCGTCGCGAAAAAGTGCTGGACAGCCGTGGCAAGCCCGTTAAGAAAAACGGTCAGTACGTGTACCGCACGGTGCGTACTTCGGCAGTAGCTACGCCTCCCCCGCCGCCGCCCGCCACCACGGCCGAATACCGCCCCAAAGACCTCTATCAAATGGAGCTCACCGAGGAGATGATATTCGACAAGAAGCGCTCGCGGATGTACCACCAGATTAAGACGATTTCGCTGAAATTGCCTTCTACCCTGAGCCAAAACAGCTCGGGTCTGGAAAAGAACGTGGCTACGTTCAAGTACTCGGACTTAGTGAAGGTGTTTCGCAACAATCCGCAGCAGGCCATTTGGTTTAATGCGCAGAATGATGCGCAGCATAAGAACTTGGCTGATGCCTTTGAACTGTGGTTGTTCAACTCCTACATCGTGAAGGTATCGAACCCCTCGGGTGAAGACCTGGCCACGCAGTACGGCAGTGAGCGCGAAGGCCTGCTGGCTGCCCAGCAAACGGCCGCTGACCTTGTAGAGTACGAGTACAGCCTGTGGAGCTTCTAGCTCCCGGACTACACAGATTATCGCCTTCATAGCGAATTAAAAAGGTCCCCGCTAGCTAGTGGGGACCTTTTGCGTTTTTAGCTAATGCAGGTACGCTAGCTCGGCGTTTCCTGCTCGTCGAAGTAGGCGAGCAGCACCTTGGCCTTGGCTTTGCCAACTTCAACCTCTAGCTCGGCCTGGGTGAGTTCCTTTATTTTCTTGACCGACTTGAATTTGCTCAGCAGTTTGTCGGCGGTGACGGGGCCGAGGCCTTTGACATCGGTGAGCTCTGTTTTGAGGGTAGCGGCGTCACGGGTGTTGCGGTGAAAGGTGATGCCAAAGCGGTGGACTTCGTCGCGCATCCGCTGGAAGAGGCGTAGGCTTTCGCTCTTCTTGTCGATGTAGAGCGGCAGCGGGTCGTTGGGCACGTAGATTTCTTCGAGGCGCTTGGCGATGCCAATAATGGCCATTTGGCCCCACAGATTAAGGTCTTTGAGCGCCTTTACGGCCATGCTGAGCTGGCCTTTACCACCATCTACTATCACGAGCTGCGGGAGGCTAGCGCCTTCGTCTACGAGGCGGCGATAGCGGCGCGTCACGACTTCATACATCGTGTCGAAGTCGTTGGGACCAACCACGGTTTTGACGTGGTAGTGGCGGTAGTCCTTCTTGCTGGGGCGGGCGTTGCGAAAGCATACCATTGCCGACACGGGGTTATCGCCCTGAAAGTTGGAGTTATCGAAGCACTCGATGTGCTTGGGTAACTCGGTCAGGCGCAAGTCTTTCTTAATCTGCTCCATGATGCGCACCTCGTTCACATCCTTTCCCTTCTCATTCATGCTTTCCTTTTCCTTGCGGGCGTAGAGCACATTTTTAAGGCTGAGTTCGAGAAGCTTGCGCTTGTCGCCGATTTGGGGCACGGTGAACGTGACGCCGGGGAGGGGCAGGCCCTCAATGGGTACGTTGGTGAGCACTTCTTTGGCCTCGCTCTCAAACTCCTGGCGGAGCTGCATAATGAGCGGAGCCAGAATTTCGCTGTCCGTTTCGTCGAGCTTCTTCACCAGTTCCAGGTTTTGGGTGAGAATGATGCTGCCGTTCATCACCTTGAAGTAATTGACGAAAGCCGCTTTCTCATTAGAGGCGATGGCAAACACGTCGATGTTGGTGAGCGTGGCGCTCACGATGGTGCTCTTGGCCTGGAAATCGTCAAGCTTATCGAGCTTTTGCTTGAACTGGTGGGCTAGCTCGTACTGCATTTCCTGGGCGGCGGCCGTCATCCTGTCACGGAAATACTGCTTGGGCAGGCGCAGGTCGCCGCCCAGTATCTGGCGGATTTGCTGGATGTACTGATTATAGGTGGCTTCGTCTTCTTTGTCCTCGCACGGACCTTTGCAGTTACCGATATGGTACTCCAGGCACACCTTAAACTTGCCGGCGGCTACGTTTTCGGGGCTCAGGTTGTAGGTGCAGGTGCGTAGCGGGTACAGAGCCCGGATTAGCTCCAGCAGCACGTTGAGGCCGCCCTGGTTGGCGTAGGGGCCGAAGTACTGGCCATCGCCGGGCTGCTTGTTGCGCGTGGGAATGAGGCGCGGAAAGCGCTCCTTGGTTAGTAGCAGGTAGGGGTAAGTCTTGCCATCCTTGAGCAGGATGTTGTACTTAGGCTGGTACTGTTTGATGAGGTTGTTTTCGAGCAGAAAGGCATCTGACTCCGAATTCACAATGGTGAACTCGATGCGCTTGATGTTCTTGACCAGTTGCTGGGTTTTCTTGTTGTGGTCTTGCTTGGTGAAATAGCTGCTCACGCGCTTGCGCAGGTCCACGGCCTTGCCCACGTAGATGATGCCCTCGTCGTCGAAGTAGCGGTACACGCCGGGCTGGTGGGGCAGGCGGTTTATTTGTTCCTGAAGTTCGGGTTTGGCCGGCATAGACCGCAGATTAAACGGATTAAACGGATTTCGCGGATACGCCTGCTGCGCAGGCTGGCTGGCTCCGGTAGGCTGTTACGTAGGTATAACGCACAATGGCTGGCAAAAGTAGCCGAAGCATGGACCATCGGCAGACAAGGAGGCGTAAGTATACCTTCTCCTTCTCGAGCCCCAAAGCGTAGCCAGCCTGCGCAGCAGGCGTATCCGTGAAATCCGTTTAATCTGCGGTCTAAATATCCTTGTCGTCGAGCGGGTCGAGGGTGGGCTGGGTCATCTTCTGGTTGCTGGGGATGGTATCGCGCTGGCCGCCGTAGTACTTCGAGCAGTCGAGCTCGATGGTGAGCGGCGCGGCAGGCAGCGGGAAGGGGCCGGTACTCACATCCAGCGATTTATCGCCGTACACCTTCTTCATAAAGATGCCGTAGAGCGGCAGGGCCAGCCGGGCGCCCTGGCCGTAGGCGCCGGTGCGGAAGTGAATGCTGCGGTCTTCGCCACCCACCCACATGCCGCACACCAGATTGGGCGTGATGCCCATAAACCAGGCGTCGGAGTAGTTGGAGGTAGTACCGGTTTTGGCGCCGATGTGGGTATTGAACTTGAAGCCCGTGTGCAGGATGGTGCTCGTGCCGCCGGGCTCGGTAGTGCTGGCTTCCAGCATGTTGGTCATTACGTAGGCCGTTTCTTCGCTGAGCGCCTCCCTGGTGGGGGCCACAAAGCGGCGCAACTCGTTGCTGTTCTTATCCTCAATGCGCGTGACCAGGATAGGGCCGGTCCACACGCCTTTGTTGACGAAGGTGCCGTAGGCCCCGCATAGCTCGTAGATGCTACAATCGGAGGCGCCGAAGCCCACGGCCGGCACCGGGTCAATGGGCGAGGTGATGCCCAGGCGTTTAGCATAGGCCACCACCGTTTCGGGCCCCAACTTGTACACCAGCCAAGCCGTGATGGAGTTCATGGACCTAGCCAGCGCTTGCCGCAGGGTGAAGGAGCGGCCCGAAAACGCACCCTCAAAGTTGTGGGGCGTGTAGGGCGGGCGGCCCGCCGCGCCCGGGAAAGTGGTGGCAATGTCGGGGCGCGGGTAGCAGGGCGAATAGCCCTGGTCGATGGCCGCCGTGTACACGATGGGCTTGAACGTAGAGCCGGGCTGGCGCTTGCCCTGACGCACGTGGTCAAACTTGAAGAACTTGTAATTGGGGCCGCCCACCCAGGCTTTTACGTAGCCGTTGAGCGGGTTCACGGCCATGAAGCCGGCCCGCAGGTAGCGCTTGTAGTAGGCTAGCGAGTCCATTGGCGACATCAGCATTTCCTTCTCGCCCTGCCACGAAAACACCGTCATCTTATACTTGTGGCGCAGGTAGTAGTTCACCGAGTCTTTGCGGCCGTCGAAGCGCTCCATCAAGGACTTGTAGCGTTGGGTGCGGCGCATGGAAGCCTCCAAAAAACCCGGGATGACCTTGCCGTTCTCATCGCGCCAGGGTAGCTGACCCTGCCAGTGAGCCGTAAACCACTTTTGCTGCAAGGCTAGATGCTCGGCTACGGCCTTCTCGGCGTAGGTCTGCATCCGCGAGTCGAGGGTGGTATAGATTTTGAGGCCGTCGGCGTAGAGGTCGTGGTCGGTTTCCTTGGCCCAGGCTTGCAGGTACTTGGCCACCTCGGTGCGGAAGTACGGGGCTAGCCCCTGCACCGAGCTCTCGACGCTGTAGTGCAGCTTGATGGCCTGAGCCGTATCCTTCACCATCTGGGCAGCGCTGAGGTAGCCAGCCTTGGTCATCTGCTGAAGCACCCAGTTGCGCCGGCGCTTGGAGCGCGCCGGGTGCAGCACCGGGCTAAAGCGCGAGGGCGCATTCACGATGCCCACCAGCGTGGCCGACTCGGTGGTAGTGAGCTGCTTGGGGTTCTTGTTGAAAAAGGTCTTGGCCGCCGTGTTGATACCGAATGCGTTGGAGCCGTAATCGACGGTGTTGAGGTACATCCGCATGATTTCACGCTTCGTATAATTGCGCTCCAGCTTGATGGCCAGCAGCCACTCCTTGGTTTTGGTGATGAGCAGGCCCAGCTTGCCGGGGCCGTTGAAGGTGCCGTCGTTGAGGTTGCTTTCCTCGCCGGGGCGCGTCTTAAACAGCACCTTGGCCACCTGCTGGCTAAGCGTGGAGCCGCCACCGCTACGGCCCAGGCCCGCCACGGCGCGCATAATGCTCTTAAAGTCGATGCCCGAGTGCTCCTCAAAGCGCACGTCTTCGGTGGCAATGAGGGCGTCGATTACGCTGCGGGGCAGGTCTTTGTACTCTACCGGCGTGCGGTTTTCGCGGAAGTACTTGCCCAGCAGCACGCCATCGGCCGAGTAGATTTCGGAGGCCAGCTCGCTCTTGGGGTTTTCGAGGGTGCGCAGGTTGGGCATCCGCCCAAACAGGTTCATGAAATTGATGCTGACCGCGCCCACGTAGAGCAGCACAGCCAGCGTGCCGCCCCCAAACAGCACCCACATGGTGCGCGTGAAGGCATCGAAGCGCCCCTTGCGGGCCGGCGGCGGCCCCCGGCGTGTGGGGGCGGTGGGGCGGGCCGGAGGGGTAGAGGAAGTAGGCATCGGAAAGAGCGGCGAAGCGGAGATTGAGCGGGCAAAACGGGCAAGCAGCGCTTATCGCCGCTCGCCCGTTCGGGGCTTAATCCCACTTTCGCCTATTGGTAAACCTTCTGGTAAAATTGTTGGTAGCCGGCGAGGTCGCCGCCGGTTTCTTGCAGCAGCGCCAGGTTGGCCAGGCTGATAACGAGCGTTTGGTATCCTTGGCCGCGCAGGCGGGCCAGCGGCGACTGCGGCCCGCGCAGCTTGGTAGCGTAGCTCTGAGCCACTTTGGCGCCCGGCAAAGACCGGACCACGACCATTTCTTGGTCGGTGCCCAGCGGTTGAGCGGGCTGCACCGTCAGGTTATTGGCCCGGAAAAACTTGCTGTTGTAAGTGGTAAGCTGGCTAGCCAGGTCAGCCGCGGGGGCCGTGCCCTTGGGGTACACGAGCACTACTACGTGCGCGGCGCTCAGCTGGGTGGCGTAGGCTACGGCCGGGGCGGCTGGGGTAGGGGTGGGCGAGCCGGCCGGAGTAGCGGTGGGGGCCGGGGTCGGGGCGGGCGAGCCGGCCGCAGGGGCAGCCGTGGGGGCCGGCGCCCCTGTGGCTGGCGCGTTGGTCGTCGGGGCTGGGCTGGGCGCCGGGCTGCCGAACCTGCTAGTGGCTGGCTGCGGCGCGGGCGTGGCTGTGGGCGCCGGCTGGCCGGCTGGCGCTATAGAGGCCGGGCTGGGCTGGAGGCCGGTAGCCGGGGCTACTATCGGCGCGATGGCGGCGGGGGCTACTGGAGCGGGGCTAGCCGCCGGGCGCGTAGGCGGCTCGTCCTCGTCGTAATAGATGCGCATCCGGTTATCTACCTCGCCGGGCCGGAACTGCGACGAGAGCAGCGGCTTTTCGGTAGAAGCGAGGGCGCCGGCTAGCTGGCCGGCCTCAGCCCTTTGGTAGGCGCCGGCCAGGGCTAGGGCCTGGGGCACCAGCGGGCTGTCGGGGAAGTCTTTGGCAAACTGCCCCACCGAGGCACGCACCGCCACCGGCGCCTGCGTGCGAATAGCCAGCAGCAGCTTCAGGTAGGCTACCCGGTCCTGCAAATCACTCTTGGGGTACTGCTTTTCGAGGCGCGCTACGGCCGCCTTGGCCGGCGTAAAGCGCTGGTCCTTGTACAGCGTAAAGGCTGAGTCGAGCCGGGCAGCCACGGCGTTGTGCAGGGCGCGCTCGTGCTCGCGGTACAGCGGGTCGGCAATGAGCTTGGCGTAGGTCGAGCTGGGAAACTCACGCTGCAAGGCGGCGGCATACTGCGCGGCTTTGGCGGGGTCGGGCAGGTCCTTATAGTAGAGGTAAAGCAGGTAATCGGCGTCGGGGGCGTGCTCGCCGCGGGGGTAGCGGGCCACCTCGCCGGCGTAGGTTTCGTAGCCGCGCTGCTTTTCCTTGAGCAGCTCCTTGTAGATGCCACCCAGCTCATACATAGCGGCTTCTACTTGCTTGTCAGAAGCTTGCAGCTGCGCGGCGGTGGTGGGGATGCTCTGGCGGTACTTGGCCACCAGAGCGCTTTGGGCGGCCAGCGGGTCAACCGGTGCGGCTGGGCTGGCGCTGGCGCCGGGGGCGCCGCCATTCACCCGCGTCTGGTCGTTGCCGGTCACACTCACGGGCGCGCCACCATTCTGCGGGGCGTTGGGCGAGCTGCTGGGCGTGAGCGTGGTGCGCCAGTTGTCTTGCAGGCGGCGGTCGCCCCACACCCGCAAAAACTCGGTGCGCGCCGTGCTCAGGGCCGTGGGGTTGTCAAAATACCAGGCCGCGCCGGTGGGCACCGCGCTAGTGGCGTCGAAGGCATTGGGGTTGCTGATGTCGCGCTGGCTACCGCTAAGGGCGCTGGGCGTGCCGCTAATGCGGTTGGCATCGGCCAGCTGCTTCTGGGCTAGCGCCTTTTGAGCGGCCAAGGCCTTGGCTTCGGCGATGCGCTGGGCTTCGAGGGCGGCGGCGGCGTAGGTATTCAGGCGCTTATCCAGCTCGGCCTCGGGCAGGCGGGCCAGGGCTTGCAGGCTGTCCTGGGTTTCGACGATGGTGTACTGCTTGGCAAATTCCTTGAGGATGTCGGCCCGCTCCTTGGTGGCCGCAAACAGCGGGTTGTCCTTGGGCATGGCCTGCACCGTGCTGTCGTAGTAGGCCGAGGCCAGCCGGTACTTGTGCAGGTTTTCGTAGTAGATGCGCCCGGCCAGCAGGTAGGTGTAGCCCTTCTGCGACTTGCTGACGGTGGGCACCTTAGCCGCCGTGCGCAGCAAGGCCAGCGCATCGCCGTACTGCTGCTGGCGGTAGGCCAGCCGGCCCATCTCGTAGTAGATTTTGTCGCGGTATTCCTTGTTTTTGGCGTCCTTCAGCAGCGCGGCAAAGTACTTATCCAGCCGCTCCTTGCTCTGCTTGTCGAGGTCCGACACCTGGCCCAGCAGCAGCTTGCTCTGAAAGTCAAGCTCGTAGGGCGGGTTGTGCTTGAGAATGTCGTTGAGCTGCGCGGTGGCCTCCTTGTCCTGGCCCTGCGCCTGGTAAAGCTGCGCCAGCAGGTAGCGCGAGCGCGAGCGCTCGTTCTTGGCCGGAATCAGCGGCACAGCGCGCTCTAACTGCGTAATGGCCAGCTTGGGCTCCTCCGTTTGCAGGTAATAATCGGTGCGGGCTAGGAATAGCTCGCGCGCATCCTTGGGCAGGCCCACCTGCTTGTCGAGCAGGTCCGATACCGCCTTGGCGTTGTCGAGCTGCTTGGTAATGAGGAAAGTGCGCATCAGCCCAATCAGGGCTTCCTGCTTGGCAATGGGGTCGCGGCTGGTGCTGTTCACGTACTTAAACGTGAGGGCCGCGTCGTCGAACTCCATCTTGTAAAACCGCGACCAGCCCACCAGCAGGTAGGCATCGTCGGTCCAGTCGGAGCCCGCCCGGTGCTGAATGGGCAGCGACGCCTTCTTGATAATGTCGTTGAGGTCGGCGCGGGTAGCGCGCACCGTGCCGCTGTCGAGGGTAGGGTAGAGGGGCAGCAGGCGGTTGTAATCATCGCCGCGGCCTTTGTAGAGCGTGGCCTCGGTGGCCCACAGCTTCTCGCGAGCCAGGAAAAAGCCGTTGTCGCGCGCGGCCACGTTGTTGAGCGCGTGGCCCAGCAGCGACTTGTCGGAGGCGCAGCCGGCCGCGCTCAGCCCCAGCCAGGCCAGCAGCCAAAACCGGTAGTATTTCAGGGAAATAGCGATTTTCAACGTCGAAAGCTGGTCTGGTAAGTAGGTCGCAATGCCCGGCGTGCCCGAAAAGGTTCGGCCGCCTCGACTCTAACGCCCGGTAACCCGTAAAATTACGCCCCGCCGGGCCGAAACTCCGCCCGCGCCTCACCGCTTCCTCACCTTCCCGCCCGCCCACCAGCATGGCTACCAACGCACCCCAGCCCTCAGCCGACGACTCGGCCCGCAACAACTCAGCCCTGGCCAAATACGGCAGCATCGCCATCCAGATGATTGTCATCATCGGCCTCAGCACCTGGGCCGGCATCTGGCTCGACGGCCACTTCCAAACCAAGACGCCCTGGTACACCATTGGCCTGACGTTGACCGGCATCTTCGCCGCGCTCTACCAGGTTATTCGCAGTGCCAGCAGCGATAGCTAGCCAGCGGAAAAGATGAGATGGCAAAACTTTTTCGTCCTGATTGATGTAGGTACATTAATTGCAACGTAGCTTTGATGCGTCGCAGTTCTCACCTTCATCCGCTTTGCCATGCGCACCCAATTTTTTCCCGCCGCCGACCGGGGCCTCAAGGACATCGGCTGGCTTCGCAGCCACCTCACCTTCAGCTTCGGGCCCTACGCCAACCCCACGCGCAACGGCTTTGGGCTGCTCAAGGTCTTCAACGACGACTACGTGGCACCCGGCAAGGGCTTCGGCCTGCACGCCCACGCCAACATGGAAATCATTTCGGTGCTGCTGGCCGGCACTATGAACCACAAGGACTCGCTGGGCTACTCGGAGGTGATTCCGGCCGGCGGCGTGCAGATAATGAGCGCTGGCTCGGGCATTCGGCATGAGGAGTACAACGTGGGCGATGACGAGGTGAACTTCCTGCAAATCTGGATTGAGCCCAAGCTCCAGAACGTGACGCCGCGCTACCAGCGCCGCCAGTTTCCGGAGGAGGGCCGCGCCAACCGCCTCACCACCATCGTGAGCAACGAGGAGGGCACCGCTCACTGCTGGATAAACCAGAACGCCAAGCTCTCGCTCGGCTATTACACCGAAAGCCAGGGGGTTGACTACCAGTTTGCGCCCGCCAACAAGCTGCTCTACGTCTTCGTCATCAGCGGCGAGGTGACGGTAGAAGGCCAGCAGCTAGCCCAGCGCGATGCGCTAGGCCTCTGGGAAACCAGCGGTCAGGTGCGCCTGGCGTGCGCCGCCGACACGCGCTTTCTGCTCATCGAAGCCCCTGTCAATCACTAAGCTGCCTCATTTTTCTGCAACCTGCTTTGACGCTCTTCGCGGCGAAAACATCATGGAAAATCAAATCTTAGGCCTGCACCACATCACGGCCATTGCGGGCGATGCCCAGCGCAATTTCAATTTCTACACCAAAGTGCTGGGGCTGCGCTTTTTGAAGAAAACCGTCAATTTTGACGACCCCGGCACCTACCACCTGTACTATGGCGACGAGCGCGGCTCGGCGGGTACCATCCTCACGTTTTTTCCGTGGGAGCACATGACGCCCGGCCGCCGCGGCCCCGGCCAGGCCACCGAAACCGGCTACGCGGTGCCCGCCGGCAGCCTCGATTTCTGGATGAAACGGTTTGAGGCTAATGGCATTACCTATAACAAGCCGGCCGAGAAGTTTGGCCAGCGCTACCTCACCTTTCTCGACCCCGACGGCCTGAAACTGGAGCTGACCGAGGTAGCCGACGACCCGCGCACCCCCTGGACTACCGCCGAGGTAGGGGCCGACGTGGCCACGCGGGGCTTTCACCACATTACGCTCACGCTGAGCGACATCAAGGGTACGGCGGCCGTGCTAACCGACGTGTTTGGCTACAAGCTGGTGGCCCAGCACGTCAACCGCTTCCGCTACGCCACCGACGCCCTGGGCACGGCCAATATTGTGGAGCTGGTGGCAGCCCCGGGCGAGGGGCGCGGGCAGGTGGCGGCCGGCTCGGTGCACCACGTGGCTTTCCGGGTGAAGGACGATGCCAGCCAGTTGTATTTCCGCGACTTGCTGCTTAAGAAGGGCTTCCAGGTGACGCCCCAGATTGACCGGCAGTACTTCCACGCCATGTACTTCCGCGAGCCGGGCGGGGTGCTGTTTGAGGTAGCCACCGACAACCCCGGCTTTATGGTGGATGAGCCGCTGGCCGAGCTGGGCACCCACCTCATGCTGCCGCCCCAGCACGAGGGCAAGCGCGCCGCCATCGAAGCCCACCTGCCCGTATTAGCCTAGCCATGAGCCCGAACCCTGCGGCCTTTCAGCCCCTCACCTACATCTACCAGCCTGCGGCCACGCCGGCGCGGGCCACGCTGCTGCTGCTGCACGGCACCGGCGGCGACGAGCGCGACTTGCTGTCGCTGGCCCCGCGCTTCGGCCCCGGCCTCAACGTGCTGAGTTTGCGCGGCAACGTGCAGGAAGGCGGAATGCCTCGCTTTTTCCGCCGGCTGGGCATGGGCGTGTTCGACGAGCCCGACGTCGTCTTCCGCACCCACGAGCTGGCCGACTTTCTCGGTAAAGTGGCCGCTAAGGAAGGCTTTGACCCGAGCCGGCTCATTGCGGTGGGCTACTCCAACGGGGCCAACATCGCGGGTAGCCTGCTGATGCTGTACCCCGGCCTGCTGGCGGGCGCGGTGCTATGGCGGCCCATGCAGCCGCTGGTGCAGCAGGTACCCGAGTTTCGGGCGCCGCGGCCGGTGCCGGTGTTTTTCACGCCGGGCCTGCAAGACCCCACCGTGCGCCCCGCCGCTACCGATGCCTACGCCGCGCTGCTCACGCAGGCAGGCTACACCCTCACGCGGCGCGACATGCCGGCCGGCCACAACCTCGTGCAGGCCGACCTCGACGGCGCCGTGGCGTGGCTAGCCGAGAATTTCCCGGCGCAGTAGCGCGGACTTTTAGTCCGCGAGTGCCAGAATTTGCTCACTGCTGAGTACTGCCGGACTGAAAGTCCGGGCTACTACTTCTCAACGACGGGTTGAAAGGCAATACCTTGCGAGCCTATGCTCCGGTACCTGCGCTTTCGACCCGTCGTTTTTTTGTGCGCCTTGCTACTTAGTGGGCTAGCTGGCGTGCCAGCCGCTTTTGCGCAGCTATCACCCGCTGCGCCGCTGCTGGCACCCGGCATCGTGGTGCTGCACAATGAAGGCCAACTGCTGCCCCTGCGGCGGCTCGATACGCTGCGGCTAGCCACGGTGAAAGTGCGTGCCGCCGCCCGCCCCGACGCTATCGATTTCTGCTGGTCCCTGCCGCAGGAGGTGACGACCTACGCGCCGGCTAGCTTCTTCGTGGGGCCTCAGCCGGCGGATGTAGCCAGGGTGCGGGCGCACAACCTGTTGCTGCTGGCCCTGCCCGACGGCCCGGCCACCGACCGCGCCCAGGTGCGGCAACTGCTGGCGCTACGCAAAAAAACAGTGGTGCTGGTTTTCGATACCGCCACCCTGGCGGCGCTGCCCGAGCTGCGGCAGGCCACTGCCGTGGTGCTGGCCCCGGCGCGCAGCTACCCGGCTGTGAGCCAGGCGGTGCAGGTAGTTTTTGGTGGGCTAGGCACGGCTGGCCAGCCGGCCACGGTGGGGTTTGGGCCGGCGCTGCCCACTGCGGGTGGCCTGCGGCTAGCTTATGGCACCCCGGCTTCGGCCGGCCTGCGCGCCAACCTGCCCGAACTGGTAGACTCGTTGCTGAAGCGGGCCGTGGAAGCCGGGGCTTTTCCGGGCGGGCAGGTTATTGTGGCGCGGCACGGGGTGGTGGCCTTGCGGCGCAGCTACGGGGTGCTGCAAACGGTGGCCCCGCCAGCCGTGCCCCAGCCGGTGCTCAATACCACGCTCTACGATTTTGCCTCGCTGACCAAGGTGACGGCGGCGCTGCCCGCGCTTATGCTGCTGCAAGACTGGGGCCTGATGGGCCCCGACTACACGCTGGGCGCGCTCTTTGATTTTTTGCAGGGTACTGATAAGCAGGATATCCGCCTGCGCGACGTGCTGACGCACCAGGCCCGGTTGCGGGCGTTCATCCCGTTCTGGCAAGACTACGTGCATGCCAACGGGCTGCTGCGCCCGCAGTTTTTGCGGCCCGATTCGACGCGGCGCTCGCCGCTGCCGGTGGCGGCCGGCATCTGGGCTAGCCGGCAGTTGCCGATGCGCATCTACCAGGGCATTGCCGCCTCGCCGCTCAATGCCCGGTCCGGCTACGTGTATTCCGACCTGTCGTTTATGCTTTACCCGTACTACGTGCAGCGGGCGACGGGCCAGCCATTTGACCAGTTTCTGGCGGCTGAGCTCTACCGGCCGCTGGGGGCAGCTTCGCTGGGCTTCAACCCGCTGCGGCGGTACGCGGCCGGGCGCATTGCCCCCACCGAGTACGACTCCGTATTTCGGCGCCAACTGGTGCACGGCACGGTGCACGACGAGGGCGCCGCCCTGCTGGGTGGCGTGAGCGGCCACGCCGGCCTGTTTGGCACCGCCAATGACCTGGCTAAGCTCGTGCAGCTCTACCTCTGGCAGGGGCGCTACGGCGGGCAGCAATTCATCAGGCCCGAAACCGTGGCCGAGTACACGCGCTGCCAGTTTTGCCCCGACAACCGCCGGGCGCTGGGCTTCGACAAGCCCGACCCCCGCAACCCGGCCCTGAACGCGGCGCGCGGGGCCAGCCCGCGCAGCTACGGCCACACCGGCTTCACGGGCACCTACTTCTGGGTCGAGCCCGACCTCGATTTGTTCGTGATTCTGCTTACCAACCGCGTCAACCCTACGCGCCGCAACGGCAAGCTCGGCGAGCTGGGCGTGCGCTCGGCGCTGCTCCAGCTTGCCATTGAGAGCGCCCAGCCCTAGCCAAAAGGGGGTAATGTTACGGCAGTGCGTCCAAGACGGGATTTCGAGGCGCATCATTTGCTTAATTTTCTGCATCTTTAAACGCCCAAAACTGCCAAAGTTGTCTGAGGTAGCGGCAGTTGGGTCTTTAGCTGCTTTTTAATTGGTGTTGCTGCCCGGCCACCCGCTTGCGGTGGTGCGGGTGCCTCATTTCGTTTCCTTCCTACCCTTTTTCGCTTACTCACCTTTTCTATGAGAAAACTTTACTGGCTACCGGTTGCGCTTTTGCCAGCCCTGGGCACGGCCCTGCCGGGGCTGGCCCAAACCAATGCGGCGGCTACCGCGGCCAGCGGCCCCATCACGGGCACCGTGCGGCAGGCGTCGGACCGCACGCCGCTGCCCGGCGTCAACGTCATTGTGAAGGGCACCAGCAACGGCACCTCTACCGGCTCGGACGGCCGCTATACCCTGGCCAACGTGCCGGCCGGGGCCACGCTCGTGTTCAGCTTCGTGGGCTACGAGCCGATAGAGCGCCGCGCCGAGGGCGGCTCGCTCGACGTGACCCTCACGGCCAGCAACAGCGACCTCGATGAGGTGGTGGTGCTGGCCTACGGCATCAAGCAGGAGCGCCGCGACCTCGTGACGGCCGTGCAGGAAGTAACCAGTAAGGACATCATCGACTCGCGCCAGACCAACATTGTCAATGCGTTGCAGGGCAAGGTGGCAGGCGTCAACATCACCTCGTCGGGCGGTGGGGCGGGGGAGGGGGCTAGCATCGTCATCCGGGGTGGCACCTCGCTCGACGGCGACAACCAGCCGCTGTTCGTCATCGACGGCATGATAATGGACAACTCGTCCTTCCAGGAAAGCACGGCGCCGGGCGGCGGCTCGGCTTTCAACGGCATCATGGGCCGCTCGATAGGTGCCGCCAACCGCGCCGGCGACCTCAACCCCGAGGACATTGCCTCGATGACGGTGCTGAAGGGGCCGGCCGCCGCCGCGCTCTACGGCCTGCGCGCCGCCAACGGGGCCGTGGTCATCACCACTAAAAAGGGCTCGGCGGGCCGCACGCAGCTTAACTTCCGCAGCCAGTACTCGGTAGATGAGGTGAACCGCCTGCCCAAAATGCAGGACCTCTACGGCCAGGGCACGGGCGGCCTCTACGACCCCAACTCGCGCATTTCGTACGGGCCGCGCTTTCAGCCGGGCCAGCCGGTATACGATAACCTGGGCAATTTCTTCCAGCGCGGCAACACGCTCCAGAACTTCGTGAACATGTCGGGCGGCTCGGACAAGGCCAGCTTTTTTGCCTCGGCTTCCAACCTGCGGCAAAACGGTGTGACGCCTCAAAGCCAGTACGACAAGACGACGGTGCGCATCTCGGGCTCGGCCCAGCTTTCGCCTAAGCTCAGCGTTACCGGCTCGGCGCAGTACCTCAACTCGGGCGCCATCCGGCCATTGCAGGGGCCGGGCCTCATAAGCACTACGGGCACGCTCAGCTCGGGCGGCTTTTTGCTGAGCCTACTCAACTGGCCGCGCAACGATGATGCTCGCAACTACCTCAACCCCGATGGCTCGCGCCGCCGCCTGCTGCCGCTGGGCGCGGGCGTAGATGCCGACGCCGACAACCCCTACTGGACGGTGGCCAAAAACCCGCAGAGCGACCGCACCAACCGCTTCGTGGGCAACGTGCAAGTCACGTTTTCGCCCATCAAAAACCTGACGCTGAGCCATAACATCGGCACCGACGTGTACACCACCCGCAGCCAGTCGGTGCGGGCCGTGGGCACCTCGCAGGCCAGCAACCAGTTTGGCGGCCTAGCCCAGACCGTGGACCAGAACCGCCTCATCACGGCCACGACCCTGGCCACGTACAACCGCAGCCTGTTTGGTGAAAAGCTGCGCGGCAGCCTCACGGTGGGCAACACCATTGAGGAAAACAAGGACGAGGCCGTGGACTACGTGGGCCTGATTTTTCAGAACCCCGACTTCATCGGCCTCAACAACACGGTGAACCGCAACGCGCTGCAACGCGACCAGACGCGCCACCTCATCGGCAACTTCGCCCGGCTTTCGACCACCATTTTCGACCAGTTCATCGTGGAGCTGCAAGCGCGCTACGACCAGTCGTCGACCCTGCCGCGGCCTGAGCAGGGTAAGATTTTCGGCAAGGGCTTTCTCTACGGTTCAGCGGCGGTGGGCTACGAGTTCACCAAAATTCTGGGCCTTGACCAGAACCCGGTGCTCAACTACGGCAAGCTGCGCGCTTCGGTAGCCGAGGTGGGCAAAGACACCGGCCCCTACCGCGTGCTAGCCCCACTCACCACTAATACTTACATCGGCGGCGGGCTGCGCAACGACTTTTTCGGCTCCAACCCCAACCTGCGGCCCGAGCGCACCCGCACCTACGAGGCCGGCGTGAATCTGCAATTCTTCAAGAATCGCCTCAGCCTCGACGTCAACTACTACCGCTCGCGCACGGTGGACCACCTCATTGCCCCGCGCGTGAGCCAGGCTACGGGCTTCATCCTGCAATACATCAACGGCGGCGTGGTGACCAACGAGGGCCAGGAAATCAGCCTCAGCGGCACGCCGGTGCGTAGCGCCAGCGGCTTTACCTGGGACGTGAACGCCAACTTCTACCACAACACCAACAACGTGGAGAGCCTGCCCGCCCCGCTCACGGTGGTGTACCAGTCCGATGCTTTCGTGACCAACGTGCACGAGGGCGGCGCCTTCCCCGGCCACCCCATTTCGGGCATCGCGGCCACCGACTTCAACCGCGTGACCGACCCCGCTAGCCCCGCCTTCGGCCAGATAATCCTGGATGCCAACGGCTACCCCACCGCTACCTCGGCCAGCGCCTTCCTGTATGCCGGCAACCGGGCGCCGCGTTTTACCACCCAGCTCACCAACACGTTTACCTACAAAGGGTTGTCACTGTCTACGCTGTTCGACTTCCGGGTGGGCGGCGTCGTGGTGAACGGCAACGACCTGTACCAGACCAGCGTGGGCACCTCGCTGCGCACCGCCGAACGCTACAAAACCGTCGTGTTCAATGGCGTAGTGGCCCAGAAGGATGCCAGCGGCGCCACCACCTACGTGCCCAACACCCGCCCCGTCGAACTGACCCAGGGGTACTACACCAACGTGCTAGCCGGCGTGGGCACGGCCTTTATCGAGGATGGCTCGTGGGCGCGCCTGCGCTACCTCACCCTCAGCTACGCGCTGCCCACCCGCCTGCTCGGCGGCCCGGCCTCGTTCCTGAAGGGTATCGAGCTGAGCGTGACCGGCCGCAACCTAGTGCTGCTGACCAAGTACAGCGGCGCCGACCCCGAAACGGCCGCGGCCGGCGCGGGCGTGCGCGGCGGCGGCTCGGGTGGCATCGACTACGGCAACACCCCCGGCACGCGCGGCGTGGACATGGGCGTGCGGGTCAATTTCTAGCGCCCCGCCTTTCTATCTCTCTCAACGACTTATTCAGGATGAAAAAATACCTCCTTTTCCTTGGCTTGCTTGGGGCGGCGGCCACGCTGCCCGCGTGCCAGAAGTTCCTCGACGTCAACGACAACCCCAACAACCCCATCGTTTCGACGCCCAACTTCCTGCTGCCGGGCATTATCTCGAATGGCATTCAGACGCAGATGTTCACGGCTCTGCGCACGCCCTACTTCGAGCAGTACGTGGTGAGCCGCGCGGCCAACGTGGCCCTCGACCAGTTTCGCCTCACCAATGCTCAGAGCACCAATACGTTCAACTACTCCTACTTTCAATCGGGCGGCAACATCCCGAAGATGACGGCCGCGGCTCAGGCCGAAGGCTCGCCCTACTACGTGGGTGCGGGCAAAATTATGCAGGCCCTGCTGCTAGCTCACGCCACCGACATGCTCGGCGATATTCCTTATACCGAGGCCTACCAGGGCGGCGATAACTACACGCCCAAGTACGATTCGCAGCAGTCCATCTACGCCGTCATCAACCAGCTGTGCGACGAGGGTGCCGTGGAAATGGCCAAGCCTGCCAGCGCCAACTTCCGGCCGCTCTACAGCACCAGCCCCAGCGAAAGCGGCGACATTCTCTACAAGGGCGACCCGACCAAGTGGCTGCGGCTAGCCTACGCCCTCAAGGCGCGGCAGGCCCAGCACCTCACCAAAAAGGCCAGCTACGACCCCAACGCCGTACTGGCGCTCGTCGATAAGGCCTTCACCTCCAGCGCCGACGATGCCCAGATAAACTACCAAACGGCCGTGGCCCCGCTAGCCAACACCACCAGCATTTTCGGCCCCACGCGCGCTAACTTCGGCGGCGTCACGTTCTCGATCAACGTCATCAAGTATCTGAATGGCAGCACGTTTGCCGGCGTTGTTGACCCGCGCTTCGGCATCCTTACGCCCACCACCAGCCTGGGCGTCAACCCCGGCGTGGGCACTACCACCACCGCCAACCTCACGCCCGGCTCCACGCTCACCGACTTCTACGGCGGCTGGTATGCCCGCGAGCTGGGCTACTTCGAGGTCATTACCTACCACGAGGTCAAGTTTATCGAGGCGGAGGCCGCATTCCGGGCCGGCGACCGAACCCGCGCCCTACGCGCCCTGCGCGATGGAATTCGGGCGCACATGACCAAGGTGGGTCAGGGCGGCAGCAATGCCCTGCCGGCCGTCACGTTCCCCACCATCTCCTCAGCCCAGATAACGGCCTACCTCGCCTCGGCCGCCGTGCCGCAAACCGAAGCTGCTCTCACGCTGCGCAGCATCATGGAGCAGAAGTACCTGGCCATGTTCCTCAACCCCGATTCGTGGTCTGACCTGCGCCGCCTCGACTACAGCCCCGATATCTACGTCAACCTCGTGTACCCGGTCGGCAGCCAGCTCAACCCCATTGCCGTGGCCCAGCCCGACCCCAAGCTGCGCTGGCCCCGCCGCATGCTGCCCGGCGCCACCGAGCTGCTCTACAACCCCAATGCCGTGGCTAAGCTCTTCAGCGACGCTGGCGCCACCACCAACGACGAGTACATCCTCAAGCCCCTGTGGTTTGACCAGCCGTAGCGCGCCTCACCCTTAGTATACAACTGTATATGAAGCACTTTTCTAACAAACTGCTCCTGCTGCTGGTGGGGGCGCTGGGGCTGGCTAGCTGCAAAAAGGAGCTGGACACGTACTATACGCCTGTGGCCCAGCCCGGCTTTTTCAACTTGGGCCTGCTGGGTACCACGCTCAGCACCACCTTCAACAGCAAGTACGCGCCCGGCGAAACCATCCCGGTCACGGCCGTCTATAACGTGGCCGACAACGTGAGTACCATCACCGTTTTTCAGGCCACCAAAACCGACTCGTCGCAGGCTGGTAGCTACCCCGTTGGCGGCACCTTCAATCAAACCCTGCAAAGCACCGCCCAAACGGTGCCCTACGTGGTGCCCGCCACCTACGCCATCGGCACCGTAGTGCGCGTCGACGTCACGCTCACCTTCGCCAACGGCGGCCAGCGCCTGCGCCGCTTCACGTACCAGGTGGCCAACCCGCCCACGCTCGCCTTCGGCAGCCCGGCCGCCACCTACCGCAATGGCCTTAGCGCCACCGCCCAAAGCGAGGGTGACCTCATCGGCTACGCCGTTACGCTTAATGCGGGCGGCATCTCGACCTCTACCACGCCGGTGGCTAACCTGTTTAAGAACGTCGATAGCCTCGTGTACTACGCCCGGGTGGGCACCACCGGCCCGCTGCTGCGCCAGGGCGTTATCAGAACGCCCACTGCCGGCGTCGAAAACAAGCGCACCATCGACCTGCGCGTGCCGAGCGGCGCGGCCACTGGGGGCGGCGCCACCTTCGTGTTCACGGCCTTTGCTCAGAGCACCAGTACCACGCTCAGCACGCCGCTGCTGGCCGTGGGGGCAGCCACGCCGTTCCGCACTACCCGCACGGGCCGGCTGGCCTTCGGCGGTGGCGTCACCACCGACTCGCTAGCCTTCAACCTCGTCTCGGGCCTCAACGAGCCGGCCGCCAACGCTGCCACGGGCAAAGACTTGCAGGTAAGCGGCCTGTCGAGCACCGGTACCCTGACCGCCAATACGGCCAACACCACTCGTTATTATAAACTGACGAGCGCGCAGCTCACCGCCAACCCCTACGCCACCGCCACCGCTAACACCGTAGGCGCCCTGCTCTACCAAAATACGCCGGGCACCGACCTCGGCACCCCCGCCGTCGGCGACGTGTACGCCGTGAAGCTGCGCGGCACTGCCGAAGTAATGCTACTGCGCATCATTTCGGTGCGGGCCAGCACCAGCGGCGGGGTGGGCCGACTGCGTTTTGAGTACCGCTCGCTGTAAGCCAGCCACTTTTTTCAGGTTTTTTTCATAAATAAAGCCCCGTTGGCCCCGGCCGACGGGGCTTTTGCGCGCTTCTGTGCCGACCTTTGCGGCCCGGTTTCGGCTTGCCACCCATGAATACCCGTTTTCTCACTCAGTTTGCTGCCTTTGCGCTCGGCTCGTTTGCCGTGCTGTTTGGGCTGCGGGCGGCGTTCGGGACGGTGGTGGTGCACCCGCTGGCACCCTATCTGCTGGGCACGCTGCTCGGTCTCACGCTGCTGGCCTACTGGCTCACGGCCGTGGTGGCTCGGCGCTCACCCGACAGCTTTCTGGTAGCCTATTTCGGCGGCGTGGGGCTGCGGCTGCTGCTGGCCATCGGCATCATTATGGTGTATTTTTTCACCACCGACATCCACGATAGCCACGGCCTGCTCACCTTCCTCGGAGCCTTCTTTATAGCCTACTTTATGTGTGCCGGCTTTGAAATATGGGCTATTTTTAGTAACTTGCGCCCGTTTTCAGCGAAGCAAGTCCCAAAAGCAGAATAAATTACCCTCGGACTTGATTTTTAACTCCTATTGAATGAAGCGTTTACTCACCCTCTTACTTTGCCTGTGCACGTTCGTCGGCTTTGGCGCCGAACCCACCAAATCGGGTGAAAAAGGGGAGTCCTTCAACCCGGGCGAAGTTATTTTGCACCACGTAGCCGACTCCCACGAGTGGCACTGGTTCAGCACCGACAACGGCAACTTCGTCACCTACCTGCCCATCATCGCCTACCAGCCCGGCAAGGGTCTGTCGGTGTTCTCCTCCAAGCACGTAGCCGAGGGCGAAACCTACGGCAACTTCAAGCTCGAAGAAGAGAAGCTCGTGACCACCGATGGCAGCAAAGTCTACGACTTCTCCATCACTAAAAACGTGGCCGCCCTGGCCATGAGCAGCCTCGTACTGCTGCTGGTATTTTCCTCGGTAGCTAAGTCGTACCGTCGCCGTACCGGCCAGGCGCCCTCAGGCCTGCAAAATGCGCTGGAGCCCTTCGTGGTGTTCATTCGCGACGAGGTAGCCAAGAAAAGCATCGGCCCCAAGTACGAGCGTTACATGCCGTACCTGCTCACCGTATTCTTCTTCATCTGGTTCAACAACCTGCTGGGTCTCACGCCCGGCGCCGCTAACCTCACCGGCAACATCACCGTGACGGCTACCCTGGCCATCCTCACGCTGATTATCACCCTGTTCAGCGCCAACAAAAACTACTGGGGTCACATCTTCGCACCTCCCGGCGTGCCGTGGCCGCTCTATATCATCATGGTGCCGGTCGAGCTGGTAGGCGTGATTGTGAAGCCCTTCTCGCTGATGATTCGTCTGTTTGCCAACATCACGGCCGGCCACATCATCATCCTGAGCTTCATCAGCCTCATCTTCATCTTCCGCTCGGCGGCCACGGGTTTCCTCTCGGTACCTTTCGGCCTGTTCATCAGCATGCTAGAGCTACTGGTGTCGGTGCTGCAAGCCTACATCTTCACCCTGCTCACGGCCATGTACATCGGCAGCGCAGTAGAAGAACACCACCACGACGAAGCGCACGGCCACGACGAAGATTTCGGCACCGCCGAGCAGCGCGCTGGTGGCTCGAACCTGGCCCACCTGGGCCGCCCCGACGTAGCCGCTCACTAATCCCTTAGCCGGGCTGCCACGCTGGCCGCCGGGTCGTATTTTCCCAAGTTTTTTCCCTACACACATTTCTTTTTTACCATGCTTCTTTCGTTGTTGCTGCAAGTTGTTAATTCGGTTGGTCTGGCTGTAATGGGTGCCGGCATCGGCGCTGGTCTGGCTATCCTGGGCGCTGGCCTGG
>Ga0160428_1000282_pt1 | contig 61165 bp, 38 predicted proteins | sample SolpanmetagenomM_FD_108198 | JGI IMG/M metagenome (GOLD analysis project Ga0160428, IMG submission 108198) | Solar panel surface microbial communities from Lawrence Berkeley National Laboratory, California, USA - M | ecosystem: Engineered > Built environment > Solar panel > Unclassified ... | reverse complement strand
CCTAGCACACCAAGTAGCTGCGATATCGCCACTACTCACCTAGTGCATGGTCTTTGCTGATCACACTTAAGTTTTGATCTGCAGCATAGTCAGAATAAAGAAGCACAACAACACTTCCAAGGGCACTTTCTGCACCTTCTACAAGATTCACACGCTTTAGGAATACGCTTCTTGCGACCTAGAGGGCCTAATGGAGTAGGTTCTTCCATGCTTGGGGTGACATTTGAATCCATTCATGTCTAATACCACGTGGAAATCAAGATTCGAAGTGGTGGAAGGTAGAGGAGACTGCGGGATGAAGAATGCGCCAACCTTCTTGCAATCATCGGGACGGGCCAAGTGAGGTAAGAACGAGGGTTGATGGTGGGACTGTGCCATGAATGAACGACGTGGGGGTTGTGAGGGTGTCGATTAATAATCAGAGTTTCGGCACACAGTATTTTACCACAAAATCAATCAACAAACAACCTGGAATGCCTCACAGTACAGTACAGCTTCATTGTGCGGAAAAGTTGAATCTAGGTCCACCGTTGGTCACCAGAGTGTATTCGAGGCACGACAGTATTGGCGAAGCAAATGATAATCTTGAGCACTGTTGCAAATATGATTGAAAGATTCAATATCCAATGTCATAATCCCTGTTAACGCCTTATATCCCAAATGCTCCATCGTACTTAGGCCAAAGTTTCACACAACACCATACTCATGACATGATCAACTGAAAAGTCTCGCGGCCTTCCGGTCCTTGTGATCGGTTAAGCTGCTTACCAGAAGCATCCACTACAGACCTGCTATCACCTGGAGGCAGGATGATGTCGATCTTGCCCATCCATGGAGGAGTGAAGTCACCGTTCTCGTGCTTGAACTCGACTGTGACGTCGCCATCTGAAGAGCTGTACGAAATGCTGAATGTGGAGATGGTTGTCTTTGCTGAAATGCCATCGTCCTCGAACCACTCAAACTTGAAAGAGCGTCCGTGTGAACTACCAGGAGGTGGGAAAATCTCGACACCACGGTAGTCGTCAGCAGGAAGTTGAGCCGAGTTCTTGGAATCTCCTGGTGCAACCGTTTGTACACTCCTGCCAACAGGTACACCGGTACCGACCTTGGCCAGTACGGGGATGCTAGACTCCCATGGTGACTCAATCTTGACCCATTGACCGGCTTCGAAATGCTGGAATGGAGCGTTGAGGTTCAAAAATCCGAGATCATCAGCGTTTTGTTTTGGAAGATATGTTTTGGCAATGGTCTCGCCAGCCTCGAAGGTACCATTGCCACCAATCAGTAGCGAATCACCAAGCCAGTATTGTGTTTCACCATCCGTCAAAACCTTGTTCTCCCACACCTCTTTGTCGTTTTCATGGCCCCAACCAGTCCATCGCTGTGGTGGTGAGGCTGTTTGGTGACTGTCCAGTGCGAGAGAGTAGATGTATGGGATCAGCTCGTATCTTCGCTTGATAGTCTTTCGAATAAGCGGGATGATTTCAGGATACATCCAGGGCTCGATCACATCACCGACATTGTTGTTTTCCGGCGATGTCTTGAAGCAGTTGATAGCGAAACGTGATGAGTAAATTCCGTACTGAACCCAGCGAACGAGAAGCTCAGGTGATGGCTGAGGTCCTTCGAAACCACCAATATCGTGACCATAGCATTGCAGCAGGGACATACCGCCGTTCAAAGAGATTGCGTTGGCACCACGCATACCATCCCAAGACGTGGTGTTATCACCACTCCAGGAGCTAGCACAGTAACGCATTGTTCCAGCGCCAGCAGACCTCGTGAGGACAAATGGTCTCTCGTCAGGAGCAACAGAGACGAGAGCGTCGTAGCTAGCCTTTCCATGAAGCTCAGTAAGCATACTACGACCCCAGAGACCAAGGTCTTTCCTGTCGAGGCCAGTGCTGGCTACGTTCTTTGCCGTAGTTTCTTCCGTCAAAGCCAGCTCCCAGTTATCTTGGGCAATGACGAATTCGTTCTGTGAGAAGTCAGCTTTCGCACGTTTTGTACCGCGAGAGATAGGAAGAGAAGTGTTTTGGCTTACGTTATCGTTCCATGGACAAACAATTCCCATTTCTCTTAGCTCTCTAATGCCGTTCACCCACCAAGCGTAGCCAGCTTGTGAGCTCAAGTCGATGTGGCCACCTTCGGCTGATTCGCCACCCTATAGTAGTGTCAGTCTACAGTCTATTATGAGTGAACCGAGATGCCCTTACCCCTGCTGACCACAATCTGGCCACAGCGCTGCTTCCTGTTGTCGGATCTGTGAAGAGGGCTCCCTGCTTCACCAGCTTTGCGTACTCAGGGTGAGTACCCATGACATAAGGCTTGACGTTCATCATGAGCTTGACTCCTCGAGCATCGAACTCTTTCACGAAACCCTGAGGGTCAGGAAAGCGGTGTCGATTCCAGGTGAAGACGTTGCGGGTATGAGGTGCCTTCTCACTGATGGTATAGCCTGATGACATCTGGAAACCGCTGCATGGGATATCGTGCTCGAGAAGTTTGTCGGCAAAGCCCATCAAAGCATCACAGGCTCTAGGCTCGTCAAGCATCGAATACTTCATACCGCCAGCTATGTATCCAAAAGCCCAACGAGGGACAAGTACTACAGATTGGGTCAGGTCTCAGACCACACTCATAATGATAGAATAAACTTACGTGGCATTCCGGCAAGCTCGGCGTACATTCGCACGACTTCCTTGATGGTTTTACCAACCAAGATGTACTCTTCCAAACCACCATGGTCTTGTTGGTAGACCTTGAAAGCGGACCATAATCCGTCCATGATTGAGCCGACTGAGATTGCACCTCTGCTGTAGGAAGAAGAGAACGTAGCAATTACTCCATCAGGCGTTGCATTGATTAAAAGTGGGATGTGCTTGTACAGAGGGTCAGTCCTGTGAGCATCATAGCCAAACGAATCTGTTGCATCAATGCTGAATTTCCTGTTTGATAGGTTCATCGGTGCCGACTTTTCACCAAGACCAACGTGAAGAGTATGGCGATTGTATTTGGTGTAGTGTGCAACACCTGGCCCATCCAAAACATAGGATCTAAAAGGTAAATCCGAATGCAGAGGTTTCTCATTACGGTAGCCAACAGTGACTAAAGGCACGTCGTCGAACTCGATCGATGCTACCACATCCCCACTGACGATCTGCTTCTTCTTCTCGGGCAGTGGCTTTGGGGCATGTACGCCATTTGTAGCAGCAGCCACTGGCCGATGCACGCTAGGACGTGGTGGGAGTGGATGAGTGTCTGAGGTGAATGTGGTTCGAAATACACCAGGACGAACAGCCTCCAATGAGAACTTCACGGCCGGTCTGTTGTTTTCCTTGCTCTCAAGGAAGATGGACGAAGGAGACTCTAATAAAGATGAGTCTACCTCGTAGTTTCGAGGGACGTACTCATTTTGAGGTGCCATATCGAGAGAGCGATGCAAAGACGATGGGCAAGATCTGTGACTTGTGCTTAGATGTGAACAACGAAGGCAAAGGGTATTGATATTGATAAACGAATGTCTTTCTGGTCTTCTATACTATCCCACAAGGCCCCTGTCTCCGCTTTTGAACAGTCCAAGCACTCCACCCCACGTCTGGAGATGAAACACAGCAGAGCATTTCGGCCGACCAAGTCCGACTAGTGTCTTCGCGATCTAAGGTTTCTCATCTTTCCGGCTGGGCTCAGGAGTGTTCTCGGGTCATATCCTTGCAGCGTCGGCTGACCTGCTCCTCTTTTGCCAACGTCAACTTGGCTAGATTCTCTCGCATTTAGTCGGCCGAATGAAAAAGCGTGTACGCGCCGGCTTCTGGAGAAGACAACGACTTCCCCGGCATGTACCCCAGAGCACCACCCCACAGCCATCGCGCTGGTGGCTCTAGCATATAAGAACGTCTGTATCCTCTTCGTTGTGGAGTTATCACATTGAATCCTCCACACCTCTCGTTCTTTCCTGGATATCATTGTATAAGTCCTTCGTCCTCGTGTATTCATCATTGCACGTTTCGTCTCTCTTACTTGCTCGAACAATACCTTGTGTCTAGCAGATCAACCATTGCAACGACTGCTTCAAGCATCATCTTCAACACAAGATGGCTACCAACAAGTCTGACTATGGTGCCGACACATTCGAGATTACAGGCGACAACAACTTAGGCAACAACAGCGATCAAAATGTTACCGGACACAAAGACAAAGCAGCTGCTCTGCTGAAGCAGGCTGAGGCCGAGGGCCATCGAGTTGTTGTGACACCCGAGGAAAACAAGCGCATTTTGAGGAAGATTGACATCGCACTGCTTCCTATTCTTCTCGTGGTTTATGGTAAGCATTTCTGATGTTCAGCCACGTATTAAATTTCACTAACCTTTTCTCAGGTCTCCAAAGTTTGGATAAGAGTTCTTTGTCGTACGCGTCGATTTTTGGCATTGTTCAAGATGCCCACCTTGTCGGCTTACAATATTCATGGCTGGGCTCTGTGGTTTATATTGTAAGTCTTAAACGAGAATGCAACTCAGACAAAGCCAACGATCACGGAAGAACGACGAGAGTGGACCAAAAAGCTGACTATTTATTCAAGGCACAATTGGTTTTCCAACCTCTCATTGCGTACCTCTTGGTGAAATTGCCTATCGGGAAGTTCGCCGGTGGAATGGTCTTGTCATGGGCGGTTATCCTCTGTTGTGTAAGTATTATCCAGCACACCTTTTATTTGACAGTTCACCATCTAATCATTACTAGATGTGCGCCGCACGCGATTTCAAGGGCCTTTTGGGCACTAGATTCCTCCTTGGTGTTGCTGAATCTGCTATTGCTCCTACCTTCATTGCCATCACGAATATGTGGTACAGAAGGAGAGAACAGACTCTTCGCAACTCTTTCTGGTATGCCTCTCTGGGCGCTGTCAACATTCTCGGCAGTTTGTTGGCGTATGGTCTGGGACATATCCACAGCACGAAGCTTTACACTTATCAGAGTAAGTCATTTTCTCCCTTTAACCCTCTTAGTCTTCTTTCTCCCATATCTGACCACTTGCTTTCCAACAGTCATCTTCCTATTCTGCGGTCTCCTCACACTCGTAGTCGCCATCTTCGTCTTAATATTCATGCCGGACTCCCCAATGACCGCACGTTTCCTCAAGTATGATGAGAAGCTCATAGCTGTCGAGCGTCTCCGCATGAACCAAATGGGTGTCAGCTCCGGCAAATGGGACTGGACACAAGTGCGCGAAGTCCTCCTCGATCTCAAGACTTGGTTGTTCTTCTGCCTCCTCTTCGCCATCTCAATCCCCAGCGGTGGTATCTCAACGTTCGGACCTTTGATCATCAAGGCTTTCGGCTTCGACAAATACACCACGATTCTCTTCAACATCCCCTTTGGCGCTGTGCAGATGGTCTCTACGATCGGTGGCGCCTACGTGGCTACACGCTACAAAGTCAAGAGCGTTGTCCTCATGGTCCTCACCATTCCCTCCATCATCGGTATCGTAATGCTATTGACCATCCCCTACCATGTCAGCAATAGGGGAAAGCTGCTCGCCGGCTACTACTTGATCTCATTCTACCCCGGTATCAGTCCTCTCGTATACTCCTGGTCGCAGCAGAACACCGGAGGCGACACCAAGAAGAAGTGTTTGGTCGGTCTCATGTTCATCGGTTCCAACGGAGGAAACATCATTGGTCCGCTTTTGTTCAAGGTCAACGAGGCACCGAAATACACCAAGGGTCTCACGGCCTGTCTTGTCATCTTCGTCACAATCTCCGTTCTCGTCATCATCACGGCCGGATACCTACGCTTCCTTAACCGCAAACACGCGAACATGCGTGTTGCTGTGGGCAAGTCGGCGACTATTATCGATTTGTCTATGATGTCGAACAACGAGTTGAGAGACCAGGGCCTTGCTGGAAACGAGATTGAGGGCGAGAATGTTGGTGAGAAGGCTTTTGATGATATTACTGGTATGTTTCTTCTCTCTGTTGTTCCATGTGATATGTGTAGAACATTACTGACCCTGGTTTCCTTCTTTTAGATCTTAAGAACGAGGACTTCATTTATGTCCATTAGATTGGGCTTGGTACTTGAGGATATGTCTATCATAGCGATTATACTCGTCACAGTCCCCATATGCTTGCCAGTACTCAATAGTTAGTTAGAACTACAGCAATACATTCGTTCGCACTATCCATTTCCCACTACCTTCAGCACCGTATCGGCCTTTCCTTGATATTCATGGATATCGTGCCGCACAGTTTTGAGCTAGTCTTGTACCATCTTTTCGCAAAATGCAATACATCTTGGTTCTCTGTCGACAGCAATACGTAGACCATACAGCCGAAACATTGTTCATATGCATAAATTGTACTGATCCTCTCAGACGAAGCGAAGGAATCAACACTTTACGCACCGCATACCAGACTCGCACATTGCCTCACGAACACTCAAGACACGACCGTGAAGCCTACTGAACAACGATTGAGCCCTTCTAACGGAGATGCTCTACCTGGCCTCCACTCAATCGGTAAGGGCAAGTCTGAGAAAGAAGAGCTTGGCAACATGTACGAAGCATATAACTTGACGGAAGACGCCTACAAGCACTTGAGTTACTCTCTTGTCTACTTCTCGATGCAGAGCTTCACGCACTAGGGATACAGAGGAGTATTGCCCATCCTTATCTCTACAAACAACATCAACCTTTTTTCCATCAACAAGACTGTCAACATGCCTTTTTCATTTACAGCAAAATTCCTCGACTTTAAAAGGAAAAACCTACCATCTCTTCTTAAAGATGAGGAATTCAGAACGAAGAATCCGACATAGCAGCGGCTACACATAGCGAGCCTAATGATGATCGACATGAAAAATGTCTCTCGTTTCATAACGCGGTCCAAGCCTAAGTCCTAAGACATATATATTACATTCAGTTCAATTAACAACCATCGTTAACTATAGATAAAAGTGCTAAGTAAACCTCTTCCTCCTCGAAAGTGAGCGGCGACAGTCCCACCGAACCCCGTTAGCACGACAAGCAGCGCCCTTCACTCTCAAATCAGAACATCCATAATGAATGATGCTACTCAACCCGCACTAGTGAAGGGAAATGCTTCTCTATTAAAAGAATCAATCTGGCCTGCTGGCCAGCAAGTTTCAATATTCATTTAACGAGGAGGTTCGAAACAGTAATGAAGTAGAATACAAACTCTTATATCAAAACCAATACATCCTAAAGATCATTATATTAAGATAACCAAATCGTACCATAGCTTTCGAGTACGAAAACAATTCCCAGCAATCTTCACAACTTTTTCCCCTTGAGTTACGATTTGCATTCTCGAAAGATCAAATGCTCAAACCTTTGGGATATTGTCGAAGCAGAAATAGATAAAGTCATCTTCGTGAAATGTTTCGGCCTCACTACATAGCTGGTGGACGTAATATTTTATTTGTTCATTGTGGTCATAAACATTCGTGAAGGACTCTCTACCTCTTCCTAGTCTACTCTCCTCTTTCCCAATCACGACGAGCTCAAAAACAACTCAACAAGCTCTCTCCTCCTCTCCTCATACCCACCTTTAGGCATCGCTTTCTTATCAACATGCACAACAGCCGGCGCAAACACTTCCGCCCACTTCCTACAAATCCTTTCCCTCACAACCGCAACATCAGCACTACCGGCAGTACTCGCATCATACGACCCCATCCTCTTCAACAAGAACCCTCCCACTGCACCCATCGGTCCGTGCGCTGGTGCTGGTGCAGCAACCCCGACCTCAACACTCGCTGCCGCAATCTCAGCACACATCCTCCCCAGACTCGACATGAGCAGCACGAAACAAGTCTTGCACGACCCTCCCCCTTCTTCCGTATCCATAATCTCAAGCACCCTAGCTTTTTGATCTTCCACTCCAAGACCGTGCCTCACATGACGTGACTTATCAAAATGATGTGACTCCAGTGCCGCGAAAAGCGCGGGTGTAATGACACCATGATGAATATTCGAAAGAAAAAGGACGAGTGTTTCCGCAAAGAGTTCGAGTCGATGTGTAGGCGGAAGCGTAGGCGGCAAGTGGTCCGAAAACGGCGTATTCGTATCCAGTGCTTCATTGATACAGACACGATAAGTTCGTCGTGTTTCGGCATCATTCAGCGTCCACGAAGACGGGAGGAACGGATATCCCGGTTGTGCCAGGGGATTGTCCTCGGCAGATTCCAGCATCGACCACTCAGCACAAGCCCGTTCGATCAACGCCTCTATTTCTTCCGTCAGCCGGAATATCTCGCGAGGAGCTGACCATCTCACCTCTTCGTCTTCAAAGCTAGCTCTGCCACTACCGCTGTTATCATCTTCGGTACCACTTAGACTCCTAGCGTGTCCGCTACTGTTATCACCAGATCTTAGTTTGGCAGCAAATCGATGTCGCCATTTACCCTCCGGGTGCTGGTTTTGTAACTTTCTGACGCCGCCTTCAGGGACGCGCAGGAGGCGGTCGAGAGTATGCCCGTGACTGCTTTTCTGCCAGTCTGCGCGCAGTGCTAGGAATTGGTCGCGGCCGTCTTTGACTCTCAATACGAGTACGTCTTCGAGGTGTTCGTGTGAATTCAGCGAATGCACAAGTTCTTTGTCAGCAATTTCCGCCACGAGATTGACGTTACATGATTCTCCTGGCGCGAGACTATAGACGTGAGGAATGCTATCGTACCATTCATGTGCGTCTTGACTTGCTTGTTTGTGTTCTTTGGTGATGCGCTCGGGTTGCTTTTCGAAGCGTATCTTGAGCCAGCGAGGGGATGTGGAAGGCGCATCTTGGGGTCGAATTGCGAAACCAAATCTTGCGGGAATTGGCCCAGTATTGGCTACAGTGAGAGTTCGTAGTTTGGGTTCATCATAGCGAAGTCTGCCAAAATCTGCTCCGTCAAATGGGCTACCGTGACTGTCGGGATCGCTTGAACCGCTGTCTACTACAAGAGTGATGATTGGGCGACCTTCGTTCTCTGCTTTGTCGAGTTCTCGCGCCACTTCCTGCTGCACTTTTGCTTTCAGTTCAGGCACGATGGCGTTATATTGAAGAAGGAAACCAGCATCGATTGGTTTGTGGTCGGAAGAGAGCACACGTTGGTGCGTGATATAGTATTCGAGTTTGATTGTGTCTTCATGCCCTTCTTTTGTTATGACGTGTTTGATGTTACCACTGCCTGGCATTGCTTCAGGTGGTTGTTCTTCGAAGCTGTCGTCTCCGTCCGCATCAGGATTGTAGTCGAAAAGGGTCGAGTCTTCATGGAGGGAAGTATTGATACCCTTGGATTTTAGCTCCGCGTCCTGCTTTTGAGCTACTTGATCTGCTAAGACTGTATCATTGTAGAGTTCTAGGTCTCTCCTTGTCCTGTATAAAATACGATCGCACCAACTTGGTCCTCTCCTCTTTTCGGTAGTATCGAAAACACCTATGGTGCCTCTGTCGTACTTGTATGTAGGTAAAAAGGTGATTGGACCTTCTCGCCAACCGTCGTGAAACATCTTCTGACCATGCATTTGTTGAATAAGCTCGTCATGCGAAAGGAGAGAGTCGATTGTCGTTTGCAATGAAGCTGGATCCTCACTGTGGTTCATGTGATATTCTTGATCGTGACTGTCATGGTTTGACTTTTGGTGATTCGATGCAGCTGTCGAAATCGAAGGCAATGATGATCCATGCTGATTACCAATTTCATGCTCGATTGTCGCATTTGACTTCGATCCGGCGTCGTATTCATTTTGTGTATGCAGCATGAGTAGCCGCCTTACATCATCGGGAGGGATACCCTCGAGTCTGTAGTTGAGATCGCCAAACCAGAAAGCAAAGTCCTCGTCGCCAATCTTTTCACCGCCGTGTTGTATACCAGCGTCGTCAGTCTAGAAGCATGTCAGTGTATGCGTCGTCGAATTTCACAGCTGGTCACAGACTATCGGATCGAATCGCGTTCTTGCTTCAACTTGTTGAGCATCCCAATTCCGCCTTTCTGCTTCTGCTTTCCCTGTGCCTGCCGAAAGATGTGAGTTGATGAAAACCAGTCTCGTCGTACCTCCAAGCACGATCCTGGCGGTCACAGCGCCCTTGTTCCCCATGTATCCCATCAGACCTGTCCCTACACTGGTCGTCGATGTCCAGCTGATTTGAGGGAGTACAGTAGGAGACGCCCAAATGAGCAACAGCAATCCAATAAGCTGTCTTTCTGCAACCAGCTCGTATCCAGGTGGTAGTTTACTTTGTACTGCTTCTTTGAACTTATTCGCAGGAGCAGGATCCGTATATGGTCGTAACGCTTCTGCAGCAGACGATATATCCACGACTTCTTGTAATCCCAAAGCATATATTCCCACCTCTTCCCCTGCTGGTAGACTTCCAGGATCATGTTTTGGTATAGTTGACTGATATTTGGACCACCGTGCTTCTTGTTCTTCGAACCCTTCCGTACGGTCCGTGTTCTTGTCAGATAGTGACATCCCTGAGAGTGCCTCAGAAACACCTTTTCCTCTCACAAACCATCCTGCCAGATCAAGCTCAGTCCCTTTAAACGCAGCAACATTCCAGCTTCCCACTCGTATCCGCGTGGCCTGAGGGCGGGTGAATTCTGAGCGACGTTCGTGTACTCGACTGGCCATGGAAAGCTGGGTAGAGGTTGTGGGAGATATGCCGTCGACATCTGGATAAGGGAGACCACCAGGAATTTTGGAGTCAATGAAGGAGACGGCGGGACTTTTGCTGCTGGTGCTACCTGCGAGACTGCCCGTGGTACTGCCAGCAGTACTGGCCGTGGTGCTCCTGGCTCGAGACATGATGAGGGGTAGTAAGGAAGATTAGGAAGTGGCAGCTTAGGCCACGATGTAGTGTTGTCGTCTCATAGACAGGGAAGTGTGGAAAGAAGAGCTACGAGCAATAGAAGACTCCAAAAGTGGCCGTATTCATGCTAAAGTCAGGGATGCGCATCTCTCAAATTGCCTCCTTCAGCTTGCCTCGTCATTGAGGCTGAGCAAGACCCCCACCAGCTCTCTTGCGAATGTCACTGCCAAGACGTAGCGTTCATGAAACGACCATCACCACTTTAAATCTCAGCACCACCATCCCTCCACGTGACTCCTTCATCAACGACTTGTGCTCTCTCACTTCACGACGACATCAACCCCTCACCATGCTCGCGACACAGCATCCCACTCCTGCACCAACACATCACCCTCATCCACCTCCCCTCCGCACAAACGCCGACCTCAACCTCTCCGTCCTTCGTCGTCACAACCATCATATCACTTCGATCCTCTCCATCGCGCCCTATGCCGTCATCTACACCTTCAATCCTGCGAGCCAAACCTGGGAGAAATCCGGCATCGAAGGCAGTCTGTTTGTTTGTCAATCAGCTCCAGAACTATCACCAGACGGCACCACGTTGATAGAGCGCTACACCGTGCACGTCCTCAACCGTCGCGGCCTTGACAACTTCTCCCTCGAGCTCACGACACCGGATGAGATTGAAGTGACAGCAGAATACATCATCCTCCAAGGCACAACCACAGCTGTTGTGCCCTTTCCACCCGCTGAAGAAGACCTGGCGCAAAACGATGACGACGAAGAAGAAGCTGCAGCGGTGATATATGGGTTATGGGTGTTTGCGGAACCAGAACCTAGCAGCACGGCATCGATGAGAGAGATAAATGCTCAGGTGATCATGGATTGCGCCGTTAGGGCAGAGCAAAGCCGAGCAGTGGGCGGGTCTCAGCAGATGAATGGAGAGGTTGAGGAGGACATATATGGACAGGGGAACGAGGAGGACATATATGGACAAGAGAATGAGGAAGAATCACAACCACAGCAATCGGCTTATGAAGATCAGCATCAAGGTCAAGTATATGAGCAACGTTACACGAATGGGCATCATCAACAGTATCAGAATGTGTTTCATGGTAGACAAATGGAGCAGGAATCCCAAAGGCAGAGGCTTTTAGGTCTTTTCGGGGGTCCTGTAGTACAACCTCAAGTGCAGCCACAACAGCAGCAGCCACACAACGGATACAACGGGTACGGTCACTCAAGCCATCATGGTAACAACCAACAGCCACAACAAGATGTGCTTCTCGATCTTTTCAGAAGAGCACGCCAAGGTCAAAGCAATGGATAGACGAGTAGATTGGGATGTTGTACGAGTACATGATGTTAGCCCAGACATTCAGACGTCTGGGCGTGTCGAACATCGATACAACATTCAACTTCGGGACGGACCTATTAGACTACAAATCTCGACCTATCCTACGTTCTGTAGTCTCCATTAATCGTCACATATTCGTGACTGAAGTCGCAAGTCCAGAACAAGACTTCCTCATCCTGCTCCGACATCTCCTCCACAGGCTTCAACCTCACCAGGATTTCCAGGTCTTCCTCTGCCAGCATCTTCGCAGCCTTCTGCTCATCCACATTCTGCGGCTCGCCATCAACCAGCAACTTCAATTCATCACTCTCGACAATAGGAGCTTCCTTCCTCTCTTCCACTCTCATCGGCTTCGCTCCTTCCGTCTCCTTGCTTACTGGTGGACCTGCTGCAGCTGGTCCGCTTGTCTTTGCAGGCACAAAACTCACGGATACTTTTTCTGGCACTACGGCTCCTTCCGGTAATCCTTCAGCATATCCAATGGCACAGAGTATACGTCCCCAATTTGCATCACGACCGTACAATGCCGTCTTCACCAATGGGCTTCGTGCGATCGTGCTGGCAACCTTGTGTCCGACCTCGCGACTTGCTGCACCTAGGACGCGGATGGTGACGAATTTAGTCGCACCCTCGCCGTCGCGGACGATTAGTTGTGCGAGGGAAGTACAAAGGCCTGTCAGCTCGCGCGAGAAAGCTGCGTAGTCTGTATTTGTCGGCGAAGAGGATGTGATGGACTGATCCGGATGTGATTGTGCTGATGCTGCACCATTTGCAAGAACGGCAACCGTATCGTTGGTGCTAGTGTCGCCGTCGACGGAGATGGAGTTGAAGGAAGCATTGGCTGCTGTGGTTAGAGCGCTTTGAAGTGCTGATGGAGAAATGGGAGCGTCTGTTGCGATGATTGAGAGGAGAGTTGCCATGTTGGGATGGATCATGCCGGCGCCTTTTGTCATGCCTGCCAGGGAGAACTTGGTGTTGGGAAAGGAAGGTAGAGTGAACTGGCGGGAGATGAGTTTGGGGAAAGTGTCGGTTGTGCAGATGGCATTTGCGGTGCCGAGCCAATGGTCGTGCGTATTGCCGAGCTTCGACACTGCTGTAGGGATTTTATCAAGAATCTTGGTGATTGGCAGGCTATCAATTGGTAAGATTAGCAACAAGACATTTACGCCAGCATCACATCTGTGCTCATCATCGTGCTTACCGCTGCCCTATCACTCCCGTACTCATAACCACACTACTCAATCCCTGCCCATCATGCGTCCCCTCCAGCTGAGCATCCATCACCTCCCCCATCTTCCTCGCATCCTCCAACCCCGCCTTCCCCGTCACAGCATTAGCACACCCCGAATTCACAACAACAGCCCTAACACCACTCCCCTTCCTCGCCCTCAACATCTCCCTCGTCACCGTCACCGGGGCAGCTTGGAATTTGTTCTTCGTAAACACTGCTGCTGCCGAACATCCCGTTTCTGAAACGATGAGGGCGAGGTCGTCATATCGTGTGTTTGAGGCTTTGACGCCGACGTGGGCCGATGAGGCGAGGAAGCCTTGGGGGTAGGTGCCTGAGGTGGGGATGTATTTTTGTTTGGAGGGTGGGATGGAGCGGTCGCTGGGGGCGGAGTAGAAGCGGAGATGGAGGGCACGTGAGGAGGTTGTGAGACAGGGGAGGTTTTTGGTGAGAGATGTCACTGGCATGTTGGGCAATTTTTTTTTTATGCTCTTATTCCAAGAAGGAGGGAGATCACGCAGGTTTTGCTGCAACGCCCCTCTAGGCAAGGATGGACTCGACCAGGTGAGATATCTAGTCGTGAGTTGAAATGATCTTATTGCTGTGTTTTTCCTCGAAATGATGGCGATTGACTCAACGCCGGAGTGGGTCCCGTTGCCATTGGCCCTAACCCTGTTGGCGCCTGGCGTTGCTGTTACGAGCAACATTTCCTCAACCTCACTCTCATATCTCGAAAAGCATTCGTGATTTTCTCTGCAGACTGGTGTAAAATATTCGAGTGATATCGAAAAATGCCCTCAACATGGGATGCCTATATGGGTATGTGATTTTCCATCTATGCTATTCATTTATTTCTTCTCACACCCACCTCTCCCAGACACCGTCCTCGACAGCGGCTACCTACCTCACTTCGTCATCCGCCGTGGCATACGCTACCAACTAGCTCAACGCGTTAACGAAATTGCATCAACATCAATAGAGTCAGCCTATGCCACGAAAATGCAATATATTAAAGCACTGCATACGCAACCAATGGCCATTGAAACAGCCAAAGCTAATGAACAGCATTACGAAGTTGGTACGGGAGTGTTGCAGGCGTGTCTGGGACCGAGGATGAAGTATAGTTGTTGTTTGTACCCGAAAGGAGGAGAGACTTTGGGTCAGGCAGAGATTGAGATGTTGAAGGTGTATGTGGATAGAGCTGGGTTGGTGGATGGCATGAGCATTTTGGATTTGGGGTAAGTGGTGTTGATCTCGCGTGCGTGATGTGTACGCTGTTGGTTGTGGTTTCGAGTATTGTGACGTAACCTGCAATGGGTCTGTAGCACTGTCAATCTCAGAGAAGCACACGCGAACACAGACTGAGACTACTTGGGTCATCGACTGACAAACGAATTTCAGATGTGGCTGGGGCTCACTATCACTCTACCTCGCCGAACTCTTCCCCAACAGCTCCATCACCGCCTTCTCCAACTCCCGCACCCAAAAACAATACATCGACTCGGCCGCCGCCTCAAAATCACTAACCAACCTCACCGTCGTCACCGGCAACGTCGTAACCCACACCTTCGACGCCGCCGTCTACGACCGCGTCCTCAGCATCGAACTCTTCGAACACATGAAAAACTACGCCCTGCTAATGTCAAAAATCGCTCACGCACTCAAACCCGGCGGCAAGCTATTCGTCCACATCTTCGCTCACGCAAGTACACCATACGATTTTGAAACCGGCTGGATGACGGAGCATTTCTTCACTGGCGGCACCATGCCCAGCGCAGATCTGTTACATTTCTTCCAGCGTGATTTGACACTCAAGGAACAGTGGTGGGTTAATGGTATGCACTATGCCAAGACGTGCGAGCATTGGTTGAGGAAGATGATGGAGAATAAGGCGCAGATTTGGCCGCATTTGCAGGAGACGTATGGCAAGGAGGAGACGGCAAAGTGGTATTATAGATGGCAGATTTTTTATATGGCTTGTGCGGAGTTGTTTGCTTGGGAGGGTGGTGATACTTGGGGTGTGACGCATTATTTGTTTGAGAAGCCTGTGGAGAGGACGGAATAGAATGAGTGGAACTCGCAACATCGGTGGCTAAGAACTTGCAAAATAGACGCAGTCCTCCAAAGTAGGAGACTGAAGCATAATATGATTCTCTAGCTACGAAATACGGCACTCCTGAATCTCGTAACGAAGCTTTCGACCGCTAACGATAGGCTAATGATGCATATTACCACTTAAGCTTAGCTCTTCACCTCGCTGTCGAACAGGTGATCTTGAGCTGTCAGCATCTGCTTGGCAGAACGACATGAATTGGCACAACAACAGCATCATACTCTGAAGCGGAAAAGACTAAAGATTCTAGCCACGAAACAAACACTACGTCCTATCAAGCCAAACACCTCCTACTAGCCACACAAAGCTACCAAGGATAAAGTCCCCTCCTCTGAATAAACTTACCAACATCCTCATCCCTCCTCCCCTCCAACACATCCAACACCATCCTACCACTCGTCTCCGGATCCTCAGCGTTTCCCCCCGCAGATCTAGCAGCCTCACTCGTGCCTCTCAAATTACTCGTCACCAACCCAGGACAGCACGTAAATACCTTGACCTTCCCTTTACACACTTTCATTTCCTCCACCGCAACCATATTCAGCGCTGCTTTACTAGCGCGGTACGACGTCCCTTGATAACTATAGTGCGGGTTGCTGGCATCACTCGCCAAGCCCAGCGAGCCAAGCCCGGACGTGATAAACAAGCTGTACGCATTGCTAGATTTGAGAAGAAGAGGACGGAACGCTTCGCTGACGAGCACGGGCCCATACACGTTGGTTTCGAACGTATCCCGGAATGCGGTGAGTGTGTCCTCGGCGGAACTTACAATGCCAGCGTTGTTGATGAGTACGTCGAGTCGGCCGTATGATTCTGCGACGGAGGATACGGCGGATGCGATGGAGGCGGAAGATGTCACTTCGAGTTGGAGAGTGGAGATTGTGCCTTTGATGTTGGGCAGAGCACGGAGCTCGGTCGCAGCGGACTCGATTTTTGAAAGGGAACGTCCGGTCATGATGATGTGGTATTTGCTGGATGAAGTGGTGAGGACTTTTGTGATTGCATATCCGATACCGGAGTTTGCACCTGTATGACTGTAAGCTGATGATATTAAAGGTCAGGTTGAGAGCGGGCTTACCTGTGATAAGGACGATGATTTGTTGTTCTGCCATTATTTTGGTTATAAGTACAATAGCTGGAGTTGATATGTTTTTTTTGTACAGTGATCAGGATGGTTTGACAAGGACTAGTAGGACTACATGATACTTATAGCTCTTTCTGAAACAACCGCCAAGACTGCTGCCAAGACCCTGCTAACCTCCATTCGCATCCATCATCACCTTGCTGACTTATCACGAGGAGCTCGGAGGTAACGGGATTCAAGTTTATCTCCACGTGATATCTCCATTGTCTCTTATGTTGTACGACTTGTAATCACGATCGACATCTGCTTGGGCCAGCGCAATCTCTAGGCACAGGCACGCACAAACGAAAAGCATTGTAGGAGTGCAACTTACGATATGGTATTTCGAAGGTGGCAAGAAATCAGTATGAGAAGGAGCTTGCGGAATATAGCCTAGGAGGTTTAGGGCTACCATGACGTTTGCCAAGAGACACCTCAAACCATCTTGAAACAAACACTAAATCCATGTTCTTCTGAGAATTAAAAGGTCAATCGTTCAAGACTCAAATACGTGACGACTCTCCCCAGTCATGGCTGCCACTGACAAGAAAAACAATTATGCCTACACAACCTTGATCACTAAGCCTTCCTACCTCGCAGGCGTCATCATCCTAGCATACACCCTGCGTAAACAAAACTCACAGTACCCTTTAGTCGTACTGTACACGGATGCCCTCACAAAAGACAGCGTGACTGCTCTGCAAAATGAGTCTGAGAAGCTGAATCTGGTCTTGAAGAAGACCGAGGCACTTTTTCCAAGAAGTGATGTGAAAATCACCTTGATTGCTGAGAGATTTGGTGATACTTGGTATGCTTTTTCCATCTTCAATACTTTCCATCAATTCTTACCTAGACTTCTCACAGGACAAAATTACGACACTTCGAATTGACAGAATACGACACCGTCTGCTATCTCGACGCCGACATGGCCATTTACAAAAATATGGACACCATTTTCGACACAACCCTCCCCTCATCTGATTGGATCGCCGCCAATCACGCTTGCGTTTGCAACCTTGACAAGGACGCCTGGGCTCCTTCTGACTGGACAAAGGAGAACTGCGCATACACACTAACGCCGCACCCACAAGCTCTAACTTCTCCAACACCCGTAACACCAGAATCACGACCAACACATCACCTTCTCAACTCGGGCATGTTCCTGTTCCAACCATCTACCGAATTATGGCAGCGGATGCTACACTTCTTCAACACCAGCACAAGTCTAGGCGAATACAAATTCCCCGATCAGGATTTCCTGGCGGATTTTTTCAGGAACAAATGGATGAGTGTTGGATGGCAATATAATGCGCTCAAAACGATGAGGTATTGGCACCCGGAGATGTGGAGAGATGACGAGGTGAGGTGTTTGCATTATATCGTGGACAAGCCGTGGAGTGCTCGAGTTAGTGCAGATGGGACGGCGGGGTATTTGGGGAGAGATGGCGAGACGCATACGTGGTGGTGGAACCAGTATCAGGCTTGGGTTGATGAGAGGGAAAAGAGTGGAAGTAAGGAGGGCAAGGAAACAGTGGAAATTGTTGCCAAGTATGTCGCGAAGGAGAGTGGAGAGGAGAATGAACATTTGGCTGCTGTTGGTGGCAAGGTGCAGAGTGAGTTAATCGAACCTGTTGTAATAAAGATGCCGAATTGCTAACAGACTTCGCAGGCTTCGCGTCAAATAAGCCTGAAGGCGGCTGGAAGTCGTGAACGATCGGACTTGCCCATAGATGGATGATTGCAGAAACTGAGGGGTACAGTAGAAACTACTACAATACGCATAAGGAACAGAGCAAGAGTAGCCAAGAAACCGCCTTCAAGGGAGGGAAGCATACAACGCGATCTCTGCTAATCTACTGTCCCAGCAAGATAATAAAAAAATAATAAGATCTTTATCTACTAAATACTGCCTGGCTATACCACCTCCAGTTGCAAAGAAATGGAACAATCAGAGTGTGCCGACTCAGATTATACTCAGCGGTCTTGCCTGTAGCCTCTTCTTTCGATTGGGGATTTCAATCCACTAGTCTAAACATACCAAGCCCAGCTACGCCTGCGACTCTTCTCTATCTTACACGACAATTTGTGTCCCAACCATGTCGTTATTCCGATCAATAATTTTTTTCCTTCACTCTTTTCAGTAAGAACATCCTCGTTGTCACCCTAGCGTAGGCACCCTTCCAGAGCCCACTTATTCGCATACACCAGGTTTTACCTTTTCACTCTTACTTATTCATCTGCTGAAACAGAGATGGCGTCGAAGAGAAAGCATCAGAGGATGAGCAAATGCCTAGCAAAGTTGCCGTCTCACAACAGCTCAACCAGCACCACAATGTGGTAAAACATTGCCCCCGAAGTCAGACAGTCCACCCAAGCTTTTCAGCATCCAGTCCAGAACGGTCAGAAGAGCAAAAAGATGCGATGATATTCGCAAGTACAACATCACTCAGAAACTATATGACAAAACGCCATAACATTTCTACTACAGAGAAAAGCAACAACAACATCTCCATACACCGCCAGCATCTTATTTCAGAAGAAGAACGCCGGGTATTTACCTCTCCATTAATGATGACAAACAACAACTCAACACTAATGCTAGAAACAGGCTCATAAGCCGGAGGTCGAATTGAACGAAGAGACAGAACCAGCGGCGAATGAATATAGCTGAATCAAGAGCGAGAAAAGAGAATTGGATTCTTCATCTTAGATCCAGGTCCTCAAATACGTTGGATCTGGTATAGCCAACCTGTGTATGCTAATTCAAAAGTAGTTGCATGTATTGGCAGTATAATTCGAGTGTATTGCCTATCTTGTTGGAATCCGATCAGAAGCAAGCTCAAGGACGTCGTCGTTGTCTCGAAGTGTTGTTGCGTTTCGAAAATCATCATCAGCGTTGTCGCTGCTACCTGGCGGAGATGTACGTGTGACTCTTATTTGATTAGGATGGAGGTATTCAGATCCAGGAATGTATAAAAGTACTACTCACGCTCCAATTCGAAAATGGTAGTGATCCTTTTCATACCAGATTCACGCACGGGCGTCCAGAGTCGTGACTATCTCTGTTGAAGACAGAAACAAGGAAACAAAAATGGTAAGCATAGAAGACTGATACAGGTGTAAGCCGTGCCTCTCTTCCTCGTACGTCCGATCATCACTGGAACAGTGGCACGTCACCTTTTGTACAGCACAAGGCGTAGACCGTGACTTTGTATTCTTTGAGGACTTCATCTTGTTTTGTAGTCTACCTCGGAAACCCTACCATAAAGCGAGGATGTTGCTCATCCGACGTGGCTTGTGGCATTCGCCATCTTGCTCTCCAGTCCTGACGCCATGCTTCCCACCATATGCTACCTGATACCGCATGCTGATACATGTCCATCCACCTTTTTTCACCATCCAAATCCAGTTTATCTTATCCCATTATCATGCTGGTCATATCTCACCAAGGCTACCATGCCACATCGTCATCATCTCACCTTCTATATTCTCTTCCATCTCTGTCTCTATCTCTATCTCGATCTCTATCCCTACTCCTTCTATCAACAGGACTCCTACTTCTCGTCTGTCGACGATCATGATTTCCATAATGTTGACCACCACCTTCTCTTTCTCTTCTATCTCTATTCCCACCACCACCACCACCACCACTATCCCTCCTTCTGTCTCTTTCCCGATCGTCATAGCCTCCTCCACCACCGCCACTTCTCCCATTCATCCCTCTATTCCTATCATGACTGTCATAATCAAGACCACCACCACCACTATGTCTATCGTGATAAGCAGGCCTGTCTCTTTCTCTATCAGAAGGCACATCCCGATCACCTCTATGCTCACGTCTTTCCCACCCTCTTTCTCGTGGCGGACCACTACGCTCACGCTCACGTCGATCATCTCGTGGTGGCCCACCATTCTCATAAGCCGGAATATACGTGTCCTTGCTCGATCCTCTTGTACCATTGCCATTAGCATTCGCCGGAACTCGATCCCGAGCTTCAGAATGGCCTCGCGGAGGAGGATACGCAGCTGGCGGCGGCCGTGGTGGTAGCTCATTGCCATACCGTGGTTGCTGGTTCCATCCCGCAGCTCGAGGAGGCCCAACCGCGTGTGCTGCAGGAGGCACCCGTGATCCACGCTGCTCGAAACCTCCACCTCCACGGCTATCATATGATGGCGGACGAGGGCCTGAGCCTCCACCGTAACCACCAGCGTTGGGTCTAGGAGGACCTGCACGATAATCCCGACTTGGTGGCCCACTGGCATAAGCGCCACTACTAGGTCCTGAGGGTCCAGCCCACTCTCCATTCGCCCCCATGCCGACTGTACCGCCTGCTGGGGCGGGTGGAGGCGCAGTCTTCTTGTCGCCTCTAGCCTTTCGCCTATCGAGCTCGTGTGAATCTGAGTATACGGGTAAGTCCTCTGGTTTCGCGGCGTATGGACGTGTTTTGAAGTATTGGTGTGTCAAGCCATCGATTGCAGTGAGTCGAGTTCTCCAATTTAGCGTAAGACAGTCAGAGAGAAATGAGAGTGCTTGCTCGTTAAGATCCTTGAATTGCTCTCTTAAATTTCCTCTTCGAAAGTCAAAGTTCTGCACACCTTCACAACCTGGTAGCTCGCTCCATCCTGGCATGTTTGTGTCCGAGGGTGAGCCAACCATGTCGAAGATGAGTTGTGCCTGATCTATATCACTCTTTCCAGCAAGAATGGGTTGTCGCTTGAACATCTCGCCAAAAACACAACCTACGCCCCACATATCAATCGCGGTAGTATACCGCCGTAATTGAAGCAGGAGCTCCGGAGGTCGATACCACCTCGTCACAACCAGCGTAGTATAATCACGTCTTGCTTCTCCTCCACCTTGTCGTGGTTGCGGGACGGGCTCGTCGTAGTGCCGTGCTAGACCGAAATCCGCAATCTGAAGGATACCCTTGTTGCTGATAAGAAGATTGGCGGCTTTCATGTCGCGATGTAGGATGTGGTTGCTATGGATATATCGTAAACCTTCCAGCAGTTGAATAGTGTAGCATTTGATCTGTGGCTCCGTGAATTGAACATCAGGATTCTCCAGTAGCCCAGCAAGATCGTGATCCATGTACGGCGTTACCATGTACATTATCGCCTTTTGCTTCCCAGGTCCTTGTGGTCTTTCCATTGCCATCTCTTCGAGTTTCAAAACATGGATGTGTGATAGAAGTTTGAGAAGCTTGATTTCGCGGATCGCTGTGACTGGGAATCCATCTTTCTCGTTATGCATCAGAATCTTCTTCAATGCGACGACGGCGCCAGTCTTCTTTGAGATTGCCTTGTGCACTTCGCCAAATGTTCCTTCTCCTAGCTTGTGCAGAATGTCATATTGTCCTATGCTTGAACATCCTTTGAATTTGTGCGTGCTTGTGTTGCCGTTTTGAGGCGGCAACGGAGAGGCTGCCATGGTGAAAAGCAAGCCAAGTCGTGAAGAATGCTGAAGAGCTGTAGGAGTAGGGGATTAAGTTGTCACGACAAGCACCGAGCGCAAGCCTTCATTGTGATGTTGCCTTCTTTTATCTAACGCACCACCACAAGGAGAGTAAGCGCGCAATAAGAAGGACACCTCTCGAAGAATGAGTGAAGAATACAAGAAGTTGAGCGCGCATTCAATCGTAAGTCATGGAGGCACGTGAATAGAGTTCTAATGCTTGGCAATCCATTGAACCTGAAACGAGTGACTATTGACGGACGACATCGACATCACCTTCCACCCTCCTCACAGTACGCTAACGCTCCTACTTCCACCCGCCATCAAGTCTCCCGAACTGACAAACACTGCGCCTCCAGTAAAATGGCTGGACCAGGAGCCGCTCACGGCGCCCACGCTGGCGGCCACCCCATTCACATTCACCCAGCACGACCATTATACCGATTCTTTGCGACTGCGCTACCAGCTTCTATGTGGTTCTTTGTACGTTCTGTGCAAGATTTCTTGATGCGGATCCGGCAATAAGAGGGGAAATATGGTCAAAAGCTGACATGACATGCTTCTAGTTGTTTTACAGAATGAAAAAGGACGGACCGGCGTTGTTGGGGTGGAAGCATCCTTGGGATCATTGAGAGATTGGTGGTGGATGATTAGGTTGGCATGTGGGTTGAGAGATGTGAATGGTATGGAGGCAGTTACGACTATGGAGAGGACGGATAAGGACTTTGAGCACGCCGGATGAATGCGATATCAACCTGTCCAAGCAAGAGAAGCATCTACCACAACCCAACACTGCAATAGTTGAGGACAATGTTAAGCAGAAAGCAAGGCAGCTTGTCGCTGCGTCATTACATTCAAGCTATCGACTTCCTCGAATTAACTTGTTCAAGCCTCTTATTTCTCACCTTCGGAGCTCGCATCTTCATCAAACAGCTTTCCACCCTTTCTCTTCCGCTTCTTTTTGAACTTTTCAAACTCATCCTCGTCATGCTCAGAACTCGGCTTTTTGATACTTGCACTCTTCTGCTTTTCATCTTCCACCAGACCAAATTCATACGTCCTTGCGGCTCTCTCCTCACCTCTCCACCTCCCAGGTCGCTTGGCCGATGGATCCGAGGCTGCAATACCTCTCGTTGCTGATGCCTTTTCTCCCGTAGCCTCGTCGTCTTCGTCATGGTCATCGTCATCGTCGCCTTCGTCATCATCGGCATCATCAAAGCCACTCCAATCATCGTCGGTCCCCTTTGTACCTTCATCTCCCTTCTCACTGCTCTCATCGTGCTTCTGTGCGCTATTGCCAACATCAACTGCTCCTGCGATATCCTCCTTCGCCCTAATATTCCCCAATGTCCTCGCATGTTCATACCCAGGATACACCTCACTTCTAAAAGCCCAACTCCTCAACACCTTCAACCCAGCACTCCTCGCCAAATCCTTGATATTCCACAGCGTATACGGCACTCCCTCAAACAGCGTCACCAGTATCGTCGAATCAACCTTCTTCTCCTCTCGCTCCTTATTCTGCTTCTTGCCCTTTCTCCGCCTTTCTCCAACAGGAACATCATTCGCACCAGTCTTCTCACCATCATATTCCTTCTCCTTGCTCATATCTTTCGTCAAAAGTGCCTTGGCGGAGACGAAAAAGTCGTGTAACAACGCCTGGTTATATCGTACTTGCCTGTTAACATCCGTGCTCTTGCCTCCTACATGTGGGAAGTTGAAGACGATGCGCGTGAAGTTTTGCGTGGATTTCTTGAAGGGTTTGTAGGTGTGCAGTTTTGTGGCGTCGATGGAGTAGAGCACTTTCGTTTCTATTGGCGCAGTCGCATTATCTCTTTTCGTAACATGTTCTAAGCTCTTCGTCTGTCCTTGCTCGTGCTCGTCATCTTCAACTTCATCATCGGTGTTGTAAACCTCATCATCCTCGTCATCGCCCTGTTTTTCATTACTACCATCTCTCCCTCCCTCTCTCATTCCTGCACCCAATATCTCGTCAATATGTTCCCCCGCCTGCGCATACTTCCTCACGAGCTCCTCCCTCGAATCAAAGCACGTCGCAGTTATCGATCGCACCCTATCCTTATGATGTAGCACCAAACTTTGCGCAAACGAAAAGTCGCCCTCGCCAACCAATAGCACTCGATCTCCTGCAGTAAAGGGTATCGTAGGTTGGTTTTGCGATTGGTTTGGGTTCTTGGATGTGAGTTTTTTCGATTGTTGGTTGTTCGAGGGTGATGGGTTAGTTTTGGGGATGTGGACGTGCGGATTGCGTTGTTTAGTGGAATGGGATTTGTGTTTCTTTGCTGGTGGGCCACCGGCTTGGCCGTGGCGGTTGCGCTTTTTGCTCATTTACTTGTGAGGTATGTGGGATGTTTCGGTTGTGTTTCAGATTTATTTTTAGGTAGGGTATGCATGTGATCGAGACATGTTTCACCTAAATGAATCTGTGATATTGCGTTGTTCAACTGTTAGTGTTTAGACGATGACACTGGACGATCATCGATAATCAAGGTGATCCTCAAGCTACACTGAGAGTGACGAGACAAGTTTGATTTGGTCAAATGCATCATGTTGCGTTATCTAGACTGGATCTAAGTCTATACCTTAATGCATCCCATCAGAGGTTCCCTTTCTTCCTAGTATGCGAGTGGCTCCAGCCCATATCGAAGTCTAGCTGCTGGTAATACAGAAATGCGCTGAATGAAAAACAAAGCGTTCGTCTCTTGGAGCAAAACCAAAGCTCCTTAGCTCATAAAGTAACACGCATGTAGTCCTCCTTTCCAAATGGCTTGCCACACAAAGGACATTTCCTGGACCGGAGAGAAATCTGCTTCTCAATGCACTCCTCACAGGTAACGTGACCGCACGTCTTCAACACCGTATTCTTCCAGTTGTTATGGCAGACATTGCACTGTGCGATTGTCTGGAAATCATCCGTTAGCAATTATACAATAGGACCACAAACGACCTCTATGCTTACCCGTAACGTTTCATACTCCTCACTCGTACTACTGGATCCCTTCTTCTTCCACGAAGCAAGGCTCTTCTCAGTCGACTCCAAACGGACTTTGAGCTCCGCTAGCTCACCTTCTGCTGTTCGTTGCCCCTTTTCGGCAGCTTGGATAAGATCTACCTTGACAGCAACTTGTTTCTTGAATTCATTCGAGTGTGCCTCCAGTCTGTTGATGAGAGCCTTTTGTTCGGTGATGGTGTGTTGAATAGCACGATGCTGATTGCTGACGGTTCCAAACGATTCTTTGGCCTCTGCAAGCTGCTTATTCAAAGTGTCCAGCTGTAAACGAGAAGCGCTTTCTGCCTCTTTCAACGTGCTCACCATATCTGTGCTTCGTGCCGCCTGAGCTTTGAGGGCTTTGAGTTCTGCGTTCTTCGCTTCAATGCTTTTCATGCTTGCAAAATACTTTTGATCCGCTTTTGCCTTTTCGCCCGAGAGACGTTGTAATTTGTCCTCCCAATCACTGATCTCCGTCAACTTTCGGCTCGCAAGTGTCTGTGCCTTCTTGTATGCAGCCTCCATTGATCGAACTTCACTCTCTAGAGCTGTTTTCTCATTCTCCACTACTCGCAACCGTCCAAGCACTACTGACAAATCTGCTTCTTCAGTTGGCAAACCATCCGTTTGTGCTGCTGATTTCCTTAACCTCTCGGCCTCTGACTCCAGAGCTTGTATACGCAGGTCTTTCGCTTCAAGCAGCTCTTGCATGTGTGTTTGTGAGGTTTGGTGCTGTTCTATTGTCGCCACACGTATGCTAAGTTCAGTCTTGATCTCGTCACGGGAGTGTCGTACTCGAACAAGATCCATGTCGCCTTGCGCAAGCTGATTCTGCATCTCCATCGTCTGCTCGCGAACCTCTGTATCTGCAGCTTCTTTGTAAGAGATACGCTCGCCCTGCAAAACTCGAGCTTCTTCCCGCAATTGGATGTTCTGTGCTTCAAGATCATTGACACGCTTCACAGTATCGTCCAGCTGCGACTTAATAGTCTGGAACAGTTCAGACTTGGCATAGTCATTGTCTGTGAGTCCCTCCCATTTAGCCTTTGTTGCCGCCAACTCGTTTTCCAACTTGACGTTCTGCTTGACAAGAATCTCCAGTTGCTGTTGACGCTTCTCTGCCAAGGCGGTAGCCTCTTTACGCGCCTTTTCTACATCCACTCCTACTGTAATCTCTGGCTCTTCTCCGTCAGTCTTCGTGGGTGTGCTAGAGCTTGCAGCAGGTCGAGATGTGGTCATCGCTGCTGCCTCGAGTTTGGCGACCTGAGCGCTCTTGACACGATCCAACTTCTTCTCCGCGATCATATAACGTGAAACAGCAGATTCGTAACGATCCGACATTGCGTCCTTTTCCTGTGTTAGTCGTTGAAGCTCAGTTGCATGAGCCTTCTCTTCAGCCAGCATGGTCGCTATACGCTGTTGTAGTTCAACCACTCCAGGAGTAGCCACAGGAGCATTTGAGAACAATGTGGTAATAGCTGACTTGATCTGACTCGATCTTTCAGAAAGATGTGCTTCGAAACGATCGTTATCCAATTTCAGCAATGTGGAGCTAAAGGTCAAGGCGTCTTCACAAGGTGTTAGCCGATGCTCATTATCACAGCTTTTCATACCACTGTACGAACTGGAAGTGGCTGTTGGAGGTGCGGTCGTAAGGAGGGCAAGCTCGTCGATAAGCTGGAACACGAAATCAGCTAAGCTCATAATGAAAGGTATAACCCGGCGTGGGCAACGAAGGAAATCAGACGAACCTGCAAGAACCATGAGTCGATGATACGGATATGTTCATCGTGATAGGCGGACCGGTTGTTGAGCTCTTCGAGTTGTGATGACAATGTGTTTCGTTCTCGTTTGTACTCGCGCATCTGTCGTAGCAAAGCATCTCTGTGGATAGAAACAACTCGTTAGTGCTGTCTTGATATAATTGTATGATAGATCCAGATCGAAATAGCTTACTTTTGATATCTCTCGATATCGTCCTTCCATGGCATATCGTGGTCAGGATGTGAAGATGTGCCATTGACGGTATTGGCTCGCGTGACCTGTTTCTTGAGAGGAGGAGTGGAAGAGAGATCCTCCCCAGCTGGTCGCTTGCGGTCTTCCATGCTGAGCGAAGGATGGAGAGCTGAAGCTGCGGCGACGGGCATCAGAACAAAACAGCAAGAGGGTTCCCGCTTATCGATGGCAGCTTTGTATTGATACCGCTGCCATAAGCAGTCGAAAGTCTTGAGATGTGACGGGATGAAAGAGTCGTGTGTTTGATTAATTGCAGAATGAATGAATGAGGACGAGAGTCGTTCTTTTCGTAGGGCTGATAGGGACACTTGCCCTAAACCTTACTGGCCTCGTCTCTCTTGAGCCCTCTTCTTGAGACCCATTTCCAGCACAGTTCTGGAGGCAGTTGGATTTTCTTCTGCATCTCTGCTTTTCAATCACTTTGTGTGCGTGAAGTTAGCCTGTCGATTCCATCGACAAAGATAGAAAGATTTCTCGCGATGCAGACTTGAAACTTCTCGACTTACCTTGACTCACCCAAAAACTACGAACATCTCTCCAATAATGGCTTTGGGCACATCCATTGTCAATAAGTCGTCCAAGAAGCTTGCTCCAAAAAAACCGGCTCAACGAAATCGACCAGCAGCAGATTCGATCTCTCAACCTCAAGCAAAACCTGCGACACCAGCCGTGGTAGCGCCAGTACCCGAGGCTGAACCACGTGACCAAGAACCTTCTCACGCTCCTGTCGTCCACGAGCCCATTGTCAATGAAGCAGATATCGACGACATACACAATGACCGCCCTTTCAAGCGTCGTAGGCTGGAACCGAATCAGCCACCATCTGTTGATGCTACCACAACATCACAATCCAGAGTCCACGAAGCAGATGTCACCTCAAATGAAGGTCCTCATACAGGAGATCAGGCATCTGATAATACAGCGTCCCTGGCTACAACTTCTACAAATAACGATGCGCGTAGAGGCTCCCCTCCCATAGCCGAACGCAGTCATGAAGCACCTTTGCCAACACCAGAAGCTACCCAGGTCAATGATCCTGCCCCAGCACGTACTAATGATGCATTTTGGCCAACGCCTGAAGCTACTCAAGAAGAAATCACTCGTCAGAGAGACGATGGAGTCAATCCTGTAGGCTCTGGTGATAGCGCTACCATGTCTCCGGCTCCGGTCAGAGATACTGTTACTAGTCAGCAAAATCCAATGACCACTCAGGATACGATAACAGGAGGCTTGTTGACACCTGCGCAAACTCAAAGAGAAGCTCCGACATATCAAGGTAACGTCAACGATCTAGATCGAGTGAGGAGTAGTGAGCAACGACAATCAGATCCGGAACCTGCCAATGGCCTGGAACGAGCCAGGAGCAGTGAACAAGCATCGCTTTTCCTCCCAAGTGATGATACGAGGCTGGAAGATGCTGAAATTCTGCTTGCACTAAGGAGAGCACATTCAAATGGGTTTGCGGATCTACAGGGTGGAGAAGCCGATCACGCAGCACAAAACGCAGAGGAGCAGGACGAACTTCCAGATTCTGAAGTACAAGTAGTGGCTACTACTTCTAAAGCTAAGGCAACGCCGAAGCCGAGACAACCACGACAACCACGACAACCGAAAAAGCCAGGAGAGCCCAAAAAACCACGACAGCCACGAAAGAAAGCTGTTGCAGAAGCTGCGGTAGAAGCAGAGGGCAAAGGTACTCAAGCCGGCCCACAGAAAAAACCACGAAAGAAGAGGCAACCAAAATCACAAGCAACTGTTCAGGCCACCGAGGATGCCGCTACTGACCTAGACCTTGTGACTGGACGATCAGCAAATGTGTTTGACACGACTGAACAACCTGTACCTGACACCAATGCAGCAGTGGACGATGTTGACGAAGAAGGCAATCCATTACCTCCAGCTGATGTTGAAGAAGAGGACACAACCACAAACAAGCGTGGTGGTGGTCGTAGACGTGCTGAAACACCTTCAGATGCAGAAGATCAAGAGATTGACCCTGTTGCAGTTAGTATGTTTGAACTCACTCATGATTTGCAAATAGGCAAAGTGTCCCACCGCGAAAAGGAAATGCGTAAGATCAACTGGGTCGAAGTTGCACAACGTCGCAAGCAAGCTGAAGAAGAGGCATTGGCTCGCGCTATAGCCGGAGATGCGAATGGTGGAGGAGATGACGACGAGGAACGCCAACGTCTTGCAGATGATGACGAAAGGCGCAGGGAGAACGCGGGTGTTTCGCGGGGTCCTCAACTCAGACTTGTCAATGGACAAATGATACTCGATACCGAATCACTTGTGGTCACAAATCGTGGAAATACAAACAACAGAGAGGGTGGCGTGGCAGAAGAGGAAAGCGACCTCACTAAGAAGATCAACTCGCAATCCTGGTTATACGACAATCGACGAGAACCAACAGAACGGTTCGCATCGACCTTCAAGTCTGATCCTTGGACAGAAGAACAAACCGATGCTTTTTACGATGCTCTCCGGATGTTCGGCACAGATTTCTTCATCATCAGCAAAATGTTTCCAGGCAAGACCCGGAGACACATTAAGCTAAAATTTGTACGCGAGGAACGTTTGGATCCAGACAGGGTAAAGTCTGCTCTGATTGGCGAGGTGGTTGAAATGGATATGGGTGTTTACTGTGCGGCCACGGGCATGACCGAGTCTCAGTTCAAGGATCCCGTGGCCCTAGAAGAAGAGCTGAGAGTGGAGAGCGAGCAACAGAGGGAGGAGCTTGAGAAGCAGAGAGACGATGCAACAGATGCAGCGAAGAAGAAGCAGGAGGCGGCTCAAGAGAAGACAAAGCGTGCAAAGAAGACCAGAAAGAAGAAGGGAGCGGAAGATGTTGGTGGTGATCCAGAGGTCGACCTGGGAGAAGTAGTCAGATGAGATGAGGCCTCTGATGACAAGATGGAAGCAATTGGATTGACTCCAACCTGGAATGATGACTTGGAAGCAAGAAGCGAGGTTCATGTCTTGCCGAAGCTTATGCGGATCTTCGTCCACCAGTAAAGAGGAGAAAGAAACTTTATTTCCCCACGTCAGTCCTCGTGCGTCATATGGCTTGCTGTCGCTCCTAGATAACATACCCAACAATCTAACTTGCCCTTGACTCTTCTCTCATAGTTCGTATCCTCTTTACGTTCAGCTCTGTTAAGTCATCCATCTGTACAAGAGCTCCAGTCGTATGGCTTTCCACTTCGTCCCACCACCAGCCATTATGCAGACCCCTCGAGGCAGTATCTCAGTTGCCCACCACCATCAACCTGCCATGAACTCCTCTAGCTTTTTCTTCGATACCGAGTCCAAGATATCTCCCCACGATCCTGCGTTGCGCGCCATCCTCTCAAAACTTCTCACAGCCAACCATGTCCTCCACTTACACTCCGTTCTTGACGCCTAGTAAGCACAGCATCTAGCCCTGCAGGAGTGTGTAGCATCGAACTATACATACTTACACATTCATTAGTGGTGGACATGTATCGCTACGGAATCCTCACAACCCATCTACATTCTTCCTTCCGCGCAATCTTGCGCCAGCACTGGTAAAAACTGGCGCAGATATAGTGGAATACCATGTTCACGATGCTAGCCCTGTTCTGGGTAGTCAGGCGCCTCATGGATTTCTCGAGAGAGCTATACATGCAGCTATATTCAAGAGGTGGAGTGGTGTGAATGCGGTGCTTCACGCGCACGATCTTGAAGTCATACCGTGGAGCCTGGTAATCGCCGAGGAGAACGGAGAAGACGCAGGTGCGCACAAGGAGCATGGGCTTGCTGCTGTGACCCACATGGCTGGGTTTTTGGGCACAAGCGTGCCTGTATGGGATATAGCCAAGGCATACGCAGATCCGGATCGCGCTGCTAAGCAAGAGACGCAGAAGCACGACATGCTCGTGACCGACATGCCACTTGGAGCCTCGCTAGCAAAAGCATTTGGCGATGGTAAAACAACAAACAACAACACGAGTACGGCTGGTGCGCAAGAGGGTGCTTCACTGCCTACATCCTCGCCTCTACCTCTACACCCCATCGTCCTTATGCGTGGACACGGATATACATCATGTGCGACATCCCTCGAGATACTCACCACTCAAGCCATCTACCTCCAGCAAAATGCGCGAGTCCAGTCCCGCGCGTCTGCACTAGCCTGTGAAGCTGGACTAGGCAAAAACCGCATCCATTTCCTCTCGGCAACCGAAGCACAAGATGCCACGAGACTCAGCGAAGAAACATCAGCGCGTCATTGGGAGGTTTGGAAGAGAGAAGTTCAAGTGAATCCTTTGTACCAGAACGAGCTTGATTTCGAGGCTGAGGAGGGAGAGGATGCTCTCGAAGGGGAGAGGAGGCGACGGGCAGCGAAAAGAGATAGTGTGGCTAGTGTACAGAGTATGAGAGGGCACAGTCAAGGGGGACATCTACCTCCTGTTGTAGCAAGGGCGATGGAAAAGGAGAGAGAAGGTAATAGTTTGGGTGTTGGAAATGATGTGAGTCCTGGAAGTAGTAGGAGACCCAGTCTGTTTGAGAAGTTGTTGAGTATATAGATGATACTGTGTCAACATAATCAACCAGCTACGAGTACTGTATAGGCCACCACCATCATACTTCTTTCAACAAGTGTAGAGCGTAGTTGTTTCAGATAATTAAGGAGGCAGGCTTAAGATTCAAGTATGCAGGGATCGAGATCGTGCATATTTAGTGGCTCCACTTGCCGAAACTAGAAAGGTAATTTGACGTCAGTGAAATTTCCATGGTAGCTAGAGCTCGACCTCGCCCTTTGCTCGACTCCCTTGGTTTGGCATCATCGTCTTTCGCCTCAAAACTGTTTCATCTGTTTCATCTTTGTTTCGTCGTTGTGTGAGGTTACTCGCTCGCAAATGTACAACTAATCACTCACAGGTAGCGCATCATGTCTGGTCTTGTCGCAACTTGATCTTCCCTCCCGAACATGTCATATTTCAACCCCGACTCCATTACTGCAGACTTGGCCCCTGCGGAATCGGACTCGCGCTCAACTATCGTCTCAGGTTTCTATCGACTAAAGCAGCTGGTTAACGTCCCTGCGCCAGCGAGCTTGCGGGGCGGTGTACTACAAAACGTATTTGGGCAGACTCTAACCCCGGGTCCCCACTACAATAATGCTCGTGTAGCACATGAGCTTGAAGCCTTGCAGGAAAGTGTACTAACGCTCATCAATGACAAAGACGTTAGCGACACTCCAATAGCAGCAACAGCAAAGCCTGACTCAGACATTGTTGAGCTCTGCCTACAATTTGAGCGGACAGAGGAGGCTTTGGATAAAGCTAAAGCTGATATAAAAGAGTGGACTACCAAGTACGGACATCTACAGTCGTCACTTGATGATACTCAACGAATAGTCGAGGATATCAGCTCGAAGCATCAGTCAGCTTCGGATTCCTTGCGCGAGGAGCGGGAGCGAGCGGAGAATTTATCGTCACTTATTGAACAGTATAAGCAGAATCTGAAGACTACTGAAAGTGAGCACAAACAACTTCGACAAAGACACGATTCAGTTTCGTCGTCATTAGGTGAACATCAGCAGCGCATCACTATACTAGACGAGTCACTTGCTCAATCGAACAGCGCGCTAGCAGAGACAAGGAATGAGCTCGAGCGCCTGCGTTCCACCAACAACGAGGATATCGAGAAACTCAAGTCCGAAAACTCTTCCACCTACGATTCGTTGAAACAGGCGCAAAGTCAGGTAGAGAAGCTTGATCAGCTTGTCAATCAATACAAATCTTCTTTAGAAAGCACAAACAACGAACTAACAACATTAAAAACACAGCAACAATCCGAGCACACTAACCAGGAAAACAACAGTCAAGCGCTACAAGCTCAGGTCGAAGAGTTCAAGGCGTCAGTAGAAGGTGCGAAAGCTGATTTAGAAGAAGCGCGTCGACAGCACCAGAAGCAGGTTCATGATTTTGAGCACGGCATCGAAAGGCTTACCAAACAGCTCAGTGACGCGCTTACGGCACTGGTCGCAAAGGCCAAAGAACTTGAAGCGGAGAAGCATTCAAGGGACGCACAGGCGGCCCGCCATCTCGAAGAGATGAAGGGGCTAAGAGGGACGCTCGATGATAAAGATTCAGCTTTGCACTCCATTGAACAGCAATTCGCTGAACTCAAAGATGCTGCCCAGAAACAAAAGCAACGTCAGGACCTCCGTATCGAGGAGCTGTCAAAGGCTGTTAGCAAGCATAAGCAATCTCACGATGAGGCTCAAAAACAACTAGCAGAGCTAAACGACAAGTTGATACAGACTGAGGAAGAAAAGACTGCTGAGCTAAGACAAATCGAAACACGTCTCCGATCTGAATTGGCGGAGAAAGATGTAGCACTTATATCAGCAAATAACCAGCACGAGGAGCTGTCAAAGGCTGTTAGCGAGCACAAGAAGTCTTGTGATGAGGCCAACAAACAAATAGCAGAGCTGAACGACAAACTTGTGCAGACTAGCGAGGAGAAGACAGCTGAGCTAAGACAGCTCGAAACTCGTCTTCGATCGGAACTAGCCGAGAAAGATGCAGCACTTACGTCAGCAAATGAGCAGTACGAGCAGCACGTCAAGAACCTTACCACAGAGACATCAGAGTTACAAGCAAAGTTCGATGGAGAGTCGAGCAAACTTCGAGCTCTGGAAGAACTTCTCAGTGAGGTTCAAAGGCATGCCAACGAGGAGAAGGAACACCTTGTGAACCAGCTTCAAGCTAAGTCGAGCGAGGTCGTTGCCCACACTCAGCAATTGGATGCACTCCAGCAACAACTGCAGATGGCCAAAGATGAGCACGAAAGTGGATTGACAAGCGTCGAGGAGGCACACAAAGCTGTCCAAAAGACTTCGAACGAAGAAAAGGAACAGCTTGCGAACCAGCTTCAGTCTAAATCGAGCGAGGTCGTTGCTCAAGCACAGCGATTAGATGGACTCCAGCAAGAACTGCAGCAAGCTAAAGATGAGCACGATAGGAAACTAGCTAGCGTGCAGGAAACTCAAGAGGCTGTCCAGAAAACCTTGACCGAGGAGAAACATGGTCTAGAGCACAAGTTACGGGAGGCTATCGAGCGTTCTGTCGGTCAGATTACTGCTAAACAGCAGGAAACCGAAGCAGCCGAAGCGAGATTCAGAGACGTACAGCAAGAACTGCAGCTGGCTAAAGAGGAGCACGAAAAGAGATTGGCTGGCGTCCAGGAAGCACACGAGGTCGCCCAAAAGACCTCGATCGAGGAGAAACATAGTCTCGAGCGGAAGCTGCGAGACGCTATCGAGCGTTCTGTTGGCCAGATCACTGCCAAGCAGCAGCAAGTCGAAGCCGCCGAAGCCAGACTCGGAGACTTAAAGGACCAACATGGTAGAGCCCTTCAAGAAATCAAGCATCAGCTTGAAGTGGCACAAACAGAAGGACAACAGAAGCAGCAATCACTCGAACAACTTCAAGCAGAGGCAGACGCCGCTAAGAGTCATAATGTCGAGATCGAAGCCAAACTACGAGCACTCGAAGACAACATGGCGAGCGCCACATCGCACTCCGAAAGTCAGCTTGCTGATCTCAGAACATCTCACGAACAAGATCTGGCTAAGTACCAGGAAGAGGTCGTTTCTGCTCAGCAGCAACTTCGCGATCTGGAGTCATCCCATCATACAGAGTCCTTGGACAAGCAACAATCATTGGAAACTGCTGAGAGCAAGTTACTGGAAGTCGAGTCGAAATACAGATCGCAATTCGAAGCACTGGAAGCACAACTTGACAGCATCAAGACAGCTCACGATCAGAACCTTCGTGAAATTCAGACGACTCACGAACGTGAGTTGTCGGCCAGTCAAACTCAGCTTGATTCGAGCTCTAAGTTCCATGAGCAACAGGTCAGCAGTCTTGAGGCTTCTTACAAAGCACAGGTCGAGTCACTCGAAAGAGAGACCAATGACCTCAGGGCATCCCATCAAGAACAGTTATCTCAACTCGAAACCAGTCATAATGCTGAGCTGGAAGCTGCTAACACGGCCCTCGACCGAATCAACCAAGAGCATTTTGACAGTGTTGCCAAACTTGAAAGACAGCTCCACGAAACGGAAACATCGTTACAGGAACAGGCAGCACTCGTTGAACAACAAGTTAAGAAATTGGAGGAGGAAAGAGACAAGGCTAAAAACGCTCAAAAGGGTGCTAGCGCACGTCTTGCGACACTCGAAAACGAAATAGCCTCCGCTCAGTCCGTGCATGAAGTCCAGATGAACGAGCTGAAAACTAGCCTAACGCAATCAAAAGCCGATGTAGAAGCAGCACAGAAAGTTGCCGACGATCGCCAGAAGCATGTTGCGGAACTCGAAGAACGCTTACGTGCTGAGGCAGAAACTAATGAGACCAAGGTTGCTGAACTACAGAAAGAGGCTCACAACCAACAGGAGCAGCTCAATGCACGTGTCCACGAACTTGAAGTAACTCTCGCACATACGAGGATTGATCAAGAAGAAGCGCGGAGGCTTGTGCTTGATCGCGAGAAACAGGTCACTGATCTGCAAGAAGAATTTCGTACTCAGAGTGCGACAAGCGAGAGCAAGATGGTCGCATTGCAGAAGGAAGTTGACGAACAGAAAGGCCAGCTCGAGACTCGTGCACGAGAGCTGGAATTAGAGCTCAACAACGCACGAGAAAGCCATAATAACGATGTCGAGCGACTTAAGGCGCTACAAAACGAGCTCGAACAACTGCAGATCGAGGAACAGAAGACAGTCTCTGAGCTCAACACGCAGCTTCGAGCACAAGAAGAACAGTCACAAGCACGTATAAACGATCTTGAGACTAGCTTGAAGACAGACGCAGCAGATCATGCCACAAAGATTGCGTCAATTCAGGACAAGCTCGTCGAGACTGAGGAGCATTACGCCAATGCCTTGACGAGTGCTACTCAGGACTTTGACATCGAGCGTACCAAGCTCACAGAACGCGCCCACAATCTGGAGTCAAGCCTGGAAGAGGCACGAAATACTCACTCTGCAGATCTACACACTCGCGAGACCGAACATCGCTCAGCCCTTGATACCCTCTTGCAGACACATCAGCAGGAAGTCCAAGATCTACAATCTACTGCAGATACAAAACATGCTGAGCAGAAGGCACTCTTCGAGCAACAGATTGCTGATGCAAATAATGCAGCAAAGGAAGCACAAGAAGCACTCACGAAGGACTCGGCAGAACGTGAAGAACGTCTCCAGGCTGAGTTGGCCTCATTGAACGATGCGCATAATAAGCGTACCGAAGAACTTCAACAAGAAGCTGAAAGTCGGAACAAGGAGCTGCAAACTACATTTGAGTCACAAATTCATGAGCTTGAGGACAAGATCAAGTCTTCTGAAGAAAGTCATGCTTTGCATCTGGCCGAGAGGGAAACCGCTACCAAGAATGAGCTTGCTACATTACAAGAGACTCATGATACCCACCTTAGGGATGTACAGGAGGAGCGTAGTCAGAGCCTGGAAGCGATGAAAGAAAGCCATCAGAAGGAGCTTGCGGACCGCGAGAGCGCTATGCGCTCCGATCTTGACGCTGCTAAGGCCGAGCATGACAGTTACATCAACGACGTGACCAAGATCAAGGATGATCTGCAGCGTCAACTTCAGGAAGTAAAGCTAAATCTCGCGACCACGGAAGCTCACTCAAACAGCCTCGTGGAGCAGGAAGCCAGTCTACGCTCCGAACTCGATGCTGCAAAAGCTGAGCACGAGAGTTATGTCAGTCAATCCAAAGAAGCCAAGGACGATCTGCAGCGACAATTACTTGTAATCAGGCAGGATCTTGAAGCGTCGGAAACTCGTGTAAAAAGCCTCGCCGAGCAAGAGGCTGGTCTACGCTCCGAACTTGACGTTGCAAAAGCTGAGCACGAGAAGTATGTTAGTACGTCCACAGAAGCCAAGGACGATCTGCAAACCCGATTAGACAAAATCAAGCAGAGTCTTGAAGCTTCGGAAACTGTTGCGAAGAACCTCGCAGAACAGGAGACGAGTCTGCGATCCGAACTCGAGGCTGCTAAGGCTGATCACGAGAAGCTATTTACTGAAAGCACGCAAGCTAAGGGTGACTTGGAACGCCAACTACATGAGATCAAGCGGAACCTTGAAGCTTCGGAAAATCATGCGAAGAGCGTCGAAGAGCAGGGAACGAGTCTACGATCTGAACTCGAGGCTGCCAAGGCTGATTATGAGAAGCTGTCTACCGAAAGCACGAAAGCAAAGACTGACTTGGAGCGTCAAATTCACGATGTACAACAAAATCTCGAGGCTGCCAGTGCCGAACACGAGAAGCTATCTACTGAAAGCACGCAAACTAAGGCTGACTTGGAGCGTCAACTTCAAGATGTACAACAAGCTCTGGAGGCTGCCGATATCGAGCACGAAAAGCAAATGAGCGATGCGACACAAGCCAAGACTGACTTGGAGCGTCAACTAGGAGAGGTACAGCAAGCTATCCAAGATGTCAATGCCGAACATGAGAAAGAAATGAGCGAGACCGCACAAGCTAAGACTGACTTGGAGCGTCAACTCCAAGATGTACAGCAAGCTCTTGAGGCTGCTAATACCGAGCACGAACAGCATATGAGCGAGACCGCACAGGCTAAAGCTGACTTAGAACATCAGGTTCAGGAGGTACAGCAAACCTTCAAGGATTCTCAAAATCGTCTAGTACAGCTTGAAGAACAAAACCAGACTCTTAGTTCCGAGCTTGATGTCGCCAAGGCTGATCGAGACCAACAGCTCAACGACATTTCTCAGGCTAAAGAAGCGCTTGAGAGTCAGCTTTCTGAGACCGTACAGACTAAGACCGACTTGGAACGTCAGGTTTCAGAGGTGCAGCAAACTCTCGAATTATCCCAAACTCGTCTAGTGCAGCTTGAGGAACAAGAGCAGACTCTCACTTCGGAGCTTGACGCCCTGAAGGCTGACCGAGACCAACAGCTCAACGATATTTCTCAGGCCAGAGAAGCGCTTGAAAGCCAGCTTTCTACTGCGCATCAACAACAACAGATCCTCAGTTCCGAGCTTACCGCCGCGAAGACTGATCATGACAAACAGCTCAAGGATATATCCCAGGCTAAAGAAGCGCTTGAAAGCAAACTTGCTGATGTACAGCAACAAGAACAGACTCTTCGTTCCGAGCTTACCACGGTGAATGCTGATCGAGACCAGCAGCTCCAGGATATCTCTAAGGCCAAAGAGGCGCTCGAAAGCCAGCTTTCCGATGCGCAGCAGGAAGTGGAGAAGTCAAAAGCTCACGCAAAAGAACTTTCAGATCGTGAATCGAGGCTGCAGGCGGATCTAACTTATTCTAAGGATGAGTACGAGAAACGGCTGGCTGAGCTTCTGGAGTCCAAACAGTCCGCACAGATAGCGGTTGAGAGCATGAGAACCGAAATTAAGACAATGTCGGAGACACATACTGCAGACGTCTCACGTCGTGAAGGGGCTATGCAAGCTCAATTGGAGGAACTGAAGCAGAAGCACAGTACAGAGTTGTCGTCACGCGAGCAGGCGTTTCAATCACAAATCGATCAGATGTTCGAGAAGCACACTCTAGCCCTACAAGAACGTGAAGTGCAGTCTAAGGCCAAGATTGACGACCTGAAGCAGGCTCATCAAACAGCACTGGAAGACAAAGCGAAAGAGCTAGAGCAGAAGCATATTACGGAGTTGTCATCACGAGAGCAGGCACTTCAATCACAAATCGACCAAATGTTCGAGAAGCACACTCTGGCTCTACAGGAACGTGAGGTCCAATACAAGGCCGAGACTGACGACCTAAAACAGGCTCATCGAACAGCCCTGGAAACCAAAGCGAGTGAGCTTACCGAGCGCGAGACAACGCTTCAGGCTCAGCTCGAACAGGCCGAGCAGAAACATGCACAAGACCTGTCAGTACGTGAGCAATCGCTTCAGCTTGAAATTGATCAAATAAAGGAGCAGCACAGACAGGCACTTCGAGAGCAAGAGACACAATCCGCTTCTGGTCTTGATGACCTCAGACAGACTCACCGGAAAGAACTTGAGGATGCTCGCAGTGCAGCCACAACATCTCTTGCACAAGCAAAAGGTGAACATACCACTCAACTTCATGAGCTTGAGACTCGATTGTATGAGCAGCACATTCGAGCACTTCAGGAGCAAGAAACACAATCCACTTCTGGACTTGAAGACCTCAGACAGGCTCATCAGAAAGAAATTGAGGATGTTCGCAATGCAGCTACACTATCTGTCACACAAGCTAAAGAAGAACACGACGGTCAACTTCGTGATCTAGAGACTCGATTGCAAGAGCAGCACGCTCAAGCTATTCAAGAACGTGAAGCATCTCTAAAGTCCGAGATAGAAGATCTCAAGTTGAGCAACGTGAACGAGATGAAAGCGCACGAACAGCAGATCAAGAAACGTGACGATACGGCACAGGCTGTCATAAAGCAGCTTCAGGAGAAGCACGAACAGTCACTAGCCTCGGTCACAGCACAACTCCATGCAGCTGAGTCTGCTCACAAGTCTCGGGTTGCGGAACTTGAGGATGAGCTAACCAAACTCGGAGCAGTCACATCGACTTATGAGAGCACTCTAGCCGAGCTACGCAGTCAGCATTCGTCCGAACTCGAGAAGATTAAGAATGAATCAGCAGCTTTACAATCCGCTGCCGAAGCGGCATCAACAACAAGGGTATCTGACATCCAGAGGGAGTGGAAAGAACGATTGAAACAGGCTCAAGTTCAGCATAATGTTGCTCTGGATGAGCTAAGGCATGCTCAAGAAGACAGCCTGAGGCAAGCTGAAGAGTCCAAGGTCAAGGATTTGTCTAGGGCCGAAGAAGCACGCATAAGGGGAAGGCAACAACTGGAGTCGGACTTTGCGAAGCAGCTCGAAGATCTGAAAACACAACACACTGATGAAGCGCGGGCTATCGAAAGTTCTTTGACCTCTAAGCTCGCCGAGGCTACAACTTCTCATCAACAAGAGATCGAGACTCTACAAATCAAGCACAAAGCCCAGCTTGATGAGCAAATCAGTTCGATTCAGGCAGAAAAGGAGGCGCTGGTTAAAGAGCATCAAGAGCGCATTGCCCAAGTACAGTCGTCTGCTGACGAACAAGTCGCTGCCAGCCAGGCCATAAGTGAGAAGCTATTAGCTACGGTCAAACAGGAACACCAACGACAACTTGAAGAGGCTCAGACCAGACATTCTCAGGCTATAGCTGGCGAGCAAGCCGCCCTTGTAGACGCACGCAAGGCGCATGAAGCGCATCTAGCTGAAATACAACACTCAACCGAGGCTCGTATTGCTGTTATTGAGAGCACTGGAGAACAAAGAATCCAAGCTCTTACTCAAGAAAGCTCAGAAACTCGCAAACAGCTTGAGGACCAGCTTGGCGCAGTCAACAAGCAACTCTGGCAGTATGATGAACAGAAAGAACAAGCCAGACTCGAGAGTGAGGAACGTGTAGCCAGCCTTCGCACAGACCTTCAGAAACAACTTGAAGAAGCACAACATAATCTTGCGCAACACGACGAAGAGCATACGCTGGCGATAGTTGCAGCACGAAGAAGCGCTGAAGATCGTGTTGCTGCTCTCCAAGCTGAGCACGACCAGCAGTTGGCTGAGCTAAGACGTAGTATCGAAGACGAACTTGCTCAAACAGAGCAAGAAAATGCTCAGGCTGTCATTGATGCGAAGCGTGAAGCTGAGGATAAAATTGCGACATTACAAGCTTCTTATCAACAAGCGAAAGAGGATGAATTTGCTGCTCTCAAGCGTCAAAACGAGGACCTTGTTGCTGCCTTACATACTAAGAATGAGCAAACTCTGGCCGACGTGCAACGCCAACACGAAGATAAGATTGCCCAGTTGAGTCAAGACCACGCCCAAGCTATCATTACGACAAAGCGACAAGAGGAGGACCGTTTGACTGCAATTGAACAAGATTATCAGACGTCCTTGGAGGACCAGCTAGCTGCAGAACGGAAACGGGTCGAGAAGAGCGAGGCAATAGCTAGGAAACAAATAATCTCCGACCTCGAGAAAAAACACTCTCTACAACTCGAAAAGGCGAAGAAGGAATTGGCCAGCTATCTGAACGAACTCAGTGAACAGCAACAAACAGCCATAGAACAGGCACGTCAAGAGGTACAACACAAAGCTACCACAGCAGCTCAGCACAGCATTGCTGACCTTGAGTCTAAACATGCAGAGGCTCTTCGTACCGTCCAACTCGAAGCCGACTCCAAAGTCGACGAGCTCCGCCGAGCACATCAAGAGGAACAGGCCTCTCTTCGTTCAGCATGGGAAGCGCGACACTCCGACGATGAAGCGACACTACAGCGGAATTTCGAAGAAAAGCTCGCGGCACTCACGAGCGACCACCAACAGGCTTTGGAGAAGGTACGAGACGGCGAACGGGAACATGTTGAACAAGCTGTTGTTGCTGCGAGAGCCGAGCTCGAGGAATCTCGTAGTCGTACACTCCAAGAGCTCGAAAGCTCACACACCACATTGATGAGCGAAAAGGTCAGGGAGTGGCGTGAGGCTTTTGATCTGCGCCTTCAGCAGCAACTCAAGGAGGTCGAGGATGTTCATCGTAGTTCCATTGCAGAGAAGGAGAGGAAGGCTCGTGAGTCTGGGAGGGCCGAGGCAGAGAGTTTGCATGAGGTCAACCTTGTAAGCTCTTTCTATGAATTGTTGTAGTAGAGAATACAATTTCCAGTCAACTGACTATATTGCAGGCACACATCAAACGTGAGCACAACGCTGTACTTCAAGAAAAAGAACGTCGCATCCAAGAGCTAGAACGTAACGCCATGCAGAAGGGCAGTCCATTGGCCACATTACAGGATAAGCTCAAGCAGGCTGAAAGTGCTCTGCAGACAAGAGACCGTGAGACTGACTTGCAGACCATCACGCATCTCTCAGAAATGGAGAACGAGCTGTCGGAAGCGTACGAGCAGAAGGATCAATTTGAGCTGAAGCTAAAGACTCAATCCGCAGAGTTGATGGCTCTGCGCGAGCGGCATCAAGCAGCAATGTCAAACAGCCTTCAGTTGGAACGGAATGCAACCAGTCTTCATGATGAAATTGCCATTTTGAAAGATCGCCTTGCTCAAGCCGAGAAGCAACGACAACCAGAACGAGCAATACAGTCATCCTCGACTCAGCAGCAGACTGTCCCGCCACAGACAACCACGACGCCTCGCCGTCAACCAGAAGGACCCCTACAACCATCACCCATGCCTCGACAAGCTCCTGTAATTGAGTCTGCGACACGCCGTCAAGTAGAAGCAGTCGCTCAAAGCCCACCAGTGCAGTATAGTCCACAACAAGCGCCAGCCGCAAAGAGTAGTGGGCTCTTTAAGTCTGGCAGTCTGTTGAGAAAGAAGAAGAGTCAACCTAGGAACGAAGATTCGAGTAACCTTGGTATTGCGCCCGATCAGTTCGAGCAGTATGTTTCAGCACGACCATCAATGGATTCGTCAAGACCGTCAATGGATATGCGTCCGTCTATGGATAGCATACGGTCTTCAATGGATACAATTAGGCCAGACCAGGCTAGCGTTGGTTCTTCGTCAGGCAGTGTCCGACGCAAGTCTTCTTTGATGCAGCGCTTCCGTCATTCGATAAGGAGAAGCAGCGATAACCTTGCCCTGGATTCTCCCTCAGCGTCGACATCTAGTATTGTCTCTCAGTCTGATATCTCTCCTGCCGCTGCAGATCGACGTCGTTCAGTCGATATGCAACAAACGCGCTCGGACATCCCACGCCCAACGAATCGTCTTGCAACGATACCGAGTGGTAACATACTGACTCAAGCGTCTGTACGCGATGCAGATGGCGGTGATGTACCTTCTGCAGAAGTTGGAACATCGTACACTCGTCCTTCTTCACGCGACGAGAATGCTCGACCTGCTTCCAGGAACTCCCAAGTCAGCAGGCTGCCACAACCCGACGGTGGATTACGAAGGAGTAGCGCAGTGACAGTAGACCTTACGGCATCTTTATCACTGCCTGTCCCATCAGATCCCAGCACCCCAACTCGGCCTACAAGTTCCTCAACACGACCAACGTCTCCTCCACCAGCATCTCCTCTCCTCGCTCTCCGCAAACCCGCTGTGGAACGTGAAAAGGAGCGCTACCAACCACACTCACGCCTTCCTGCTGCGACACCATCGCCAAAAACGTTGAACTTCAATCCACCAGTCGCACAGCAGCAAGCGATGCTAGAACGAACAATCTCGTCCAGTACCTCACATACAATGAGTACAATATCAGACTACGCATCTACAACATCGCCAACTATCGAGCCGCCAAACGAAAGAACTCAGATCGAGTTCGCTGTAGCTGCGACAAGCAGAGTAACGCCTACGGAAGTAGACGTGCATAGTCATGGATCGCCAATGGGACTGGCACAGGCTGCGATGACTATATCGCCGGGTGGTTCTTCCTCGACGGGAAGCCCGAGTACGCAGAGGAAGAGTTTGGATAGGGCGAAGGAGAGGAGGGAGTTGAGTTTGGCGGAGAGGCAGAGTTTGAGGATGAATGGTGGCAAGTGAGTGAGTGTGTTTGTGGAAGTGAGGATGTAGAGCTGTGAGGAGAGGACCAAATGCGTGGTGTGGATTCTCTTGGCGTCGCGGTGTGTGTTTGTGATATTGGGACAATTTATTGGTACTCTCTGGGGTATCCTGCGATGTGCTGGTGGAAGAGGAGCGTTACGTGTATGAATAGATTGAGGTTATTTCGATTAGGGTAGGATAGGTTGACTACATTCATAGGATGGGTTTCGGTTAGTTAGAGTCTCAGCATATCATTCATGTAGTCTTTCTTTGTTGCCTGGCGATCAACAGCCGATCTTCTCGCCATGTAACGTACGACCACAATAGCCAACAGGTCTTCTTGCTTTAGTGGTGATCATCAACACGATGAGTAGAGTTCATGCTCTGCATCTCTGGGCCTCCTGAAAGAATATACCCTCTAAGACTTCACAATATATACACCTTCTTCACATCCCGCCACGCAAACCATTCTGTCGGATTCATTGGATCCCTCACCCTTCCCCTGCCACCAGGCACACCTTCCTGCTCTTCCTCCTCCACACTCATACTATCATTGTGCCGCATACGGTCGTCCTCTTCCTCATCCTCGTCGTCCATATCCTCCTCGCCTTCATCCTCCTGCTCATCATCGCCTTCATCGTCATCTTCATCATTGTCATCATTATCAAGCTCCATATCCGTCCCCGAAACTGCTGCCGCCACAACCGGCCTAGACCTAGCAGGAGGACCACTTCTCATCAGCTTCAGCATTGCCTCCTCACTCTCAGAGCTTGCGCTAAAGCTCGTTCCATACCCAACACCAACCATTTTCTCATTCAGCCGCCGCAACCGTTCTAACCCGTATATCCGTCCATTAGGCAGCATAACCGGCTCAGCTTCAACAACACTATTCGTTCGCATACTCCACGGCACCCCTCTCGCCAACTCATTAAGCTCCGTGCTACAAATCGGACACACGCCCGCTCCACTCGTCGCCGTGCTCGCTGTCCCTGTAGACGCGGCGTGTGCAGAGTGACAACTTGGTGTTTTCAGCGCTGAAAGACCCGCTGAGAGCGCAATATGTAGTGATGGCGTCGGCGGTAGTGAGAGCAGGGAATGGTGGTCCTTTAAGAATAACGAAGCCAGATAGCCATACCGTGATGGCGAATACAGCGTGCAATAAGGCTCCATCAGCGAATACGCACTGAACGCAAGTAGCCCCGCAGCTTGCTTGGACGCTTCCTCACGATACGTCAAGTATTTCCGTGCATGAAGCGTTGCTTCTGCCAGTTTCGCGGTGTCCCGTGACCGGAGCAGTTCAATATATTGCTGCAGCCTCAGCTCAGATTCCAGCTCCGACTCCATCTTCTTCAAGCCGGCGCGGTTCTCAGAGCACCATAGCAGCGCGGGACCGAGGTTGCCGCTGCGCAAGGAGGATTCAATGGCGACGCACGAGGAAAAAGCGCTGATGTCGACTAAATCTTCGATGTTGGCTGCTGAGGCCAATGCGCTAGCAGAGGCTCCGTGGCCTGAACGGAGGAGGTAGTCGACTAAAAGCCGTGAGAGCCGCGTTTGCGACCAGGTCGTATATGCTGGAGATGAGTGCGTGGGTATATCGTGCAGGTCTTGCAAATGGGAGATGCGCGAGCGGGCGTGCTGGTGTAGTGTGCTCTCATCTGTGCGCAGGGTGGTGAGTTTCCGTTTGAGCGTTTCGAGGCGCGCGATCATGCTGTCGAGGGATTCGGTAGCGGTGGTGGAGGGAGTGGAGGAATTGGCAGTGTCTTGGGCGCCGGTCTTGAGACTGGCGAGAACGGCATCTCGATCTCGTTCGATGTAGCGTTGGGATGTTTTGAAGGCTTTGCGGGAGAGTTCGTAGGGCACTTTGAGGAAGGACTGTTCGAGGAGGAGATGGTCGTCGTGTTTCATTGCTACCTCTGTCGCCATTTTGAAGGTGAATTGTCGGGAAGGAGGATAGTGATTTGAGAGGGAGTGTTATGGAGGTCTTTGGGGACTCAAAAGATCACGTAATCAAGCAGGGTAGCGGCAGAACGTCGGTTTCTAATCTGTTCCAGATCTGTTTCAATTTTCTCAACTTCCCATTGACATTAACACCAGAAAGTGGTTTATTCTTCTCTGGAGTCTGAATTGATCACTAGCGGAATAATACACGACCTGCTTGAGGCTGACTCCCATTGCAAGAAAAGTCAATACTTCCAATAAAACGTCTTCGAAGCTCCAATCGCAATCTAGGACAGATAGAGCACGACTTAGACGCTTTACCCAGACCCTGAATAGAATAACCATAGTCAATACACTCATAAATCTCGCTATCTTCGAGTAGCACCATCGCCATTTCTATGAAACGACCTATAGCTCTCTCACTCTTATAAAGGCTCGAGACCGTCCTCTTTTCAAATCTGCATCATCTTAAATCTTGCTTAAATCTTGAATCATTCACACAGAAAGGCTAATCATAACCTCCTCGCTATTAGAACCTTCTGTCCATCACCGTCGTGTTTCAAATAGGTACTGATGACGTACCGATGACGCGCGATCTTGTCAACATCAGTGCCAAGGTATCTTATTATCATCTCAAGAAAGCTGGCGGAGTGACTGTTGCCCTATATACGGGCCCAGGATCTTGTCCTAAGTTGTCTTGTCCGCTCGCTCTTTCTATCTACGGTGCGTTCGGAATTCATTCTGTTGCTTCAGGCCGCCACTACTGCGTACCTCAACTTCACTATCACACGTTGCCTTCGAACACTTGAGCGACTTTAAAGCAACCATGGGAGATGGTTACGAACAGCTTAGACTGGCGAGGCGAAGACAGACAGGTGCAAGCATACCGAATAGGGTAGAAAGCCCAACTAGATGGCTTGAAAGAAGTCGAAACCACATGCATAATTGTCAAATCAACAAGTCGAACATTGAGGCGCAGATCTTGGAAGAAAACGTTAGAGTGCGACGAATCGAATATGATCTTAGCCAATACGCCTTCAAGCCAAGGGGCAATGATTTCCTCCAGACGAGGATAGAAAAGATCAATTACTTCCGAGAGAGGATCGCAAGGCAACACCAGATATTAGCAGTGCTAGAAGAGAGATTACAGGAAGCTTCACGAAGACTCGATCATGCCTCCACACGTTTTAGTCAAGAACAGCAACGAGTGGAGTCTGCGCGAGCACAGTCGCTGGAGCCGTCCACGCAGGAACGAGATGGATATACATATATCTCGCGTCCGTCAGAAAGGCGTATTCACGAGTGGAATTAGGTTGCACTTCAGTCATTCCCAACTCTACATAAGGATCTGCACGCAACCTGATATAATGAATGGGGCCGGGCAGATTAAATAGACAAGCCAATCCTTTTCCTGGACTTCCTTTGAAAGGTGGAAGATTTCCTGCCATGAGAAAAGGCCGGTGAAGCACAACAAGTTGTGAATATCTGCACGCATGAAGATATATCGACTTCATCCTCGTAACATAGACATCGAAACCGGCACCACGTTACGTTGGGAACGAAAGAACTGAGGAAACGTGAAGACGATGGATCCACAATGACATCCTCAGGTCATCCTTCTTCAGAATCCCAGATGGTCACCGAGACTGCTTCCTATCTTGTGCCGTGCACCAAACTTGTCAACCTGAAGACATGGAAAGTTTGAAAGACGACTGGTCAGGTGTGAGCGTGAAGTATCAGAGAATAGCTGCGTGATTTTATTATTGATATTATGACTGCGTGCACTTAGACGACTCAGGACTACATTCTCGAGACAACGCGTGATCCCTATGTGTCCTCAACTGCAAGTTCGTGTAGCGGGCGTCGCACTACCCCAATCACAGAGTCGGTTTCCAATTGCATCTGCACCTGGCAGCGTTGCAGTAAAATCTAGGAGGTTACCACTCCCCATCGTTGTCCAACTTTACAACCGTGCATTTACCTCATTCACGTACGTGCCAAAACCTTCCAGGAAACTCCTGTGTTAGCTGTTTGGCTGGCTATAAGCCTGATGAGGAGGTGGACCATGAGGTGGCAAGACGAGGAGCACACAAAGTATGGCTAAGATACTCCGAAGTCAAAGTCAGCGAGGAACATATCTTCTGAAAACCTGGCTCAAAGATGAATCAGACGTCGCCGCTCCAGCCGAGATGACTGACCGGATTTTGACGAGTAGTTCATGAGTGTAGTTTGCCAACAGAGGCGAGCCTGGAAGTTCACTAGAAGGGCCGTGTCATGCCTAGAAGGTGTCCTTGTCAGTGTACCTTGCATGGAACACTGCCACGGCATTTTAGCCACATCTTCCGTGCTCAAAATGGGTGAATTGATGTGGGGGACAATTATGACACGAAATATGGTTGGCACGACCCCCAAACCCCGCATGCCAAGGTGTCGACGGCCAGACACGGTCCGTACTTTGCTGCAAGCGATGTGGAGGCGGCGTCAATTTGTGACCTAAGACACCACGCTAACACATCTTTAGTATCTACAGGCTAAATAGCATGTTCGCCTACATGAGTATAGAAAGAACGGGACGGGCATCATGCTCGAAAGCAAGAGCGCCTCGAACGATCAACAAGGTCTCCCAAAATGCACAGCACTCTCCTCCTCAGTGCCTTAGCTGGCCTCGCAGCCGCCGAGACCGGGCATGATGCCTGGCTCCGCTTCTCTAGATTGACAACTCCTTTCCAATATAATGCTCCCTCCAGTATTATCGCACTGAACTCAACAATCAACAGCCCTGTCTATACTGCTGGTATCGAGCTTCAAAACGGTATTCAAGGTATCATAGGCTCTTCCTGCTCAGTGGGATATGGTGGTAGTGCTGGTGGTGGATGGGGTGGATGGGGAGGCTTCCGTTTCGGCTTTTGGCCATGGACTCCCCGTCCTCAAGTCATCGTTGGCACAATCGATGAGTATACCAGGGCGTACGGTCCTCTCGCTTCGCCACCTGCGCTTGTAGAGGATGGTTTCTGGTTGAGCACCAAAGGCAACACTATCCAGATTCTTGGCCAGAACGAGCGCGGAGCTCTCTACGGTGCCTTTGAGTACCTTTCGATGCTTGCACAGGGTAACTTCTCCCAAGTTGCCTATGCAAACAACCCTGCTGCTCCTATTCGATGGACGAATGAGTGAGTTCTGGTCATTTGAGCTTTTCAACATTGATGGTCTAATCAGCTTACTAGGTGGGACAATCTTGACGGCAGTATCGAGAGAGGATATGGCGGTCTCTCTATCTTCTTCGGACCCTATGGAGAATATCAAGCGAATGGTGTTGTACTGAGTGACCTTACACGTGTCTCCGAATACGCTAGATTGCTTGCGAGTATAGGCATCAATGGTGTCATTGTCAACAATGTCAATTCGAACGCAACTCTCCTAAAACCCCAGAACATCGCTGGTCTTGGCCGCATCGCCAACGCCATGAGGCCATACGGAATACAAATTGGTATCTCTCTTAACTTTGCTTCACCCATGTCCTACGGCAACCTTACCACATTTGACCCACTTGACGCTGGTGTCAAGACCTTCTGGAACGACATCACCAACAACATCTACAATGCCGTTCCTGATTTTGCTGGTTACCTGGTCAAGGCCAACTCGGAGGGGTATGAGCCAGACCAGACACCACACTAAGCCATTCACTACTAACACTACACAGTCAACCCGGGCCTGCCACTTATAACAGAACTCTAGCTCAAGGTGCTAACCTTTTCGCCGATGCTCTCAAGCCTCATGGCGGTCTTGTGATATTTAGAGCGTAAGTGTAGATGAAAAGGCTTTCGTGTTCGTCTCTGACTCACCCCATTACAGATTCGTCTACGATTACCAGAACGCAAGTATTGAAATAAAAAGGTCTTGGAATTGTGCGAACTAACTATTGCTTCTAGCTCAATGAGTCGGTATGGAAGGATGACCGTGCTCTTGCTGCCAATAACTATTTCCAACCTCTGGATGGTCAGTTCGACGACAACGTGGTCGTTCAGATCAAGTACGGCCCAATCGACTTCCAAGTCCGCGAACCTGCCAGTCCTCTTTTTGGAAACATGCCTCAGACTCCTGTGATGGCCGAGTATGTTGATTTACTAAATTTGGTTCTACCTATATTTTGCTAATCAATAATTTCAGACTTCAAATCGCAGTCGAATATTTAGGCCAGAACTGTCACTTTGTCTACCTCGCACCTCTCTGGAAGAGCGTCCTAGACTTTGATATGCGCATTGACAATACATCATCACTTGTTGGCAAAGACCTCATCACTGGGAAACACTACGGTCATAAGCTTGGAGGTATGGCAGGTGTTGCGAATGTTGGTACTAATATCACTTGGGTTGGATATGATCTTGCGCAGTCGAACTTGTATGCTTATGGCCGTCTTGCTTGGGACCCTACCCGTGATCCAGAGGACATTCTACACGAATGGACTAGACTTACCTTCGGTCTTGACCCCATGGTTCTCAACACCATCACTGAGATGGCCATGCCATCATGGAGATCTTTCGAAAACTACTCTGGCAACCTCGGCATCCAAACTTTGACTGATATTACTGGTATGTATTGTGTGTAAGTCTTTGGCTCCAAGATTACTAACTGTGCTGAAGGAAACCACTATCAACCTGCTCCATCATCCCAAGACAACAATCCCTGGGGTCAAGTAAGGCGTCACTTGAGACACATCTATGAAATCTACAACTAACAATATCGCCAGTGGACACGCGCCGACCACGACTCGGTAGGTATGGACCGCACAGTCTGGAATGGCACCGGCTATGCTGGCCAATACGCGCCTGAAGTAGCCGCCATGTACGAAAGCTTAGATACCACTCCTGATGACCTCCTTCTTTGGTTCCACCACGTCCCCTGGACCCAACGTCTCAAGTCTACAGGCGAGACCGTGATCCAACACTTCTACGATGCTCACTATGCTGGTGCTGCCACTGCCAACACTTTGCACACTGCTTGGGAAAGTCTGGCGAACAAGATCGATGCTGAGAGATTTGCTGCGGTGCTCTTCAGATTGAACTATCAGGTGAGTTCTCAATGTCGATTTGGACTGGGATAAATGATCTAACAGTATTATAGGCCGGCCACAGCCTAGTTTGGAGAGGTCAGTGAACTTTCCTACCATTACTCACCTTAACAGCCAGAGCTGACAACATCACAGATGCTATCAACACATTCTATCACAACATGACGGGCATCGCAGACGCTAACGGTCGTGTGGGCAACCACCCCTACCGCATCCAAGCAGAGAATATGACACTCAGCGGCTACACCGTCGTCAACGTCGCCAACCCCATCCACGCTTCTTCTCCAAACTATCAAGCCATCGTCACAACCTCAAACGTCACAGCCGGAACAGCAAGCACCACGCTCACAGACGCCGGTACTTTTGATATCGCCATAAACTACTTTGACCACTTTGGTGGCAAGGCTAAGTGGGATGTTTACTTGGGCGATAGCTTGCTTGCTACGTGGAACGGCACGCATGAAGACCAGCTCGGTTTCGCTCGCACATGGTACGAATCAGACTCAAAAATGTTGAGCATAACAAATGCTAACTTCATTTTAGGATTTTGGACGGAAGTTCTGCCTCAAGAAATACGTTTAGAAATGTGCAAGTGAATGCCGGAGATGTGTTGAAAATTGTGGGAACGCCTGACAGGCTTGAGTTGGCCCCGCTGGATTACGTCTCTATTCTGCCTGTGGGAACCGTGGACTGAAGCGTGGAGCAGCAGCAGAGAGGTTGTGAGACTGAAAATGTATACAACGCATGGAAAAATGTAACGCTGACGAAGAAACGGTATCAGAACATCCATAAATCTTGTTGACACGTCCCATTTTCGCATGCAACGTTCTTGATCATGTATTTATGCCACGTCTATTCTTGTTGGTAAACTTACAAGCAACACATGCCATGTGTTCTCCTGTCTATATGACCACAGTACTATGCGAGACTCGTCGAAATGCGGCCACACCTATACGCTTACTCAATGGATCTTGTATACAGTATCTGGCGGTAACGTGGTTCTCTATACAAGGAGGTCATCCACGACCCTCGAAATCCAGGCATGAAGAGTAAACGGAGAGAGTCCTGGCTATTGAGCTAAAATTTCGCTGTATTCTTGTTCACATACCATTGCTAGCGCCATCAATGCCATTGACGCTGCATATCCGGTAACATTATTCATCAGAGTATCTCGATACCTCTTTTTCGTTATAACATGCAACCCACCACGTCCTCCTGATCGAATCATGCACCCAGTATATCCGTCCAGTCCGGCGTGACAACAAGCTTTCCCCGAATCTGCCCAAAGCTAACCGCCTTCCCACCATACATCTTCGGCGGTCCCGCATCACCATCCTCAGCCTTTTTCGGCTCAACCTTGGTCATGATAGTGCTCTGCAGGAAACTTGCCGTCGAGCCCATATTCAGCTCCATCACAGTCCCACCCCATGTCAGCGTTGCGCGTCCTGACTTGTGGATCCGCAGCTTTCCTGCCTTCCCAGCTGCCAGTTTTGGTTGTCGCGAGTTGGAAGTATGCGAATCCGGAGCTAGATCGTCGATATCCTCGACTTTGATAGCGGAGTTGGCTGTATCGCCGACAACGGGCTTTTTGTCTTTGGGACGGACTTCAGGTGAGATGGGCTCTTTTTTGACGTAAGGCGCTTCTAGATCTGGTAGGATTGGAGGGAATTGGAAGAGGTAGACGGCGTCTTGGCGTCTGTCTTGTAGTTGATCTGTTTCTGCTTGAACGTGAGGCTCTTCGGTTTCTGCGTTATCTGTTTGTGCTGGCGCGTCTGGCTTGGATACCAGTGTGATCTCGCCCAACTCCGTACGGATGGTCTGCAGGTCGTCTTGCTGTTTCTGCCATTCTCGCTCTTCTTCTGCGGATTGGAATGTCGGTTTTTGGATGGCACGTTGAGAGCTTCGTCGTTTTTCGACTTTGACCTTGACGTCTTGATTCGGTATGTCTTCGGTGAGAAGATCTGCCGTGGCGTCTGGCATGTCCTGTTCTTGATCTTTTCCACTTGTATTTGATGGTCCTGCTGGATCGACGCCAAACATGGTGGTATCGTCTTCAGGCTCTTGCTTCACTCTTACCAGGTCCTCTTCATCACTGTCGACATCGGGCTGCCACACACCCTTCCACTTTCTAGATGACCCTGTGACTTCAACATCTTTCAGTCTTGCCTTGCCCTTCTTCTCAGCTGTAGCTGTAACCTCCGCCAATGCCTTATCGAATGTTTTGCCGTCTTTCGTTGCTTCTTCTGCCTGTTTTCGTAGTGCTGCTGCCGCAGCAGAACTTGCATCATTACTAACACCAACCGTACGTTCTTTATGTTCCTTGCGCTCCGGTCTGATAGGAAATACAGTGTCGATCCTTCGTCTCCTCACTTTCGTCTTCTCTCCAGTCTCCTCGTCTTCTTCCTCGTCCTCGCTCACCAAATTGATCATATCAATATTCAGCCTGTCGCCCTTGTCCTCAGGATCGGAAGAGACATATCCACCATCGTCGTAATCATGCTTGATACCCAACATGGCAATATCCGCGTCCGACTCTCTCTTCACTCCCGGTTCCCGCTTGACCCCACTGCTGCTACCACTTGCGCCTCCACCCCGACCCATTCCACCCCAACCACCACCACTGTATCCAGAGCCACCGGAACTCTTGATTACCGGCGCTCTCGTCACGACACCAGGTCTCACACGACCCATGTAACCAGCACGTCCTCCTCTTCCCCCGCCACCACGGTCACCACGATCACCTCTGCCACCTCTTCGTGAGTCATGAGTTATACCGTATTGTGCTCGGCGCGCAGCTTCTGCGGCTGCCGCTTCATGTGCAGCTGCTGTTTCTCGTTCACGCTTGCGTTGTTGTTCTGCTTTTTCTAAGGCATCGCGCTCGGCTTTGCTGCGACGGACTACGGCTTTGGGTTTGTGTTTGAGTGATTTGCGGGCTGGTGGTGTTTCGGACATGGCGTATTGGTGGGAAGCACTAGCAAATGGTGACAGTGTTTGTCGAATGATACAAACACTTTTAAAAAGATATGACACAAACAACGCCGAGGCGGAGTCTGTTCCAGCGCCGAACCGCACGTGATCAACGCCGAGTATATTCCAATGACATCTGACAAACAACAACAACACATTAAAACAAGATCTCGGCGAACACTTCTCAACACAAGCTGCTTCCCCATTCCACCAATTATGTCCGCACCTACAGGCACCGACCCTGAGACCCGGCTCTTCGCCCAATCCACATTCGACCTCCTCCTCATAGAACTCGTCCCAATGGCGCAACGAATAGCCTCCCAAATCCACGCCGCAGACCAATTAGCAATACATGGCCATCACGCGCCACCGCCTGCCGCTGAAGAAGACGACGATCATCTCCGAGAAGCAGTATATTATCGTCTAGAACGTTTAGGCTATCGAGTAGGCCTGGGACTGATAGAGAGGTAAACTGCCTCCTCACACCCAAAAAACAAACCATGGTATATAATGCTAATACACTGCTTTCGTTGTACGGTCACAGTCTAACAGTCGCCAACCCCCTCCTCTCCCGCACAGATCCTCTCGACACCCTCAAATTCATAGCAAAAGACCTCTGGCTCTCCGTCTTCCGCAAACAAATAGATAATCTAAAAACGAACCATCGCGGCGTCTTCGTCCTGACTGATAACACATTCTACCCTTTACGGCGCGCATCGTTGACGGGGGGAAGTGGACAAAGCTTGGCGGAAAAGTGTCGCCCGTTCTTGTGGTTTCCGAGCGGATTGATCAAGGGCGCTTTAACGGGCGCTGGGTGGGAGGTGGAGACTGTGAGAGCGGAGGTCGGAGGGAGTGCGGGTGCGGGCGCGGTCTTTACGATACGGTTGGGCGCGGGACAGCCAGGGACTACGACGTTGCCTGTGAGGTGATGAGGAAGAAATATGTGCAGGATTAGGAATTGATGGAGTCGCAGAAATCTATGTGGGAAATGGCAAAGACCTGAAGATCTGGTGGCAGTTATTCACCAAAAAACCACGACATCCAGCACCAGCTGAACGCCACAGCAGTTGGTCGCCAACCATAGCAGCACTGTCAGAAGCACAAAGCAGTCCTGATTTTGTTATCGTCCTGCCATTGCTATATGCGCTTAGAGACAGGATGCACGACGAAGCACACCTATCGCTCTGGAACCCAAGAGCTGTCTCGTCGGTCAGACATTGTTTAGTTCTAATTCGGCACAGTCGCAGTCTAATCACTCGATATCAGTGGCGGCGACAGTTCACACCTCAGCAACCTCCAACCTCAACACCACGGAAAAGATACTCGACTCCAATATTCCTGCTACCGAGGTTTTACGTTATCAACATACAGCGCAATGAAAAGAATAGAACCTTCACTTCAATCCAGCCTCCACGACCCATCATCGACGCCAGCACGAACACAGATACCGATCGTGCTCCTGGAGTCAAGCAAAGTTAGCACAAAATCGTCAACGACACTTTCGGGGATGTACATATGACTGTTGCTCGTTATTATGCACAGCGGGGAATAAGCAGACAATCTGGCTCATAGAAAATGTTGGTACTCGCACGTATGATAAGACGGTAAGAGAAGAAGCTGTTGAAAGTTTCTTAGAAAGAGATCATGCGCCAAATCTCCCTACGACGACACATTGAGGATGAACTTGAGCCTGAGCTCAACAATCACTCCTTCCACACGTCTATCCTTTCGCCTACTTCCCCCCACCCCCGCCAGCAACTTTGGCTCAATCTAACGCCAAATGAATTGAAGACTTGTCGAAGACATTGACGGTTGTCATGTTAGACCTCCAAATCCAGCTTGTCAAGCAATCCCAAGGCATACACGAGCTCTAGGCAAGATCGGCGCTTTCTTTGACATTGCAGCTCGATAGCTCGTGTTGGATTGCAGTGGAATAGACAGATAGAGATGTGATGAGTACATCAGTGTCGAAGCAGGCATTGTAGAATTGGCTTGAGTCTTCGAAGCTTCGACTTCACTGTAAGCCTGCGTTAAAGGGCGAAGCCTGGTTGAATATAAAGGGAGGAAATACGAGAACTGTGTGTGCGCTGCGTGAACCTCAGAGAACAGATGAGAACAGATGGAGAATGGGAGACGCAATGTACTACATATCTGACGAGTGGAAAATATAATGCAAATACATGAACATCAATCTTCTCTCTCTACCCGACTGTTGCTTTTTTGTGTCTCCCGTCCTATCCTTTCGGAATAACACGATCCCTGCTCTCCACTCAATCTCAACTTTTCAATGCCTCGTCCCCTTGGCCCAATCGTGTATTCATCTTCATTCGCCCATCACCACACAGCACTCCCTCCCCACTCAAAAAGCAAAAGGACCAATATCGTTCCTCGGTGTCAACACATTGTCAGCCGAGTCCTGCTCCAAAATCTGCTGCAAAGCCCTCGCAGGCAATTGCATGCGCACGCTTTGTCCCGCAGCTGATTCGCCTACTTGGATTTCGTTATCCATCCTCTCTTTTGTCGCAGTGCTCGCTACGCTCGCTGCGCTTATGCGTCCGGGTATAGTAATGGCGGGTGATGAGGATGTGTTATTGGCTGTGTCATGGGCAACGGATATTTGTGTGTGTTCGTGGTCTGCGCCGTCGTCATCGTCTTCCTCTGGTATCGGACTGGTGTGAGATGCTTGTGCCTCGGCCATTTCTGGCTCGGCTGTTGGTGCAACGACATTGGTGTTAGTGTTACTGGGACCAGCTTCCGCTTGAGGCTCTACTGCTTCATCTTGGGCAGACTCGTTGTCCCAAGACTCGGGCTCTTCAATGTCTTCCTCCAGATCTGCTACCGCGCGACAGTTGGGACAGAGGAACGCTGGATATTCGCTCTGGATAATCGGACGGATGCATTTGTAGTGCCAGGTGTGTGAACATGGCGCTATGAAGAGGGATTGGCAGGGCTGGTGTGGTATATGTTAGCTTATCAAGTTTCTTCGGTGGCAATGAAAAGACGATGATTGTGGTAGCGTAATGTCAGTGTGGAAAGGGCATGAAAGGACTTACTGCTATCGAGCTGAGACAAATCGTACATTCCGTACTTTGCGTAGGTGCATCAGTCGTCGTAGCCGGACCTGTTGCCAATTTCCGCATCTGTTTATGTGCCAAAGTGCTAGAGACAAGCGTCAGTATACCTTGTCCACTATTTCCCGTCCTTTTCGATCCTTTGGCAACATACTTGAAACTATTCAACTCCCTCTGCCACCCTCGATTACACAAAATCCTAATCTTCACACATCTAAATATAGCCTCCTCTCCACCCTTGAAATCAATCCCAAGTTGCACAATATCCCCATCCTTGACTCGAAAAGGCTTACTCTCCTGCCCAGGCTGACTCAATCGGATATGGTTCAAGAAGGTCCCAGACGAGCTTTTGACATCTTTCACCCACCAACTCGAGTCGTGCCATGAAAACTCGCAGTGCCTGCGTGAGACGACTTTGGATTTGAACCCGACTGGGGCATCAGAAGGTCCTTCGGAAGTGGAAGCGGAGTCGGGGATGGTGCTGGAGTGGTGTGCGTTTTCCTTTTCGCTGTAACGACCGACTCGGATGATGGATTCGGGTTTGGGAAGGGTGCGGGAGACTGTTTGGAAGGCTAAGGAGGGCCGAGTCGATCGAGAATCTTGAAAGGGAACGAAGCGGATTGAAGGTAGGGATGAAGCGTCTTTACGGCTGCTCACGTTTGGTCTTGAGGCAACGGAGGTATTGGCTGTGGGTAGAGCTTCAATGCCTTCGGAAGTTGCTGCGCGGGTCATTTCGACAGATTGTGGTGGTGGTTCTGCTGCTGCTGCTGCTGCTGCTGCTGCTGCTGATGATGATGTTGAGGTATTTTGGCCAGGAAGCGATTGAAGACTCGAGGTTGTTGCGGATCTGCGGCGATTCGGTTGTGGTGTCTGTCCTGGGATTGGCGTCGGTACTCTTTCTGGCGGAACTACTAGTGCTTGTTGCGGTGTATCGTTGCTGAGAATCGGTAGTGGAGAGGCGGTTCTGCTGATACCTGGTGATTCGGGACCAGGGGGAGGTGTAGCCGTGTCTCGTGCTAGATTTGTTCTGCTTCTTGTTTCTGGCGTGCTCCCTGATCTATGGAACAGTGGGCGGCCTGATCTCGAGGGGCTGGACTCGGAGGACTGTAAGGCGGTGCGGAGATTGCTCAGGCGACGCAGGCGCGATGGGCGTGTGGTGGCGGTGGTGGGTGGGGAGGAAGCCGCGGGAGATGAAGACAACATGGAGGCGCCTGAAGAGTGTCCTGCTACCATCTATATCTGTGTCTGTGTCAAATGGGCCTATGCGTTTAGCTTATCAATGCTCGTTCCGATAAGGTGCTTGCTTATTGCTGTTGCTTACCAACAAGGGAACAAATTGGTGTGGGACTCTTATGTGTGTTATCAACAAAGACAAGCAGGGCAGGCGCAGACAATAGGGCGGCCAGCAGTGTAGTGTTTGATGTTGGTTTCAGAATGTCGTCGTCGTCGTCTTCCAGGTTGTATTCTACCTGAGCGAGATGATGACACTCTTACGTTAAAGTTGTGGGGAGAGAACTTGGCGGATTGACCAATCAAGTGAAGGCGACGACGACAACGACATCAGCAGCAGTAGAGTAGGATTGGGATGTGCAGGTAGACGAAGGCACACATTAAGCGACAAGCATATAGTGGAGGAACCCGGTTCACTCTTTGGACTATTTTGCTCGATATATCCCTAACAAGACAACGACATCCCTGTCCCATTCGCCATAGCCAGCTTTACATGTTTTCACCATCATCCTCATGTCCGTCCAAGTACAATCATCTGTTTGTTCTCCATCATTCCTTGACTCCGTCCAGCCTTTGCCTGTCCTCAATTTCACAACCTATCTATACCAAATCAGTTCACCACAGCGTTTTCACACACATCAAGTTACCATAACTCACTTGGCAGGGGGAGGGTTCTTGATGAATTCCGTTCCAGCACTAATGTTCTTCTTCAATCCCTCATAACACTTCTCCAACAGCTTCTTCTCGTAGTCATTCACTTTGCTAACAACGTTGTGGAGACTCTTGACACCATCGGTACCGAGTTCGACAGGAAGCGAGAAGTAGTCGCAGCCAGTCTCCTTTGCGATGGCATCTCCACCGTCAACACCTGGGAGGTAGACGAAGGTGGGTTCGACGAGACCAGACTCGCCCTTAGCGGCGCGCATGACTTTCTCTGCGAAACTGTGTAGAAGGTGGAATGTCAATTTGTGTTCGTATGGGCGTGATTGTAATAATGGGTTTAAAAGAGGAAGGACACTGCAAACAAGGAAGACCTACCGGAAACCAGCGTAGGCCATAGAGAGAGTAGCTGAACCAGCGCCGTCCTTTGCCTTGACAACTTCGTCACCACCGAATTGTACGCCTAACACATCAATATCAGCTCCATTGTTCTTTCATGGTGTTGCGTGCAAATAGAAACATACGATTCGTCAAAGCATCCAACTTGTCCTCTGGCACATCCACCTTTGGGCTCGCCTGACTCCATAGCGGCACAATGGTCTCGCCACTGTGTCCTCCAATAACAGGAATCTTGGTGTCAGCAGGCGTCTTGGCATTGGTTATCTCAGCGACAAAGGTCTCAGCGCGGACAACGTCGAGAGTAGTGACACCGAATAACTTCTTGGCATCAAAAACACCAGCTTCTTTCAAGACTTCGGCGGCGATTGGTACAGTGCTGTTAACGGGGTTGGAGATGATGAGGACGAATGCTTTGGGGCAGTGTTGAGCGACGCCCTTCATGAGGTCACGGACAATGCCGGCGTTGATCTTGAAAAGGTCGTCGCGGGTCATGCCGGGCTTGCCTGGATGATGGGTAGGACAGGTTAGTGGTGATGTAAAGTCAGGAAGATGTTGTAGTAGGTGTTCATGACGTACGAGGAATACCAGCAGGGATGACAACAATGTCGGCGCCGGTAAAAGCGTTCTTCATTCCATCGTCCTTGGGAAGGTAGCCGGTGATTTTCTTTTTCAACATATTGTCAGTACTTTGGGCTCGTTTAAGAGGTCTTTCTTTTGTCCTGATTTCGTGTGAACGTACGGCCGGGGTAGAGATGTGAGACAAGTCGGCGGCGACACCAGGGGTGTTGACGACATCGTAGAGAGAGAGCTCATCGACGTACTTGGACGTCTTCATGAGAAGGGAAAGCGGCTATGACAGGTGGTGGATTAGCTCCGTTAACTGCTGGAATCATGTTCATCTGATGACATTCTTACCTGGCCAATACCGCCAGATGCTCCAGCAACGACTGGTGAAATCGTTAGCTTCGCCTCTTTATAAGAGAGCATCCTTTGACAGAGTCCGAGTACATACCAGCCTTCATGTTGATCTGTTTTGGGTGGATAAGGTGAGGTGGGAAAGGGTTATAGCTGCGTCCTTGTCAATGTCTTTGCCAACAACAATGGCCGCCTGGGACGTTCGCACTCACAAACGCGAGAGAAGAACAGTGTCTTTATAGTTGATGGCTTAAAAGAAGAAGGTGTTGTGATATTTCCATTCAACCAAGCCCGAAGCCAAGTCAACCCCTCGGATAGATAGGCGGGTGCGGGGGCGGGGTCAGCTGTTGCCAACTACTCCGCCTCCCTCCGTCCAGAGACTCCAGATGCTCCCATGGCCACCGCATTCTTCCGGCGTACTGTTCTCGTCCTATAGAAATCTCTTTTCGTGTCCTTTTGTCCATGAGCCCTCTAAATCCTTGCCCATCCCATTTCATACCTCATAATCCCTCTCCCCTTCAGCATCCACCTCGTCATGTCGACCAAATCCGGGACCATTTGGTTCCACAGCACTCTGTGGTTCTCGTAGTGGTGGTGGTTGCTGCTGCTGCTGCTGCTGCTGTTGTTGTTGTGGCATCTGATACATCTGGATTCGTATTAGTCTTGCACGTCTGCATAGGTATATCATCACAATATACCGGCTGTGGAGGCATGCTGTATCCACCATACATGCCAGGATCGTTCAGCATTGCTCCTTGTGGATAGCTATACGCTGCATTTGGGTCACCTTGTGGTGGTTGCTGGTACATTTGTGGAGGAGGACGATACTCGTGATCTGAAGGTGCATAGCCATATTCATGCGAAGGTGGGCCTTGTCCAGAAACACCGCCTTGTGGACCAATTGGCGGCGGTGCCATTGCCTGTGCCATCTGCTGTGGTTGAGGAGCATTCGGAGCTGGTCTCTTCGCGTGTGTCGCACCAGCCTCTTCACGAGGGACAATATCAATGAGAAAGTCGAACATGTCTGATTTTGTCAATGCCGCTGCTATATCTGATCTTTGCAGTGTCCGGCGCTTGTTCTCTTCTGCATGAATCCACGCGCGCATTGTGAGCTCGGTGATGAAAATATCACAGCCTTTGGCGAAGAGGATGGGTGCTTCTGCCGAGATCATCTTGACTTCCGGGTCAGCCTTCATCACTTTCTTGAT
>Ga0160428_1000281_pt1 | contig 61181 bp, 51 predicted proteins | sample SolpanmetagenomM_FD_108198 | JGI IMG/M metagenome (GOLD analysis project Ga0160428, IMG submission 108198) | Solar panel surface microbial communities from Lawrence Berkeley National Laboratory, California, USA - M | ecosystem: Engineered > Built environment > Solar panel > Unclassified ... | reverse complement strand
GGCGTAGTTGAGCTGGTTGTTTACCAGGCCTGGGTTCTGGCTGAAGCTGGCCCCCAGCGTGGCGTTGATGTTCGACTTGATGGCCGTGATGGGCCGGCCGTAGTTGGCCTGGGCGCGCAGGCTGTATTGCTCCTGTAAATTAACCGATTGCGTGAGCTGGCCGCCGGCTGGCAGGCGCACCTGCTGGCCGCTGTTGGGACCGGTGGGCACGGTCACGGTGGTATCGCGGGCGGCCACGGTGGTGCTGTTCGAAATCGGGTTCTGGGTGTAGCTGCCCGAGAGTAGAGCAAAGAAATTGCTGTTCTTATCGGCCCGGGCGCCCGAGTAGCGGGCCACCAGGTTGTGGGCGTATTCCTGGCGCAGCAGGGGGTTGCCGACGGTCAGCTGCAAGGGGTTCGAGTTGTTCACCACGGCCTGCAACTGGTTGAGGTTGGGCGCGTTGGTGTTGGTGCGGTAAAACAGGCGCAGGTTGTGCGAGCGGTCGGGCCGCCACGTCAGGTTAGCCTGCGGTAGAATACTCCAGAAGGTGCGGTCGATGCCCCCGCCGGGCAGTGGAAACTCCTGGTTGCCTTGCAGCTGCGCCACCTGTGCATTGGCGCCCACCGAAAACTGCACCTTGCGGTTGTTGTAGCGGTAGCTCAGGCCGCCGCCCTGGGTGAGGTAGTAGTTCGAAAACACGTTGCTCAGGGCCGTGTTCAGCAGGTCGTACTGCCGGTCGGTGCCGTTGAAATCGTAGGTACGCTTGTCCGAGTTGTTGGGCGCGTAGCTCAGGGCGTAGTTGGCTTGCAGCTGGGCCTGCTTGCCCACCGGCTCGGTGTAGGCCAGGTTGCCGGCAATAGTGCCGCCGTGCTGGGTCAGCAGCGACTGCTGGTTGAGGTTGCTGGCCGTGCCGCCCACGTTGGTGGTGTTGAGAATCGAATTGCCGGTGCGCCCCGAGTACGAGCCGTTGAGGCTGAGCGAGAGCGTGCGGCCGGCACGGCGGCCCAGCTTGCGGCGCAGCAGCAGGTCGCCGGCCGGGTTAATGGCCTGGTTATCGCTCTGGTACAACGTATTAATCTGACTCTGCGTCACGTTCTCGCGCGAAGTTAGGCCGATGAGCGTGCGGTTGGCGTCGTTTTGCTGCCACGAAATGCGGGGCCGAAACAGCACCGACGTCATGGAGTCGATTTTCTGGTCGAGCCGGAAATTGGCGCGGTGGTTGGTGTTGCTGCTGCCCGAAAACGAGGTTTCGTTGTAGCGCGTGCCCGTCACAAACTGGCGGTTGGTGGTGCTGTTCAGCGTGTTGTTCGAGTGGTTGAAGAAGTAGCTGCCCGTCAGCTCGGTCTTCTTGTTCCAGGTATTCGAGTAGTTGAGGCCCGCCGCCGTGGTTTTGCTGATGCCGCCGTTCTGGCTCACCAAAAAGTCGCCCGCATTGCCGCCCCCGCCGGCGCCTCCGCCTCCGCCGCCCCGGCCGCCACCTCCGCCGCCCGAGTTGCCAATAACCCCGAGCAGGTCGTCGGTGCCGAAGTTCTGCTCGTTCACGTTGTTGCTCTGGGCCAGCACCGTTACGCGCCGATTCTCGTGGAAGTCGTTGAGGTTGAGGCTGGCCCGGTAGCGGCCATCGCGGGTGTCGGTGGCCGAGTTGCCGGCCCCGGCGCCCACCACGGCCCGCCCAAACTGCCCGTTCCGAAACGAGGGTTTGGTAATGATATTCAGCGTCTTCTGCGTGTTGCCGTCGTTGAAGCCCGAAAAGCGGCTCTGCTCGCTCTGCTGGTCAAAAATCTCGACCCGGTCGATGGCCTCGGCGGGCAGGTTTTTGAGCACCGCGTCGGGGTCGGTGCCAAAGAAGGGCTTGCCATCCACGAGCACCTGCTGCACCTGCTCGCCCTGGGCCTGGGTCTTGCCGCTGGCATCGACCGAGATGCCCGGCATCTTACCGATGAGGTCGCCGGCCGTGGCGTCGGGGTTGGTTTTGAAGGCCTTGGCGTTGAGGCTGGTAGTGTCGCCGCGCTGCACGGCCTGCACCGCCTGGCCGGTTACGACCACCGTTTTGAGGGCCACGCCGCCCGTGGCCAGGGCCACGGTACCCACCGCCACCGGCGCGCCGCCCGCGGGCACGGTCACGGGCTGGCGCTGCTCGCGGTAGCCGATGAAGGAAGCCGAAAACAGGTAGCGGCCCGGCGCCACGCCCGTTATCTCAAAGTTGCCATCGGCGCCCACGGCCGTGCCGGTACGCACCGAGTCGGGCAGGTGAATGAGCACCGCGTTGGCCCCGATGAGCGGGCTCTGGTCTTTGCCATCGAGCACCCGGCCGCGCACAATGCTCTGGGCCGAGGCGCTGTAGGTAAGGAGCCCGGTTAGCCCGGTGAGGAGTAGAAAGCGCATGGTTTCGTTGTTCGTTAATCGATTTTCGTTATTCGTTGATTTTGGATTGTGCTCAACGAAAAACGAAAAGCGAGCAACCCAAAACGAATTACACTTTGCGCAGCAGCAGCAGGCCGTCGCGCACGGGCAGCAGCAGCGGCACCACGCGCGGGTCGTGCCGCATTTGCTCGTTGAAGGCGCGTACGGCCCGCGTATCGTGGTCGTTGGCTTTGAGCGGGTAACTGGTCAGCGCCTTGCCGCCCCACAGCACATTGTCCACGATGAGCAGGCCGCCCGGCCGCACCTGGTTGATAACGAGTTCAAAATACTGGCCATTGTTGATTTTGTCGGCATCAATAAAGACCAAATCCCACGTTTCGCCGACCAAGCCGGCCAAAACATCGCGCGCCGCGCCAAGGTGGAGCGTCACGGCCTCGGTTAGCCCCGCCGCCGCCACGTAGCGCCGGATGCGGCTTTCGCGCTCGGGGTTGACCTCGATGGTGTGCAGGTGGCCGCGCGCCGCCAGCCCCTCGGCCAGGCTCAGGGTGGCGTAGCCGGTGAACGTGCCGATTTCGAGTATGCGGCTAGGCTTGATGAGGTGCGAGAGCATACTCAGCAGCCGGCCCTGCCAGTGGCCGGTGGCCATGCGCGGCATGAGTAGCTGCAAGTGGGTTTCGCGCCACAGCTGATGCAGCAGCGGCGGCTCGGGCGCGGTGTGCTGGTTGGCGTAGGTTTGGATATCGTCGTCCGTCATGGAAATTAAAATTATAAACGGTCATGCTGAGCTTGCCGAAGCATCTCTACCACGCCCCACTAGGACCGTTCAGCGAAGCGGTAGAGATGCTTCGGCAAGCTCAGCATGACCATTTTAATGCGGGTTAAAGTAGGGCTCCAGCCGAAAGCGGTACACGCGGTAGCCCGCCTTACCGGTTACGTACTCATGCGCCACCACGCGCCACAGCCCTTCGTAGCGAAACTGCTGGTCACCGGCCGGCGCGATGCGCCGGAATACGCGCACCGGCCGGCCGGTTTCCCGGCTGCGGGCTAGCGCCCGGTTGCGGTGGTTGAAGTCCTGGTCGGCTACCTGGCGGCCGTTCTGGCCATCACGTCCGCCGTGGCCGGCATACCAGAAGTAGTCGTCGTGAATCTCATCATCCTCGTACTGGTCGGCCAAGATGATGCTCTCGGCGCCGTGGGCCACGGTGGCGCACACGCCCGCCCGCGGCGGCCGGTGCTGCCCGCGCAACGACAGGTCGAGGCGCGAGGCGAATAAGTCGCCCGGCCGGGCCGTGCCCACGTGGCCGAATAGGGGAGCGGGCATAGCAGGGCTAGGGTAATTCGCCGGCCTGCGGCTCGTAAAAATGCGTGCGATGGTAGGCCAGAAACTCGGCTGCCACCAGGTGCTGGCGGTGCGTGCGCAGCTGGCCGGCTAGCCCTAGTAGCGCGCCATCATCGGCCACGCCGAAGCTGCCCAGGTCGAACAGCACGTGGTGATTGGGGCAGAGGCATAGCACGTTGGCCAGGGTGTCGGGGCCGTGGTGCGGCGCGCCCAGCGGCCGGATGTGCGCCGCCTCGGCATACGGCCCGGCGGGGCTGGCCAGCCGCTCGCCGCACACCTGGCAGTGGTAGTCGTGCAGCAGCTTCACCTGGCGCGTGATGGCCGTGTCGCGCACCAGGCGCAGGGTAGTGGCCAGCCGGCGTGGGGCCGGGCCGTAGGCGGGCGTTGGCTCGTGGGCCGTGAAGAGGTCGGGCGCGGGCGCCGCAGCAGCGGGACCGCTAGCCTCCGGCGCGGCCTCCCAACCAGCCAGCTCTTCCAGCCGGAAGCGCCACACGCGGTGGCCCGACCGGCCCGGCTCGGCCCAGTAGCGGGCGATGCGGTAGAGGCCGGCGTAGCGGTAGAAGCTGCGGCCGGCCTCGGTCACCTTGCGTGTCACGCGCACGGGCAGGCCGGTGAGCACGTTGCGGGCCAGCTCGCGGTTGGCGCCAGTCAGGGTTTGGTCGGCTACCTGCTGCTGGCTTTCGGCGCTGCGCCCACCCCGGCCGGTGTAGATGATGACCGCGCCCAGGTCCTCGTCGTCCTCGTAGCCACCCGAAAGCACGATACTTTCGGCCCCCTCGCCCTGGCGCGCGCTGATGCCGGCCTGGGTCTGGCGGTGCACGCCAGCGCTCCACAGCTCCAGGCGGTTGGCAAACTCGTGGCCGGGCGCAATGCCCGGTACCGGGCCGAATGTAGCGGGTAGCTTAGCCATCGAAGTGGGGCGCTAAGTCTTCTCCCGCAACGGCAAGCTGGCCGCTGTTGCGAGCCAGCAGCGGCGTTACAGCAAAGGTGACCGGGATATTGTGGGGCCTGCCCAGTAGGTTCGTGCCGCCCAAAAAGTGATTATCCGTGATGATAACTTCTCCTTCGTACCAACAATCAAAAAAATTGACGAAGCCGGAAAAGATGTTGCCGGTAATGATTACCGGTTTGCCAAGCTGGTTATGGCCACCCGCCTGCAAGTCCAGATAGCTATCGAATAAGCAGTTATCAATTAAAAGTCCACCCAGAAAATAGGTAAAGACGAACTGGCACTGCTTGAAGTGGCAATTGATGAGTCTGACCGGCTGCTGAAAGGGTGTAACTGCGCCGGAAAAATTTTCTATAAGGCAATTTTCCAGCATTACAGCTTGCTCCCACACGTCACCGGTTTCAATTTTTAGGTCGCCACTGACGTAGCTGTCGCGAATAGGAGCGCCGGCCTGCAACAAAGCGGCAGCCTCTGCTGCCGTGAGGTAGTGTTTCGGGCTAGGTGCCATCTGAGGGTAGAAACAAATTTTACTGCTTCTCCTCGGGCACGTACTGCAAAATGCTGAGGTTGTCCTCAGCCAGCACCTCGTTGGCCAGCTCGCGCAATTGGCGGGCCGTCACGTTTTCGATGCGGGTGAAAATCTCGCTCAGCGGCTCCACGCGGCCCAGGTCGAGGGTGCTTTTGCCCAGCAGCTGCATCAGGCCCGAGTTGCTTTCCTCACTCATGGCGAGCTGGCCCATGAGCTGGTTTTTGGCCACGTGCAGCTGGCTGGTGGTCAGCTCTTTATCACGCAATAGCTTCAGCTCCTTCTGCACCAGGCCCAGGGTGCGGTTGAGCTGCTTGCCCTCGGTGCCGAAATAAATGCCGAACAAGCCAGTGTCGGTATAAGGCGAGTACGAGCTGTCGATGGTGTACACGAGGCCGTACTTCTCGCGCACGGCCAGGTTGAGGCGCGAGTTCATGCCGGGCCCGCCCAGGATGTTGTTGAGCATGAAAAACGGCACCCGGCGCTCGTCGGTGAGGGGGTAGGCGGGGCCGCCCACCAGGCAGTGCGCCTGGCTGATGGGCCGCTGCTCGGTACGGTCGTGGCGCACGTAGCCCGTGAACGGCAGGCGCTCGCGCGGCCCCAGCCGGGCCGGAATGGGCGCCAGAAACCGGTCGGCCAGTCGCTTCACTTCCTTGAACGGCAGGTTGCTCACCGAGCTGAAAATCAGCCGGTCGGTGCGCACGTTCTCGTCGTAGAATTTATGAAAGTCAGCCGTCTGGAAGCCGCTCACGCTCTCGCGGGTGCCCAGGATGTTGACCCCTAGCGGGTGCTCGCCGTAGATAACGGCGTCGAACTCGTCGATGATGGCATCCTCCGGGGCATCCTGGTACATGCTCATCTCCTCCAGAATCACGCCGCGCTCTTTCTCAACTTCCTTTTCGGGAAATATTGAGTTGAAGGTCAGGTCAGTAAGCAGCTCAAACGCCCGCTCGAAATGGGTGCTGAGCAGCGTGGCGTAGAAGCAGATTTTTTCCTTGGTGGTGTAGGCGTTGAGCTCGCCGCCCACGGTTTCGAGGCGGTTGAGGATGTGAAACGATTTGCGCTTGTGCGTGCCTTTGAAGGCCATGTGCTCCCAGAAGTGGGCTAGCCCCTGCTGGTGCGCCTGCTCGTCGCGCGAGCCGATGTCGAGCAAAAAGCCGCAGTGCGCGATTTTGGTGTGCGGCACTTCCTTGTGCAGCAGGCGGATGCCGTTAGGATATTCGAATTGGTGGTAATCAGACATTGTAACTATAAACCAACGAAAGCAACAAAGTTCGCGCCTGTAGCGCGGACTCGTAGAGTCCACGCGTGCTATCATCCGAACGTTACCACGCGCGGACTCGCAGAGTCCACGCTACATTGCCAGCTTTTCGGCCCGAAACAGGTCGTCGGCTGCCTGCAACAGCTTGTTGCGCAGTTGCGGATTATAGTCCGGGTGTGCCGCCAGAAATGCGCGCACCGTGCGCGCCGCGGCGGCCGACTGGTAGCTGCCCAGCGTGGCTTGCAGCCAGCCGGCCGGAAAAAATATGTCGCCCGTCTGCTGAATCTCTTGCAGCAAGTCGAGGCTGGCCGGTAGGTATTTTTCCGACGTAGCCTGGCGCAACGGGTGGTGCAGGTAGCCCAGGGCGCTCTGTACCCAGGCTTCTTTCTCGCGATTTTTCTCGTCTTTGAGAGAAGCAAAAAACTGGTCGCGCACGGCCACATTGGGCGAGAGCGCGGGCATTAGAAATTGCAGGCGCTGGCGGCGGTCCACATTGGTGATGTGGGCTAGCTGCTGCGCAAGAATGGGCTGCGGGGCGGCGTAGTCGCGCACGGCCAGGGCCAGGGCCAGCGCGGTGTAGTCGTCCTCGGTCAGCTTCACGAGGCCGGGTGCTTGCTGGCTTTGCCAGATTTGGTAGAGCCGCTTTTGAGCGGCCGGCGTGAGGGCAATGCTCTGGTAGGCTTTGAAATAGAGCTTCTGTTCGCCGGGCCTGGGTTGCTTTTGCATGGCTAGCCAAAGGGCTTTTTCCAGCGCGGGAGCCAGGGCGGTGCGCTCGGTAGGCTTCAGAAACTGCCAGTAAATGGCGCTCAGCTGGCCGGTGAGAAGCTTGATGTTGAGGTCGTTGGTTTCGTGCGCCGTCTGGGCCACGAGGCGGTCGAGCAGCGGGCGCGGGGCCAGCCCCCGGCCGGCCAGCATGTTCTCGTAGAGCGCGATGTAGGTGCTGGCGCGGGCCACCGGGTCGGAGAGGCTAGTCAGGTGGTCGGCGGCCGGCGGCGCCACTGGGAATACGCCGTAGCCCAGGCCATTCGTATTGAGCAGTACATAGCTGGGGGCGCCCTTGCCGGCGGGCAGCGGCACCGTCACTTCCCGCTGGCTCATGTTGACGGGAATCTCCACCGGCCCGCTGGGGTACACGGCCAGCGCCCGAAACTGCTGGGGCCACAGCCGCCCGGAGCCGTCCTCGGCGCGCTGGCGGATAATGAGCTGGCTGGCCCCCGCGGGCAACTCGTAGTCAAACACCGGCCGGCCGGGCTGGTTCACCCACACCTGGTTCCAGGCGGCGAGGTCGGCGGGGGTGTGGGCGTCCAGAATGGCGATGAGGTCGGGCCAGGTGGCGTTGCCGTGGGCGTACTTCCGGAGGTATTCCTGAATGCCCTCCTGAAACGGCTTCTCGCCCATTAGCAACTCCAATTGGCGCATCATGATGGGCGCCTTGTGGTAGATGATGTTGCCGTAGAGCGAGCCCGCATCTTGCAGGTTATCAAGCGGCTGGCGGATGGGGTTGGCCCCGGCGGTGCGGTCCACGGCGTAGGCGGCGGGGTAGTGGTCGGTCACGAACTTGAGCAGCTGCGCCGAGCCGGCCGCCGCCTCGGGGTTCATTTTATCGGCCATGAAATTGGCGAATACCTCCTTCATCCACACGTCGTTGAACCACTGCATGGTCACGAGGTCGCCAAACCACATGTGGGCCGTTTCGTGGCCGATGAGGTTCTGGCGGGCCAGCAGCTGGTCCTTGGTCGCGCCCTCGTCCAAAAACAGGCTGGCCGCCTTGTAATCAATGTTGCCGACGTGCTCCATACCGCCGTACTGAAAATCGGGAATGGCCGTGAAGTCGAATTTCTGAAACGGATAGGGGATGCCCGTATACTGCTCCAAAAAACTCAGCGCCTCGCCGTGCAGCCGGAAAATAACCGGCATACTCAGCCGGATTTTAGCCGAGTCCGTTTCGCGGTGCAGAAAATTCATATCCCGGCCATTGACCTGCTGCGTTACCCGCTGAAACTTACCCGCCGCGAACGAAAAGAGGTAGGTGCTGATGGAATCAGACGGGATGAACTGCGTGGTTTGGCTGCTGTCGGTGCCCGCCCAGCGCGAGTTGGCCACGGTTTTCCAGCCCGGCGGCACCGTGAGGGCCAGCGCAAACGTGGCCTTTAGATTAGGCTGGTCGAACACCGGCACCACCGTGCGGGCGCGGTCGGGCACGAGCAGCGTGTAGAGGTAGTCGGCGTTGCGATTGAGCGACAAGTCACCCGCGTCGAGGCTGATTTTTACAACGTTATCGCCCACCCGCAGCGCGGCGGCTGGTAGCACGAGGTGCTCTTGGCGGTAGTCGATAGCGGCCGGCTGGCCGTTGATGGTGAGGCTGTGCAACTGGCTAGCTTGGCCTTTGAAATCGAGCTGCACCGGGGCGCGGTTGTCGCGCAGGCGGAAGGAAACTGTTTCCTCGGCCCGCACCGGGTCGGCCTTGCTAGCCGGTACGGCCAGGCGCAGGTCGTAGGCCACGCGGCTGATGAGCTGCTTGCGAAACTCGGCCAACTCGCGGCTCACGCCGGGCACCACGGGCGGCGCGGCCACGGGCGTGGCCAGAGTGGCATTGGCAACTTGGGCGGTGGGGTAGGTGGCGCGCTGGCAGGCGGCGGCCAGCAGCAGGCCGCCGAGCGCCCCATATTTACGGTAATTCACGGGCATGGCAAGCGTGACAAACGACAAACAATTTTCCCAAAACTAAGCCGCTCCCCGCATGGCTGATTCCCCGCCGCCCCTGCGCCTCTACCCGCTCGGCGATGCGGCCGTGGTGCTGGAGTTTGGCCAGGCCATTGCGCCGGCCACGCACCAGCTCATTCAAGCCTTCGCGAAAGTGCTGGCCCGGCACCCGCCGCCCGGCCTGCGCGAGGTAGTGCCGGCCTTCACCACGCTCACGGTTTATTATGACCCGTTGGTACTATTCGAGTTAGGGGAGGCGTCGCCTTACGGGCAGCTAGCCAGTGCGTTGCAAAGCCTGCTGCCCGCCGCCCAGGCCGCGTTGGCCGCCGCGGAGCCCGGCCCGCTGGTGGAGATTCCGGTGTGCTACGGCGGCGACTTCGGGCCCGACCTCGGCCTGGTGGCTAGCCACGCGCAGTTATCCGCAGCGGAAGTAATTGCCCGTCATACTCAGCCCGAATACTTGGTCTACATGGTCGGTTTCGCACCCGGCTTTCCCTACCTCGGCGGGCTCGATGCGGGGCTGGCCACCCCGCGCCGGGCGCAGCCCCGGCCCCTGGTGCCGGCCGGCGCGGTGGGCATTGCGGGCGCCCAAACGGGCGTGTACTCGCTGCCCACGCCGGGCGGCTGGCAGCTCATCGGCCGCACGCCGCGGCGGCTGTTCGACGCCGGCCGCGCCCGGCCCAGCCTGCTGCAAGCCGGCGACCGGCTGCGGTTCGTGCCCATCTCCGAAGCTGAATTTCAGCGCCTGGCCCATGTCCATTAGCGTTCTAAAGCCCGGCCTGCTGACTACCGTGCAGGACCTCGGCCGCTTCGGCTACCAAAAGGAAGGCCTGGTGGTAAGCGGCGCCCTTGATGCTGTGGCTCTGCGTACGGCTAACATGCTGGTGGGCAACCCCGAAACTGCTGCCGGCCTCGAACTCACCCTGCGCGGCCCCGCGCTGCGCTTCGAGGCCGATACGTTACTGGCCCTCGCCGGGGCCGACCTGGGCGCGCGTCTCACCGGGCAGCCCGTGCCGCTGGGCCGCCCGGTGGCGGTGCGCGCCGGTACGGTGCTGGCCTTCGAGAAGCCTGGCGCGAGCGGCCGGGCCTGGCTGGCGGTGGCGGGCGGCGTGGCCGTGCCGCCGGTGCTGGGCAGCCGCGCCACCTACCTGCGCGCTGCGCTGGGCGGGCTGGGCGGGCGGGCGCTGCAAGCCGGCGATATGCTGCCGGTGGGCGAGTGGCCGGCGGTCGGGCGATGGTTATTCGCCAGCATTCTGCCGCAAGCAGCTGCCGGCGGCTGGGCGGCGGCGCGCTGGTCTTTGCCCACTCCGCCGCTGGCTAGCTCCGGCGCCCCGCTGGTGGTGCGTGCCCTGCCGGGGCCCGAGTACGCGCAGTTTGCGCAGGCAAGTCAGCAGGCTTTTTGGGAAGAAACCTTCACGGTGACCACCGAGGCTGACCGCATGGGCGCCCGGCTTAGCGGCCCGGTGCTGAGGCGGCTGGTCGACACTGAGCTGTTGTCGAGCGCCGTTGCGTTTGGCACGGTGCAGGTGCCGCCGGGCGGGCAGCCCATTGTGCTGCTGGCCGACTGCCAGACCACCGGCGGCTACCCGCGGCTGGCCCAGGTCATCTCGGCCGACCTGGGCCGACTGGCGCAGGTGCTACCGGGCGCGCAGCTGCGCTTCGTGCCGGTGGGACTGGCCGCGGCCCAGGCGCTGTATCTTGCGCAGGAACGGCGATTGCGCGCCCTGGCCCGGGCGGTTCACCTGAAATCCTTGCTATGACTCCTCCCGCTACCGTTGACTTGAACTGCGATATGGGCGAAAGCTTCGGCACCTGGACCCTGGGCCAGGACGCCGAAATCATGCCCCTCATCACCTCGGCCAACGTGGCCTGCGGCTTCCACGCCGGCGACCCCGGCGTGATGCGCCAGACCGTGCGCCGGGCGCTGGCCCACAGCGTGGCCATCGGGGCGCACCCTGGCCTGCCCGATTTGGTGGGTTTCGGCCGGCGCAACATGGACATTTCGGCCGAGGAGGCGTTTGATATGACCGTGTATCAGCTGGGCGCTCTGGCCGCCGTAGTGCGGGCCGAGGGCGGCCAACTGCACCACCTCAAGCCCCACGGCGCGCTCTACAACATGGCCGCCACCAATGCCGCCCTGGCCGAGGCCATTGCCGAGGCCGTGTACAAGGTCCAGCCCGAGCTGATGCTCTACGGCCTGGCCGGCTCGGAACTGACCAAGGCGGGCGAGAAAATCGGCCTGCGCACGGCCCACGAGGTGTTCGCCGACCGCACCTACCAGCCCAACGGCACGCTCACGCCGCGGCGCCAGCCCGATGCCCTCATCAGCAGCCCCGAGGCGGCCATTGCCCAGGTGCTGGGCATGGTGCAGGGTGGCTGGGTGCGCACCCAGCAGGGCACCGAGGTGGCCATTCGGGCCGATACGGTGTGCCTGCACGGCGACGGCGCCCACGCCCTGGAGTTTGCCCGGCAGCTGCGCACGGCGCTGGCCGGGGCCGGCGTGGTAGTGCAGGCCAGCGGCGCGGCGGCCCCCGCCCCAACCCCCAGCGGCCGATGAAACCGAAGCTGCGCACCTGGGGCGGGGCCAGCCTGGGCGCCGCCTTTCTGATGGCCAATTCGTCCATCGGCCCCGGGTTTCTGGCCCAAACCACCAAGTTCACGCAGGAGCTGCTGACCAGCTTCGGCTTCGTTATTCTCGTGTCGGTGGTGCTCGATGTGGGCGCGCAGCTCAACACCTGGCGCATTCTCACGGTGAGCGAGCTGCGGGCCCAGGACCTGGCCAACCAGCTGCGGCCGGGGCTGGGGTATTTCCTGGCGGGGATGGTCATTCTGGGTGGCTTTGCCTTCAACATCGGCAACATCGCGGGCTGCGGGCTGGGGCTGAACGTGCTTACCGGGCTCAGCTACGAGCAGGGCGCCGTGCTGAGCTGCGCGGTGGCACTGCTATTGTTCTGGGTGCGCGAGGTGGGCAAAATGCTCGACGGCTTCACCAAAATCCTGGGCACGGTCAAGATTCTGCTCACGCTGGGCATTGCCTTCAGCGCGCACCCACCGCTGCTGCAAGCCCTGCACCACACGCTGCTGCCCGTGAAGGTGAGTGCGGCGGCCATTGTCACCATTGTAGGCGGCACGGTGGGCGGCTACATCACGTTTTCGGGAGCCCACCGCCTGCTCGATGCGGGAGTTAAAGGCATTGATAGTCAAGATGTGGTGACGCGAAGCGCCGTGAGTGGCATCGTCATCTCGACCCTCATGCGGTTCGTGCTGTTTCTGGCCATCGTGGGCGTGCTGAGCCACGGCGCGGTGCTAGCCGCCGATAACCCGGTGGCCAGCGTGTTCCGGTCGGCGGCGGGCGAGGTGGGCTTCCGGGTGTTCGGCGTCATCTTCTGGAGCGCATCCATCTCGTCGGTAGTGGGGGCGGCCTACACGTCGGTATCGTTTTTCAAGACGTTTCACCCCGGGTTTGCGCGCCACGAGCGGGCCTGCATCTCGGTGTTTATCGTGCTGTCAACCGCCATTTTCGTGGGCATCGGCAAGCCCACGCAGCTACTGGTTTTTGCGGGGGCAATTAATGGGCTGATACTGCCCATTGCCCTGGCCATTGTGCTGGTGGCCGCCGCCAGCCCCCGCCTCATGGGCACCTACCGGCACCCGCGCTGGATGCTGATTTCGGGCTGGGTGGTAGTGGCCATCATGGGGAGCCTCAGCCTGGTAGCCCTGTGGGAGCAGTTTGGCGGCAGCGTCGCGTAGGCCTGCGCTAGGCCGGTCTGCGCCCCGCCTGCGCTTCGGCCAGCACCCCTAGCAGCTGCGCCGTGTCAATTTCGCGGGCGCAGCGGAAGTGCCCCAGCGGGCAGCGGGCGTGCCCGTGCAGCCCGCACGGCCGGCAGGCCAGCGGCCCCGGGTGCTCCACGATGCGCGCAAACGTGCTCAGCGGCCCGAACCCAAAGGCGGGTACCGTGGAGCAAAAAATGGCGCACACCGGCGCATCCACGGCCGAGCACAGGTGCAGCGGCGCCGAGTCGTTGACGTAGTTGAGCACCGCCCCGCGCATCAGCGCAGCCGAGGCCAGCAGCGAGAGCTGGCCCGACAAATTGACCAGCCCCGGCCGGCCGGCTAGCTGCGCCAGCCGCTCGCAGGCGGCCGTGTCGGGCGGGCCGCCCAGCAGGTACACGGGCAGGCCAGCCGGCAGGGCGGCCAGCAGCTCCAGCCATTTTTCCTCGGGATATTGCTTGGTAAACCACACTGAGGTAGGCGCCAGGCACACGTAGTCGCCCACGGCGGCGTAGGGCGCGGCAGTAGCCTCGTCGGCCGGCGTGGGGTAGAGGCGGGGCCGGGGCAGCGCGGGCGTAGCCGCCGCCTCGGGCAGCAGCTGTAAGTTGCGCGCCACCTCGTGGGTGCCGTCGCCGATAACGTGCGGCACCCGCCGCGTGAAAAACCGGCTGAACGGATTCTCCGTGAAGCCGGCCCGTACCGGCGCGCCCGAAAACGCCGTGAGCAACCCCGTGCTGGCAAAGCGTTGCAACGTCACCACCCGGCCGTAGTGCTCCCGCCGAATTTGCCCCAGCAGGCGCAGCAGGTTGGGGTATTTCTGGCTTTTCTTATCCCAGATGAACACCCGCCGGATGTGCGGGTTGCCGGTCAGCAAGCCCTCGTTGCCGCGCCGCACCAGCACGTCGAGCGGCCGGTCAGGCTCGTGCTGGGCCAGGTGTTCAACCAGCGCCGTGGCCAGAATAACGTCGCCGATAAAAGCGGTTTGGATAAGCAGGGTGGCTAGGGGCGAATCAGACATAAGGAGGCCTCAAAGGTAGGCCCGGGCCGAAAAGCAGGGTAGCCACCCACGCGCTGCTACGCCGCGCAACCTACGCAACGCAAAAGAGCCGCTATCCCGAGGGAAAGCGGCTCTCACCATTCGGTACCTAAGAAACTTAGGCGGCCGGCGCGGCACTCATCTTGTCCAGCGCGTCCATTACCTCTTTCACGTGGCCGCGCGAGGTTTCGAGCAGGGCTTTTTCCTCGTCGTTGAGTTGCAGCTCAATCACGCGCTCCACGCCGTTTTTGCCCAGGATAACCGGGGCGCCGAGGTACACGCCGTTGATGCCGTACTCGCCTTGCAGCTCCAGGCACACCGGGAACACGCGGCGCTGGTCGCGCACGATGGCTTCGACCATTTGGGCGGCGGCCGCGCCGGGCGCGTACCAGGCCGAGGTGCCCATGAGCTTCACCAGCTCGCCGCCGCCGTTCTTGGTGCGCTCCACAATGGCGTCGAGCTTATCCTTGTCAATCAGCTCGGTAACCGGGATGCCGCCCACAGTGGTGTAGCGGGGCAGGGGCACCATGGTGTCGCCGTGGCCACCCATCAGCACGGCCTGAATGTCTTTGGGGCTCACGTTGAGAGCCTCGGCTAAAAAGGCGCGGTAGCGGGCCGTGTCGAGAATACCGGCCATGCCGAATACCTTTTCGCGGGGCAGCTTAGCGGTGAGGTGCGCCTGGTAGGTCATCACGTCGAGCGGGTTGCTCACGATGATGATAATGGCGTTGGGCGAGTGCTTCACCACCTGCTCGGTCACCGATTTCACGATGCCGGCGTTGGTCGCAATCAGGTCATCGCGGCTCATGCCGGGCTTGCGGGGCAGGCCCGAGGTGATAACCACCACGTCGGAGCCAGCGGTGCGGGCGTAGTCGTTGGTCACGCCCACGGTGCGGGTGTCGTAGCCGATAATCGGCGCTTTCTGCCAGATATCAAGCGCTTTACCTTCGGCGAAGCCTTCCTTGATGTCAACTAAAACTACTTCATTGGCAATTTCACGGGTGGCGAGCACATCGGCGCAGGTAGCGCCCACGTTGCCAGCCCCAACTACGGTGACTTTCATGGGAATTAATGAATGGTAGGAAGTAACAGCGCCAGCAAACCTGGCGCGGTAAAAGTACACCCGAAAGCTGCGCGGCAAGCATAATAGCGCGAAGCTTTAGTAGGGTTAAGCTTTAGCTTCGCGCTACTTACAGCGACAACCTTACCAACGCCAGCACCTGCGCCGGGCGCAATTGATACGTGCTCTGCACGAGCGTAAACTGGCTCACGTAGCCATACTGATACTGGCGGGTGTCGAAAATATTGTTCCAGCGTACTTCCAGGTCGATTTTGCGGGCCGTGGGCAGCGTGTAGCGGTAGGTGAGGTCGGCAAACACGGCCCGCACCGGCGCGGCTGGCCCCTGGCTGGCGTAGTAGTCGGCGGTGGCCGTGAGGGCGTGGCGGCCCACCGGAAACACGCTCATGCTGGCGTGGTGGTCTTGCAGCAGGGCCAGCGGCTGGGTGGGGGCGCCCTCCACCTGGCTGCGCAGGGCGGTGAGGCTGGCGTTGTACTCCAGGCTGCCCCAGGCTAAGGCCGACACGCTGGTTTTGAAGGTAGCCGTGCCCGAGCGGCTGGTGGTTTGGGCCAGTTGGCCGTTCAGCACCTGCGGCTGCCGGCTGAGGCTAGCCGATAGGTTGAGGCTGAAATTGGTTTTCCAGGGGCTCACGAATTTGCTCACGTTGCCGAAAACTGAGTGCGAAATGCGGCGGCTATCCTGGTCGAGCGCCACCGTGGTGAGCGCCCCGCTGGCATCGACCTGGCTGCTGTAGAGGCGGTTGCTGCGCGTGGTTGAAAACGAATAATTGGTGCTGAAAAACAGCGATTTCAGCGGGTTCTTAAAGTAAAGCCCCGCGTGGTAGCTCTGCCCGATGCTGCGCGGCAGCGGCGCATCGTTGCGCTGCAAGGTGCGGTAGTCGCGCAAAATGTAGGCGTAGTTGAGCTGCGAAATATCGCCGAAGCCGTTGCGCAGGCTGGCCCCGCCCGAGGCGTACCACAGCGCCCCCAGGTCGCGGCGGGCGCTCAGGCGCGGCTCGGCCACCAGCACGCGCAGGCGCTGCCCGGCGGCCAGCGCGTCGTCGTTGGCCCGAAAGTCGTAGTAGCTTACCGGCAGGTCGAGGCTGGCGTTCCAGAGGTCAGCTTTGTAGCTGAGGCCGGGCTGGGCGTAATAGCGGCCGCGGGCCCAGTCCAGGTCGTTGCGCAGCCGCGGGCCGGCCGTGGCAGGCACCGGCGCGGTTTCGAGCGCAGACGTCAGCCGCTGATTTTCCTGCGAAAAGCCCACCGTGCCCGCGTAGGCCCAGTGGCCGCGACTGGCGGTGAGACCCAGCGAGTTGCTCGTAAAAAACGACCCTAGCCGCACCTGCTGCCGGGCCGTGTCGTAGGCCACGCCGCCCGTGAGGGCCGGGGCAAACACACCCGGGCTCACCGCCAGCCGCTGCGGCGAATTGGTGAAAAACACCAGCGACGACACCTGCAAAATCTTGCCCCCGCTAAGGGGCTGCACCAGCCCGAGCCGGTTGGTGGCCGCAAAAAACGGGTTCTGCGCCGCCTGCCCAATGCGCGCCCCGCTCTCGGCCCGGTAGATGTCGCCGGTTTGCGAATCCCAGCGGCCTTCCAGACTCAAGGTATTTTTTAGGTAATAGTCCTTGACGTTCTTAATGTACGCCAAATCTGTTTGCAGGGTGTTGAAATACAGCTTATTGTATTTTGCCTCGGTAATTTTGACCGTTTGGTTATCGGGCAAATAATAAAACGTCTGTGAGCCGCCGCGCTGGGTTTGCGCGTCGTGCAGGTACGAGGCATTGACCCGCAGCTGCTGCTCCTTGCTGATGGTCACCAAATGGTTGGCGCTCAGCAGGTGCACCTGGTTGAAGAGGTAGCGGTTGCTGGCCACCGGCGGCTGGCCCAGGCCCACGATGCGGGTGAGGTCGGGCTTCTGGTTGCTGCTCTCGCTCTGCTGCTGCAAGTCGGCCAGGGTCAGGGGCTTGAGCTCGGCGGCCACGTCCTGGCCGGTGTTGTTGCTCTGGTAGGTATCGATGAATTGCTGCTTTTTGGTAAACAGCATCGGCGACACGTTGGCGCTCCATAGCGCCCCTAGCGGCGCGGGCACCACGCCGGCCCCCAGCCGGGCCTGGCCGGTGGCGGTTATCTTGTGCTTGAGCTTGATGTTGAGCGCCGCATTGTCGGGGCGCACCAGCTTGTCGAGCGCCCGGATGGGCTGGTGGTTTTCGAGCACCTGCACGCTCTGCACAGCATCGCTGGGCAGGTTGTCGCTGGCCAGGGTATAGCGGCTTTCCAGCAAGTCCTGCCCGTTGATGTAAAACTTGCTGATGGGCTTGCCCTCATAGCTGATTTGCCCGTCGCTGGCCACCTCAATGCCCGGCATTTTCTTCAGCACGTCCGAAATCACGCGGTCCTTCTTGTTGGCAAAGGCCTCGACCTTGTAGCTGAGCGTGTCGCCCTGCCGCGTGATGGGCGCCCCCTGCACCACCACTTCCTTGAGCACAGTGGCGCTCTCGCGCATAGTCAGGGCCACCGGCTGGCTGCGATTAGCCAGCCGTACGAGCTGCTCGGCGTAGCCCAGGGCGCGGGCCGAGAGGCGCAGCGAGTCGCTGGCCGGCGTGGCGGCTATGGTCAGCTTAAACCCCCCATCGGCCCCCGAGATGACGAAGGCCGAGGCCGGTGGCTGGGCCTTGGTTTCGGCTTCGAGCAGGATGCCTTCCAACGGCTGGCCGGCCGCGTCGCGTACGGTGCCGGTGAGGATGGTTTGGGCGAAAGATAAGCGGGATAATAGTATAATTGATAAAAATGTAATTATTTTATGAGTTGTATGACTCATAGTCTATTTCAATTCTATGGGATTATTTTGACGCTGTATTCTGGTAATAAAAGACTGTTTTGTAGATTCAGATAAAGCTGCCCCTTTAGCTGCCATTCGACTGGGGGTAGATAATTGATAGTCCTTTTTAGCTTTTGTAAGAGCAAGGTTAGTTGTCTTAGTCATATTTCCTGTAGAAGGAGTGATTAATATCGGCGGAACAGTTTTACTTAAGCTTTGTAATAAGAAAACGTACTGATTACGTGTATCATTTGCTTGAATAATCAGGCCAGGTAAACCACTGAATTTGTATGGACCATCAGGTACTGGGATTTCTCTAGTGAACCACGCTTCCCAAATGCGACCTCCAAAACTAGCAACTGCTTTGGCGCATTTGTAGCCCATTATAATTTTACTTTGAGCAGTTATGGCCCACCTAACTGTATCAAGAGGTTCAGTATAATAGTAATTAACCTTATCAATTTTATCTATGTAGTATATTTTCTTGGCAAGAATGTCTTTGTATAAGTAGTAATTGAATGATGGGTTGGGCATCTGGACCATTTGATTTGTGAATACCGTCATATTAGACTCATTCATAGGTGTCTTCTCGTACTTTTCAATAAGAGAATCTACTTTGATTGCTTGTTTATCTCTGAATAAAGAATTTTTCCCATCGGTTATCAAAAAAAAGTTGCACTGCTTACTTGAATTTGAGGTAGAATCAGGCTTATACACTAAGCTGTACTGGCAAAGTAATTTTTGTCCGTTGGAAGAAAAATGTATTGTTAATAAAAAGAACAAGCATTTTAAAGATATTTTCATTGTTATGTTGTATTCTTAAATTTAAAAAATTATATGCTTAGTCATTGTATTCAAATACTGACTTGGCGTCTTCTAAGCACTCCACATATTCGTTAAAAGTGCGGCCACATACAGCGGTAGAGCCACAAGAAAAAGAGACAGTTTGGCAATACCAAGTATCTTCAAATAGCATGGTTTTTGTGCGAGCAATTTTATTGACCTTTTTGCTGGGTGCAGCAACTGCGTTGCTAGTAAATGATATGCCGCTGAACAAAGCAGCCAATAGAATGAGTTTTTTCATGATTGAAATTTGCAAATTACATTAATTATTTAATCCCTGTAATCACGCAGGGCTACCCTCTCGATAAAGCCCAGGTGCAGAACCTATGGTAGGCCATCGCATAAGAAGTGGGGCGCCAACCCGATTATGGCCTGCCGGCATCCGCTGCCCACGGCACCAGCCACCAGTGGCTGAGCGAGTTAGGCAAGCAGAAGATGGCAGTAAAACTTCGCAAAAAAAAAATGAACTTCCTATTTTTTTATACTGAATTATTCGGCCGGATTAGCTAAGTATCTGAGGTATAAGTGTATTACTTTTATGATGTCTGGGTGTTTTAGTGTAAAATTGCTGTAATAATTAAATATATTAACCCACTGTGCGTGTTCATTTTTAATAAATTATCTTCAAAGCGCCAGTAGAGTAGGTAGCAAAGGACCTTAGCGCAACTCTAGCGGGTTGGGCTTGCGCCTGGCGCGCTCCTGGGCCCGCAGCCGGGCCTTCTCGGCATCCTCGGGGGTGTTGAAGCGGATGTTGCCGTTGGCCATCATCTGGGTGAGAACGGTGCGGTCGTAGTCGGCTTTGCCGCGCGCCAACTCGGCTTCGGCAATGAGCCTGGCGCCGGCTTTAGGCGGGGCGATGGCCACGGGCGGAGCCAACTGGCGCAGCTGAGTGAGCTCAAACAGGTAGTGACCGCGCGTATCGCCCACCTGCACGATGAGGCCGGGTAAGCCGTAGAATTTGTACGGCCCATCGGGAACGGGCACAGCGCGGGTAAACCATGCCTCCCAGGCGCGCCCGCCGTAGCTAGTGGTGGCGCGCTGGCAGGCGTAGCCGGCCACGGTGGCCGTGGTGGGCGTGATGACCCAGGCAAAGGGGCTAGCCGGCTCCTGGTAGTAATACGTGGTGGGCCCGATGCGTTCGTAGAGCAGTACCTCCTGCGTCGTCGGTACTTTGAAAACCACGCCCCGAAAAAAAGTGCTGAAGCGGCTGCGGTCGGGGTTGTCAACCCTGATGGTCGGCGTTTCGCCCCGCTGCTGGGCCAGGTTCGCGGTAGTTATCGCGCCGGTTATGGTCGAGTCTAGAAACAGCGCGTTGCTGGTTTCGAAGCGCGAGAGCTTACTCCCTACTTGCAGGCGCGTGAGCCCGGTGCGCGTTTCGGCACTGGTTGAGTCGGGCCGGTAGGTGAGGCGGTAGCGGCACTCTACGCGGGCCTGGTCGGGCGGCAGGGCGGGGGCGGTTTGGGCCGGGCTAGCCAGGGGCAGCAGGCTAGCGGCCGCGAGGAGAAGTTTACGCATAGCAAGTTGGCAGGATAAAAATCAGCGGAGTTCCAGGGCGTTATTGCGCTTGCGGGCAATTTCGCGGGCGCGCTGCGCCAGCTGTTCCTGGCTGGTGCCATCGGCGCTGTACACGCCGGCCCGGCCGCCGCTGGCCGCCGTCAGGCTGCCCACGGGGTCGGTCTGGTAGGCCGCCAGGGCCCGCCGGAAAGTGGCCCGGTCGGTCGCAATCGGCGTTTTCTTGGGCAGCGTGATGAGGCGCTCGGCAGTGGGCTGGGCGAGCTTAGCCAGCTCGAACACGTAGTGCTGGCGGGTGTCGCTGACTTTCACGATGAGGCCGGGCAGGCCGCTGAATTTGTACGGGCCGTCGCTCACGGGCACGGCGCGGGTAAACCAGGCTTCCCACTGCCGGCCGCCGTAGCTGATGGTGGCCCGCTGGCAGGCGTAGCCTGCCACGGTGGCCGTGGTGGGCGTGATGGTCCAGCTCTGCGCACCGGTGGGCTCCTCGTAACGGTAGTGCGCGGTACCTACCCGGTCATCAAAGTACAGGTGCCCGGCCGTTTTATAGATGGTGTAGTGCGCCAGGCTGCGGGGCAGAAAACGTATTTTATCGAGCATCAACTGGGCGTTTTCGTGGTTAAAGGGCACGGCATCAGCCACAACCAGTAACGAATCGGCCGCCTGCTCGCCCCGGCTCTGAAATTTCGATAGCGTTTTACCCAGCAGCAAGTAAAAAATATCCGCGCGCTTGGCGGGGTTGGATGAATCGGGCTGGTAGCTGAGGCGGTAGGTACCTACCAGCACGGCCGGCTCGGGCGCCAGGGCCGGCGTCTGGGCCAGCGCCCGCCGGCCGGGCAGCGCTGCCAGGGCCAGGAGTAAACAAAAAGCGCGCATATATCGCCGGGTGATGAGCCAGCAATATATGCGCGAAACCGGCTAGCCATTCATGCGAACGGCCCTATTTATAACTACTTACAGCCGCTGCACGGCCAGCACACGCTCGGTGGCCTCGTCCACCTTAAAGCGGTCGTCGACGCGGAAGCCCACCACCCAGCAGATTTTGCCGTCGGCCGAGGTCAGCACGCGCACCTCGTCTTTGAGGTTTAGCGGCACTTTCTGGTCGATGAGGAAGTCGCTGAGGTGCTTCTTGCCCTTCAGGCCCAGCGGCATAAACCAGTCGCCGGCCTGCCAGCGGCGCAGCGTGAGCGGAAACTTGAGCTTGTCGGCATCGAGCGCCGCCGTGCTGCGCGAGCGCGGAATCTCGTAGCCGGCCGCCGCGTGCGAGGTGGTGCGCAGGCGCAGGCCGTCGGCCAGCAGGTCTTCCTGGCCCTCGGCTAGCTGGAAGGTGCCGTACTGGGCCAGCCGGCGCGGCGTAATCACGAGCTGGTCGCGGTCTTTCACCAGGCGGTGGGTAGGCGAGTCGAACTGCTTGCCCGCCAGCCCGCCCAGGCTAGCCACAATCTCCTTGGTCACGGGCCACGAAAAGCCGAAGGGCCGCAGCAGCTCATGCAGTACCAGGGTGGTGGCGGCCGTGTTCTGGAGCGTGGCAATGCTGAAGTACGTGGCCTCGGGCGCATCGCGGCGGGCCTGGGCGGCGGTGTCGGCCACGTAGCGGCGCACTATTTCTTCGGCGCCGCCCACGCGCTCGGCGGTGCTGGCCAGGGTGTTGTCGAGGTTAGGGTTGATTTCGCGCAGCACCGGCAGCACCTGCTGGCGCAGGCGGTTGCGCTGGTACACGGGGCTGTCGTTGCTGGCATCTTCACGCCAGATGAGGCGGTTTTCGACCAGATAGTCGTATAAATCGTCCTTAGCCTGGGCCAGCAGCGGGCGCACCACGGCGCCGTTTTTGGCCTGAATGCCGTGCAGCCCCGCCAGCCCCGTGCCGTGGGTGAGGTTGAGCAGCATGGTTTCGGCCGCGTCGCGGCGGTGGTGAGCCGTGGCAATTACGGCGTAGCCGTTGGCCTCGCGCACCTGCTCAAACCAGCGGTAGCGCAGCAGCCGGGCGGCCATCTGGGTCGAAATGCCTTCGCGCTCGGCAAAGGCTTTGGTCTGGAAAAACTCGGCGTAGTAGGGTACCTCGTACTGCTTGGCCAGCTTGCGCACAAACTGTTCGTCGGCATCGGCCTCCTCGCCGCGCAGCCCGAAGTGGCCGTGCGCCACGGCCAGCCGGGCCCCGAGCTTGTGCAGCACGTCGAGCAGCACCACCGAGTCGAGGCCGCCGCTCACGGCTACCAGCACGGTGTCGGTTTCGAGGTTGAAAAGAGAATTATCGGTGATGAACTGGCGAACGTGGTCGAGCATAAGAAAGGAGCAAGGCGGCTGGCAAAACCGGCCGGCGGGGCCACAAAGTTCGCTGGCTGGCCCCGCCCGTGGCGCCGATGGCCCAGCCTGCGGCTAAAAAAGGGGCCGCTGCCCATGGGTAGGAGAGGAGGCTAGCCCGGCCGGCGGGCACTAGCTGGCCACCATGCGCGTTAGGCCCCGCCCGCCGCCGTAACTTTGGCCCGAATGCCGCTTCCTCGTTTTTTCCTTCTGCTGTTGCTTTTGTTGCCGCTGGGGGCCGCCTGGGCCCAGCGCCAGCCCCCGGCCGCGCCCCGGCCCGCTAGCCCCGCCGCCCAGCCCCGGCCCGCCAAGGGCACGCCCGTGGACCTGCAAAACGCCGGCCGGCTAAGCGGCGGCGACTTCAACGGCGTGAAAATCCGCAAGCTGCTGGGCAACGTCGTCTTCAAGCAGCAGGACGTGATGCTCTACTGCGACTCGGCCTACCAATACCTCGACCGCAATGAGATTGAGGCGTTTAGCAACGTACGCATCGTGCAGAGCGACACGCTCACCATCACCGGCGACCGCGGCTTTTACGACGGCAACAAGCGCCTGGCCCGCATGACCGGCCAGGTCGTGACCATGCGCGACCCGCGCATGACCCTCACCACCACGGCCCTCGACTACGACCTCACCCGGCGCACGGCCTTCTACACCGTGGGCGGCCACATCGTGGACCCCAAAAACACCCTCGACAGCCAGCAGGGCTTCTACGATACTAACAGCAAAGTCTTTGTCTTCAAGCGCGATGTACACCTGGTTTCGCTTGATGAGCAGGGCCAGCCCACCGACCTGCGCAACGATACGCTGACCTTCAACACGAGCACTAAAATCGCGTATTTCGACGGCCCCACGCGCATCAAAAGCCCGCAGGGTGACCTCTACGCCGAAAAGGGTACTTATAACACGGTCACGCGGGTATCCAATTTCGCCCGCAAGGCCCAGATTGAAACCCCCGGCTACCTGCTCGGCGGCGACGTGCTGGTGTATGACCAGGTGAAGCTCTACGGCGTGGCCACGGGCCATGTCTCGCTAATCTCCAAAAAAGACAACCTCGTGCTGCGCGGCGACCAGGGTCGCTACTGGCGGGCGCTGGGCCGCACCAAGCTCTTCGGCACGCGGCCGGTGGTGCGCAACATTTCGGGCAAAGACACGCTCTACATGGCTGCCGATACCCTGCTGAGCGTGGAGGCCCGGCCCGGCCGCGCCACCCAGCGCCCGGTGCTTTATGCCTGGCCCAAGGTGCAGATTTTCAGGGGTAAAATGCAGGGTCGCTGCGATTCGCTCACCTACGACCGCCAGGATAGCATCATCTACCTCAACCGCGACCCGGTAATCTGGCAGGCCCGCAACCAACTCACCGCCGACTCCATGAACCTGCGCTTCAAGCGCGGCCAGCTCGACCGGGCCAGCCTGTTTGCCAATGCGTTTGCCATTCAGGAAGACACCGTGCTGGACTACAACCAGGTGAAGGGCCGCAACATGATAGCGTACTTCCAGCGCAGCCAAATGGCCCGCATCGACGTGCTGGGCAACGCCGAAAGCCTCTACTTCACCCTCGAAGGCGACACGGCCATGAGCGGCATGAACAAGTCGTTTTCGGCCTCCATGACGCTGCGCTTCGCCAACAATAAAATCAAGCAGCTAACCTGGCTCACCAACCCCGAGGCCAGCTACACGCCCATCCACGAGCTGAAGGAAACCGATAAGCAACTCAAGAACTTTCGCTGGCGGCCCACCGAGCGGCCCACGCGCCGCGCGGTGTTTGGCAAGCATTTCGCCGCCGACCTCAAGCGCGCCAAGCCCAAGACTAAGGTTAAAGCCAAACCAAAAGCTAAAGCCCCCGCCAAGGCCGCCCCGCGCGCCCGGCGCCCCGCCACCCCCAAAACCTCGCCGGCCAAAACGCCGCCCGCCGCCGCTGCAACCCCTCGCTAGCCCCGCGGCTCTTGCCTTTGCCTCGCTCGCCGGCGGAACTCCCCCGCCGTTTGCTGCCGTTTTACTTGTACCTTTGCCCTTTGTATGCGATTCTCCCGTTTGATTACCGCGGCCCTGCTCACCGGCACCCTCTCGCTAGGGTCCTGCACGGGCTACCAGAAGCTGCTCAAAAGTGGTACTGTAAATGAGAAGTACGAAGCCGCCATCAAGTACTACGACAAGGGCGACTTCTTTCGCTCGGGTACGTTGCTCGAAGAGCTGATTCCGCTGCTTAAGGGCCGCCCCGAGGCCGAGAAGGCGCAGTTTTACTTCGCCAACACCAACTACAAGCAGCGCAACTACGTGCTGAGCGCCTACTACTTCAAGCAGTTTACCGATACCTACCCCAACTCGCCGCTGGTGGAGGAAGCCTCGTTTCTGCGCGCCAAGTCGCTCTACCGCGACTCGCCCGGCTTCGAGCTCGACCAGACCAATACCATCACGGCCGTCGAAACTATCCAGGACTTTCTGAACACGTACCCGGCTAGCCAGTTTAAGGCCGAGGCGGAGAGCATGTCGCAGGAGTTGCAGAAAAAACTGGAAAACAAGGCTTTTCAAAGCGCTAAGCTCTACTACAGCCTGCGCTACAACCAGGCGGCCGTTACCTCGCTCGGCAACTTTACGGTGCAGTACCCCGGCTCGGTCTACAGCGAGCAGGCCGACTACATCCGGCTGCAAGCCCAGTACGCCTGGGCCAAGGAAAGCATCGAGGCCAAGCAGCGCGAGCGCTTTCTGGAGGCCGTCGCCATTTATCAGCACTTTATCGACACCTACCCGCAGAGTAAAAACCTGCGCCTGGCCCAGGCTATGTACGACGATAGCCGCGTCGAGCTAGAGCGCCTCAAGTCGGTGCCGGAGGCCAACACGGCCGCGGCGCCCGCCACCCCGGGCACAAACTAATTTTTCAGTCGTAGTTGCTCATCAGCAGGCCGCTAGCCTGCTCAGCCTCCCGATTGCTCATTCGCAACCGAATACCCCCTTTACCATGAAGACCCCCGCTTCCGCCTCCATCATCACCCGCAACCTGGCCGACATCACGACCGACAACAACAACGTATACGAGGCGATTTCCATCATCTCGAAGCGGGCCAACCAGCTGTCGGTGAAGCTGAAAGAAGAGCTGACCGACCGCCTGGCCGAGTTTGCCACCACCGTCGATAACCTCGAAGAAGTGTTCGAAAACCGCGAGCAGATTGAAATCAGCAAGCAGTACGAGCGCCTGCCCAAGCCCACGAGCCAGGCCATTGAGGAGTTCATTGCCGGCGAGTTGCACTACGAAACGCCCGAGGCCGCACCCGTAGTTATCCCCCGCGAACTGTTCTAAGCAGCGGGCAGGTTGCTGATTACTATTTATTTAACTTGATGACTACTAATCAGCAATCACCCTTGCACGACCGCCGCCTGCTGCTGGGGGTGAGTGGCAGCATTGCCGCCTACAAGGCCGCGCCGCTGGTGCGGCTGCTAGTGCAGGCGGGGGCCGAGGTGCAGGTAATTCTCACCGAGGCCGCCGCGCTGTTCGTCACGCCCCTCACGCTCGGTACCCTCTCCAGAAAGCCCGTCCTGACGGGCTTTCTGCGTGATGGTCCCAGTGGGCAGTGGCACAACCACGTTGAGTTGGGCCTGTGGGCCGAGGCCTACATAATTGCCCCGGCCAGCGCCAATACGCTGGGTCAGCTAGCCAATGGCCTGTGCCCTAATCTGCTGAGCGCCGCCTATTTGTCGGCCCGCTGCCCGGTGTTTCTGGCGCCGGCCATGGACCTCGACATGTACGCCCACCCGGCCGTGCAGCAGAATATGGAGCGCCTGCGCTCGTTTGGCAACTACGTTTTCGACTCGCCGAGCGGGGAGCTGGCCAGCGGTCTCAACGGCCCCGGCCGCATGCTGGAGCCCGAGCAGATTGTGGCCGAGCTGGCAGCATTTTTTGCCGGGTAAGCTTTAGCTTGCCGCTATTCCTCCGAGTTTTACGGCCCGCTACCGCTTACCCTATCTTTTTATGCAAGTGCTTCTCACCGCCGGCCCCACCTACGAGCCGCTCGACCCCGTGCGGTTTTTGGGCAACCGCTCGACCGGCAAAATGGGCTACGCCTTGGCCGAAGCTTTTGCCGCCGCCGGCGCCACCGTCACGCTCATTAGCGGGCCCACGGCGCTGCCCCAGCCGGCTAGCCCGCGCATTGCCACGGTGCGCGTCGAAACGGCCCAGCAGATGTACGAGGCTGCCGCCACGGCTGCGCCCGCGGCCGACATCTGGGTGTTTGCGGCCGCCGTGGCCGACTACCGCCCGGCTAGCGTGGCCGTCGAAAAGATTAAGAAAGAAGGTGATACGCTCACGCTGGAGCTGGTGAAAAACGTGGACATCGCCGCCACGCTCGGCCAGACCAAGCGCGCTGAACAATTTTCGGTGGGTTTTGCGTTGGAAACTACCAACGAGCTGGCCCACGCCCAGGGCAAGCTGCGGCGCAAAAATTTCGACCTGGTAGTACTCAATTCCCTGCGCGATGCTGGCGCCGGCTTCGGCCACGACACCAACAAGGTGACCGTGCTCGACCGCGCCGGGCAGGTGCTTAACTTTGAGCTACAAGCCAAGTCGGAGCTGGCCCGCACGCTGGTATCGCTTATTCTGACCCGTTTTGCTGCCGTTTATGCGTAAAATTTTCGCCTTTTTTTGCCTGCTGGCTGGCCTGACTGCCCGGCCTGCCCAGGCGCAGGAGCTGAATGCGGTGGTGGCTATTACCCTGGAAAACACTACGGTAACTGACCCCGCGCTCATTACGCAGTTGCAACGGGACGTTGCCGCCTTTCTGAATACGCGCACCTGGACCAAGCAAACCTACCGGCCCGAGGAGCGCATCAAGCTGCGCATGTTCATCGGCCTCACCAATGCGCAAAACGGTGCGTACCAGGCCACCATGCGCCTGATTGCTACCCGGCCCGTGTATGGCACCAGCTACGAAACCAACCTGCTGAATATCAACGACCGGAGCTTTAATTTTCTTTATACGCCCCAAACGCCGCTCGACTTTTCGCCCAGCAACTTTGTCAATAACCTGTCGTCGCTGCTGGCTTTTTATGCCTACATGGTGATTGGCACCGACCAGGACACGTTTGCCCGGCTCGGCGGCACACCTTACTACGACCAGGCGCGGGTAATTTTGCAGTACTCAGCCAGCCAGACCAACGAGCCCGACGCGGGCTGGACCGATGCCAGCACCCGCAACCGCTACTGGCTGCTCAACAACCTCACCGACCCGCAGCTTGAAGCCTTCCGCACCGGCCTGTACGCCTACTACCGGCAGGGAATGGACGTGTTTATCGAGAAGCCTGCCGAGGCGCGCACCTCGATACTGGCGGCGCTCACGGGCATTCAGAAGGCTAATGTGGTGCGGCCCAGCACGTTGTTTGTCCGGGCTTTTTTTGATGCCAAGGCCGACGAGATTACCAATATTTTCCGGACCAGCGATAACGCCGAGCAGAAGCAGCAGCTCATCACGCTGCTCACCGACGTGGACCCCGGCAACCTGAACAAATACCAAGCAGTGCTGCGACAATAAGGGAATCGTTGAGGGCAGGCTTACTACTGCTGCCAATCAACTAGTTGCCTGCCGTTGCCCACGCGCTGCCCCCTACGATATGCTAGTCGATTTACGTATTCAGAATTACGCGCTCATCGAGCAATTGGAACTGCGGCCCTCGCCGCTGCTCAACATTATCACCGGCGAAACCGGGGCGGGTAAGTCCATTATGCTCGGGGCCATCGGGCTGCTGCTGGGCAACCGGGCCGACTCGCGAATGCTCTTCAACACGGAGCGCAAGTGCGTGATTGAGGGGCAGTTTGATATCAAGAACTATCAGCTTCAGGATATTTTTGAGTCCGAGGACCTGGACTACGATACGCAGTGCATTCTGCGGCGCGAAATCAGCCCCTCGGGTAAGTCGCGGGCCTTCGTAAATGATACACCCGTAACGCTGGATGCCCTGCGTAAGATTGGGGCAAACCTCATGGACATTCACTCGCAGCACGATACGCTGCTGCTGGGCGACGCCGTGTTTCAGCTCAACCTGCTCGACCTCTACGCCAACCTCGTGCCCACGCGCACGCATTATGGCAACGCCTACCGCCAGTATCGTAAGCTCGAAACCGACCTTAAGGCGCTCGAAGACCAGTCGATGCAAGCCAGCAAGGAGCTGGATTACAATAGCTTTCTGCTGAATGAGCTGGAAGAAGCCAACCTCGACAAGGAGGACCAGGACGCGCTGGAGCAGGAAGTAAAGCAGCTCGAACACGCCGAGGAAATCAAGTACAAGCTGAGCCAGGCGCTGCACGGCCTGCGCGACAGCGAAAGCTGCGCCACCGGCACCATGAAGGATGCCTCCACGCTGCTGGGGCAGGTATCGGGCTATTCCGACGCCTTCCGCGAGTTGCGCGAGCGCCTCGAAAGCTGCCTGATTGAGCTGCACGACATCGCCGACGAGGTCGAGACCGCCGAGCGCCGCACCGAGGGCGACCCCGCCCGCGCCGAGGAACTGCAAGCCCGCCTCACGGTGCTCTATAACTTGCAGCGCAAGCACCAGCGCCGCGACGTAGAGGGCCTGCTCGAAACCCGCGAAACCCTGCGCCAGAAAGTAGGCTCGGTGCTGAACCTCGACAAGGAAATAACCCGCCTGCGCAAAGACTCGGACGCCGCTCTGAAGCAGGCTACCGCCCAGGCGGCTAAGCTCTCCGACAGTCGCCGCAAAGCCTTCCCCAGGTTCGAAAAAGAGCTGAGCTCCCTGCTGGCCGACCTCGGGATGCCGCACGCCCGCATCGTGGTGGAGCACAAAACCGGTCCGCTCTCGGCCAGCGGCTCCGACGTGGTGAGCATTCTCTTCACCGCCAATAAAGGCGCCCAGCCGCAAACGCTAAGCAAGGCGGCCTCGGGCGGCGAGTTTTCGCGCCTGATGCTGTGCATCAAGTACATGCTGGCCGATAAAACGGCGCTGCCGACAATAGTTTTCGACGAAATCGACACGGGCATCAGCGGCGAAATCGCAGTGAAAGTGGGCCGCATGATGCAGCAGATGGCGCACAAGCACCAGCTTGTGGCCATCTCGCATCTGCCACAGATGGCGGCGGCCGGCGACACCCACTACTTCGTGTACAAGGAGGACCGCGCCGACCGTACCGTGAGCCGCATCCGCCAGCTCTCGCCGGACGACCGCATCAAGGAAATCGCGCACATGATAGCCGGGGCCAAGCCCAGCGAGCACGCGCTGCAAAGCGCCCGCGAGCTGCTGGCCCTGCGCGGCGAGGCAACGATGATATAAAATAATAAAAGCTTCGACCAGAGGTGTATAGAAGAAGTTGTGAGCTACATTTGTCGCGACCTCATTCCTAACCCTTTTCCCATGAAGCTACTTTTCCTCCGAGCGGTCTTGCTTTCCTGCCTGCTCAGCGTTCTCCTTCAATGCTCGTCTGACCGAAGCAAGGGCATTGTGCCGGTGCAGCTATCGGCCCAAGCGATAGCTGCAGATACCTCTTTCCTGCGCATTGTTACGCTGACCAGCGACATGCAGGACGTAGTCTATAATAATTTGCGCGATGCCCACGGCGAGCCTAAGCGTATAAAGATGCATAAACGCGTCAGCTTGCTGCTGAGCCGAAATGATAAGGATAGCTCGGTGCTGGCTGTCAAGATGCTGGGCTTCAAAGACGTGAACTTGTACCTCGTTCACTTGAGCCAGCTAATGAGCGCGAAAGGACAGCTAGCTAAGTCAGGAATATTTTTAGAGAAGCTTCCCCAAACTATTTTGACCGAAGCGATGCGGTTGGCCTCTGCTAAATTGGGGCGCAAATACCCGGTAATTTTTGCTCGCCAACCACTAGCGGCGAAGCAAACGGCCAAAACGCTTGGTGGGGGTGATATATGCTGGCAATGTCATTACAACAACTGCGATGAGTGTGCGAATCAGATAGACCCTGGTACAATTGCCGAGGATGGGACTTTCGAAGATGGACCAGGCTATAATTGTCGGCGAAACGCTGAAAACAAGAGGCAGAGCGATAGAGCTATAGCTGTAGCAGGATTGACGACGGGCCTGCTTGGCTGCGGCTGGACGGCCGGTGAAGTGGCTACAGCCACTACGGTGATAACCATTGAAACCGGGCCTTTTGCTCCGGTGATTGGTGGTGGCGTGGGTGGTATTTACGTTACTGGGTGTGCTGGCTTAGCAATTTATACATTCTCAGCTGTGCTCAACGGGATTGAGGCTGACTATCAAACCGCATTGGCAGGCTGCCCTAATTAACCATGTCCTATTCAAGAAACCTTTATTCGCTTGCGGCCTCGCAACTCTTTTGTATCCTGCTGGTGATGCACGCAGCCTGGCAGCATATCAGACATATTAGAAACCCGCAGTTTGCGCTGCTAATAATGATTCTGGCCTTTGGAGTGCAAATCAATGTATTAAACCGGGGGTTGAAATCTTTCAAGGAGGGTGATTACCTTAATGCTTGGTTGTTTTCGGTGCTTGTGCCATTTGGAGTCGCTTTGATAATGTACTGGGCATCTTGGTATACGGCTCGTATTATGGGTGAGAATTTTCAATTAGTTCTTTTTTAGTCTTACAACGTGAATGTAAGCGGAGTAATCTTCTCTATGTAAAGCAACCATATAATCAAAAGCGGACCGGAATATTCCGGCCCGCTTTTTTGCATAATACGGCCTGCTGAGTAAGAATTGGTATCGTAAAGATTTTTAGAAAGCTAGAAATTAAGATTAGTATTTTATGCTTTAGTAAGTTTCATAGGATGTTTCCGGAAATTTCTGAATAATTCGGCTATTAAGAGCTCAGCACAATGAAAAAGATACTTACTCGACTAAGTATACTGTACCTGATGACGCATCTGGGAGGCTGCGAGCCGGGAAAATGGATGACCCAGTCCGCGCAAATGGACTTGCTGGCGAAACGGCAAAAAGGCTTTGCTAGCCCCCAGGCTTGCCAGCAGGCGTTTCTCACCAACCGCGACGCGTCCCTGACCGCCGCCAAAGTTTCGCTAGGCTTTAGTTTGCTGCTGAGCTTGCTGGTGGTGGGCGAAACACTGTGGACGATAAAGCGAACGCAGCAGGGCCGGCTGATACTCGAAAAACAGCCGGCTTCGATGACCCAACTGGCGGGGGTTGGCGCCGTGCTAGGGGTATTTATGGCCTTTGAGGGGTATCAGTACTATCTGAGCACGAAGGGGATAGAGCTAACTTATCAGGCAGACCTGTATAAGTGCCGATAAAGGGCGGTTAGATTTATACTTGATTAGCAGCTTTGAAGGGGCAGGTGGATTCGCGGCTGGCAGTTGACTCAAGAGGCGGCTGCGAATCCGTAACTTGCGGCCTTGTTTCCGGGTACTGTCTGGCGGCTCTCCGCAGCAGCCTACCGTTTCACCATTTCACCGCATGTCCAATAACCTTCTCGCCGGCAAAGTCGGCATTATCTCCGGCGCGCTCAACTCGCAGTCTATTGCCTGGAAAGTGGCCCAGAAAGCCCACGAGCAGGGCGCGCGCATCGTGCTCACCAACGCGCCCCTCGCCATGCGCATGGGCGAAATCAAGGCCCTGGCGGCCGAGATTGATGCGCCCATCATTCCGGCCGATGCTACGTCGGTGGAGGAGCTGGGTACGCTGTTCACCGAAGCCCAGGGCCACTTCGGCGGTAAAATCGACTTTTTGCTGCACTCCATCGGCATGAGCCCCAACATCCGCAAGGGTAGGAGCTACGGCGACCTCGACTACAAGTTCTTCCAGCAGACGCTCGACGTATCGGCCCTCTCGCTGCACAAGATGCTGGCCGTGGCCGAAAAGCAGGATGCCTTCAACGAGTGGGGCAGCGTGGTGGCGCTCAGCTACATCGCCGCCCAGCGCGCCTTCCTCGACTACACCGATATGGCCCAGGCCAAGGCCGTGCTCGAAAGCATCGCCCGCAGCTACGGCCAGCGCCTGGGCCACGCCAAGAAGGTGCGCGTGAACACTATCTCGCAGTCGCCGACCAAGACCACGGCCGGCGCGGGTATCAGCGGCTTCAACGCGTTTTACGAGTACGCCCAGAAAATGTCGCCGCTCGGCAATGCGCCTGCCGAGGCCTGCGCCGACTACTGCGTATCGCTCTTCTCGGACCTGACCCGCTACGTAACCATGCAAAATCTGATGCACGACGGTGGCTTCAGCACCACCGGCATTTCGCAGGAAATGGCCGACTTGATGGAGAAGGTTGGCGAGTAAAAAGTAGCTTGGACTCTGCGAGTCCGAGCGCGAGCGGGGCGAGCATTTGCGTCTGTAGGCGTTCGCTTACGCTAGATGTTCGCTCCGTTCACGCTCGGACTCGCAGAGTCCAAGCTACACAAAGAAGGCCCGTTCGCTAATGCGAACGGGCCTTCTTTGTAGACTTCTGGCTAGCCATTACGCGGGTAACGGGGTGCCTTGCGGAGCCTCACCTTCGTGCGGGGCGTCGCCATCTTTAGGCGAATTGCCGTGCTCTTCGGGCTTGTAGTTTTTCTCCAGTTCAGCCAGCTTTTCCTTGCCGTAGGCGAAGCGCGTGATGAGAACGTAGAGCACCGGCACGAAGAAGATGCCCATGCCGGTGGCGGCCAGCATGCCGCCCATTACCGTCCAGCCGAGGGTCTGGCGGCTTTGGGCGCCGGCGCCGGAGGCGAATATCAGCGGCAGAATGCCAAGGATAAAGGCCAGCGAGGTCATGATGATGGGGCGCAGGCGCTGGCGCACGGCGTCGAGCGTGGCATCGACCAGCGGCATGCCTTTATCGACGCGCTCCTTGGCAAATTCCACAATCAGAATGGCGTTCTTGGCCGAGAGGCCGATGAGCGTAATCATGCCGATTTGGGCGTACACGTTGTTGGTGAGCTTGGGCAGGAAGAACAGCGCCAGAATGGCCCCGAAGATGCCCACCGGCACGGCCAGCAGCACCGAGAACGGTACCGACCAACTCTCATACAGCGCGGCCAGGAACAGGAACACGAAGATGATGGACAGCGCAAAGATGTAAATTGTCTGCCCACCAGCCAGCAATTCCTCGCGGCTCAGGCCCGAAAACTCGAAGCCGTAGCCCTGCGGTAGCGTCTGCGCGGCGGTTTCCTGAAGGGCCTTGATGGCGTCACCTGAGCTATAGCCGGCATTGGGGTTGCCGTTGATTTCGGCCGAGCGGAACAGGTTGTAGTGCGAGATGAGCGGCGCGTTTTCCGTGCGCTTGTAGGTGGTGAGTGTGCTTAGCGGGACCATGCCGCCAGCGCTGTTGCGCACGTAGTACTGGCCCAGGTCGGCAATGTCGCCGCGGTACGACGAGTCGGCCTGCGCCACCACGCGGAACGTGCGGCCGTAGAGCGTAAAGTCGTTGATGTAGGCGCTACCCAGGTAAGTGCGCAGCGCGTTGCCTACTTCCGTAATGGATACGCCCAGCTTTTTGGCCTTCTGGCGGTCGATGTCGAGCTTGTAGCCCGGCGTATTGGCGGTAAAGAACGAAAAGCCCGAGGCGATTTCGGGTCGCTTTCGGATGGCGCCCAGGAATTTTTGCAGGTTCGCGTCAAAGGCTTTGATGTCGCCCCCGGCCTCGCGCTCCTGGAAGATGAATGAGAAGCCGCCCGTATTACCCAGGCCCGGAATGGCCGGCGGCGAGATAACTACCGTGGTGGCTTCCTTGAAGCGGGCCATGCGCTGCTGCACGGTCGCCATGAGGCCGGTGAGTTGCAACTCCTTAGCCTTGCGGTCTTCCCAGGGCTGGAGCTGGCAGAAGATGGTGCCTGAGTTCGACTTGGAGGAGAAGTTTACCGCGTTCAGGCCACCCAGGGCGGCGTAGTGCGCGATGCCTTCGGTCTTGCTAAGCTCCTTCATCATCTCTTGCAGCGTGGCTACGGTGCGGCCGGTGGAGGCGCCTTCGGGCAGGTTGAAGGTGATGATGATGCGGCCCTCATCCTCGGTGGGCAGGAAGCCGCTGGGCTTGCTGCGGAACAACAGGCCCGCGCCCACCAGCAGGCAGACGAGGATAATGACCACGAAGCGCGAGTGCTTGATGGCGCGCTGCACCCCGTTGCCGTACTTATCGGTGACGCGGCCAAACCAATCGTTGAACTTCTTAAAGCCTTTGGCGACGAAGCCTTTCGGGTGCTCGGCGTGGCCTTCCTCGTGGGGCTTGAGTAGTAGCACGCACAGCGCCGGCGTGAGCGACAGCGCTACGAAGGCCGAAATCAGCACCGAGATGGCGATGGTAATGGCAAACTGCTGATACAGCCGCCCCGTGATGCCCGGAATGAAGCCCACCGGCACGAACACCGCCGCCAGGATAAGCGCAATGGCAATAACCGGCGCCGATATCTCGCGCATGGCCTCCAACGTGGCATCGAACGGGCTCATTTTGCGCTCGTTGATGTTCACTTCCACGGCCTCGACCACCACGATGGCGTCATCCACCACAATACCGATGGCAAGCACGAAGCCAAAGAGCGTCAGCGTATTAATAGTGAACCCCAGCGGGATGAAGAAGATAAACGTGCCCACGATGGACACCGGAATGGCGAGCACCGGGATGAGCGTGGAGCGCCAGTTCTGGAGGAACACGAACACCACCACGATAACCAGCAGCAGGGCTTCCACCAGCGTGTGTACTACTTCCTCAATCGACACCTGCACCACGCTGGCGGCCTCGAAGGGCACGATGTAGGCAAGGTCGGCGGGGAACTGCTTTTTCAGGCCGTTCATGGTGGCGATAACGTTCTCGTAGGTTTCGAGGGCGTTGGCGCCGGGGGCTTGGTAAACAAGAAGGTAGGCGGCGCGCTTGCCATCCACAAACGAGTTGTTGGCATAGTTGAACTTGCCCAGCTCGATGCGGGCCACGTCGCGCAGGTATACCAGCGAGCCGTCCTGCGGCTGAGTTTTCACCACTACGTCGCCGAATTGCTGGATGGTGGCCAGGCGGCCCTGCACCGTCACGATGTACTCGAACGACTGCCCGCGCTGGGCGGGCGGCGCGCCCACCGAGCCAGCCGCAATCTGAGCGTTCTGCTCGTTGAGGGCGGCCTGGATGTCGGCTGCCGTGACCCCTAGCGCGGCTAGCTTGTCGGGCTTCAGCCAGAGGCGCATCGAGAAGTCGTCGGCGCGGCTCACGATGTCGCCCACGCCCTTGGTGCGTAGCAAGGCGTCTTTGATAAAGACGTTGGCGTAGTTGTCGAGAAAGGTCGTGTTGTGGGTGCCCTTGGGCGCGTACATGGCCACCAGCATCAGGATGCTGGGGTTCCGCTTGCGCACCGTGAGGCCCAGGCGCTGCACTTCCTGGGGCAGGGTGGGGGTAGCGATGCCCACGCGGTTTTGCACGTCGAGGGCGGCGATGTTGATGTCGGTGCCGACTTCAAAGTTCACCGTCATGCTCATCTGCCCGTTGCTGGTGCTGTTGCTTTGCAGGTAGGTCATGCCGGGCGTGCCGTTGACCTGCACTTCTACGGGGGTAGCCACGGTTTGCTCCACCGTTTGGGCGTCGGCCCCGATGTAGTTACCCGTCACCGACACCGTGGGCGGCGTGATTTCGGGGTACTGCCCAATGGGCAGGTTCAGCATGGCCAGCACGCCCACCAGCACTATCACCAAGGAGGCGACAATGGCCGTGACGGGCCGGCGAATAAAGGTTTCTGCAATCATAAATAAGTCACGTTGGCCACTGAATGGCGGTCATGCTGAATCTAGCGGTCACGCAGTGAAGCATCTCGCTCGCGTCGTTGCTATCGGTTGGAATTACTGCTGCACGCGAGATGCTTCACTGCGTTCAGCATGACGTTCTTTTTTACTTGCCGGCTCCGCCCGCGGCTGGGCCAGCCGGCGCGGCCACGGCCGCGCCCGGCGCGCTCACCTGGATTTTGCCGCCGTCGCGCAGCTTCTGCACGCCTTCGGTCACGATTTTATCGCCGTCCTTGATGCCGTCGAGAATCACGATGTCGTCGCGCAGGCGCGGGCCGAGCTGCACCTTGCGTTGCTTGGCGCTGTCGCCAAGGGCCACGTACACGAAGTTTTCGCCCATCTGCTCCACGATGGCCTTGTTGGGAATCACGAGGCGGTTGCCCGACTGGGTGTTGAGCACCTTGAGCACGCCGCTGAGGCCGTCCTTGAGCTGGCGTTGGGGGTTGGCAAACTGCACGCGCACCGTGATGGTCCCGGTCTGGGCATCCACGCCGCGGTCGATGGTCTGGATTTTACCCGGCTGGTTATAGGGCTGGTTGTTGGGCAGCACGAAGCGCAGCGTGGAGTCGGTTACCGCGCCCTTTTTATTTTGCAGGGTGATAAAGCGCTGAATATCTTTCTCATTCACGGCAAAATCTACCGCAATCGGGTCCTCGCTCGACAGGGTGTTGAGCAGGGTAGTGCCCGCCGCCACCTGCGCCCCCAGCCGCACCTGCGAGATGCCGATGCGCCCCGTAAACGGCGCTTTTATCGTGGCAAAGCCTAGGTTGGTGCGCGCAATGGCCACCGCCGCCTGGGCCGAGGCTACCTGAGCCGACGCCGTGCTGGCGGTGGTGGTGGCGTTTTCGGCGAGCTGCCGGGCCACGGCATCTTGCTGGAGCAGGCGCTGGTAGCGGGTGCTGTTCACGGCCGCATTCTGGGCCGAAGCCTGGGCGCTGCGCAGGTTGGCCAGCGCCTGCTGGTAGGCGGCCTCGTACTGGCGCTTGTCGATTTCGTACAGCGCCTTGCCGGCCGGTACCACGTCGCCTTCCTTGAAGAGCAGGGCCGTGACGAAGCCCGTGACCTGCGAGCGCAGCTCCACCGTTTTGAGGGCCACCACGGTGGCCGGATACTGGTCGAAGTATACCGCGTCGGTGGTGCGGGCCGTGACCACGCTCACGGCCGTGGGGGGCGGCGGGGCGTTCTTTTTCTCGTCTTTCTTGCCACAGGCAGTGCTGGCCAGCAGGGCCGCCGTGGCGCACAGGGCCAGGTACTTAGTATTCATAAAAAGCGAAAAAGCTTAATAGTTGGTGGGCAGCGTGCCCTGCGCGCGCAGCAGCTCGACCTTGCTGGTCAGCACCTGAAACAGGGCGCTGTAGTAGTTGAGCTGCGAGGTGCGCAGTGTGGTTTGGGCCACAAGCAAATCGAGGTAGGCCTTGATGCCCTCGCGGTATTGCAGGTTCACAACTTGATACACCTGGCGCGAGAGGTCGAGGTTTTGGCGGCTCTGCACGTAGGCCTCAAAGTAGCCCTTGTAGTTGGCCAGGGCCGTGGCGTACTCGGTCGTGACCTGGTTGCGGGTGTTGAGCAGGTCTTCATCTACGCGCTGGTCTTGCAGGCGGGCGCGGCGCAGATTTTGGGTGCGCCGAAAGCCCGTGAACAGCGGCAGCGCCACCTGCATGCCCGCGTAGGAGTTGGGAAAGCGCTGCTGGTATTGGTCGCTCACGGTATTGGCCTGGTACACCGAATTATAGTTGCCGAAGGCCGAAAGCGAGGGCAAAAAGCCCAGCCGGTAATAGTTGACGTAGGTGCCTTGCAGCGACTTCTGGGTGAGTATCTGCTGATACTCAATGCGGTTGGCCGGGTCGAGTTGGTTTAGGGTATCTACCACGGCCTCGCGCTCCAGCTGGAGGGTGTCGTACTTCAGCTCCACGAGCCGGGTGGCCGGGAAGCCCATTAGCTGTTGCAAGTAGGCCGTATTAGCGTTCACGGCTTCGAGCGACTGCTTACGGCTGGCCTTCGAGTTATTGAGCGAAATCTGGGCCTGCAAGTAGTCGGTTTTGTCCACAATGCCCGCATCGTAGCGGTTGCGGGCGTCCACGTAGTTGCGCGTGAGGCGGCGGATGTCCTCGTCGAACACCAGCGCCTGGCGCTGCGACAAGAGCACGCTGTAGTACGCCTTGCTCACGTCCGACACGGTCGCGATTTTATTATAAATCGTGTTCTGGCCCGCCGCCAGCCGGTTGAGCGGCGCTTGGCGGGCGGCCAGCCGCACGTCGTTATTATAGATAACCTGCGTGCCGGCCAGGCCCAGCGTCGTCACGTTTTTCACGCCTAGTTGGCGCGGCGTAGCGAGGCCCGTAGTAGGGTCGGGGAAAACGGTGAACGGCAGCCCGAAATAGTGCTGGCCCACGGCCGTGGCGTTCACCTGCGGCAGCCAAGCCGAGAGGGCCACGCGGTTGGCCGCATCGGCAATGCCCTCATCGAGGCGGGCCTGGCGCACCAGCGGCTGGTAGGCCAGCGCGTAGCTCAGGCACTGCTGAAGGGTGAGCGGCCCGGCGGGTGGTGGCGGGGGAGTAGGGGCCTGCGTTTGGGCCCAGCCCAAACCTGGCCCCAGCAAAAAGCCCGCGAGGAGGGCCCACAAGCGGCCCCGCGCGGTGCGGTGTAAAATCTTCATAAGGGACTACAACCGGGCAGTTCCGGCAAAGGTTATGACGGGCACCGGGGCGGCTAGCCGCCAGCATCCGACACGCATTAACTAAGTAAGGCGCAGCATGGTTAGAAAAAAGCCCGGCCATTGGGCCGGGCTTTTCGTGATACTGGGCTTGGTAAATTGTAGCTAGCGAGCGCTTTCATTGCCATCGACTGGCTCAGCTTGTTTGTGCATAATTCCGGCCACGGTGCTGTCGGGTAGCACGTTGCTGATGGCGGCCTGCACCTTGTTCATCAAGCCGGAAATTACTTTGTCTTTGCCAGCCAGAAGGGCATCGTAGCCGTCCTGGGCCACCTTGGCGGGGTCGGCTTTGGGGCCTTCGGCCACCAGCTTGGCGCGCTCCATGTCGGCTTTGTGAAAAAAGTCGGTGTCCGTCACGCCCGGCTCCAGGATGGTGATGGTCACGCCGCTGTCCTTGGTTTCCTCGCGCACGGCCTCGGTGAAGGACGTGACGAAGGCTTTGGTGCCGTGGTACACCGCTTGCAGCGGCCCCGGAATCTCGGCCCCCAGGCTCGACACTTGCAGGATTTTACCCTCCTTACGGGCTACCATCTCCTGCAAATACAGCTTGGTGAAGGTGACGTAGGCTCCGATATTGAGCTGGATAATAGCTAATTCGCGGTGAATGTCGGTGGTCGTGAACTGGCCGTACTGGCCCTGGCCGGCATCGTTTACCAACACGTCAATCTTGATGCCCTGGGCCTTTACCTCATCGTAGACCTCGAAGGGGGCGTTGCGCTCAAACAGGTCTTTGGCGATGGTCGTGACCTGCCCGCCGTGCTGCTGCAATTCGGCGGCGGTCTGGGTTAGCTCGTCCTGGCCGCGGGCCACGAGCACGAGGTTGTAGTGGTCCTGGGCAAAAAGCTTGGCCAGCTCACGGCCGATGCCGCTGGTGGCACCCGTGATGAGGGCGGTTTTTTGAGAGTCTGCCATGAGAAAAAGTGCGGTTGCGTCAAGTGGAAAAGAGACGTTGCTAACGGCTGGCTTTTGCCAGTAGTTATAGCCCAGCTTGGCTGAAAAGACTTCTTTAACTAGGCTAAGCCCGACGCAACGCTGGCCTGGCGGCGGTGTCATTGACCGCTAATCATTCCTTTTCTACCCCAAGCCAATCCACTTTTTTGAATGCAAAAATTACTTACTGCCCTCACCGCCGCTAGCCTGCTCGCCACCCCGGCACTGGCCCAAGCCCAGGCCGCCGAAAAGCTCGATGCCACCGCGCTGGCCAAAATCAAGGACGAGGGCCTGAACCGCTCGAAGGTGATGGAAACCGCCTTTTACCTCACCGACGTGTGCGGCCCGCGCCTGGCCGGCTCCGAGGGCCTGGCTCGCGCCAACGCCTGGACCAAAAAGCGCCTCACCGACTACGGCCTCGCCAACGCCAACGTGGAGGCCTGGGGCGACTTCGGCCGCGGCTGGGACATCGACAAGAGCTACGTGGCCATGACCGCGCCCTACTACCACGCCCTCATCGGCGTGCCCAAGGCCTGGACGCCCAGCACCGCCGGCAGCCTGCGCAAAGCCGTGGCCTACGTGAATGTGAAAACCGAAGCCGACCTGGCCAAATACCAGGGCCAGCTGCGCGATAAAATCGTGGTGCTGCCCGTGGCCACGCCGCCCCAGCCCAACTTCGAGCCCGACGCCAAGCGCCTTAGCGCCGAAGACCTGCAAAAGCTGGCCGACGCGCCCGCCGGTGGCGCGCCCACCGCCGCCAACCGCCCGGCCGAGCCCGATGCCGAAGCCCGCCGCACCGCCATGCTCGCCGCCCGCGCCCTGCGCACTAAAGTGAGCGAGATGCTCATGGCCGAAGGCGCGGCCGCCATCCTGAGCCCCGGCCGGGGCACCGACGGCACCGTCTTCACCACCAACGGCGCGCCCTACGCCGCCGACGCCAAGCCGGTGCTGCCCGAGCTCGAAATGAGTAGCGAGGACCAACTGCGCCTCATCCGCCTCGTGGAGGCCGGTATTCCAGTGGAGATTGAAATGGAAACCAAAACCCATTTCCAGACCCAGGACCTGAAGGGCTACAACGTGGTGGCGGAAATCCCCGGCACCGACAAGAAACTGAAAAGCGAAGTCGTCATGCTCGGCGGCCACCTCGACTCGTGGCACGCCGCCACCGGGGCCACCGACAACGCCGCCGGCGTAGCCGTGATGATGGAAGCCGTGCGCATCCTGAAGGCCAGCGGCCTGAAGCCGCGCCGCACCATCCGCATTGCGCTGTGGGGCGAGGAGGAGGAAGGCCTGCACGGCTCGCGCAACTACGTGAAAAACCACTTTGCCGACCCCGCCACCATGACGCTCAAGCCCGACCACGAGAAGCTAGCGGCCTACTTCAATCTCGACAACGGCGCGGGTAAAATCCGCGGCATCTACGCCCAGGGCAACGAAGCCGTGAAGCCGATTTTCACCGCCTGGCTGGCCCCCTTCGCCGACCTGGGTGCCAGCACCGTGACGCTGCGCAACACCGGCAGCACCGACCACATCGCCTTCGACGCGGTGGGCCTGCCCGGCTTCCAGTTCATCCAGGACGGCCTCGATTACTTTGCCCGCACCCACCACTCCAACCAGGATACCTACGACCGCCTCGTGGCCGACGACCTCAAGCAAGCCTCGGTAGTGGTGGCCTCGTTCGTGTACAACGCCGCCATGCGCGACCAGAAGCTGCCCCGCAAGCCGCTGCCCACGGCCGCTAAGGCGCAATAAAAGAGGTGTGTCGTATTAGTAAGCGGGGTATAAAAACGTTGGTCATGCTGACGAAGGAAGCATCTCATCAGGGTAGAACAGCTGTTGTGCAAACCTGACAAGATGCTTCCTTCGTCAGCATAACAAACGTTTTAGGGATTTTTAAATGCCATTCACCCACCATCCACGTGGCTGAAGAAAAATTAACCTTGACTTAAGGCCGGGCTCAGTTGACTGGGGGAGGTTTGCAGCACAATCAGCAACCAATTGCTGGTGCAAACCTCCCCCTAGCCATGTCTAACCAACTCGAAAACCTCGCAGTAAAAGAAATTAAAACCGCCAAGCCCGCCGCTAAGGCCAGTGCTGACAAGTCGGAAAAGGACAAGCCCAAAAAGCCCGACCCGAAACACGACAAGCCCAAGGCCAAGCTGCACCCGCTGGCCCCCCATGCCGGCACTGTAGGCGAGTACGGCGCTAACCCCGACGGCATCTACGACCGCTTCACTCTGGCCACCGAGGGCAAGGAGCAAACCGTGAAATTCCCGCCGCACTTCGGCCAGGTGCTGCACGCGGCGGCCCAGTCCGGCACTACGGCCACAGTGCTCGGCTACGTCCACACCACGCCCAAGGGCGACGAGCACCTGTACCTGGCTAGCCTCGACGTAGCGGGCCAACTGCTGCGCCCCACCCCGGCCGGCCCCGCCGCCGAAGCTTTCACCATCGAGGGTAAAGTAACCGAGCTGCTGCTCGACCCCAAAGGCCACCTGCGCGCCGTGCGTCTGGCTGGCGAGCCCGCCGAGCTGCGCTTCCCGCCGCACCTGGGCCAGGAGCTGGCCAGCCACCTGCAAGTTGACACCCAGGTGCAGGCCAGCGGCCAGCGCCTCGCCGACCGCCCCGGCGAGCTGCGCGCCCCGGGCAGCACCGCCCCCTTGCAACTGGAGCTGCTGACAGTAGGTGGCCAGTCCTTTTTGATTAAGTAAGTCCTTGTAAACCGCAACGGTAGCCAGCCCTGGCTACCCGCCTGCAAAAGGTCATTCTGCGCCCAACTGGCTAGCGGAATGGCCTTTTTGCGGCTCTGGGCAAACGCCGGGCAAGCCCTGCCGTACGCTATGGTAAAAGCTTGTTAATCATATTTATATTTTGTTCATTTAATCCTCATGTCCGATACGACTAGTACTACTGCCGCTAAGATTGCCAGCCCGCTACCCAAGGCAGCGGGTAAGCAGGACGAGGACAAAGACGCCGGCCTCGACCTGGCCCACGACCTCAAAAAGGGCAGCATCCAGGCGCTGCGGGCGCTCAACTTCTTTGTGGCCGACGTGCAAAATGGCATGGGCCCCTACATGGCGCTGTACTTGCAAACGAGCGTGCACTGGGGGCCGGCCCGCATCGGGGCGGCGCTGGCGGCCGGCAACATCGCCCAGGTGCTGGCCCAAACGCCCGCCGGCGCCCTCATCGACCGCGTGCGCCAGAAGCGGGCGCTGCTGCTCTTCGGCATCGGGCTGATTGCGCTGGCGGTGCTGACCACGGCCTTTTTCACCACCAAGCCGGTGGTGATGAGCGGGCAGGCGCTCATAGGCGTAGCGGGAGCCATTTTTCCGCTGTGCTTGTCGGCTATTGCGCTAGGCTTGGTAGGCCGGAAGAAATTTGACCAGGCGCAGGGCACCAACCAGGCGTTCAACGCGGCCGGTAACATGTTTGCGGCGCTGGCGCTGGGGGCGGTGGGCTATTACTTCAACATGCGCTGGATGTTCTGCTTCGTGGGCCTGCTGTGCGTGGGCGCGGTGCTGTGCGTGCTGCGCATCAAGGGCGATGACATCGACTACGACCTGGCCCGCGGGGCCGACAAGGCCGCCGACACCAGCCAGCCCAACGGCCAAAATGCTGCCCCAGCGGCCCCCAGCGGTAGCACCTGGGATGGCATCAAGGAGCTACTCGGCGGCTTTCGCAAGCTACTGAGCCAAAAGGCAGTGCTCGTTTTTCTGGTGTCGGCTGTCATCTTCCACTTCGCCAATGCGGCGATGGTGCCGCTCGTGACGCAGCTGCTGGCCCGGGGCGTGGGCACCCAGCAGGCCATCCTGTTCACCTCGGGCTACATGGTGGCCTCGCAGCTTGTATTTATGGTGGTGGCGGCCGTGAGCGGCAAGCTGGCGGGTAAGCTGGGGCGCAAGCCGCTGTTTCTCTTTGCCTTTGTGGCGCTGGCGGCGCGCGGCGTGCTCTACACCCTGAGCCACCACCCGGCGGCCCTCATCGCCGTGCAGTGCATGGACGGGCTGGGGGCGGGCATCTTCGGCGTGGTAGGAGTGCTCATCATCGCCGACCTCACCAAGGGCACCGGCAGCTTCAACGCCGCGCAGGGCGCCATTGCTACCGCGCAGGGGCTAGGGGCATTTTTGAGTAATTCGGTGGCGGGCTATCTAGCCAAGAACCGGGGCGATGATTTTACCTTTCTCACCCTGGCCGCCATTGCGGCGGTAGGCCTGGCGGTGTTCTGGATTTTTATGCCTGAAACGCTGAATAAGGCGCAGGAGGGCGAGCAGCCAGCCGTGGCCTAGCGTCCCCGGCATAACCTCAGAAACCGCTTGGCCAGGCTATCTTTCCGAATGCACCATCAGGAAATTGAGCCGCCCGAAGTACTACGCAGCAGCATCAGGTATTTCTGGTACATGCGCCGCGAGTTTGCCGAGCTGCCCTCCAGCTTCGACGTAGTGCCGGATGGGTACGTGGAAATTATCTTTCACTTTGGGGGGGCCGCCGGCCTGGCTTACCAGGGAGATGCGCAGCCCTTGCCGTCGCCGTTTATGGTGGGGCTGCTCAGTCAGCCGGCGGTTTTTCACGTTCGGCAGCGGCTGGAAGTCATTGGTATCCGCTGCTTTCCCTGGGCGGTGTTCGACCTGCTCGGGCTACCGGCCGGCAGCGATGGCGGGCGCGTGCTGGCGCATCCGTTGGCCCAGCTGCAAGCCCCACTGGCCAGCGCCCTGGCCGTCGGCAGGGTAGAGGAGGCACTGGGGCAGTTGGCGGCGTATTTCCTGGCCCACCGCCCGCCGCTAGCCAGCACCAGCCTGCTCGGCAAAGCCGGGGCGGCCCTGCACGCCGCCCACGGCACCCTGCCGGTGAGCCAGGTGGCCGAGGCCGCCCACGCCACAGTGCGCACCCTGGAGCGGCAGTTCAAGCAGGCGGCGGGCCACACAGTGAAGGACGTGGCTTCGCTGATGCGCTTCGAGCAGGTGCGCAACCGCCTCTGGCAAGACCCCGCCACCAGCCTGGCGGGCCTGGCGCAGGAGCTGGGCTACACCGACCAGGCCCACCTGAGCCGGGAGTTTCGGCGCTACAGCAGCACCACGCCCGCCGCCTTTGCCCGCAAAGCCCGGCGCGAGCAGGCGGCGGCCGGGCCCGATTTTGGCGCGTTTGTACAAGCCTAGCGCGGGGGCGCTCCAGAATTTTGTGTGGTAATCAAACGACCCACAAAGCGCATGGAAATGCCCACCAACCTCCAAAAAACTGCCGCGCCCACGGCGGGCTACGACGTCCTCATTGCTGGGGCTGGCCCCGTCGGGCTTTTCCTGGCCTGCGAACTGGCCCTGGCCAATTGCTCCGTTTTAATACTAGAAAAGGCCGAGGCCGCGCACTCGCCCCTCAAGCAGCTACCGTTTGGGCTGCGCGGGCTGAATGCGCCTTCCGTGGAGGCGCTCGACCGCCGGGGGCTGCTGCAAGAGCTGGAAGTACCCAAGCGGCTTACGTTTCCGGCCGCCGCCACTGCGGCCCCCAGTAAGGGCAAATCGCAGGGCGGCGGGCACTTCGCCGGCATCCAGATTCAGGCCAATAAAATTGACTCTGCGCACTGGCCCCATCGCCTGCCTACCGCCACCGACAACCAAATTATCTGCGAGCTGGCCGAGTTGGAAGCAGTGCTGACTCGCCGCGCCGAAGCGCTGGGAGTCACCATCCGGCGCGGGCTGGCCATTACGGACGTAGCCCAAACTGCCACCGGCGTAGCGGTGCAGGCGGGCGGCGAAGCCTTTGCCGCCGGCTGGCTGGTGGGCTGCGACGGCGGCCGTAGCGCGGTGCGTAAGGCCAGTGGGTTCGACTTTGCCGGCACCGAGCCCGAGTTCACCGGCTACTCCACCAAAGTAGAGTTGGCCGACCCCGAAAAGCTCAAGCCCGGCCGCCAGGTGACGCCCGCGGGCATGTACATGCAGTCGCTGCCTGGCTATCTTATCATGCAGGATTTTGACGGCGGAGCCGCGCACCGTGCCCAGCCGCCCCTTACTCTGGAATACTTGCAGGCGATGCTGCGTCGCATCTCGGGTACCGATGTCACCATCAAGGCCCTGCATCTGGCCTCTACCTGGACCGACCGCGCCCGCCAGGCTACTACCTACCGCCAGAGCCGGGTGCTGCTGGCCGGCGATGCCGCCCACATTCATGCGCCGCTGGGTGGCCAGGGTCTCAATCTGGGCCTGGGCGATGCCATGAACCTGGGTTGGAAGCTAGCCGCCACCATTCACGGCACGGCCCCGGCTGGCCTGCTCGATACTTACACCACCGAGCGCCACCCCGTGGGCGTGCGGGTGCTCGACTGGTCGCGCGCTCAGGTGGCCATCATGCGCCCCGACCCGGCGGCCCGCGCCCTCTACGCCATCATTGGCGACCTCATGGACACGCCCGACGGGGCCGCTTACGTAGCCGGGCGGGTGTGGGGCCTGGGCACGCGCTACCCGCTCGGCGGCCACCCGCTGGTGGGCCAGAGCGTACCCAATTTCAAGCTGGCCGCCGGCCCCACGGTAGGCGAACTGCTGCGCGCAGGCCACGGGTTGCTGCTTGATTTTGAAGGAAATGCCAACCTACGGGCCTGGGCCGACTCGGCCGGAGGCCAACTGCGCTACGCAGCGGGCCAGCCCGAAGAGTCATTGGGCCTGCGCGCCGTGCTCATTCGTCCCGATGGCATCGTAGCCTGGGCTACCAATGAAGCCATCGACACCGCCGAGCTTGCGGCCGCGGCGGCCTCCTGGCTGCCCGCGCTGGCCCTGGCCGGGGACTAACGCGCCGCCGCAAATGGCGTACACCCAGCCAGGATTGTTCCGCCCCCGCCCGCTTGTTCTTCCCAACCCTATGCCCGCTCCCCACATCGGCCAGCCCCGCAGCCGCGTTGACGGCCGCCTCAAAGTAACCGGCCAGGCCCGCTACGCCACCGAGCACGCCGTGCCGGGCTGCGTGCACGGCATATTAGTAGTGAGCCCGATAGCGGCCGGCCGCATTACGCACCTAGATGCGAGCGAGGCTGCCCATGCGCCCGGCGTGCTGGCTATCGTGTCGCACCTCAACTCGCCCAAAGTGCCTGGCTACGAAAACCCCCAGCCCGACGAGCGCGTGGAGGGTCAGCAGCTGCGCGTGTTTTTCGACGATAAAATTCACTACAGCAACCAGCCCGTGGCGCTGGTCATCGCCGCCACGCTGGAGCAGGCGCAGCACGCCGCCACGCTCGTGCGGGTGCAGTACGCGCCTACCGCGCCGCAAACCGACCTTGCCAAAAACCTGGCCGCCGGCTACAAGCCCAAAAAGGAAAAGGACATCCTGCGCGGCCAGCCCCAGGCCTACAAAACGGCCCCGGTGCAAATCGCCCACGAGTACCAGACGCCGCTGCAAGTGCACAACCCGATGGAAATGCACGCCGCCATTGCCGAGTGGCAGGGTAACCAGCTCACGGTTTGGAATAAAACTCAGGCGCCCTCGCTGGCCCAGAAGAATTTGATGCAGCTCTGGGCCCTGCCCAAGGAAAGCGTGCGGGTGCATTCGCCGTTCGTGGGCGGGGCGTTTGGGGGCGCCTCGCGCATCTGGCCGCCCGAGATGGCCGCCATTTTGGGGGCGAAGGTGGTGGGCCGCCCGGTGAAAATGCTCAATGCCCGCGAGCACGAATTCAACATGGTGGGCTACCGGCCGCGCTCGGTGCAGCGCGTGGCGCTGGGCGCGCAGCCCGATGGCACGCTGGTGGGCGTGGCGCACGCGGCCTACGGGGCCACCTCGCGCTACGAGGAGTTCACCGAGCGCATTTTGCACCCCACCAAGTCGGCCTACCGCTGCCCCAACGCCGAGCTGACCTATCACCTCGTGCCCCTCGACCTGAGTACCCCCGCCTGGACGCGCGGCCCCGGCGAAACCACCGGCTCCTTCGCCCTCGAATCGGCAATGGACGAGCTGGCCTACGCCCTCAAGATGGACCCGCTGGCCCTGCGCCTGAAAAACTTCGCCGACGTAGACCCCGACACCGGCAAGCCCTGGAGCAGCAATTACCTGCGCGAGTGCTACGCCCAGGGCGCCGAGAAATTCAAGTGGAGCCAGCGCAACCTCACGCCTGGCGCTACCCGCGACGGCGACTGGCTGGTGGGCCAGGGCATGGCCATGGGCATCTACAAAGCCGTGCGGGCCAAGGCTACTGCCCGCGCCCGCCTGCTGCCCGACGGCACCCTGCTGGTGCAGAGCGCCACCGCCGATGCCGGCCCCGGCACCGCCACCGTCATGACCCAGATTGCCGCCGATGCCAGCGGCGTGGCCCCCGAAAACATCCGCTTCGAGCTCGGCGACGCGGCCTACCCCGAGGCCCCCGGCCAGTTTGGCTCGCACACCGTGGCCTCGGTGGGGGCGGCCGTGCACGGGGCCTGCGCGGCCCTGCGCCAGCAGCTGGTAAACTTGGCGTTCAGCATGCCCGGCTCGCCCTTCGCCAAGGCGAAGCTTACCGACCTGGTGGCCGAGGGCGGCACCGTGCGCCTGGCCAGCCACCCCACCACGAGCCGCCCCTACGGCGAGGTGCTGCGCCAGGCTGGCCAGCCCGCACTCGAGGTCACCCACGAGTCGCCCGAGGTGCCGGAGAAGAGCGAGCGGTCGGGCAAGTCGTTCGGGGCCAGCTTTGTGGAGGTGCGGGTGCACGCCCACACCCGCGAGGTGCGCGTGAGCCGCGTCGTCTCGGCCATCGACGCGGGCCGCATCATGAACCACAAAACCGCCCGCAGCCAGGTGTACGGGGCCATCACCTGGGGCCTGGGGCTGGCCCTGATGGAAGATGCCGTGCTCGACCACCGCTTCGGCCGCATCACCAACGCCGACCTGGCCAACTACCACGTGCCCGTCAACGCTGACATTCCGCCCAGTATCGATGTCATTTTTATTGACAAACCCGACGACTACCTCGACCCGATGGGGGCCAAAGGCCTGGGCGAAATTGGTATCGTCGGCTTCAGCGCCGCCATTGCTAATGCCGTTTTTAATGCCACCGGCAAGCGCGTGCGGGAGTTGCCCATTACGCCGGATAAATTACTCTGAAAAACGCCTGTCATGCTGAGCTTGCAAAGCATCCTATCACGTTTGAGTAGGCTGTTCAAACTTGATAAGATGCTTCGCAAGCTCAGCATGACAAATAAGAAAAAGGTAGTTAGTAGCGTAAGTGAGCCAGTTCGTCAACCGATTTTATCTTTTTCAACCAGAAAACATTGGATAGTAGTCGTTCCGTTACTTCAAACCAGAATTGCTTATGCTGTGCGCCCTGTTCAATCCTAATAGCCGATGCAGCTTTACCACCGCTGTCATTCATTCTGTAAGAGCCACCAAAAAAATAGCGATAATCACTGAGCTTCGTTGAGTTGAAAGGTCGTGTTGATACAATTTTCTTTAGCAGTACAAACTCATACTGTGTTATCCCGAATTGTATCCGGCTAGATTCTTCATTAAGAATAATTTGGGCTTGACAAGCATATACGTTCGGCTCTAGCTGAGTCGCTCCTAGCAGCTCAACCATTCCTTCATTATTATCCCTCATTCTCTTACCCCAGCTTCTCCTTAAACAGCCGTAGCGTGCGCTCCCAGGCCAGCTTGGCGGCCTCGGCATTGTAGCGGGCGGGGGAGGTGTCGTTGTTGAAGGCGTGGTTCACGCCTTCGTAGATAAACAGCTCGTAGGGAATGTGGGCGGCCTTCAACGCCGCCTCGTAGGCCGGGATGCCGGCGTTGATGCGCTGGTCGAGGCCGCCGTAGTGCAGCAGCACGTTGGCTTTTATCTGGGGCACGTCTTCGGGTTTGGGCTGCTGGCCGTAGTAGGCCACGGCGGCGTTGAGGCTGGGGTCGTGCACTGCCAGCTGGTTGGCTAGCCCACCGCCCCAGCAGAAACCCACGCAGCCGGTGCGGCCGTTGCTCTCGGGCCGAGCGCGCAGGTAGGTGAGGGCGGCCAGGTAGTTGTGCAGATTTTTGGCCGGGTCGAGCTGGCCGATAAGCTCGCGGCCCTTGTCCTCGTCGGTGGGCGTGCCGTCGGCCACGCTCAGCGCATCCACGCCCAGCGCGAGGTAGCCGGCCTGCGCCACGCGCCGCGTCACGTCCTTGATGTGCGGCGTGAGGCCCCGGTTTTCGTGGATTACCACTACCGCGCCGCGCTTTTTCCGGCCCTTGGGGTGCACCAGGTAGCCGCTCACGGGGGCCCCGTCGCCGGGCCAGGTCACGGTTTCTTCCACCAGGTTTTCGGCCAGCGGCGAGATGGTGGCTGCGTGGGCGTAGCCCGGCTCCAGCACCGACAGTGCCGTGGTGGCCAGGGCCGCGCTGCCCGCCAGCAGCAGCAGGCGCTCCAGAAAATCCTTGCGCGAAAGCGGGCGGTGGGTATACTCGTCGAAGAGGTTGATGATGCGCTGGTCCATGCGGGCGGGGAGGGGATTCGGCCCGCAAGGTATTGCGCCCCTGCTTATTCCGCCGCGGCCTCGCGGCGCAACTCCTGAAAATAAGTAGCCGAGAGCCGCAGCCGGCTGCCGTACCAGCTAAACAGCTCGCCATCCACCACCTGAACTTTGGCCGCCGGGCAAATTGCCTGAAATTCGGCCACGTGCTTCTCGCCAAATGGATAGGGCTCGGATGATAAAAAAATATGCTTCGGTGCTATGCCAGCCAACTGCTCGGCCGTCACCTCTGGGTAGCGCCCGAGGCCCGCAAACGCATTACGAAACCCCGCCCGCCGCAGCATATCATCGATAAACGTGCCGCTGGCCGCCACCATGTAGGGCTTGCGCCAGATGAAATACGCGGCTGTGGCCAGGGGCGCAGTTGCCTCCAGGCGAAGCTTATCAAACGACTGCTTAATCCCGGCCGCCAGCGGCTCGGCCAACTGCGTCGTGCCGGTGAGGTCGCCCACGCGGCGTATCATATCGAGCGCTTCCGGCAGACTCGTTATATCACTCAGCCACACCGGGAAATGCTGGGCTAGCTGCGTAATTCCTTCCTGATAGTTCTCCTCCTTATTGCCAATAATTAAATCGGGCTGAGCCGCTTTGATTTTGGCGAAATCGAAATTCTTGGTGCCGCCGATTACACTGGCTGTGTAGCGGGCATTGGGTGGATAAATGCAGAATTTGGTGGCCCCCACTACCCGCTCCTGCAAACCCAGGTCGAACAATAGTTCGGTCTGAGAAGGAACCAGCGAGATAATCCGTAGTGGAGGAAACTCAAATTGTATCTCCCGCCCCATTTGGTCGGTTACCGTGCGCAGGTGCTGATGCGAAGTATAAGCCATTGAAAAGTTGAAAGCAATAGCCGAGCGACAAGTTTAAAAAAGAACGTCATGCTGAGCTTGCCGAAGCATCTCTACCGCGCCGCTAGGGTTACTACCCCTTGTGGTGCGAGCGAGATGCTTCGGCAAGCTCAGCATGACGAACGTTTTCTGCCTTTATTACTGGTAACGAAGCTTAGCTGAAATACCGGAAGTCCTGCTTGTCCTCGATGCGCAGCAGCGTCTCGTAGATGAGGCGCGTCACGTTCTCCACGTCGTCCTTGTGCACGGTTTCGACGGTGGTGTGCATATATTTGAGCGGCAGCGAAATAAGGGCCGAAGCTACGCCCGAGCCCGAGTAGGCAAAGGCGTCGGTATCGGTGCCGGTGGCGCGAGTGGCGGCGGCGCGCTGGAAGGGAATATCCGTTTCCTTGGCCGTGTTGATAATTAAATCGCGCAGGTTGTTCTGCACGGCGGGGCCGTAGGTAATTACCGGGCCTTTGCCGCACGAAATGTCACCCGCAGTTTTCTTCTCGTACATCGGCGACTGGCTGTCGTGCGTCACGTCGGTGATGATGGCCACGTCGGGGTTGATGCGGTGGGCTATCATTTCGGCGCCGCGCAGACCTATTTCTTCCTGCACCGCATTCACGATGTAGAGGCCGAAAGGCAGGGTTTTGCCGTTTTCCTTCAGCATGCGGGCTACCTCGGCCACCATGAAGCCACCCACCCGGTTGTCGAGGGCGCGGCCCACGTAGTACTTGTCGTTGAGCACTGTAAACTCGTCTTCAAACGTCACCACGCAGCCCACGTGGATGCCCATTTCGGCCACCTCGTCGGCGCTGCTGGCCCCGCAGTCGAGGAAAATGGTTTCAATTGTCGGCGCCTTGTCCTGCTCCACCTTACGCACATGGATGGCGGGCCAGCCAAACACAGCCTTCACGATGCCCTTTTCGCCAAAAATATTGACCCGCTTGCTCGGGGCCACCAGCGCATCGGAGCCGCCGTTGCGGCGCAGGTATAGGTAGCCTTCCTTGGTTATATAATTAACGAAGTAGGAAATCTCGTCGGCGTGCGCCTCAATAACGACTTTGTACTTCGCCTCGGGGTTGATAACGCCGACCACCGTGCCGTAGGTATCGACAAAATACTCGTCGATGTAGGGCTTGATGTACTCCAGTCACAGCTTCTGGCCTTCTTTTTCGAAGCCGGTGGGCGAGGGGTTATTCAGGTATTTCTCAAGAAACTCGAACGATTCGGGACGCATAGACAACAGGTAAAAAGTATGGTTAGTAGTAGCGGGCTGCTCCTTTTTCCAGCATAGTGGCGCAAAAGGAAGTCGCCGCCACCGGCAGAAATACAAAAAACAGCGAAACGGTGCCTGCAAGTACACCGCCCCCCACGAGCACCAGGCCCATCAGCAGTAAGCAGCTGCCTACCCATCTATTCAAGGCAGGTAAATCCCTTGCTTTCTCAGGATGGTAGCCCTTAATAGGCAACCCGTGCATTTTGTTTTGCCAAACGCGAATGCCAAAATAAACGGGTATGATGCCGAGCGAGCTCCAAAAAAATAAGCCGGCAGCCAGCGCAACGTGCTGAGTTGTCATAGGTGGAATGCAGCTTACAACGGAATATTGCCGTGCTTCTTACGCGGCAGCGTATCCACTTTGTTCTCCAGCATTTTAAAGGCGCGAATTAATTTCTGCCGCGTCTGCGAGGGCAGAATTACCTCATCCACGAAGCCGCGGTGAGCAGCGCGGTAGGGCGTGGCAAATTTCTGCTGGTACTCGTCCACCTTTTCCTGAAGCTTGGCTTCGGGGTCTTCGGCGGCGGCGATTTCGCGCTTGAAAATGATTTCGGCCGCGCCTTTGGCGCCCATTACCGCGATTTCGGCGGTGGGCCAGGCAAAATTGAGGTCAGCCCCGATGTGCTTGCTGTTCATCACGTCGTAGGCCCCGCCGTAGGCCTTGCGGGTGATAACGGTGATGCGCGGCACCGTGGCCTCGCAGAAGGCGTAGAGCAGCTTCGCGCCGTTGGTGATGATGCCGCGCCACTCCTGGTCGGTGCCGGGCAGGAAGCCGGGCACGTCTTCGAGCACGAGCAACGGGATATTAAACGAGTCGCAGAAGCGCACGAAGCGGGCGGCCTTGGTACTGGCATTAATATCGAGCACCCCGGCCAGCACGGCCGGCTGATTGCCCACGATGCCGATGCTGCGGCCCGCTAGGCGCGCAAAACCCACCACGATGTTCTCGGCAAAATTTTGGTGCACCTCCATGAAGGTGCTGGCATCAATCAGGCCCTCAATGACTTCGCGGATGTCGTAGGGCTGGTTGGCGTTGTCGGGGATGAGCGTGTCGAGGGCCGGGCGGCTTTCGTCCTGGCCGGCCTCGTAGGCCACGGCGGGGGCGGTTTCCTCGCAGTTCTGGGGCATGTAGCTCAAGAGTTGCTTGAGCTGCTGGATGATGACGACCTCATTGGGGGCGGTGAAGTGCGTGACGCCGCTCTTGGCCGAGTGGGTGCTGGCGCCGCCGAGTTCCTCGCTGGTCACGTTTTCGTGGGTCACGGTCTTCACCACGTTGGGGCCGGTCACGAACATGTAGCTCGTGTTCTCGACCATCAGAATGAAGTCCGTAATGGCTGGCGAGTACACCGCGCCGCCCGCGCACGGCCCCATAATGGCCGAAAGCTGCGGCACCACGCCGCTAGCCAGGGTATTCTTATAAAAGATGTCGGCGTAGCCGCCCAAGCTCACCACGCCCTCCTGAATGCGGGCGCCGCCCGAGTCGTTGAGGCCGATTACGGGCGCGCCGTTCTTCATGGCGAGGTCCATGATTTTCACAATTTTCTCGGCGTGCGTCTCGCTCAGCGAGCCGCCAAACACCGTGAAATCCTGCGAGAAAACGTAGACAAGGCGGCCGTGCACGGTGCCGTAGCCGGTCACCACGCCATCGCCGAGGTAGTATTCTTTGTCGAGGCCAAAGTCTTTGGCGCGGTGCATCACAAACTTGCCGATTTCCTCGAACGAACCCTCATCAAGCAGCAGGTCAATGCGTTCGCGGGCAGTGAGCTTGCCTTTTTTGTGCTGGGCGTCGATGCGGGCCTGGCCGCCGCCGAGCAGGGCTTCCTCGTTTTTGGCGGCAAGCAACTCGGTTTTAGAGAGGCTGGGGTGGGTGGCGGCGTGGGGGTCGGCCATTGGGGAGAGCAGGGGATTGGGTAACGTGGGCGTAAAGCCCAAAGATAGGCGGGTGTAGCGCGGACTCTGCGAGTCCGTGCGTGGTAACGTTTCCAACCAAACCACGCGCGGACTCACAGCGTCCACGCTACCTCACTCCCAACCCAAATCAGCATTGATGGGCGGCGTGGGGTCGAGCGACTTCCACAAATATTTACAGGCTAGCGAGCGATAAGGTCGCCAGGGCTCGGCCAGCAGCAGCATTTTCTTGTGCAGGGCGCGGCCGGTTTCCTCCAGGCCGTAGAGCTTGCGCATGGCATTCTGAATACCCAGGTCGCCCTCGCTGAACACGTCGGGCTGGTCGAGGGCAAACATTTGCAGCATCTGGGCGGTCCAGCGGCCCACGCCTTTGATGGCGGTGAGGTGGGCCGTGAAGGCTTCCTCATCAAGCTGGCTGAGGTGCTCGTAGTCGAGCAGGCCGCGCTCTTGGTACTCGGCAATGGCCTTGAGGTAGCCGGCTTTTTGACGCGAGAGGCCCGCCTCGCGCAGCTCGTCTTCCTCCATGCGCAGCACCTCGCGGGGCTCGGGGTAGCCATCGGGCCGAAACAGCGCGGTGAAGCGCCGCCAGATGGCCGCCGCCGCCTTGGTCGAAATCTGTTGGCTCACGATGGCGCGTAGCAGCGCTAGGTACAAATCTTCGTGGGCGGCGGGGCGCACCGGGCCGGCTACGCCGGCAATGGCCTGGGCCAGAATAGGGTCGGCCTGGCGCAGGTGGGCTAGCGCGGCGGCGTGCCAATGGGGTTCGGTTTCGGGCAAAAGAGAAGCGGACATATTCGGAGCTCAGGCTTTTCGGAAATCAACGGGGTGAGTCGGCACGGCAACAATTTCCAGCACCGCGCCGGTATCGCCCAGGCGCAGGGCGGTGAGGCAATGGCCATCGGCCGCGCCCGTATCGAGGTAAATGGTGTTGGAATTCTTATTGTGTTCGGGCTGGTGGCTGGCGGTGGGCGTGTGGCCCACCACTTGCAATTGGCCGGTGTTGCGCAGCAAGCCGCGCCGCCACAGTACGCCTTCCGAGCTGCTAGGGTCGAGCGGATTGAGCACGTCGGCAAAGCCGGCGTGGGAGAACAGCAGGTGGTCGTCTTGCCAGCACAGCGGGCGCTGGCTTAGCCAAATGGCGTGCGGGGCCAGCAGCGGGCGGTGCTGCTGGTACTGCGCCAGGGTGGCGCGGCCGCCCCAGCCCAGCCACGCTTTGTAAGGGCCGTTGAGCCCGATATGCTCGGCCATCGCCCAGTCGTGGTTGCCCTTGAGAAAAACGGTTTTGTCCGGAAAGTCCTGGCTGAGCTGGCGACACAGCTCCACTACGTCGGGCGAGTAGTTGCCGCGGTCTACCAGGTCGCCGAGTTGCACCAGGGTTTCTTCGGCGGGCCGCCAGTGGGTGAGGAGCTCGCGAAACGTGTGCAGGCAGCCGTGGACGTCGGCAATAACGAAGAAATTCATAAGCCATTCTCAACAGCCGATACTACGTTGGATTGCCTGTAAAAGCTGGTTCTATCATTTGGAAACGACAAAAACCTAGTCCTCAGCCGGCTGGCCGCTAGCCAGGCTACTCGGCCGGCTCACCCCTAGCCAGCGCACCAGCGGCCCAATCGTCAGCCCTTGCCCGATGATGGAAAATACCACAATCACGTAGGTGATGCCCACCAGCAGCTCGCGCGGGGCCGCAGCCGGCAAGCTCAAGGCCAGCGCCACCGACAGCCCGCCGCGCAGCCCGCCCCAGGTGAGCACCGGCACGCTGTGCTGCGAGGGCGTGAACAGCCCGCTGCCCCGCAGTAGCACCAACGGCAGCCATACCGACACCAGCCGGGCCACCAGTACCACTACCACCGCCGCCAGCCCCGCCCACAGCATCTGGCTCGTGATGGGCAGCACCAGCGCCTCCAGTCCTACCAGCACGAACAGCAGGGCGTTTAGTATCTCATCGACCAGCTCCCAAAACTTATTCATGTAGTCGCGCGACTGCGCGGACAGCAGGCCGGCGTGGTGGCTGAAGTGCCCCACCAGCAGCCCCGCCACCACCATGGCCAGCGGGCCCGAGGTGTGCAGGCGGGCCGCCAGCGCCGTGCCGCCGGCTACCAGGGCCAGCGTCAGCAGCACTTCTACTTGGTAATTATCTACCGAGCGCAGCAGCCAGGCCGCGCCCAGGCCCAGCACGGCGCCCAGGGCCACGCCGCCTACGGCCTCCTGGGCAAATATGGCCAGCGCGTGGCCAATGGTCACGTCCTGGGGGCCTAGCTGGGCCACTTCCAGCAGCACTACGAACAGCACCACGCCCACGCCATCGTTGAAGAGCGACTCGCCCACAATCTTCGTTTCCAGGTCTTTGTCGATGTTGGCCTTGGTGAGAATGCTGAGCACCGCCACCGGGTCGGTGGGCGAGATGAGCGCCCCAAACAGCAGGCAGTACCCCAGCGGCGTGGCTAGCCCCAACCCCGGCAGTAGCCCGTACATGGCCCCGCCCACCAGCGCCACGCTCAGGGGCGTGGCAATGAGCGCCAGCGTGCCCACCGACCAGCGCAGCCGCCCCAGCCGCCGGGTATCGATGTGGATGGAGCCCGCAAAGAGCAGAAACCCCAGCATTACCTGCATCACGAGGGCGCTGAAATCGATGGTGCCCACCACCCGCGCCAGGGCCAGCACCGGCCCCACGCCCAGCTTGGCCAGCCCCACCAGCGCCAGCGACACGGCCAGCCCCAGCACCATCAGCCCGATGGCGGGCGGCATTTTGAGGAAGCGGTGGTTGAGGTAGGCGAAGGCGGCGGCCAGCACCAGCAGCAGGGCCAGGGCATTGTATAAATCCATGCAAAAAAGAGTAGGGGCTGCCCGCTTGTACGCAGGCAGCCCCCGGCCGCTTGGTTAGTACTAAATAAAACTGGCCTAGCCCGCTAGCCCCGGCAGCGCGTCGATGACCCTAGCCAGCATTTCCTCGCTCACGTCGAGGTGCGTCACGAAGCGCACCCAGCTACCGCCAAAGCCGCTGGCCTTGATGCCCTGGGCTTCGAGCCGGGCCAGGAAGTCGGCTACGGTCACGCGGCTTTCGTCGAGGCTGAATAAAACCAGGTTGGTTTCGGGTGCCAGAATTTCTGCCACGTAAGGCAGTGGGCGCAGCCCCTCGGCCAGCCGGGCGGCGGCGCGGTGGTCGTCGGCCAGCCGGTCCACGTGGTGCTCCAGGGCGTACAGGCCCGCCGCCGCCAGGTAGCCCGCCTGCCGCCAGCCGCCGCCAAATAGCTTGCGCAGCCGCTTGCAGCCGTTAATAAACTCCCGCGTGCCCAGCAGTACCGAGCCCACCGGCGCGCCCAGCCCCTTGCTCAGGCACACCGAAATGGAGTCGAACAGTCGGCCGTAGTCCTCGCTGCGCTGGCCGGTGGCCACGAGCGCATTGAAAATGCGCGCTCCGTCGAGGTGCAGGGCTAGCCCTTGCTTTTTCGTAAAGGCCGCTATTTCTTCTAAATCGGCCCAGGCGTAGCAACTGCCGCCGCCCCGGTTGTGGGTGTTTTCGAGGCACACCAGGCGCGTGGTGGGGTAGTGCACGTTGCCCACCGGGCGCACGGCGCCGGCCACCTGGCTGGCCGTGAGGCGGCCCCGCTCGCCGGGCAGCAGCGCCACCGAGGCGCGGGCGTGGTGCATGATGCCGCCTACTTCCCAGAGGTACACGTGGGCCGTAGCTTCGCAAATGACTTCCGAAACCGGCGCGCAATGCGCCATGATAGCCAGCTGGTTAGTCATCGTGCCCGAGGGGCAGAACAGGCCGGCTTCCATGCCGAAGCGGGCGGCCAGGCTCGTTTCGAGCGTGCGCACGGTGGGGTCTTCATCATACACGTCGTCGCCCACGGCGGCGGCCTGCATGGCGGCGAGCATGGCGGGAGTGGGGCGCGTCACGGTATCGGAGCGCAGGTCGATAAGGGGCAGGGGAGAAGGAGCGAAAGCCAAAGGATTGAGCAAAAGGTTTGGGAATTCAAAAGTAGCGCCTTATTTTTGCACCTCATTTGCCAGAAGTCCCCCCTAGAACTCTCATTTCCCCGGAAATCATGTCCGTTACCCGTCTGAAGCGCAAGCACCGCAAAAACATTGCCCGTGCCAACAATGAAACGCGCAAAATCAAAAACTTGCTGCGTACGCCCGTGCTAAAGAACGTGGACCTGGACGAGCTAAAATCGCGTTTCGCTACGTCGGCTCCTGCGGAGGCTGACGAAAAAAAAAAGCCTAGTGTAAGTGAGGCTGCAAAGCCCGCCGACAAGGAAGAAGGCTTGCTGGCTAAGGCTGCCCACGCTGCCTCAGCCGCGGCCGACAAGGTGAAGCACCTCGCCGCCGATGCCGCCGACGCCGTAGCCCACAACTCGCTCGTGGAGAAAGCTACCGAAGCCGTGCAGGAAGCCGCCCATAATCTGGTAGAAGGCGCCAAGCACGTACTGGAAAGCAAGAGCCCTGAGGAAAACCAGGCTACCAAAGCCAATCAGACCGGCACCGAAGGTTACGATGCCGCTGAGGCCGAAACCAAGCCGGTGAACGAAGACGGTCAGGAAGGCAACAAGCCGAAGCCCGAAATCGAGCTGTAATCCAGCCCGCTAGCCTATCAAAAAGAGCGCTCACCTGCAAGGGTGAGCGCTCTTTTTGCGTGGTGCCGGTTGCGTAGGCCCTAGCCGGCGCTAGGTAGCAGGGGTGTCAAGGGCGGCGGTGCGGGGGCCCAGCTCCACGGCTTGCATGTCCACTACCTTGCCCCGGTCGATGCCGAAGCGCAGCAGCGTGCGCACTTTGTGGAAGCCGTGGCGGCCGGCCGCGCCGGGGTTCAGCGTTAGCAGGCCCAGCTTGGGGTCAGGCATCACGCGCAGGATGTGCGAGTGCCCGCACACGAACAAGCCGGGGCGGGCCTGGGCCAGCAACTGGCGCGCCGCCGGGGCATAGTGCCCGGGGTAGCCGCCGATGTGCGTCATCACCACGCGCAAGCCCTCTACCACAAAATTCTGGACCAGCGGCTCGGTGCAGCGCACATCGGTACCATCGATGTTGCCATACACCCCCCGGAAAACGGGGGCCAGCGCCGCGAGCTGCATAATGAGCTCCGAAGAGCCAAAGTCGCCGGCGTGCCAGATTTCGTCGGCTCCGCGCAGGTGGTGCGCAATGCGGGTGTCAAAGTAGCTGTGCGTGTCGGAGAGGAGGGCGATGCGCGTCATGGTACAAAGATGCAGCCGAGCCGCCGGGTGCGCCGGAAATCCGGCTAGCCTGTATCTTGCGCCGCTGCCCGCCGTATGGGGCACGTACTGGCACCAGGCAATAGCCGCCGCCGCCTCCTTTACTTGACTTACTTCCGATGAACGTCTTCATCAACGATGTGCCGCTGATAATTAAAAAGGTCAGCGACAAGGTGTACAAGCATAAATACGACCTCGTGCTCGGGGCCGACGATGAGTTTACGAGCAAGGACCTCGTTGGCGACGTGCTCGTGCGCGATGCTACGTCGGCCTTTCTCGACCGCCTGCTGCGGCTCATGGAGGTAAAAAAGCTGAAAAAGCTGAAAACCCTGACCATGATGGCCCGCAAGAAAAGCAACCTTATTCTGCACCTCAAGGACCAGTTTAAGATTGCGAAAGCTGCCGGCGGCCTGGTCGTTAAAAATGGCCAGGTGCTCATGATTTACCGCCTCGGCAAATGGGACCTGCCCAAGGGCAAGCTCAAAAGCGACGAGGATGTGGCCCTGGGTGCCATGCGCGAGGTAGAAGAGGAGTGCAACATCAAGGTAGAGCTGGGAGAAAAGCTGCCCAGCACCTGGCATTCGTATGCCTATAAAGGCAATAAGATGCTGAAAAAAACCAGTTGGTTTGTCATGCAATGCCTCGACGACTCCGTGATGCGCCCCCAAACGGAGGAGTACATTGAGGAAGTGCGCTGGATGTCGCCGCAGGATGCGCTGGCCCGCCTCGAAGAATCCTACGCTTCTATTACGCTGGTAGTGCGCCACTACCTGAGTGAAATGGCGGGCAAGCCTGCCAAAGCTGCTACGCCTGACTAATGGCTAGGCTCACCGCGCGTCGTTATGTTGGGTGGCTCTTGGCCGGTAGCGCAGGGCTAGCCGCCTGCTCGGGTGCGCACGAGCCCACGCAAACCGCCACGGCCGCGCGCGCTGATGCCGCCATCAAAGCCAACGTGCCGGCGCTGGTAGGCCTCTCCATAGATGGCTTGCACCGCCGGCTAGGGCCTTCGCAGCCCCTGCCCGCCGGATTTACCGACCCCAGGGTTTTGTCGGGCAGCGACACCCGGCCGACGGCACCCGATTCGGTGGCATCTTTTCAAACGGGCGGTATCACGCTCATTGCCAGCTTCGATGCCCACACCCGGCAGGTTCGCGACCTGCTGCTGCTAGGTCCGCACGAAGACAGCCTGATGGCCCAGGCCGCCTTGCGGAGCAATGCCAGCGATTATTTGGTGCTGCCGGTATTTTATCCCCAGCACCCCAACCGCTTGCTTGGCCTGCGAGTAGTGGCTATTAACGTCAATCAGTAATAGCAACAGCTCAAGCAGCCAGTATAGCGTATAAAAAACCCCTGTCAACAAACGTTGACAGGGGTTTTTTATAAGAGACTCAGTAAGATTATGCTTCTACCGCTAGCTTGGGAGCGCCAGCCAGGATGTGGGCACTGGCGAAGTCGGCGTATTTCTCGAAATTGCGGATAAACTTCTCGGCCAACTCGCCGGCCGTGTGGTCGTAAGCAGCCTTGTTGGCCCAGGTGTTGCGTGGGTCCAGTATTTCGGTGGGTACGCCCGGCACGGCGCCCGGCACCTGCACGCCGAAGATGGGATGCGCCTTGAACGTAACTTCCTCAAGCACGCCCGAGAGGGCGGCCGTAATCATGGCGCGGGTGTGGGCCAGCTTCAGGCGGTGGCCGGTGCCGTAGGCGCCGCCCGTCCAGCCGGTGTTGACGAGC
>Ga0160428_1000280_pt1 | contig 61243 bp, 60 predicted proteins | sample SolpanmetagenomM_FD_108198 | JGI IMG/M metagenome (GOLD analysis project Ga0160428, IMG submission 108198) | Solar panel surface microbial communities from Lawrence Berkeley National Laboratory, California, USA - M | ecosystem: Engineered > Built environment > Solar panel > Unclassified ... | reverse complement strand
AGATTGATAAAGCCTGGATATCTTTAAAATCTCACAGGGTCGAAGTCGAGGATATCGCTGTTTTTGATTAGAACTTGCTTGCAGTGCCATCTACAGCACTCTTCACATCAAGCACTGCAAGTAGTTAGTATCCTTAAATCCTAATTAAGTAGTCGACGGTCCCACGTTGACTTCCTAGACTTAGAAGGAGAATATCGTTTGTGTACACTACCGTGAAATTGTAAAAGATCGAGGGTGGCCTTGATATCCTTGAAATCTTAATTGATCGAAGTCGGGATATCGCTATCCTATCTAATAACTTGCTTTTGTAGTGCTTGGTGAAGAGAGCGCTGGAGGGAATAGAAGAGAGAGAGCAGAGGATTTCGCACGTTCAAATATCTTTCCAGCATATACTGAGTGGGCAAGTTATCAGATTATGAGGTTAGGTTGTTTGTTGTTTCGCTCAGATCAGTCAATGATTTCCAAGGTTTCCAACGTCTTTGTATACACGGTGTGTCATCAGGTATACTTCGCCGCTGTTCACTACATCTGCCACAACGTCGAATACTGCTTCCACGGCACATCTCACCTCCCTACCATCACTCTTCAGGCCACAGTGTATACCCACTCCTCTCAACCGCTCTTATATATGCCTCGTCCCTCTTACACCTCTCCAACCACTCACTCGTCCTCGCCCATCTCTTCCCCACATCCACACCCTTCGTCCCAAATTCCCTCGCAAATATAAAGTCAACTGAAGCCTGCATCATCACATCCGCCGCTGTCACCCTCCCTCCAACCAACCATTCTCGTCCATCAGAGAGCTCGCTTTCGAGCCAGTCGAGGTCTTTCTGCACGTTGAGTGACATGCCCGCGACCATCGCGTCTATGGTAGAGCTATTGGCGGCTATGAAGGTGGAGGGCAGATTCCAGGTTGCGTAGAGGATGGCGAGGGCGTGTAGCATGAATGTGGCTTCGGAGGCGTGTATCCAGGTGAGTATTTGGGCGCGTTCGGGCGTGGTACGGCCTGCTAGTCCTAATCCTGATCCTTGCCTTTTCTGCTCGCTGACTTGTGCTTGTCCTTGTCCTTGTGCGTGTCCTTGTGCTTGAGTGTTGTCGTTGTCGTATTGGGAGAGAAGATACTCTGTAATCGCACCGCTTTCGTGGATCGTTAGGTCAGTGCTGCTATCGTGCAAAGTCGGGAATTTGCCGAGAGGATTGCCTGAGGCGGATTTAAATTCTGCAGGCGCGGCTTTGAAGCGGTCGATGCGTGGGGAGAACTTTAGCGTGTAGGGGAGGGAGAGCAGTTCGAGGAGCCAGGCGGTGCGGATGCTGCGGGAGGCTTGCAGGAAGTAAAGTGTTATTGTGGGAGGTTGCGAGGTGGACATGCTTGAGGAGATGTTGGAAGGACTTGTGGTGGTGTGGTGGGTGGTGGTGGAATTTGTTGCCTGGGATGAAATGGTTTGGAGCGTGGTTGCAGTAGTGCTTGTGTTGTTCGCTAACTAGGTAGTGGTGGGATGGGGGATGATTGCGGCGTCGTGAGGCTATGTGTGGTGACTTTAAGGGTGTGGTCTCCCGGCCATGAGGGTACTCAAATCCACTGCCTAGGTTGCCCCACATTCCAATGGCCTTCAACTCTACTCGGCCATCTCTCGGACATGTTCTTGAAAGCTGTACGAAGTAAACGTGTAAACGACACGTCCCAACAGTGCCCGTACTTGTATTAAGCCTCGTCTCGTGAGAGCATGTCGAAAGAGCTGATGCAAGTCCAGAGCTACACAACTTCAGTGATAGTTGCAAGTATTCCCTTCCTCTGATGAACCTGGCATGAAAAAGGACACCTCGTGAATATTTGCATAGTAGCTGCACGAGACTTGGGCGCCGTGCCGTAAGATAACCCCTAGACTTTCAGACTTGACTTACTATTGCATCGTGTCTATTTTTGTAACAGAAGGATGTTGTTGAGCTGAAAATAGCCTCCAGTCCGTGCTCCTTGCTTCGCCCATTCCTTCCCTTTCCTTGGACTTGAATGAGAAATAACTATGTGATGTGCATCACGACCGAGACACAGCATTCTCCACAGCCCTTCATTATAATCTGTAGTTTTATCTGTTAACTTACCGTCTCATCTCTGCATAAACACGGGCGGATCAGCTAGGCACTGAATTCCGACGAACAACATGGCATCTTGGCACGACCTTCCATTCGAGATCAAAGTTATTTGGAGCTCGAGCAGAGTTCGCCAAAAATATTGGGAATAATAGAAAGCAATGTGGTGTCCATGATAACATCTGTTCAGATCCGTTTCTCAATAGGATCGCTACATACAATGAATTTGATGCGAACATGCTTGCTTGTGGTGACCACTACACGATTCTTCTCTTTCCGGTTCCCACGTCGTTGAGCTGTTTTACTTAAGATGGTAGCATCATGTCCACAACAGAGCGTTACACACTATAGGCAACTCACTGGCAATCTGCAGCTGCCTTCATACTGAGGTGTATCAAAGAAGATATCCAAGAACGTGGTGGTGATGAGATAACTAGAGCGATTTCTCTGAAACCCGACGTTTTTAGGAACAAATGGTCTCCATGCCTTGTGATATAGATGTACTCTTTTGCAAAAGCTGCACATCACGCCACCGTGACGTGAGCGCTGGTAAGAGCCTAGTGTGAGATCAGTTCCACTTCCATTAAGAGTTCTTTTCGGGGTTTGCGGACGATACGCATAGCGTCGAAACATCTTTCAAGGTATGGCTTCTATTGGTTTCTTGCTCTTCGTGCAGGGGGATCGTTGGTCAAGGGGTTCGAGAAAGGATTGCTGGGATTTGTTTCGGTAAGCTTTACTTGAATCGTTCATTTTGTTATGTCCATTGCGATATTGACAGCGTGTCGTATGTAGTGGTTAACTTTTACACCTGTACATACCAGTATGAAATGCATCATCCAGAAACTCCTTTTCCCTTTGCTTTTCAGTGACGTCCGACATGCTCAATGCACAGCTTGTTATTCGAAACCTTTGCGCGACAAAAACAATCCATATTCCAGATATTAAAACCACACCTTACCCAACTTCTTACTCAACAACCACCACACATACAACGTCTGACACGTTCCCGCAGCCAACACAACTCCCGCCCAAATCTGCACACCCAGATAATCCGTTCCTCCCTTCTTAACCAACGCCCCCGCAATCGGCGGTCCAACCAACACAGAAAGCGCAGTTGGCGCCCAGGACATGCCCATCCTTGTGCCCAACTTACCCATGTCTGGGCAACAAAACGGCAGCACAGAAGCGGGTAATGCAATCAGACCACCAGAACAGAAGCCGTAGAAGACGCTGAATGCAATCAGGCCAGGCGTGCTTGATACGGCGATCCAGCAGAAGGCGATTACAGATGATGAAGCACCACATGCGACCCAAAGAGGCATAATGCCTGTTTTGCGTGCGAGGAGGGAGACGAAGAGACGGCCGAAGAAGGAGGCGGCAGAAGCGACGGCGAGGAGGTAGTAAGACAACGCGGGTGAGGTGTGTGTTACCAGTTGACCGTACGCGGGGATGTAGAAGAGGGGTACTGCATAGCCGAGGAACATGAAGACGTTGATCATGGTGTACATGAGGAAAGGCCAGTCGGTTAGGGCAGACTTATCGATGAGAGAGCGGGCACGTCCGGAAGGTTTGGTGGGACCTAGGAGGGTGGCTGGAATGGCAAAGGCGAAGGTGCCGAGGAGGATGTAGCCTGTGTTGTATCAGTAAAATGGAAGTAGGTTACAAGGTAGAAAGACATGAAGTGTACGGTACCTAAAGCACGAACGGTATATGGAAAGCCATGACTATCAATGAGTCCACGGAACACAACCACGAACACGATAGCTCCTAGACCGATACCACAAGCCAAGAGTCCTAGAGCTATAGGTCGTTTTGTTGTAAAGGCGCCGGCGACAAGGCTCAGAGTCGGCACGTACATCAACCCACTACCTAATCCAACGCACAGCCCTTGAGCGAGAAATACTTGCCAATATGTCGTGCACAACGAGGTCATGAAGAGACCGACAACGTTGAGGATGACACCGGTAATAAGCATGACGCGGTAGTAACCGAGATCGAAGAGCGGACCACTGACGAAGCCGATGAAAATCAGTAGGAAGTTTGTCATTGTGCCAATCCAAGCAATGGATGATTGAGAGTTCTGTTTGAGAAAGTCGGTGGTGTAGAAAGCTTCGAACACACCATAGGCGAGAGGGAGGCCCCTAGATATAGATGTCAGTTCATGACGTTGTCGCAAAACATCACGCACACTCACCAGATATTAAAGAAGATGAAGAAACCACCAGCGACCTGAAGCCAAGCTCTGAAACCGCCATCAGGAGGAGCATCAGGTGTTTCCGTCTTGCCTGACGGATTTGCTTCGACGTCCTGACCAGATGGTACCGGAGTCGTGTCGGACGTCTTTTTGTCTTCCATCAACCGGTTCAGGTCAAGTGACACCATCTCTGATTGTTCGCGGCTCATGTTTGCGCTCATGTTCGCCAGGTCAAGTGACACACCATGAGGGTGTGATTGTGAGTCTTTTGGATCCATGTTTGATAAAGGTCACCAAGACAGGATGGTGAAGAAGTAGAAAAGTATGAATTAACACAAGTAAAAGCACAAAGATCTTCCTAGGCCATACAAACGTGCCACACGTGAGGCTAATATGGAAAAGAAGAGCGAGATTGAGATGACATTATAAGGTGAGCACGAAAGCCCTCCTAAGCGCGCTCTTGTGAAAGATGAGCGAGACGTCAATGTATATAGACAGGAAAATTATCTGTGTAACCTTGTGGTACTACTTTCGCAAATTGCAGCAGACTCATTTTGGATCTTCACTTTTCGTGAGATGGCTCAACTTGGTAGCACCAGGAACACCGAGGGCAAACGCGTTTGTTCCGATGTGGGGAAGACTCTCTTTTGGCTTGGCTGCGAAAAGAACTGCATCAAACTTGCCCGAAGATGGCGACATGTCCGTACGGTGAACGAACGAGGAAGGCTCTTTATATGCATGTCCTGGTTCGCAACCCATCGATATCCTAGCTCAAAGCTCATCATCTCATCATCTCCTGTAAAGAAAAGAAAGCCATTGACGTTTTGCGGGTTGCCTTGTGTAACACTCGTCCTCTTTGGACCTCACCGCATCCGCACATGTTGCCATGAAGAGAATAGCTCTGCTGAGCTCCTGCCGCATTGTCGTCAGCGAGCAGGCGTGACGCTTAGAGCTGATTGCTTGCATGAAGACTTTCGACTCTCCGCTCTCCTCCTGTTTCCTCCACTCTGTTGTCGTTTCTCTCAACAACTGAAGTCCGTCTGTCTGCAAGTCATTTAGCCGCCCCACATGCACACCACAATCGACTTCTTGAACCCCGCTTACCCCGCTTCAATATTCTCTTCTTTCACGCCTGCCTCTTTCGCTCTGGGACGACCATGATCCGATGTCGTCCTGCTCGACCAGCCGCCCACGCTAAGAACTCTGGCTAAGACATCAGCGTTTAGGCTGTCTTGTTATATCATGTTTTAACCAAGCTTTGTGGGGTACTCCATTGAATTATGCTCGCACAGACTCAAGCCTTTGGTGTCACTTGACTCTGGGAGAATCACTCCGCTGGTCGGGTATAATGAGGCATGCTAGCTCAAATGTACGTGTTGAGGAGACGACAGCCGATCATGAAAGACTATAAAATGTGACCCATCCTTGTCCTTCTTTAGAGACTGTAACAGATCGTCTGACATTTCTTGATACTGGTCGTCCACCATGCTGTCCCCATCAATCGCCTCTGCGGCAGTGTTATCACTGGCAGGTCTCGTACTTGCTTGTCCATCTCCAGCTCAACTCGGTGATATTAGTATCCTTGCCGAGAATGATCTCATTAGTAAGTCTATACTTATTGTGACACATCACGTCGTCGTCAGAATTTCGTGGCCAGGACAAAAGTTGCTCTAAATTACCTATGAGGTGGGGTGTAGCCTAGAACGGCTGTGAAGAGTGCCCGTAGACCTTCTAAATATGACGGATGTCTCAGATTACAGAGTGTTTCGAGGAAGAGCCTAGGATACCAGAGAAGAGGCATAAACTGAGTAGCTCGAAGAGAGTTAGGGCACCCTCCAGAGCGGTCCTAGCCGCGAATTCTGACGACGACGTGACATCACAAAGATAGAGCCTAACACTAGATAACAGCCAATAATACAGCCACCACAAGTGCTGCCCTCTTGCTGAGCAAATCCCAGCCTCTGCTCGGAGCTCAAAGTGCCTGTAGTGACCTTGGCGAGCGGCTCTGGTCACCACACACCCAAAACTTCGCAGCAGGACTTAACAGCTCGCTGGCATACGAAGTTTATGCTGGTCGCGTGACGGAAGATCAGCTTTTCTGGATTGCACAAAACGGCAAAATACCTGCTTGTCGACCATCACTGAAACAGTGTCAAGCTATTGCTGTCAATGGATCTGTATACAGTGCTGATTGCAACACAAACCTTCCGGCACTATGCACACAATCAGCACCTGCGTCCAACATCAGCTACGCCAACACATCTCCACCCTATCAGATCCAGCAGAATGTGGGCAACCAGTCACTCATTGGCTACAGAGACTTCATGGGTTTCCGCTTCTTAGGCGTCCGCTTCGCAGCAGAACCTCAACGTTTCACGTACAGTAGCCTCTATGATGGAACAGGCGTAAATGACGCCCTAATGCCGCCACCACAATGTCTGCAGAACAACGCAAATCCAAACCCTTTGCCTACCTTTAACAATCAATCCGACAGCACAGACTGCCTCTTCCTCAACATCTGGACTACCAGTCTGCCTGCTGAGCCTCGACCAGCAAAGAAAGATCTCAAGGCTGTGATGGTCTATATCCATGGCGGTGGCTTTGCCACAGGATCTGCTAGTAACCCTACGAATGATGGCAGTGAGCTATCTAGCAGAGGCGACGTCGTTGTTGTTGACCTTCAATACCGTCTCTCCACCCTGGGATTCCTTGCTCTGAACGATGGTGTTCATAATGGTAAAAATCAATTCATCTCGTGCCTTCTATACTCGAGCTAACAATACCTTCTAGGTAACTACTGGATGTCTGACGTAATTAGTGGGTTGGAATGGGTGCAAAAATACATCACTGCTTTTGGTGGTGATCCCAGCCGCGTAACAGTCTTCGGCGAGTCTGCCGGCGCAGAAAGTAAGTATTCGGATCACCGTATCGTGCGAGATTGTGCTCTGACTTGCTTTCAGCTGTTCAAGCATTACTTGCTTCACCAAAAGCCGCTGGTTTGTTCAGCGCTGCTCTCATGCAGTCAAACTACTTGCAACCATACCAACCAATTGCCTCCTCTTACAACCAGACGACTCTGCGTATTCTGAACTCAACTGGCTGTCTAAGTTCGTCAGACCAGCTCGGTTGTCTCCAAGCGTACAACGCCAGTGCTCTGATTAGACTCCGGACCACCTTCAAGTAAGTCTTGCACCTTGTTCGATACTCTCAACCACCTTCACTAACCCCATCGTCTCAGCTACCCCGTAATCGACGGCACCTATCTAACAACCTCCTACATCAACCTCAACGGTTCCGACTGCAGCTCCACCATCAACTCCGTCCCAATCCTCATGGGCGTCAACCGCGACGAAGAAGGCGTCCTGGCACCAGTCCAACGCACCACCGACCTTAACACCGGCATCACGGGCGCAGTCGGCAACACCACCCTCTCGAATGCCATAATCGCCTCCAACCTCTTTCCCCTTGGCTCCGGCCCCTTCCCCTCCAACCAAACGCTCAACATCTTCAACACCACCACCCGCATCCTGACTGACGATTCCTTCCGCTGCTCTAATCAATTCACCGCTTACGCTGGCGTCGCAAACGGTGTGCTGCCCTCCATCTACTTCTACGAATTCAACCGCACCTACCAAGATCCCGGCTACAACAGCAATGGCGTCTGCATTCCGGCGCCTGATGCAACACACCCCTTCGGCAATCCTAGTGCAGAATACTTCAAATGTCACGCCGGCGACCTCTCAAACACCTTCGGCACCATCGCCCGCGTCGGCTTCCCCGCTCGCGACGAAAACGACATGCCTTTCGCCCAGCTGATTGTGGATTATTGGACCGCGTTTGCCAGGAGTGGTGGGGATCCGAATCCAGATATGGGGTATTTGCAAGCTAGGGGGTATTGGAATACTATTAATCAGATTGAGGTGAGTGGTGCGTGGGAGCCGGTGAGTGCAGAGGAGGGTGTGAGCCCCGGCATGATGGAGTTGCAGTGGAATAGCTTTATGAGGGAGTTTAGGGATGTGGAACAGTGCGGTGTGTTGGGACAGGGGTTGATGGAGTATGTTGAGTAGAGAGAGCGGGTTTTTTAAAAGGGGGAAATGGGAAATATGTGCCGTGGAGTTGGACGAGGTTTGGGAGGAGTGCGAGGTTGTGATATTGAAAAGCTTTCGATGTCTAATATAGAGGAAGAAATATCCAATGTACAGCCCTGCCTCCAATTCCACCCTAGCTCTAGTAGTAATAAAGATCTCCCAAGACGCATGAGCACCGAACTGTAGAACGCCAAGAGCGCAGCGAGTCGAGAACTGAAGAGAAGGGTTTTGTATCGCGCATAATCGCGGCCTGCCATAGTATTCTGCTCGCTCGCTTAGAAGTATACCCTGACAAGCACTCCTACAAAAGTGTTTTTGACATTCCAGAGTCTATAAGGATCAAGTGTCACACACTGTCGCTTTCATAATATGAACGATTTGGTTTCCCGTGCAAAGCGCATTTCATCTTCTATTATTACAAAATCTGCTTCAAAGGTGTAGATCGATTATCTTACAGGTTTGTATAAATCTGACGACCGTATCCGCTTCACCACTTGTATCATCTATCCCCAATAAAACAAACCACCTTCTACATCTTGACGAGGCGTAGGCGAAGCCTCAAACCTCTTTTGCAAGAGAGAGAGAGAGGGCTGCAATTCCAATTCCCAGTTTCTTCCTTCCAGGTTTGGTGATAGGTCGAGCTAGTTATCGTGTTTATTTGTTCATCTGGTTTTGTGGGAAAGCCCATGCCCCTCAGCCGAAGAACTGCTTCATCTCCTGGTTTTATTGCGAAAGTGAATCACATCCACTCCGCCGTCATAGCTTGAGACGCATGTATGCCGCTCGTCCAGCATTTGCTGTCGTCCTGGACGATGTGCGAGATTCTGTTGATGTTGGACAGGCGAGCTTCATACTGACCAAATGGGCGACAATGACCAAAGAGGCTAGAAGTTGCAGAAGTCGGTGAAGCTTTGTAGGTTAAGCTGACGACTGTTGCTAGAGGTGTCGCGTCACGTGTGGAGTGTCCTCAATCAGAATGCCATGTTCTTCCGTGTGGGATTGTTCGTCATCGCAACCTTTGATGTTGGGGGGCAGAATTGCCTCATATACCATCTGCCAAGATGATGTCACGATGGTGATTGTTTGAGTACTATTGACGACGTCGTAAGATGAGTTGATAGTTGATAAAGTTGGCAGTCAGGTTGAACGTTTTTCTTAAGTACTAGGTTGAGGTTCAGAGACTGACAAGCAGCGTCCAAAGTCGTCCGTATGGCAAGATGCTTGTATGGGTTAAGTAGAGTGCCTGTTAGGACGGTATGCAATAAACCAGAATATAATAGTCACAGAATAACTCCAGCAGTCTTCTCAGGCCTTCTTGAAGGATCAGGAGTGATGAAGCTGTCATCGCAGTGTCATTTGACAGTCTTTCAAATGTACCCCTTCTCTCTTCCCTTCGCTCTCATAGCCTCCCGTCTTGACTCTTTCTGCATCTTCCGCGCTTGACTTACGCTCGGCCCTCTTCGTTCCTCCTCATCTTCCCTCCTCTCCAGTGCCTCCTCGTCCACTTGATCGAGCACAAACCTTCCCATTTGTCCTATCCTCCATCTCTGCACCATCCATGCTGCTGCGCCCTCGATATCTACAATACCGCCTTTGTTGAGTCTACCAGTCTTGCGGGCTATAGCCTCTAGCAGAGGTACAATTTCGTTCGTAGGCTGTCCGTCAGAAGTGTACTCTGCGTAAACAAATGGATTGTGCAAGTTGATTCGGTAAAGCAGATAATCCGCTAGTGTGACAGGCTGAATGATGCCATCCTTGACAGCACCACATAAGGCCAGCTTGAGCATACTCTCAGCTTCTGGGACGTACGGCATGAAAACTCCAGGTGTATCCAGAAGATAAACTCCTTCCCCCGGCGCAGTGCCTTCATCCGCCAAGTCTGCTCCCTCGATAATCTTGACAGCACTTCCAATCTTCCTCGTCACACCAGGTTGCGCTCCTGTCTTTGCGACCTTGCCTTTACGTACTCCTACCGCTCGAAGCGCATTGAGCAGTGTAGACTTGCCGACATTAGGCATTCCAGCGACCAATATCCTGTGCCCTGTGAGACTATACCGCTCTTTCGCCCAAGCTTTCAGAATCCGTACCAAATCCTTTGTGCTCTTGTGGTCGGTCGTGTCCGTCGTCTTGGAGAAATGCACAGTAGTCGGCGCATGCCATTTCCGTATGACCTTGTCTCTTGCTGTTGTTCTTGCTCGCTCAGCCGCGAGATCGGCGGCTGGTAGTGTGTCTGCTTCTTGACCTAGATCGTGCTTGGTGTAGACGATCATTCTGTCGATACCTGCTAGACTGTGTTCGAGGAGAGGATTGCGAGAGGTGAGCGGCACTCTGTAGTCTCTGCATTCCAGGATGAGTGAGGTTTGTGCAAGGAGAGTCTTCATCTTAGTCAGTCCGGCGGCATGGTGACCAAGGTAGTATGAACGTGGCAGAGAGGTTGGTTCTGGGAATGCGGTGCGTGGGATGAATTGGGTGGGTGGTGAAGTGACGGTAGTTGAAAAGCCGGCGCGCGGATATCTGTATGCTGTAGTAGGGTGGACTATAGCTCTGCGCAAGGTGGCTGTAGCTCGGCCAATCATGATGTGGAGTTTCGAGGATGGATGTACAGTTCAAAAGCACTCCATTTGTGTCTCTATTTGTACAGACATGGTTACGGAATACTCAAAGGCATCCCAAGTAATCTTTTGAACAATTGCTGACCGGCAGCAATGTATGGTGGAGGTGCACTTTTAACACGATCCGAAAGTTTGGTAAATCATGTTTCTGCATCACATGTCAAAAAAAGGGCATGAGTATGGAAGCATTGGGCATCGAGCATCAAGCTAGTTGGTATGTGCATTAGACAGGTCAGCCATTCAGCTATCACCAGCGTTTCCTCCTTCATCCTCCGAGTCCACTCCTGAACTTTTTGGCACATCCTGCTTTCCTTTGCCTCTCGTCGTAGCCAGACCTTTGATAGCATCAAGACCTTTGCTAGTGAGATACAAGAACTGTGCCTCTCTAAAGCTGTCGACGTGAGCGAAGAATGTGTTGAAAGCGTTTCCATCAGCCTCTTCCCTGAAGATCCTCTCATAAATCTCCTTCTGCTTGAACTCCTCCAATTCCTTCTCGTACTTGCCAAAGTCAATCTTCCCGCGCTCGAACTTTGTGGCCGCGCCCTCATTATAGCTATCGAAAACTGGACGCTCGAGTAGTAGGCCAAGTCCAGGTACTTTAGGTATACTGATAGTTGTCTGGCCAAAGGCTTCTAATATTCTTTCAGGAGGACAACCACAACGAACCGTCAAGGCAATCATGGATATCATCTTGCGAATTTGGTGCATCATGAAACTCTGACCGTGAATCTTGATAGATAGCCACTCAGTGCCATTGATGATTATTGGTTCAGGCCTAAGCGTGAACGATTTGATGTGCCGTTTTGACGAAGCGTCGCCGAATGTCTTTTCGACCGTGAAGTTGTGATAATTGCGAGTTCCAAGGAATGGTTTCAATGCTTCGGCGACACGATCTTTTCGTGCATTGGATATGCGCCAAGCTCTTTTGGCTGTGGAATAAGCCGTACGAATCTGCTTGATGGTCGCTTCAAGATTTTTCTTATGTTCGAGCTCAGAACTGGACTCTTCTGGAGCTTCAACCTTATCGACATCCTCGATCTTGGCCTCACTTTCAGGCTTGCCATCGGCTTCACCATTCGACGTGGCCGTGTTAGCCGCAGCCTCAGTTTCGGGCACTTCCACCTTCTGTACTACCATGTCTGGCTGGTTAGCCGCTGTGGTCGATACCTCCGGCTTCTCCTCAGGAGCTTTATTACATGCTTGAGGTTCAGCTGATTCGGTGAGATGCTCTTCCACTTCGTCCTCATACAATGCCCTCATCACGAGTGACTTGATGGGTTCCTGCAATGTGTCCAAAATTGGTTTGATGTGCTTCTCCTCCGTTTCTTCCCAGAAATTTGCGACTTCCTCTTGCCTTTTCTTATATCCTTCTTCGTCTCCTGCTTCCTGCGCATGCTGAACCAATTTTCGTCCTAGAAAGCTACTGGGATGTGGTGGCAAGAACGAATGTGTTGGGATTAGGTACTCATACCACCTCGAATCGCAGGCTTGGTAACAGCTGAAACTGTTGACTGTCCTCTCAATGCCCCATACGCGGATCTGAGGCGATAGGTGGGAGTTGATTTTCTCGATGATATCTTTGTCTTCGATGATGAGCTTGAGCGAGATGACATTGCCTGCAGCATGAACACCCTTGTCTGTACGTGCGCAACGAACGAGTGCTGACTTCTTCGGATCAGTCGCATTAGCTTTCGAGATAGCACCTGCTTCGACGAATGCATTGAACAGGTCTCCTTCGATTGTCTTCTCTGTTGTATTACTGTTGAACATTAGTAAGAGTCGTGCACCCACTCTTTCAGACTTTCTCCTACATTTGCATCCCTCGATACCCTGTACCAGAATAGCCAATCAATACAGCAACCTTGTGCTTTGGTCTTCTTTCCTCTTGAGCCACTTCTTCTGCAGAGAAGCCCTGGTGTAGCAGGTTGGGCTTGTCGCTGTCTTCCGTCTTCTGGCGCTTTTGATTGCGCTCCTCATTTTCTTGTCTTCGATCACCTCGTTGTTGGCTGGCTTGGTACATTAGCTCCATCATGCCTTCAATCTTGAAATCTTGGCAAATCTTACCTCCACTCTTTACGCCCCAGATCTTTTCCCTTACCTCTACCACCTCTGCTACCGTGATGGCCGCGCGAGCTGGAGTGAGTGAACTTCCTCTTCTGTTGCCTATCGTCTGCCATTGTGCTTTGATCTGTGCTCTGCTAGTAGTGACTAACGCTGCCGATCTGATGAAAGCTGTCGCTGAGCTTCGTATGGTACCTAGAATCATTCGAATCTCCTCTAAGAGTTGGAGTCGAGGTCTTCAATGGTCAATTTCGAAAAATCACTATCGGGCCGAACGGAGTATGGCCGATACTCCTTTGTTCCAGCTCGACGACGATGAATCACTTCGCTTTGTTAATAACATTCAGTACTCAAAGACGCCGACGAAGTGCTCGAGGCTGATTTGTAGACTGTCTGGCAAACATTGACTTCCTGCTGAAGATAACTTACATCGTCGGTTCCATCACCTGCCAAATCTTTATTTACAGCTACTCAACATGGACATTGCTTCTACTCTCATTCGTTCTGTGGCACGCGCCTTCTACCATGCCGATCCTGCCTACATTATCATCATCGATGCTCTGATTATGCACTCCACCCTCCGCGACGACGATCTAGCTCTACTTCTCGGCACACAAACAAAGCATCTTCGCAAACTCTGTGGTCGATTGCGAGAAGATGGTCTAATTTCAGTACACGCCCGAGCAGAGCTGCGCGAAGGTGCTCAGCGCCCGTTCAATCGTGACTATTACTTCATCAACTTTCACAAAGCCATCGATGTGATCAAGTACCGGCTCAAAGTAATGATGCGATCTATAGAAGAAAAGTACAGCCAAACTGCAGAAGAGAAGAAGGAATACCATTGTCCACAATGTAAGGCGGAATGGACACAGATGGAGGTACTGGACTCAACGGATGAATACTTCCAGTTCATCTGCAAGACGTGTCGACACTTGCTGAACTTGAGTGCGGATCCAAATGGGTCGTCAAATGCAGGACATGAAGTACAATCAAAGCTCAATGCACAATTAGCGCCCTTTGAAGATTTAATGAAGCAAATCGACAGCATGTCCATTCCAGAGAATGATTTTGATACTGCACTGGCAAATGCGCGACCCATCCTCCGCAACGAAAGTATCAACCCGACCGCACGTACGCAAATTGTTGATAATGGCAAGCTACCACCAGCCACAGTCCGTGGATTGAAGACACATCCCGAAAAGGTGGAGATCACATTACTGGATGACTCACAGAAGAGTAGAGACCTTGAGCAAGCTGCAGAAGCCGAACGTAGAGCCAAGACGGCCGCGCAGAATGCATTGCCTGCATGGTATACCGTATCTACAGTTACGGGAGAACAGACTGGAATAGGTGGATCAGCAGCGCAGAATGCAACAGCAGCAGCCGCTGCGACGAAACTGGAGGAAGATGAGAAGAAGACTGTAGGTGGAGAAGACAGCTCGGCGCTCGATTCGTACTTCAATGCTTTGAAAGAAGAGCAAGAAATGCAAGCTAAGCGGGATAGAGAGGAGGAGGATGAATTTGAGGACGACGACGACGACGACGACGATGATGATGTCTTTGAGGATGTTGCCATTGCAGAAGACGCTCCGACTCAGAAGAAAGTCAAGATTATGGAACCGGAGAAAGAAGTGGCTGCAGCAGTATCTGTTGTGCCCGCACCCGCGAATGGCCCGGCAGTCGACTCTGATGAGGATGAAGATTTTGAGGATGTTGTATAACACAGGGATTGCTTGCTGCGCGTGCCTTACAAGCTGCGGCGCTTTCTTCACCGAGGAAGAGACGAGGTTATGACGAGAATAGACGAATAATGAGATTCATGACTAAAGTGAAAGAGTCGTCGGCACACATCCAGTATATTCCACGCCGCTCCAATACAACATGATTTGATAGTTCTGGTACAATTTTGTTATCACATGCAGCGGTCCAGCAACAGCCTCACAACGCCCGCCCCCCCCCACTGCCCATTTCATGACTGAGCAATTTTTTCACGCCTCGACTCATTGCTGGCCTATCAGAGTTGTAGTAGACGGGCACAAGGTCTAGTTGACGAGGACCCATTGCGCTGGACGTTGTCGTGGCTACTTCAGTACCTGTCTTCGGCCGATGTCGAGCGATTATTACGAGAGACATTCCCGGCGGGCGTAAAACCGAAAGACAGACGGGAGATGGCGTCGAGCTGGCAAAAGCCTCGACTGTAACAGCCGGTGTTGACTAGTCAGGCAATGCACAGATTACCAACCAATCTCATCTAGTAGCTTTATTAGCGGGCAGCGCTTACAACGTCAGGAAACTTGCTCAAGCGAATGTGATATTCTCATACCACAAAGCATGCAGATTCTCGCTATACGTTCCCAATATGATCACATTGCTAGGGCCTTCAAAAGCAGCACTGGTGATAGCGCCGCTCGGTCAACAGACACGCCTAACGGACATAATCATCTAGCAAGCAAGCAGCAACAATAGGAGTGTTTGATCACGCAATAACACCACGCTATTATCAAAAGTCAGGTAAAGCAGGTTAGTGGGTGAAGTCTATTCCAGCTTTTGGAGAATTTCTGACACATGTAAACTGAATCTCCATCCACGTGGCCAAGCCCCCCACGTTCCCACACAGTTCGCAGGGAGACTGCCGAAGAACATGGAGAAGAGCAGGGGTCCAGAACGACCACCATGCACCCCGTGCCTCATTCGGCCTTATATCATCTCCCATCCAGCAGAAAGTCAAACGAGACCCCCACACGTTGTAAATCTAGTCGGCTCGAAACTCTGCGGAGCACTTCTTGCGTAATTGACTTTGCGGTGGGCCAGGTAATCACAATAGGGTGTAATCATACTGGTAGTAGGCGCCGCAAGGTCTAGTTGTATGGGAAGGGCTATTTGCTGGCTACTGTGTGAGTCGTGCCCTCGGATGTCACCACGATGTCACGTCCCCGTGATCTGGGTTAGCCCGTCACGCCATACATCGAGATCGTTGCGAACTTCGATCTTCGCGATGTGGCTGCGACTGAGACCGGGCACAGGTCTACTAGCGAGCGGCAGACGGACGATCTAGAAGGTTACAAACGCTTTTTCAATAGCGCTGGATTACTTCCGTGTGTCACGAGGTCTCTTTCTGGGGTCTGTCAAGCTCGATCACACAGAACATGTTTATAGACACCTCCCCCGACTGAGTCTCCTCCTTCCGTCCTACTCTTGTCCTTTAGCTCTTGATCTGAAGTTAACAACCCAGTTACTCTACTCAACTCCAGCATCCAACCAGAATCTCCCACCTTTGAACCTACCTCTACCAATCCCAGCACCAACACCATCACAACAACAATGAAGTTCTCCCTCCTCGCCGTCCTCGCCCTAGGCGCCGTCTCAGCCCAAGCCCAATCCACCACCGGCGGCGGCAACATCATCTCCTCCCTCTCATCCGCTGCATCCTCCGCCGCCTCCTCCCTCCGCTCCGGCTCCTCAGCCAGTGCGTCAATGACCTCTGCTGCTTCTTCCGCAGCATCATCAGCCTCCAGCGCATCCAGCAGCGCCGCCGCCAGCATGTCCAGTGCCGCTTCTTCTGCTTCCAAGGCATCTAGCAGTGCCGCGTCGAGCATGAGCAGTGCCGCGAGCAGCGCTTCTAAGGCTGCGAGCTCGAGCGCCAGTAGTGCCGCCGCATCGGCCACTTCGAAACCTAATGCGGCTGCTACTGCTGGTGTTGGTATGGTTGGGGGCATTGTCGGTGTTGCTGCTTACCTCCTTGTTTAAGGGAATAGTGAGTTATTGAGACGGAATGGACTGTGCGTTGTTGGATCGAGGCTGATATTTGTCAAGGTGAACAATCAGAGGAGGGTGAATATAAAAGTGTTTCATGTGTTGGCTGGCTGGTTGGAGTCGGGCTTGGGACATTGTGTGAGCAGGCATTGGGGTGTTTTTCATTCCGGCAATATGCCGCGGCGGAGAGGAAGTGCAGTAATCATGAGAAGCGCAATAGAATCATTTCCAAAGCTGGCAACACTTCCGTTTGGTAATTGATCTGGTGGTAGATACTGCTAGTGAGGGGATGTCTTTTCCTGCATCGAGCAACTTGTAGTGAATTTGCTTGTCTGTTCTAGTCGTGACGCTATAGTGCATCGTTGCTTAACTTTCCTCTCAATTGGACAAACTTTAGGAAAATGAAAAGTACATTCCACCATAACTCGCCACAAATCCATCCTATATAAAAAGAGCATCATCAAGAAACAGATAATGCCGATGTAAAACCAAGCCATCCACAAACAAGAACCCCTACATCATCACAAACCCCATCCGTGCTTTCGTAACCATGAAAACATCATACGTATCACATCAAACATGTGCCCCAAAGACACGCCTGCCCAAACACAATACCATACGACACCTTGTCCTGAACACCTACATATTTTCGTACACACACAGATACTCAATCACAACTCAGCTCATCTCGGCTCGCCTCATTCTAATACCTACCAGGCGACCTTCTGCGCTTCATACCCGCGCTAGCAATTGCTGTGCCATTACCACTGGTATACACAGTCGTCGCGCTCGTGACAGTGCTAGCAGGCTGCGTGGTAGTAGTAGTGTAAGAAAGAGTTTGGTTCTGGAATTGAGTCGCCGTGGTTGTGGCTGTGGTTGTGAGGGGAGATGTAAATGTGTAGGAAAGAGTTTGGTTCTGGGTTTGTGTCTGAGTGGTGGTGTAGGAGAAGGTTTGGTTGGAAAAGAAGGAGGCAGTGGTCGTGGAGAAGGACGTCACTGTTGATGTTGAGGCGGGTTGGGTGTAGGTGAGGGTCTGGTTCTGGTATTGGATCTGGGTGAACGAGGCCGTGCTGGTGGAGACTGCAGTGACCGTGCTTGCCGCTTGAGTGTAGGTGGACGTGTAGGAGATCGTTTGGTTATTGAATGCGGTGTAGGATGCCGTGGTGGTCGAAAGAGCGGTTACAGTACTTGCTGCCTGGGTATAGGTGGAAGTGTATGAAATCGTCTTGTTGTTGACTTGCGTGGAAAAGAAGGAAGCTGTGGTTGTGGAAAGTGCTGTCACTGTAGCGAACTGCGTGAAAGTTATGGTCGTCGTCTCCGTGACCGCGGCCGGGGTCGCTGTCGTAGTTGCGTACACAGATATGGTTTGCACTGGTGCTGTTGCAGTTTCCTGGCGAGTTTGATTAGTATGAAATAGACAGGAGCTTCAGCTGCCAACATCACGTCGTCGTCATAAATCGTGGGGCAGGGATGAGTTAGGAGTAGCCTAGGACTGTTGGGAAGAGTTCCCGTAGACCTTCCAAATTTAGCAAATGTAATTAGATTACACATATCATTCGAGGAAGAGCCTGGAATATTGAAGAAGGGCATAAAGTGAGCAGCTCGAAGAAAGTTAGGGTACCCTTCAGAGCGGTTCTGGCTCACAAATTCTGACGACGATGTGGCATGTACGATGTGAATACTTACGGTGATGGTGTAGTTAGTTTGAGCGTTATTCTGGTTCACGGTAATCGTGGAGGTCATCTGGCATGCAAAATCAGCATCGAGTACGTTTCCATTAGAGATGGGCAATGATTTTACCATTAAAGTAATTGTAGAAGGCGACTCCGTGATAGTGGAGGTGATTGTAGAGACGGGAATTTGCTGGGTGGCCGTGATGGTGGCTGAAACCGTCGTCACTTGAGTGCTGATGACCGTGGTGTTCTGCACAAGGGTTGATGTGACCTTGACACAGATCGATTAGCTGTGGTTTGTGATGAACTTCCACGAACCACTTACAGTTGAGACCACAGTGGGAGCAGTTAGCGTGCTAACACTGGTGACAGTGGATGCTGAAGGCGTCAAAGTAATCTTTTGCAGAAGTCAGTTAAGTCATGATCCATGTTAGTATCCGCAAAATACTCACAGTCGAAAATACAGTAGAAGCAGTTTGCGTGCTAACACTAGTAATCGTGTTGTTCTGTGTGAGGGTTGCCGTGACCTTTTTACGTTAGTTAGTCATGGTCTGTAATGAGCATTCGCAAATCACTCACAGTTGAGATTACCACAGGAGCAGTTAGGGTGCTCACACTAATGACAGTGGATGCTGAAGGCGTCAAGGTAACCTTAATGAGCGTCAGTAATATTACAGTGAGTAATAGGGTTAAGAGAGCATACTGTAGTAGCAGGAAGAGTAGACGTTACAACACTCGTTTCAGGAGTGATGGTGGCCTGATAACTCGTTAGCAGATATCAGATATCCACACCATGAGCAATCGTACCAATACAGTCGTTGTCGAGACACTCGTGGCAATGCTGTTCTGGGTAATTGTAGTAGTTTCTGTGAACGATTTCTTTCCAACTGTTGTTGTGGTTGTAATGGGATCCGGAGTAATCTGTAGACGATGGTCAGCCCTATATCTACTCTGGGCTCTCAATAGTACGTACTATCTCGGTAGCGGTGGAAAGAGTCGTGGTGCGGAAGATGGTCTGCTTCCCTACGGTGACCTTGTCGATATTAGCAATAATATACTGTAGTCTCTATTGTTTACCTACCGTTGCGTTGTAGATCTCAGTCGAGGTAATAGTCTCCGTGGAGAAGACGGTGGTCTTGCCTTTTCCGCCTAGAGAAGTTGTTACAGTAATAGGGTCGGCAGTGACGGTGGTTGCGCTCGCAAACTAGAAGAATGTCAGGATAGAACAATTTTTAGCCGAGGAAGTTCTGAGTACATCAGTGATAGTCTGAGTTAACGTGGTCTTGCCTTTTCCACCAAGGGAAGTTGTGACAGTAATAGGATCGGCAGTCTGCTAGATGTTAACATACTACCATCCTTCTGCGATGGTGTTGCTGGGGACCCCTACCTCAGTGATATAGACTGTGTTCTTTCCTTTGCCCCCAATTGTCACCGTGACAGGATCAGCGGTTACCGTACTCACAGCCGCGGTCTAGGCTGGTCAGTATGGTAGAATACAGTGGCAGGTTCTGGACGGACGTACTTCGGTAATATACACTGTATTTTTTCCTTTGCCGCCGATTGAAGTGGTGACCGTGATTGGGTCGGCAGTTACCGTTGTCCCATCAGCAGTCTATAGTGCGTCAGTATCAAAGAAAGAGGAGAAATGGTGAAGGCTCTCTACTATGGTGACGGTTTTCTTTCCGGTGGTGATTGTAGTGGTGATAGGATCAGCAGTCTGAGAATATGTCAGTAAGTAGGAAAATACAACGTAGGGGGTTGAATTTAGGCGCACCTCTGTCACTGTTGTCGTCTGCCCGCCTTTCCCACCTTTAACAGTCGTAGTGGTGGTGACCGTGGAGGGCACGCCATCAGTGAAGAGGGAAAAGGAAACAGCTGTACTGGTTGAGGAGACATCCTTCACAGCATCGCTTTTGCTCTTTGGTGCGGCGATCGCGCTGCCGGCGAAGAGCGCAGTAAGAAGAGCTTTGGAAAAGTACATCTTGAGAACGTTAGGTTAAGGCAATGAGTGTGGAGTAGATGTGAATGAATGTGGGGTCCTATGACAGGGCTGCGTGCGAGACGGGGATGTGGCCTGGAAATTCTACTTGGTGATGGGGAGGTGTGAACCGTAGGGCGAAGTGATCGGTTCATATAGTGCTCATCTGGTCATGTCTAGCTCGTGCAACAATCATGTGAGCTGAACTGTAATACAAGCACATCGTGTTGGAGTTGCAGTAACAGTGTTGTAGAACGCCTGAAAGAGCTTGGCCGACAAAGTAACAAAGGCACAAGGCAGATTGTAAGCGCATAGGCAAGCCACGATTCAGCTCATCTGGACTCATGTGGAAAGTACGGTAGGCGAGCTTGATCTGTTGCTACGTGGGCAGCATGCAAGTGCGGGTATATCGCCGACAGGTCCTATGAGGCTAGCGAAAGTGCTCCAGCACATCTTCCGGCAAAATGCGTGGGTAGATCTTCGTATGTGATTCACAGCTTTGCTAGCACAAGGTTGACACAAGATATCCCCACGCAAACGATCAGCCTCAGTCAGTAGCGTGCTTGTATGGATGTTGCAGAAGATCTTATGTCGTTGTCGTTGCGATGTAATTTTATGCAGGATTCGGAGGTTTATGTCGAACGGAGTCGTCAAGGTCAACGAGCTTCATTCTTTAGCCGCTACGACGCCTCCAAGACTTAACACTCATTGATATTGCTAGCTGTATAGCCATTGTCGCCGAGGTGATCCCAAGCGAAATAATCAGAAGACCACACATACCTTAAGAATAGAGTGCAAAAGATAGGATGTGGTAGTCAAAAATGCGAGTCAGGAGCTCAAAGTGGCAAGGTATGAGGATGAGGTTCGTGAATGCGTTCATTGAACAGACCTTGAAGAGGTTTAGAGCGGTGCGAAGGCTGTCCAAAGGTTTACGGCATGCTCGCGACACTACAGCAGAGTTTGCCCTGGGATAGTACTGTATCTTGAAAGTCTCTGCTAGCTTACTGGCCTGCGCTGATCGTGGTGCCAGAAACAAATACTGCTCGCCAGACACAGACAATATCAACACTGAAGCCAAGGCGCGTTTGACTGCTTCTTACAGGTCATTTCTTGCAGTCAAGCCGAGCTGAGTTAAGCACATTTAGGCATAAGCGGTGAACATCTCGGTCGTTGTAGCAACAACTCCCCTATTCAGGCCAAGATAGAGAGGAGATTTGCTTGACAAGGTCCTTGGCCTATCCAATCGTGTGGTGATACCGCCTAAGATAGCCTCAGGAAATGGCAGTGAGTAATTGGCTAGTCGTGCTTGCAGACTCCTTCGGGCATATGGTCATGTTGGTGCCATTTGCGCAGCAGATTGGCGCTTGTATTATTGTACTGCAGAAGTTGCCGATTGTGCGTTCTCATTGGGTTCATTTTGAAGGTGTGTATTCGTTGAGATCTTTTGTCACGCCATTATAGTTCAACTCGAATCAGCTCCCCAGAGATTCGAGCAGTCGCCTCCTCCTACGATCGACGAGCTCTTCCTGCACTTCTTCAGTTGTAGGTATTGCCCAGCCAGTTCCATCACCTGTATCGCCGGGTAATGGTTCCCAATTCGCATCTTCACCATCCATCTCTTCATCTTGTTCCAGTAATGCTTGCCGTGCGGCTTGCTCTTTCTGCGCTTCATACTCGAGCAAAGTACCATCTTCTTCATCCCTGTTCCAGCCATAATAACTTGCATCAACGTGTTTTCGCACCATTTCATTGATCTCGCGTCCACCCTTTGCGCCTTCTCGCTCATCTCTCGCTCTTTGAGTTGCAGCCTCAAACATCTCCTTCACCCCAGGCAGTTCTCGCGCACGTCCAAAATATCGATATCCTTTTCCTCCTCCTGCTATTTCTCTCCCTTGATCGTCCGTGACTGCGCCGCCTCCTCGCATGTAGTTCGGACCTCCCAGCGTCCGTATCTGCTTCTCCCATACCCATTTTTCCCGCATCAATTTGTTAATCTCATCGTTCAAGTCGCGAATCTGGTAATCTGATAGGGAGTCGTCTTGTATTCTGGTGACTTTTCTTGATATTTCTTTGAGGACTGTGCCGCGCCATTTTTCACATTGAGGAATGCTGTCGATGGTTGTGATAGCTCTTGGGCGACGAGCATGGCCTGCATCTACGATTCCTAGATCTGCTGCTTGGGATGCTCGAAAGCGAAACAGCATGGACTGTGCCTTTTCTGCATTTCGTGCCTGGTCTTATGTTAGTTTTCAGCTGCATTAGAGCACGGCAACAACGTACCATAATGTGTCTGGGTGGAGGTGGGGACTGTGGTGCATTCAGACATCTGGAACCTGAGATTGATGTTGCTGCTCAAAGCATGCTTGACGCCAAGGCTGAACCGGGTAGTCTCCGAAGGGTAGGTAAGGTAGTTGAGAGAAGAAGATGATCATTGAGCGCCATCTCTCTACCACAACTCTCAGATCATACTCTTCAGCCATAACAATCTCTTCTTCCCGGAAACCCCACTCCGTTAATGGCACGAGGTCACCTCAACCTCGTCTTGAGTGGGGATGTGGTCCTGTCTCTAACTCTACTCTACTGACGGGCCACGTGCTTCTCACTTTACTATCAGCTTGTGATGAAGTAGCACAGCTTTGTTCGCCTCACAACGGGAAGAAGAGGAGTCTGTGGAGGAGAAGTTGGTAGTGGCACGAAAGCAAGTGCCACGATGGGAATGGTAGGTCTATTCAAAAAGGGAAGTGAATACCATTGTTGATATAAGAAGTGTTTCTGATGAACTCCTCGACCTGCTGAGGCATGCTAACACGGAAACGTTTCCCCTTGCTATGTCTACACTATCACCTCAAAAGCACGTACCCAGCGGTGTGCAGGGACGTATCGTCAGTGATACAGCTCCCACCAAATCCTTAAGCTACTGTAGTACACTGTGGTAGTACCCCACATCTATCATCCCCGATTGGGCACCCTTCACGCAACACCGGCGCCAGCGCACACCACAATAGCACCACCCAGAAGATTTTGAATAGTAATTCTCCTAGCTCAACAAACATTCTTTCAGCAGGCTCGTTGCATTTCACAAGCCTCGGAAGACATCTGACAAATCCTGCAAGCATAAAGTAGAAATACCCGTAGAGGTAGTGTGCTCGAATATAGTCGAAGCAAATCATCATATAGACTGAGCAACGTGCTTCGAACCACGCCTTGACTTCCGGATTGCCGTGAACTACGACGCCAAAGTAGAAGACAGAAGCAGGGACAACCATATTGAAACAGATGAGAAAAATTTGCCATGATTCTTGCGACCCTGGAAAGCCTGAGATTGAACGTTAGTGTGGAGGCGACACTTCTGTAGTAATGATAGTGCAAGCTTACAGCCGCAGAGGAGGACTTTGTCAGATTCTGTAGCACGGTTGAGCTGTCCGTGAGAGTGCAAAAGCTCGGCATAAGGTCATCATCCTCTCTATCTTCAATCATGTTCGCTATGCGAACAACGATGGTGCGCTCTCTGTAATACTGGTGGTCGTACTGTATTGAGCATGTAGCTAAGTACAACAAAAGATATGAGGGAAGAGATCCAGGCTGCCATTGAAGCTTATTTATTATATGTGGTTGTAGCTTTCTGTATTAAGCTTTTGTTTGTTTCTTCAGCGCTCACAGTAAGTGTCCATGGGCGGGATGTTGTGGTTTCCACAGCATCAGTCAGCTCTGACTGAAGCTTTCACATTCCAAACCCTTCGTATTGCAAAACAGCATTCACATACAGGAAAAAAAAACATCATGGAACCTCGTGTGAGGTGAGCTGCAGATGTTTCGTATTGTAATTAGATACAATACGGAGTGACCACCACACAATGAGCAGCTCTAGGAAACAGAGGGATTTGGGTATAGAACCATTCGATCATATTGTGGTATTACCGCAGCCAAGTGTGAGCCACGTAGGCTGTGACCACATTTAAACATGTCAAAATAACTTTCATTCGTTCATTGAAATGGAAGCATTAAAAGCCGAGAAAAAGCAGCATAGAACCTCGCATGAGGTACACCGACGAAGAGTATTTACTTCTTGAACGTGATGATCTTCTTTTGTCCAGTCTTGTCGTTTCTACGAGTTTGTAGGAGTGCAAAGGTAAAAACTCGGCATATACCGAAGAAGGATAGGCAGGTTCACGTATCGATATGGCTGTGATACGTTTAAAGTGTCTTTCGTCTGTAAAAGTAGGTTGACAATATATGCATCTCCATGCTCCATGCTATATGCTATTTGCGTGCAACGTGCTGACGACTCACTCTCCTGCCTCGGTCTCAACACGTATTTTGTCATGCTCCAAATCTGTTGAAGCCGAAATCCAGTTGCGTTGGTGCAGGAGTGGGAGTGATGCAGATGGTGGAGCCTTGAATTAGGGAGTCGGTTGTCTCTTGCTTTTTGTGCTTTTGTGTCTGGTTTGCAGTCATCATCAATATCAGGTACTTGATTGGTCGAGAGTGATATTTCTGCATGCCAAGACCCCACGATCGATCGTGGAGAAGAACCCAATCTCCCATGTTTCATCATCATCTCAGCCTTATCAATACGATGCCGTGCATCCAGCAAAAGTGCACTATGTCCATTGCGCCCCTACATTTGTCGCAAGAAGTGATTGTCGAGCGATTGTTCGTAGAGGTACGTGAGAGGTGACAGGGCGCGGTTGATCTAGCGCCAGGTGAACCCGAGAGATTTTCAGTACTTGCCTTATGTGGGCAGGGAAACCAATTGTATAGCTGATACAATACATCTGCGGCGATGGCGCAAACGCCTTCAGGTGCCGAATGGCCTCGAGGTAAAGCTCGTTTCAAGTCTTTGAAACGGTGTCTTGGAACAGGCCCAGATTGCGAGTGACATTAAAAAGGCATACGGGTGACATCAACAAAGCATAAGCTACGCCATGAAACGACCGCGCGTCACACACAACAAGTCTTCTTCATCTATGGTGGTTGTAGTTAATATATACTGTGCAATTCCCCCTTCATCCTCGCTCATATTATTATACGGCTACTCTCACTCTCTCGAAGTAATGCGGCCACACTTGCACCTTGGCACAGTTGGTAAGCTAACATCAAGGTCGGCTGGCTGCTGAAAGCTGCTAAAACTGGGCAATCCTAGGCTTATTATTGATCGGGTATGCTGCCGCTGTACTGCAATGGAGCGATGCATCGTCCAACATGGCTTTTGCCCTTTCAACTACGGTGACTGGGTCAGAGGTTGACCTTTATCTCAGTATGTCGGTGCCAGAGCAAGCAGGTTGGGCTTCTATAGGTGTCGGTAGTGGTATGGCTGGTGCTTTGATGTTCGTCATCTACCCTTCCAATACCGGTTGTAAGTATATTACAGACACTTTCCACGAACTTCAGGCTGACAGCTACTTCAGCCATGACTGTCAGCGTTAGGTCTGCTAGGTATGAGAGCACTGCAATATCAATCCCAACTACGGAGTCAGACTGATTTCGTGCAACAGTGGCAATGTGGAGCCGAATGTTCTCTCAGGCGTTACATACGAAGTGCTCAATTCTAGCATACTCGATGGCAATATGACTGCAGGTATCGTCTGTAGAAGCTGTCAGAAGTGGTCCGGCGGCAGTCTCGATCCAAGTTCGTCTCAACAGCCATGGATATGGGCAATTGGGCCAGACAAACAAGTCTCCAATAGCGCTTCTACTACGGCGTACATCCAGCAGCACAAAAGCTATGGTAAGGCGAGGGGCTTTCTATATATCTTCTATTCTTCATGGTATACTGATTCGAGCCCACTTCTTAGGAAACTTTAAGGTACGAATGCCTCTAACGAATACCAATACTACTACCTCGACCATGCCAACGATTGCATTTACCAATACATATGACACTGGAACCGGTGGTACTGAGCAACAAAGCTCAGGCACCGCAGATCCTGAACCCGCAAATTTCGATAGTTTAGTCGCCGCTCACGCCGTCCTCCTCGGCGTGGCGTTCGTGTTCGCTTTCCCACTGGGCATGATCATCCTTCGCCTTCCAACTCGCTTTGCTGGCTTGTACGGGCATCGGATATGGCAACTTATAACCGTGGTCGCAGTCTTGGCTGGATTCATTATCGCCTTAATAATGAGCACATCAAGTCCCCTTTATCGGTCTACGAATCAAGGCCATCAGATCCTGGGCATTGTCGTTATATCGTTGATGCTCCTCTTCCAGCCATTACTCGGGATTCTCCACCATCTGATGTATAAGCGCATCGGCCGTCGGACTATTTGGGGCTGGATACACCTTAGCTTTGGCCGAATTTTGATCTGGGCTGGCATGGTAAACACTTGCCTGTAAGTCGTCTGATCTCTGCTTTGAGAGAATTTGTTTTGCGCACTAGTCTATCGTATACTGATCGAATGAATTAGTGGCTTCTCGCTCAACGGTAGCACTGGCGGCGCGGTGGCTGCGGGCGTGGTTTCTATCGTTGTTATTGTTATAGTAGAGGTGTCGTTGCGATTACTCGCACGTCACAAGGCCAGAAAGGAACGAAGTGGCATGGAAGAGGGCGCAACGACAACAGGCTGGATTGACCTCGGGCGATTCTCTCGCAAGTCAGAGGCAGAATCTGCGACATCATAAAGATATGGAAGTGGTTGCCGAAATTATAGGCGTGATTAGTGGCATGTTGAAAGCCACTGACTTGATATGAAATCTACATATCACGGCGCAGCTTATTATCGGCTAGTCTAGTCCACGCACCGGACCAGATTACTACCTCGAAGTATCTGGATCACTATCCTTTGACGCGCGCTCGACACGATCCTGGTATTTGGGCATTGCAAAGCATAATGAATCTGCTTTCCTCGCTAGGATTCTTTCTTTCATTAACGGAGTGTTACCAACAGAGAGCATATTCTAGATCTGTATGTACTACGGATGAAAATCACTTCTTCACGATCAAAAAACATTCGACATACTTCACAGTTAATGCGACCTACTTGTCCTTCGTAAACATCAGATTCTGACTTTCAATGTGTTGTCCAGTGCTTCGCAGAACTATTTCGTGGTTAGGTCGTCTGTCGAATAACTGCTATACTTTTGCCACCCCCTGATCTTCAACTTTTTGACAGATCTCAACCATTTTTCTGGGAGACCTATTCTTCCGTAATAGTACTTGAGACAATTTTTGTGGAATATCATTCACACTGCTATATTTGTGACATTTGTGTATGACTACAACAGCAGATGAGACACAGCCGTTGCTGCGTCCTATCAAAGACGGTGAGGACAATGTGACACCAAACCCTAATCTCCCTGAGAATTGGTCACTCTTGTATCGATGGAGTATTGTTGCTCTGCTTGCCTTTCTCGCATTCACTGTGTACGTACCATGAGATACTGAAGCATGCGGCTGAACTAATAGCTATAGAACTTTCACCTGCTTGGGTCCTATGCCAGTCGCATCCCAAATAGTGCGAGATCTTCAAAATGGGCAAGATAACAAGCGCAGTACTGTCCTCTTCGTCACAATCTGGGAACTAGGCGAAGCCGCAGGGCCTCTGTTCACCGCACCACTATCTGAAATGTATGGACGATACAAAGTTTATAACTGCTCAAACGCGCTCTTCATCATTGGAATAGCCATGACAGCCTGGAGCCAAAGTGTTGGGATGCTTGTGTTCGCTCGCTTCGTCACGGGCTGTGCAGTTGCCGGGAACGTACTGAACCCTGCTATCGTGGGTGATCTCTTCTCTAGTGAGTCTCGTGGCTCCGCAATGTCTATTATCATGCTTGCGCCACTCCTGGGCGGCGCTATAGGTCCAGTCATCGCTGGGAAGATTGCCGAAACCTCAGGCTGGAGACCCATCATGTGGATGGCGCTGGCTCTGGCAGTTGCGTGTGAGATTGGCTTCTTGACGCTGTTCCGGGAGACGTACAAAGTCGTCATCTTAAAGCAAAGCAAGGAGACAGCCGGGCCACTGGAGGACGATGAAGTCACTCGAAAGCGTGGCTCTGTCTTCTGGACGTCGATCATGAGGCCCGCTGTAGTACTTTACAGCTCGTTCATATTGCAGATACTGTCACTATATAGCGGATTTGCTTTTGCATTCTTCTATATTATGAGTACGACACTCCCAGACATTCTGCGAGAGAAGTATAATATGACACCGGTGCAGGTCGGGTCGTCTTTCTTGAGCTTCAGTGAGTTAGTTCTAACAACGGGCCGTTGATTGATATACTTATATAATGTAGGCGTCGGCTCCTGCATTGGCATTGTGCTCTGCAACACCCTTCTCGACCGCGTCTACAAGAAGCTTAGGAAACCTGGCGACTCTCACTCGGCACCCGAGAATCGATTGCCTCTCGTCATCGTGGGCGCTTTTGTCCTTCCTTTCGTCATAGCTTTCTATGGTTGGGCTGCTGAGCTGGTCCTGCCTCTACCGCTCATGCTTCTCGCTGTTGTCTTGCTCGGATTCTCTATTATCCTGCCAATTGTACCACTTATGGCATACGTAGTCGATGCTTTTGGATTGTATTCGGCTTCGAGCTTGACGGCTGTACTTATTTCGAGGTGTCTGATGGGGACCTTCTTGCCATTGGCTACGGCACCATTAACTGATGCGATTGGATATGGTTGGGGCTTTACCGTTCTAGCGGCATGTTGTGCGGTGCTGGCGCCGATACCATTGCTCATCTATCGATTTGGGGGACTTTGGAGGCAGCATTCGGTGTATACGAAGGACGAGTAGGTCGATATGGCTGTGAAGTATGTCGAAAGTCGTTTACAGCACTTGATCAGAGGTGGAATCCTCACAGGAAGAACACAAACAACAGGGTAGAAGCCATTAACACAAGTAGCTACTCACGTTCCTTCTCTAGCATTTGACTCCGTTCGAGAATGGTCAATAACGTCGTCCCTGTTCCAAGACTTAGCGATATGCGACAGTGTATCGTCCTTGCCTTCACCACTTACAAATTCTGTCTATGACGACGATAAACAACAATCGTCAGGCCTTAGTCCTCTCAACAACCCTTCCGAAAACACACATCATCGCCGCCATGTCGGAACAATCAATACAAGTCGCTGCCAGCAACAGCTATCATATGCATTAGCAGTCCGACCACTTCAAGAATATACACAACTGGAACTCCCCTTCGCCGCGCCGACCTGACGTTGCAAGAGTGTATGCAATCTGGAGACGTGAAAGAAATGTTTAAAGAACCGGAACAAAGAGTTTGAGGAATGCAATCAACGAAGATCGGTCTAATGCATGAGAAAGGTAGCGGAACTTGCTCATAAAGAGTTGTGGCAATTTCTACGTACGAACACGGGTATCACTGACCCTATACCACAGCTCTCTACCATCTCAAAAGCAGACGCGCTAGGAGTAAGGGAGTCTGGCAGGGCTTGGGACACCGACGAAAACTCTTCGACACTCGCCACAACCTCTTCTACTATAGAGAATATAGCGCAGATTTTTGTTATTCCGATGGCTAACTCTTGGAGACCAAATGAGCCTGTAGGTGCTTCGACTGTATGTGAAAGTCCTCCGCACTACTCACAAGTCCACGTGAGCAGTCATTGTGGTGCAGAACAGAAGTGGCAGTCACGCAGATCGTGGAGATTAAACAGCATTGATCACTCTTCCATCTTTGGTCACTCTCGCGTCTTTCAATCCCCTTTTATCTTTCATCGTCCATCACTTTTTCGTCTTCCATCTTCCATCACTCTTCCATCTTTCATCACTCTTCCATTTTTCATCACTCTTCTTCTTCGACTAATCTTCATCTTCATCAGCAATGGATTCCGCGAATCCATCCAATATACCACGCCTCGTCGTCCCGCTCAGGCAAATACGTGCATCGTTTATCACCTTTCTATCTTCCATCTTTCATCTCTCCATCTCCATCTCATCAGCAATGTCAAGATACGAGTTGCGCAATCGCAACAACAGAAGCTCAATACCTGCCACGACAACCTCCACATCACCTCCATCAACCCCAACACCTCCATCAACCCCAACACCTCCACCACCCGGTCCCATCCCACCTACTCACCAGCCGAGATATCCTACACAATTGACGCCTCGTCCCGAGACTCCCGCCCCGGTAGACATTGAGCTAGCTCTCCAGCAGCAGGCTCATCATCCCGATCAAGCAAATGATGAGAGGGACGACGTAAGACTCGTCCGCCGTATGAACAAGGAAGAGAACTGTATAAACAACATAAGACATAAGCTAAAGATTTTACCAATAGTGATTGCCATAAGACGTGTAACCTGGAACCGTCTGCGCATGTTCATATATGCCTTAGGAATGGTCGCTTATGCTGGGTTTCATTCGCTCGTGTATATAGTTCCGCAATTTTGTGAATGGACACAAACACTACCAGAATTGGTCGTCTTGATACTGAACGGTGTACCAACAGACAGTGCCATATACCTTGTTGGCTGGGTCATACTTAATATTTGCCACTCCTCAATATCATCTGGTCGTCAAGAGCGAGCACTAAATCGATTAGGTCCACGGGGAGCGTAAGTCTCAATTTGTCTTCAGCACTCCCCACACCAGCAAGATCTTTTCTGATGTCGTTGTTTTTTGTTGTGCATGCCAATCATCTGTTCTTTGAGATGTGTCCTTCTGTCTGTCTGTTGTAGTGCCACGATTTATTACAGCAATCTTCACATCACTTTGGAAAAGGTACTCAAGACTATAGCCCTGTGTCACAGATTCTTCACAGAACATTCTTCACAGAACATTCTTCACAGAACATTCTTCACAGAGTAGTCTGGTACACGCTTCTTCAGTTGCTGCGTACCTTGTGTCTCCCGAAGCTTCTTTCAGGAATTGACTGACCACGTTTTTACTTTCCACGTCCTAAGTAGCAATGCACTCTTCACGACGCAACGTTATCGATAAATCCGTTTCATGCTTCGACCTTTTCCTGAACCTCTGCCCAGAATATGAGAATAATTGCCGGTAAGACTCAAATGTGACGAAGTAGTCCTGAAGAGCACTGAATGATCAGATTGGAAGTCGTAATCATATAATGAGAACTGATGAATGTGCGAAGATGATATACAACAGACTGAACTAAATCTCAATTCCAAACCCGGCCGTATTTTAAAACATCAGATTCGTTATCGATCTGCCAACCTCTAGAACCAAGCAGCAGGAGGGAACCTGCCATCGTAGATCTCAGGACCAACGTTACCAGGGTAGTACGAGCTGGGCTTTCCAGCAAACTGTTGCTGAATAGTAGGCAGCACAGCCCTGCCGTTGACAATAGCAGCAGTGTTAGGGGTAGGGTAAAAGGTCTGGTTAACCTTTGAGTTGAAGACACCAGGATAGGACTGGTTGAAAGCGATGGAGCTAAAGGCAGGGAAAGTGCCGTTGACGGTAGTCCATGGCTTGATGGCATCACCAGTTTGTTGGCCGACGAAGTCGTAGACGTTGGCGCCGACGTCCCAGCGACCGAGAGTGGGAAGACCCCAGTTGGCGGAGACGGTGGAGATCTGACTGTAGTGGTTGTAGAACTGGTTGTCGATGGTGCCAATGAGGCTTTCAGGGACAGCGTTACCGAGGAGCATACCGAAGATGTTGTTGGCGATGGTGTAGGTGTGGTTCTCGTCGAAGGTCAACAGGATCAAGGTCTTGGGTCCGTTGAAGTTGGGGTTGGACAAGAGAGGTTGGAGAAAGCTGGCGGACCAGGAACCGGCAGTGGTGACAGAGGTGTCGTGGCCGTCGTTGGTCATGTTGGGAGTGATGAACATCCACTGGGGAAGAGTGTTGGCTTCCAAATCCTGGTAGAAAGAAGTGAAGTTCTTGATGGTGCTGAGACGCTGGGCGTTGTCGGTGATGGAGTTGTACAAAACAGCAGGGTTGTGCTTGCGGACGTAGTCATTGGCGGTCTTGTTGTTGATGACGGAAGTGTAGCCGAAGCCCTCGAATCCAGCGTAAGGCATGTCCTCTTGGTACTCACCGTACGAGATACCCTTGGTGTCGAGCAAATCGTAGATGCTGCTGACACTGCCATCGATGTAGCACAATCCATCGCCATCGAGACCGAAGTAGTCACCTCCGTGGCTGGCCATGTAATTTGGCTCACTAGGGTGGGTAACACCGAACAAGCTGTTGAGAGAGATACCTTGTGCAGCGAGGTTCTTCAAGTTTGGGTCACCAGCAGCGGCAGAGAAGTCGGTGTTCTCAAGCCAGATAACAACGAAACGATCAAAAGCGGCACCCTCGACATCGGAGGTAGGACTGCTGCTTACTGCAGTGGCCTGGGCTTGCTTCACGGCAGCAACATTGGTGGCGGTGTACTCAAGGTGAAGAGGACCAGTGTAAGGTCCAGTGCTGGTGGTAGAGTTGGAGATGGAGGAAGTGGCAGAAGCGGTCGCAGAGGAAGTGCTGCTGCCGAGCGTGTTGCTTCCGGATATCGTTACGTAGACAGTACTGGCGGGAAGGGTTACTGTGGAGGCAGGAGCAGTAATAGTGACTGGAAATGATATGAGTTAAGGTCTTAAACAAAGTTTATTATGATCACATACCAGTGGACGTGGCGATAACTCCAGTGAAGTCAGAGGCAATGGTGGTTGTAACAGTAGCGATTGCTTTAGCAGTGGCAGTGATGGTCTGAGTTGTGGTTGTGATCACCGTGTCCTTTTCCTTGACAGTCTTGATAGTTGTTAGCTCTGACCAGGTACTATCCATACAGAACTTAGTCACCTTGGTCTTGGTGTACGTAGTGGTCAAAGTGTTGGTTACTTTTGCGTTGTTGACAACACTAATATCCTGAGGCGCAGGAGCAGGGGCAGCAGCAGCACCAGCGATGAGGCCGAGAGCGGCAATGGATCCAGCAATGTACTGCATATTGACTAAAGAAGGGTGATTGACGAAAGAGTGTATATGATTTAAATGTCCTTTCACCTGCTCTAATATGAGCTAAAGAATGTATGTGAAGAGTGCTGATGCAACAATGTTTTGCAGAGGAGATCACCGAGTCTTAAGTATTGCAAGCAGTACGCCTCGGTGTGTTGCCCCATCCACTCAATCCGGAAGGCAGTAGCATGTTGAACCGCCACTCAAAGAACCGAGTCAAGGCGTCGAATCTTTCGAACAAATGATCAGCAACTGAAACGACATCTTCAGGTACACGTGCATGTTTCGAGAAGAGCGTTTTGTTTACAAAGCCTCAAAGATGCAGAAAAGACCCGCACTGACCGCCGAGCTAGTATTTAGTCTTATGAAAGTCTTTCTAGCGTAGAAGCTTTTGAGAAACGTGCTTGCTTGTTAGCAGACGGTGACCAACTGGACATCGCTCATTGGACATCAAGCGTTTTTTAGCACGTTAAGCCATTCAGGCACGATGCAAGTAAGCATCACGGTACGGCAAGTGCGCCATAGCAATAGTTTTGGACCCTTCGCGTCACTTTCGGGGGGCCATAACTGCGTTTATAAGACTGATCAATAGCCTTGTGCCACACGTGTTCTGCAGCAGTCTCTCGGTGCTTCTCGCTTCCTTGCCCTAATGCATGCCACAACCCTTCGTCTCGCGTTTATGAGCTCAACAAAGACATCATGGCAGACGATAAGCCGAGATCGACAGGCTAATTGGTAAAACTCGTGCGTGAGAAATAGACGTGAAGTCAAAATTGAACTTTGAGTTGCCTCTTTGGGCGTCCCTCGTGCTAGAATGGCAATCGCTGATTGGCTACAACAGAAAAGCACCACAAAGGCAGGAGATTGGTGCTGGCTTCACGCCATGTCAAGGTTAAAGAAGCACTGCCTGGGCAAAGCTTTGTAGTCTGGGCTTTGCTATGCGTCTCGCAGTCACGTAGCTGGTGAAAGGCAGGCGTCAAGGGTGACTTGTCACTTAAATCAATATTATACCTTCTTAGCGGTATTTGAGAAGTTATTATTATCTACAACTGCGAGGCATCAACTAGTACTACTGCTTTTGCCTTCATATATGTAATGCCTCATGTGAAGGCTTGTGCTATGAACCTGTTTGACTGCACTTATACCCATCCATATCTCTGTAAACTCCATCACCATGCTGTCGTTTCTGTCGTGCATCATCATGAAAGGAAAAAGAACTGGGCAGCTGCTTGAGTGCCAGACCCATCGAGACCCGTACTTGCATCCTTTGTGTACGTCGTTCATATCATCCCACCTGTACTTCCTACTCAAGTATACCATCCTCCGTCTCTGTCGCATCCGACAGCATCTCCTCTTCCGACATCATTGTATCTAGACTGGAGATCAGCTTAGGTCAACCAAGGTATATCTCTTGGCGGGAGTCGGCTTACCCTCTCCGTAATCCCACGAATCTTCATCCCTCCAATGTCCAATAGCATACTTCGCTCGATCGTAGATGTCAAGCAACGCCTCATCACCTGGCTCCATGAAGACAGCGTATTCTTCCGACTCTTCACTCAGAAGCTTGTTGATCCATTTCGCACACTCGTGCATGACCTTCTGGACGTGCTCTGCCCATGGGTTGGGACAACCTTTCGCCTGCGCTTGCGTAGCCACGATGTTGCAATTTCTCATCAAACGCCGAACACCCTCGCATCGTAGTTGAGTCAAGCTCACGCTTATATCGTCGTTTTCATCGAATTCATGAGGGTATTCATCAAAGATTAGTTTGTCCAAGAACAGACACACCTTTTGTCGTGTCGCATAACTATCGAAGACCAGGATTGCTGGAGCCCATCGAGCAACGTTTATGATGACACTTGCCAGATGAGGAGGTATTCCGTTGTCGTCCATACCAGAGCATGCTACATCCCGCGCTGTCGACAATTCTTGGAAGAAGTCAAGATGACATTCGCCACCAAGGTAATCCGGTTCCCTGATTGTGCCCATGGAATTCCGACGAAGAGATACATAGTCGGGCATTTGTTGAGCACTATATGAGACTGCCTTGAATATCGCATCAATATCTCCAACTGCTGGACATGCCTTACAAAAAGCAAGTCCTGCTTGGATAGGCAGTCCGGCAGCATCAGGGTAGTAGTCCTTGATGTCTGCTGCCAGTGTAGTTCCAATTTCATGTATGAGAGCGGGATCGGCAAACGCATTGCTGACTATGAGTTTGATCAACTCGCCGGGCCACCACGGCTGGGCAGACCAATCACTTTGACTAACCGCTTCGAGTAGTTTGCCGAAGAAAGACAGTCGACCATTGAACCTGGCCATGATAACTTGGCGCTCGTCGACAAGGACTGGATATTTATTGGTCTGCGTATCAAAGTTGGCGAGCTGCTCATGCATATTCCTAGCCGGCTGTCCGAAAAGATCCAGATGTAACATCATTTGGAACAAAAACTTGGTGAGCATGATATATGAAGGGGGCCTCTTCGTTTTCCTTAAAGCAGCTCGTGTTTCCTGGTTGCGAGAAGAACCTAACAAGCTGACGTTTACATTGTCAAAGCAGATGAGCTCCAAGCAGTCGCGAAATATTCCGTTGCAGAGCAGCGTTTTGATCTCCGGTAGGCCCAAGCTCGCTATGGCGGCGAAAAGATCAAAATACTCATCCCACACGCGGAGACTCCGCCCAAGATATTTCACAGAGCTTTGCAGCATGTTTACGGCGTCGTATAGTACACCATCTCCACGGACTGCGCGGTCAGTCAGACTGAAAGTCATGGAATCGATGCCATAGCTTTCAGGGTCCACGCGGCGCAGGTCAGACATCATACTGGAAATAAGTGCAGCCCATGACTGCCTCGCTCTGGGAACTGGGCACCCAATCAACATGTCGGACGTAAGATTTGCCTGGTCAACATTGATCAACCATTGCAACACGAACAGTGTGCATTCACTGCAGACTGATGTGGTTTTGTGTACAAGCTGGAGAAGAGGTTCGACATCCGCGGCCCCTTTGACACGCGCTGCCACAAAAACGACATACTGCAGCGACATTTGCAGTATTTCCTTCTCAGTCTGGTGGTCGGTTGAGCATACTCCACTGTCGAAATGTTTCAACATGCCGGTGAAGCTTTTCGTAAAGTGAGCATGGACATGATGGTATAAGCAGTAGCGGCGTGTGAGCGCGTGATTTTCCTCCTGAATCTTCGCTGCTAACGGAGGCGTCGCGGGTATTGACACAGTACCTTTAGTTAAGGAAGCACCATCAGTGGACGGCTGAGCATCACTCGATGTGACACGTCGGTAGAACAACATATAAGCACTGTTGGGCTTCGGATACCTCAATCGACTCTCAGAATCTTCCCAAACACCTCCGAAACATTGTTCAGCAATTTGGTTCGGGTCAAATTCAGTGACCTCAGTGTCATTGAATTCTGCCCACTTGATACTATTCTCACCTTGCGAGTTTTCACATGGCAGACGTATATACGAGTAGTAGTGGCCTGTCTCTGCCGTCCCCGAGTGTACAAGGACACCGACAAGCTCGAACATATCCGCTTCCTGTTGCACTTCAGTTTTGCTGAGTTGTTCCAGAGTGTAAGGTGTCATGTTGATCTCTGTGGGAAACTCAAACTGATCGTTGATTTTATTGCGTTGGAATGTCGTCAAATCGAAGTCAAATCGCTTCAGGTGGAAAATAAGATTATCAGGTAAATTTTGAGGACAAGACCTGGGAATGTGTGAGCAATTATGTCTGTACCAGCCAAGTGCTACTCACCTTTTGACGGCATTCACCATGCGATTGTCGCACGATTCACATTTGTACTTGTTATCTGTCAAAATTATCAGACCAGGCCTGTCCAGCGGTATGTTCACGAAGTCAGTACTTACCTCCCTCCATTACATCGCCTTCCACGTACGCCTGTAAACTTTCTGCGAGATTAATCTTCCCTTTCACATCACACTGAATGGCAAGGAAAGGCTCTGAACGCTCCGAAACATGCTCGCAGTCCATGGATTTGATTTGCGTTACAAGATTCCCACCCCAGAACGAGCGTAGCTGCCGTTTCGCTTCATCGTCTGACATTTCGTTCTCGAGACGGTCAAACAACAAGTTATAAAATTCGTCGACGTCCATCTGAATGGTAACGTCAATGTGTTCAGCATCGTAGGGCTGGATAGCTTGTGCGAAAGCTGTGGTGTCAGTATATTTGAATGTTCCACCCTGCATTCGAGCAAAGAGTTCCTGGATTCCGGTCATTATATCGTATTGCGCTTTGGGAGTAATAGTGGTGCGCAGCATATAATTGCGGAACTGCACGTTCATGAAGAGTTGCGTCATCAGGGAATTCATGTAGCAAGTATTCGTCAAGTTGCGTAACCCGCTGTAGCCCGATATACTGCGCAACCATGAACTGATGTTGATATTGAAATCACGAAGTGGTGATGTAGCCTCATTGGCTACGAGTGCCGATAACTTCGAAGAAACCAGGAGATAGGTTGGGTGATGTTCACATAATGACAACAGAAGCGTGTACATGTGCTTTCTTGTTTCGGGATCAACTGTTGGCTGATGTGCGTCGCTCGTATGGCCGGCACTATGCTGCATGGCTGGAAATAAGTACTGATCAAGGAGTAGGACAGCCAACTCCTGAGCAGGCAACGGTTTGCTGAAGCCCCTCAGATAAGCAACACAAGTTGTAATGAGACGGACCAGTCCTAGTACTAGCTGGTTGACGAAGCCTTGCCCAGGCGTTTCGGAACAAGTGTGCTGAGCGAGGATTGTCGACCAAGTCTGCAAGTAATGGCGAAGCGTGGCTTCATCTGATGTCGAAGCTATGTGTTCCTCGAACATGATTACGGCTGCTTGCAAAACATATTCACCAGCTAGCGCAGATTGAGGGAGCCTTTCAATCATCAAGGAAACCATCTCCCAATAGAAGCTCGCAAATTCTATGGTTTTCACGCACGAATTGGTGGGTAGGTCGTTAGCTAGCAGCTTTATTAGATTGAAGATAGATTCACCGGAAGGAGAGGTCCAGAGCCACTGATGAATATCCGATCGCTCCACCCAAGACGTGAGCGCGTTCCATATCTCACGTCCACGCAGTGCAGCCTCTAACAATGCAGCATAGATGGGATAGGCAGACAGGCCTAATCTTGTTTCTGGGTGTGTCTGGGAGTACCTCAGCATATCGAAAAGACGGGATGCTATAAGTTTCTGGTCCGCAAGGAAAGCAGACACATCCGAGCTGAGCGGTCTTTCTTTGAGAAAAAGCACAAGAGTGTCAACCAAGAAGCAAGCGGCTTCCTGTGAGCGAGCAATATCGCTGAACTGCTCGGCGACGAGTACTCCAGTGAGCGCCCGGATTCCGTGAAGCAAGAAGTTCTCGTCCGGACTTCCGGTAGAGAGCTGAATAGTAAGGTGACGCCGTATGCAGTTGAATGAGTAGATTGTGGAAAAGTGCTGGCTGACAGGGAACAGCTCTGCCAAGCTAGGATTTTCCAGTAACACCAGATCTCGAACTTTTGCATGAGGTGGAAACCTTATAAGAAGCTCATATACTGGACCGCTCAACTGTGCATCAAGACCTAGGAAGGCGACCAGAGTATCGAGGTGAGCAGAGACCGCTCTTTCCGCTGCTGAACTGCCAAAGGTGATTCTAGGACCCGCCTCACCAGTGGCAGTTGTACCACCTAGGTCACGTACAATCAATAGTCCGGTTCCGGCAAGAGAAGCAGCAGAGTGATCTGGACTACTGTCAAGATCCAACGGCTTCCCACAATGAACGATCTTGAACTTTGCAAAGCCTGTGCGTATCCTGAGCTCATCTGTAAGTTGAGCAAAGGTACTGCTTGAAGATACTCTGAGCTCCTGCACGTCGCCTTGTTTGCCAATCGTGAAAGGCTGGTATTTGATGATTGCGACATCTGCATTGCTTGGTTCTGACTTGTTCTTCAGCAAAGGAGATGGCAAACGAGATTCCGTGGCTTGATCATTCAACGACTTTCGCTGTTTCACGTCTTGGACGAGCTTCTCGAGGAAATTCACTGTCCTACCAAAGTGTCGACGATGAGACTGATACTCAGCTGAGGATGTTGCTGACAACGAATCATCAGTATCTCTGGGTTCGACTTTGGCGGCGCACGAATCACGGGACATAGTAGCATCCTGATGTACACTTCCAACAGTACGAAGAAATGCAGCTGCTTCCTCTAGCTGTTTGACTGATCGATTGACAAGTGCAGTGTGCGTTGCGCCAACAAGTGTAATAGGTGCATCAACGATCCAAGGGGCATCGACAAAGATCCTACTAAGAAAAGCGCTCGCAGATGACTCTATCGTATTGTCAGGTGCATCAAAGGCCATCTGCCAAATTACCTCGCTCAATGGTGGCGTAATGATTTCATCCTCAGCAGTAGATGACGCTTGATGGCGGCGGTGCTCGTAATACACCACGCTCTCCACAAATTCGAATAGTCCAGTATTGAAGATTGAAGGTGTGATGTGTGGAAGATAGATGTCAATGATGTTGTTAATGAAGGAGCTCTCGGCAGCACCAGGACCAGGAATCAAAAGTTTAAGGTGACTCCAGGCCGCGTTCCGAAAACCATGATCCGCTGCGAGATCTCCAACAAGGTATTGCATCAACAGTTCTTCGTCTGAAGGCTGGAACGTGCTTTGCGGTACACGACGGAGTATAAAGTTCAGTAGGCAGATCGTAGCATAAAGCCTGTGATCACGCTGCGAAGTTGACAGATTTGAATCAGAGGCATGACTTGCAAGCACAGTGAGTGATGATAGGACATCCGTCTCCTCCATGAGCCAAACAACGTCGGCCGGTGTTTGAGCACTAAGTACCGCCACGATCGCATGAATACGCCCATAAGTCTGGGGGGAGACGTCTCCTTTGAACGCCAGACACTCGCTATACAGCTTCTTTCTTCGTTCGAAAGACAACTTGTCGTGAGAAAGCTTTTTCAGAGTTTGCCATGCTGCACCGTGCAAGGTCGATACCTGTATTGGACTATCCCCGATTTGTCCCAATATGTAAAGGCAAACGTCTATCACGGTTTCGGTGCAAGCGTCTTGCGAGCTAACGTGCTCCATCAGCTTGTCGAAAAAGTTCACCATATCCTTGGTAAAGGCAATCAGGGGGACTTGTCTGATCTTCTTGGCGAAATACTGAGCTTGGAGAGGATCATCAAAATACTGAAAGTTGTCCTGCATTGCCGAGAGTGCTGCTGTGATAAGTCTCTGATCTTGCATGGCATGTATCCGCGACCAAAACGAGTCTGTTATCTCTGTAGTCCAAGTCGAGGTAACAACAAGGAATCCGAAAATATTTGAGCTCCTCTTGAGCAATTGAGGATGAGACTCGGCACTCAACAGAGTATCAATGACCTTGTGTTCCAATGTCCATTGAGAGACAGCTCGCAAAAGTGGATGATTTCTACCACTTTGTTTTTGATTACAATAATTTTTCCAAAGATAGACAAGCACGTCTCCAAGAGTGGCCACGCTAGCGATCCGTAGTTCCATGCGTCCTTGTGTCAAAAATTGTAACATCAGTTCCAGGTTGGAACTATCACGAGCCAAGCGTGCAAGATCATCCTGTTTTAGCTCGTCTTCAATTGTGTCTATGTTAACTCTCACAAAGCGCTTCGCAGTTGTAGAGTCGAGCATGTCGAGCCCTTGTAATATTGCACAAGCACTAATAGCAAGGTTTGTGGATGCTTCAACAGGGATACTTGCCGTCAGAGTACCCGTTTCTGTGAGAAGTGATTGCTTGATCAATTCTGAAACGCTTAGTGATTTCATAAGAAATTCGTGCTCGAGGTTTGGATCCTCCGGGACTGTTTGGGTTCCTGAAAGGATGATAACAGCATTGGATATTGCTTTACAGCAGCTCGAAAGATGCGCCCAGAAATGTTTCCATAACGTAGGTTGTTGCGCCAGAATCGTAGCATATTCCAACAACGTGGACGACACTTCCAGGTCAATAAATTTTTCGACCAGGATTTCTTGAGTCCTCCGAATAGAGATGCTGTTCTGAATCTCAAACATCTTGAATACCGGAACAGAACGCCACGGCTGAAACGTACTCTCTATATTGCGAAGGTGTTTCAAGAACACTATATAGGACGGATTGGAAGAGCCCTCTCTCCAACCCGTAAGCTCGACCAGATCGCTCTGAATTAGATCTGTACAAATTTCGATATAATGTCCAATTAGGTTCGTAATCATTTGGCGCGGTTTCCTTCCAAGTCCATTGGTTGTTCTGTTTCTCGTGTTAACTTGCTACCGAAGAGAATTCAGGGGATGGTTACGTACTTTTTCGTCAAGAACTTGGTCATCAAGTTGGCCAGCTCCACCCAGAACCGTGTGTTGTTCAGGATAGCACTTCTCTTACTATCTTTGTAGACGTGAATTTCTGTGACCCAACGCTCCATCCAGGCTTCCAGACTGATATATATTTCCTCGCCTGCCGCATCTATGTAAGAATCTGGTCAGTCTACATATTGTGCTAAGCGGAAGATGAAGGACAGACCTTCTGAGACTGCTTTCGTCACCACGTGAAGAGCTTCGAGTAGTCCATATTGATCAGCATAAGGAAAGCTGTTTAGCGCATCAAGAACGGCAGTGTCCGGATCTTCGAACTCTATTGCGACACCATCTTCATCCATAGCTTCTTCTGAATCAGCGTCGAGCAGCTCAACAACCGGCGGGCTATTGGAAGGTGTCGGAGATGGACGTGAGATCACGACGATGGGCGACGTGCTTGAGCTACGATTGACATCAGGCCCATCAGCTGGATCTGAAACGGTGTTCGTTGTTGGTTCCTGCAGCTGAAGTGTATCTTGTGGCAGTGAAGCATGTGCGCTTCTCAAGTCAAGGATGATGTTGTTTGATGATCTTCGATTCTCAGTCGTCGTGTTTCCCTCGATGGTTATGCCATTTTCAGTGCCATTATGAGTAGGAGATAATGGTGTGAGAGTATCTTGTCTCGCATCAGCGTTCAGCATTGGTGCGTCTGGTGCCGTAACGTTGTCCAGACGAGGTCTTTTGCGCTTCGTTGACTCAGCATGCTCAATGTCGTCTTGTGATGGTGTGATCTCAGATGGGCTGGCAGATCGTTTGTTTTCCATGGTGATCATGAGTTCGCACGGTGTGGACTGGAACGGAAGGCGCACTTCGCCAAAGTTTTTTAGATTGAAATAGTAGTGTAAGCAATGCGGTTGTTGAGTCTTCCAAAGCCACGAGTTTAGTCTGTTGAGGAGTCGACTAAAGCCATACGACCGGCAGCTGAAACAGCTCCAGACCTGTTAGAGCTGTGATCAATGCCTTGGTTGCGAGATGCTAAACCTTCAGTGTAAATGAATGGTCGAAATTCTTTAGAGAAAGTAGCTAAGAAAGTGTGGGGAAATGACGAGCGAGCTTGTGTCGCGCTTATCTCTTGCGCGTTTTTGGGAGAAGTTGTAAGGTTGGACGCGTGCTAGCACGATGCCTTGCAAGACGTATCCCAAAGGGGCTTTGGAAGTGGAGTGGTTGATGCTTGCAGACGTGTAAGTCTTCGTTCGTCGCGATGGTAGCACAAGCGAAGAGCACCGTGATGGCTCCCCCTCAACAATAGCCCTAATCGAGTTCTTCAGCGCCTCTCACGTGCCAAGATTCTGAAACGTGAACCTGAAACAGCTTGCATTCGGGCATTTTGTGCTATGAAGCATGGAAGCTTCGTATTGTCTATAGAGTATAGAGTCTTTCCAATTATTGTTCCTCATCTCAAGCCTCTTTCGCTGATACTTCGTTTTTACTCTTTGCTCACCAACACAGTTCCGAAAGGTGTAACACTGCTGCTACCGGCTGCTGAGGCATCCATTGTCCCACCACACCTCTTCCCAGTCGCGAACGCCCCAGCTTGAAAGCCTGCTGCGGATTAACCTCAGAGTCTGGCAGCTCGATTGCGACGGTGCACGATGATTAACCAGGAGTCCGCAAAGCCCGTGGTGGCTGATCTGAAAAAGCAGAAAAAGGTCAACTTCAAGGTCGAGTCACCTTTCACGAATATTGAATGGTATGCTTTGTGATTGAAATTACGAGTTGCGAATTTTTCTTACTGTTTATATAGCGTCTCGATACCCAAGCTGCATCAAACGACGCTTTTACAGCTATTATGTACACTGGTTCAGCCTATTGGCGATCATCGTCGATCAAATACACTTGCTAAAAAATCATCCAAGCGCAAGCGCAAGCATTCCGAAAAGGAAGATAGTAGTCACGTCGAGCACGCAGAAGAATCTCAAGCAGTTTCAAGGGGTAGGAAGCCTGCTGAATTCACTCAGTTTCACTGGGTCCTCGTTGGCGTCAACAGCATCACTCGCCAGCTTGAAATTGAGATATCACCCAATCAAGACAAAGGCGCGTCGCCAAAGCTCGTCGCAGTCTTTATACTTGGCTCGCGGGACTCCATTATTCATTCTCATTTACCAGTGATGTGTGCATTAGCGTCTCGCTCTCGTTCTGCAGGGCACGCGATTCGAGTTGTCTACCTTGACGCAGATGCACATAGGCAACTCGGTCAAGCGCTCGCATTACCCAGAGTGGGTGTTATTGGCATTTTGTCGGAGGAAGAGCCTGATTGCTCCACAGCTCTGAAGGATCTCATTAGTTTTAGTAGAGACCACTTGTCGCCCGCCAAATGCTCAATACTAGATCAATCTGTGAAAGGGTTATATCAACCACTCAAGATCACGTAACCGCTAATCTCGGTTCAGCTCATTGTTTCAACAGCTGCAATCTGTAAAATCAGAAAACCAGAAGTCATTGGCATTATCCAGACAGTATGCTCACCTCCGACAACCTTGACTCTTATGCCAATCAGCAAAGCAAGGAAGGTACATGTAATGATATTTACATCGCAACTGGAAGTGTCAATCAAGACGCTTGTGGTATGAAATTGTTGAGAAAACGGTCGGTGTTTCAGATCTGGTTTCTTCGCCAAGGAAACAAATTCACACCGCTCGTCATACCAGGTAGTTTTGTTCGCACTTCTCTGTCTTCCCTCTCCAAGCTTCATCATCATAATCTCTCTTCACCATTCCTTCGATGTCTCTCAAAGTCTCAATTCTAGATGCTGCAATGCCATACGAGATGGAATCCGCATACCTATCTCAAGGGCAACGTCGCGGGTCACCTCTGCTTCGTTCTCGTCAACGCCACTCACTATTTGCGCTTGTTCTGGTTGGATGTGCAGGATTCTTTCTCTGCCTCCTACTCGAGGCGGCTTTTGCCACGTCTTGTCTCGTTCGGTCTCTTCCGTACTCTGTGGGTCCCAGTACTCACCTCACTTCAAACGTCCTCATGAGGCCAGAAAATGTCAAGATCATCGGTCTCATGTTCTACGGAAGAGCGCAATTCACAAACATTTTAGAGTGGTCAGTAACAAGAGTATCAACGCGTCGAGTTGTTATTGACGGACCTTTGATAGCTATCTCAAAAACAATCTGCGCACCAATGGCGGATGGTAAGACATGGTAACATTCCTCACACAAAAGATCTTTGTTCTAATAACGAACTTCCAGGCTAGACGAAGTACACTTCATCGCCAACACAGCACACGAGGACGACCTCAGTATGTTCATGATGATCTCGGTGTTTCTGCATTGCTAACATCATTGAAGGTTGGCTCAGCGATCTTGTTGGTTCAAACCCATCCTATGTGCTCATTGACGATATTAAAGGACCATGGACGAAGCTCTGGACCTATACGGAGACGCTTGATGCAGATACCATCGTGGTCAAGATTGACGATGATGTTGTGTATATGCATGAAGAAGCTATCCCTCGACTTGTGACTGCTCTCGTCAATCATCCAGAAGCTTATGCTGTTGGTGGGAATATCGTCAATACACCACATTCACAGTTCTGGTATTGTTACCGCAAATTGCCTTGCCAATCGTCACTAACCATTGCCAGGCAATACCACACTGGACTCTTACTTCCTTACCTACCTGATCCCGAAGCTCTGGATGCCACATCACTCGAGTCCTGGCGTGCTTCGGAATTACCATATTATGATGGAGAATATCCAGTACTTTTCAATTGGTCACTGCATGCCAGTCCACATCACGACAAAACTCGCTGGCTACCATTGCCACCAACAGAGCAGCAGAGCGACCCCGACTTTCCAGCCTCGTCACGCTACTTGACTGCTACACCTGCCTGGAATACGACTTGGCCCTCTCCTAGAGGTGGCTGGACAATGATGACATATGCTCCAGAGATAGCCTTATGGGCGATGGCAGCACAGATCCACTACTCCTTCCTCGCACATCTTGAGGAAGACGCCTTGAAGTCTAATCTCTTGAGCAAATACAGTTTCATGCCCAACCACATCTGGAATCAGCAATACGAGAGATATAGCGTCAACTTCATGGCACTACGCGCAGGAAAAATGGCACGTCAGCGTCTCTTTGTCAACGACGAAATTGGCATTACAATGGGAGCTAACAAGGAGCACGAAGAACCCTTCTTAATTGACATAGGAGCTGTGGTGTCACACTTCAGCTTCGGTAGTCAGCATGAATTGCTGCAAACTGATCTGTTGGAGCGGTACTTGGGCTACGCAAACGAGATGGTCTGTGGAGCGAACAATCAGAAGGGGATGATCACGAGCAACATGACAAGGACTATACACTAGTGAACAATTGTGACGGGCGAAAGAGAGCTAATGATTCTAACGGCAGAAGAAATGGGATGCATATTGAGCGCATATGACATGATCGATGAATATGGGGTCAAAATACGACGAGGCTATGTCGCTACAAATATAGTATACAGTAGCAATCTGATATGTTTGCTTAAATTTTCACTTGCTCGCACTCTTGTTTCATTGATTCTATCCCATTCTAGTGGGGAGAACAAGTCCTGATCTCTGATAAAGACGATTTAGGTTCTTTTTCTGATTTGTCAATGGAATAGTCTGTGATACTCCAGCAGTCTTCACAACCAAAGACTTAGCTGAATGCACCTCACAAGCGACCCATCGCAGTCCTAGCTTGTCAAGAGTGCAGTCGATGCGGGGTTCATACTGATGCTTCAAGTACTACAGCACTCCTCACACATGGTTTTACGCACTTTTGAAAAGCGGCCATCGTAGAACCTAGCTAATCAAGAGTGCAGCAAAGTGGAGGAGTCCTAGCTAATGCTAAAGTTCTGCAGCGCTCCTCACACCAGGTCCAATTCGAACTTCAGCAAGGATCCATTGCAGGATCCAGCCTCTTGAGAGTGCGGCAGGGTGGAGGTGGTTTAGCTAATGCTAAAGTTCTACAGCACTCCACACACCAGGTTTTGCCCATGATTCGCCCTTTCAGAATGCAACCACCGCAGGACCAGCGTCTTGAGAGTGCGGAAAGGTGGATGGGTTCTAGCCAATAATAAAGTACTCCAGTAGTCCACACGGCAACAACCTGAGAAATGGCTGAATGCATTGGAAGCGGCCCATTGCAAGACCTAGCTTATTGAGAGTTCGGGATGGCGGGGAGGGCCTAGCTAACACTAAAGTACTCCAGCACTCCTCACACAAGGTTTTACCCATAATTCGTACTTTTGGGAAGGCAGCTCGCAAGGCCTAGCTCCTTGAAAGTGCGACAAGGTGGAGGGGTCCAAGCTAATACTGAAGTACTGCAGCATTCCTCACACACTAGATTCTACCCATGAAAGTACCGAAGAGCCTGTAAGCTGAAGACGTTAGTGTTCCTCATAAGGCGTGTGAACTGGTATCATATCCGCCTCTTGATTCTGGTCCTTGGAACTGCCGGTTGTGTCGTCTTCCCAATGGTAGTGTTTCTCGTTGAGCCATTCCATGGCTGGGCAGAGACGCTGCCAGTTTGACAGAAACTCATACTAAATGCTGTACCAACAAACCTCATTATATGTGCTGGTTGCTGGCTTCTGGGGAATATTGGCCACTTCTTGTCTCCGAGAACTGGAGAGACTGTGTCTTCACGAGCAATAAAACAACGTGCATTCGACACAGCACTTGAAGCCTTTTGTGTATACGCTGCACTTTGCGTTCTGATGGCTCCTGTTTTTGCAGAAAATAAAGTCACCTTTGACGGTCTAGAAGATGTCTTAGGCGGTGTCAAGGTACGGCTGCTTTGTAGTGGCCAGTTCTTATTTTCGAGAACTGGAGAGACTGTGTCTACGCGAGCATTAGAACGACGAGCGTTCGACACAGCGTTTGAAGCCTTCTGCCTATACTTTGCACTTTGCGTCCTCGCCACTTGGCACAACTCAGCGCTGTGACTGTTGCCCATGAACTTCTAAAGCGAAGAAAAGTACACACCTCCTCCAAATGAGCGCAGAAGAAACAGACAATACAGTAACTCCGCAGTTCGCATCTTTGCCGCTCCTCTCTCATCGAAACTCCCGTCGCCATTGGGAATATGTCATGTTCTCCAACAGAATCTCTTTTGAAGGTCACTATCACTGCTGCCACCGTATAGTTCGTGGAGTAGTGACGGTACACCTCAAAAGATTGTCTCAGAATGTTGATAGAATGTCATCTCAAGTCACATCACCAAGAGCTGTCCATTGAGATGAGAGGCCTGCTGAGCACGAAAAATCCTCAAATAAGCCCTGCGCACATTAAGTGACAACTTGAATGGCACGACAACAACGGAGACTAGCATTTGCCACCCCAGCCGTAACAACGCAACTCGACACGCGGAGACAAGCATACACTTGCACCAGTCCGCAACAAAGACCTCGAACGTTGAAATACTCGTCTTTGTTTCATGATCACGTGACCACCTGGTAAAATGTGGGGTAGAATACGTCTAGCATTGAGGCACGACACTTTTCCATAATTGTATGCCAATACCAACTACAACTGTTGTTGATTATTTATTCAAGTAGAGTTGCGCATATCACCTCAGGACCATACTCCTCCACATCAAATGTCGCGGTGACCATAAGCGAACCACGTAAACACCTCTCAATCAACCCAAAACCGAACCCTGTCCCACCATGGCGCCCAATCTCTCCTCGTTGCTGAAGCAATCCTCTCTCGAAGACCATGAGCTAGTGTTACAATCTGCAGAGGCCACTCTATCAAGAGACGCCAACGATCTCCAAGGCCAACACGCCAAGGTGGTCGCCCTACTCAAACTCGACAGATATCAAGATGCGCTCAAAGTCTTCGACCAAGGCTCTGCAACGCTCAAATCCCAGGCGCGACTAGAATGGGCATACACATTGTACAAGAACGGCAGATTAGAAGAGGCAGAGCAAATAGCATCAGAAGAGCAGACAAAGCGCAGTTTAAAGCATGTCTTGGCGCAAACAACATATCGAGCAGAAAGATTTGAGCAGTCGGCGGATATCTATGATGCTCTCGCCAAACAGAGATCAAGTGATGAAGGTAGCGATTTGCGAATAAATAGCAGCGCTACAGACGCTCAATTGGGCTGGATTGGCAAAGGACATTTGGTTCGAAGGACGAAGCTAGACAGAGAGGACATGGAGCAATTTGAGACTGCTTTCAATGCGGCTTGTGGCTATGTCTCACGAGGAGATTTTAAGCAGGCTGAGTTTCTTCTGAGCAGCGCACGAGGTAAGTCTGTATCGCATATCGAGCGCGCTGTGCAATGCTAACCCTTAGATTAGCTTTGTGCGAAGCAGCCGATGAGTTGGATGAGGAGGAAAAGCACAATGAATTGCTTCCCATCATTACACAACAACTATACGTCGCCTCTCGCTTAGGCAAGACTGCCGAAGCTCAAAAGCTGGCTCGTGGCCTAGACGTTTCAGCGTAAGTCTGCACGCATGACAGTCTTAATACCTAGCTAACCTTAACCAAGTATGAGCGATAAGATAATGAAGAACATTGCTCAGACGAACGTCTCTGCAGTATCGTTAGATAACGAGAATCCATACTTGGTACAAAGACATGTCCAAGCTACTCAACCTCAGCCAGGCCACCGAGATCAGCCTTTCAAGTATCAGTCCGCACCATTACAGCGCAATCGTTATGCTCTGGACCTCCAGTTGGGCAAGACCAATGGTGTTGCCTCCACCACTTTGGCGATATTATCAAAGGAACATGACAACAAAGCATCTCCTGATCTTGTCACGGCTGGAGTATTCAATGCTGCAGCACACGCACACAATCTACCAGCAAAGGCTGCACTCAAGCATGTTCTCCCTTTACTGGAGCGGCGACCTTGCGACGTTGGCTTGATTCTAGTCATAGTCCAGCTATACGTCTTAATTGACAATATTGCAACAGCGACGTCTCTCCTTGAAACCTTTCTTTCACGCTTGGAAGCTTCCACAAACACTGGCAACAACAATGCTCGATTCACGCCAGGTCTTATCGCCGTCCTCGTCTCTCTGTACAACGCTCAAGGCCGATCATCCTCAGCAAAGTCAGAACTCACAAAAGCAGCCACATACTGGCGCAACGCCCCGCAAAATGCTCAACCACCAACGACCTTCCTTACCGCCGCTGGTCTAGCTCTCCTCGACCATCCCAGTCCCTCAGAACTCGAACTAGCACAATCACTCTTCAAAAACATTCACTCCACATCGCCATCGAATCCTGCAGCAATCGCCGGACTCGCAGCTTCTGCCACATCAACCAGCTCTATCGATGTATCCGCGCTATCAAACCTCCCGCCAACATCGAAACTCATCTCTGGCGTCGACGCCGCCGCTTTGGAAACCGCCGGCGTCGCTCGCACACCCGCTACCGTCGCATCGACCACCGCAGGTGCGAAACGTGGTGCTCCTCCCGCCGACACGAAGTCGACCAAGAAGCACAAGAAAAACAAGTTACCCAAAGACTATGACCCTAGCAAGCAACCGGATCCAGAGAGGTGGTTGCCAATGCGGGAGAGGTCGTATTGGAAGCCGAAGAAGGGAAAGAAAGGGAAGGGTGGTGGTGGTGGAGGAGGCATGACGCAGGGTGGGTTGACCCAGGGAGGTGTAGTTGGAAGTGAGACGGAGAATTCGAGACCGCAGACGCCTAGTCAGGTCGTTGCTGCGAAGGGAGGTTTAGGTGGGAAGGGAAAGAAGAAAGGGAGGAAGTGAAGTGAAGCGGCAATAGTTGTTAAGATAAAAGTGTGCATGCTGGATGTGCTGAAGCTGTCCTGCCATAGGTATGTATACACATGAGTAAACACCAACTATCAAGCCATATGCCTATCGACCTATATAGCTTCTTCAAAATGAAGGAACACCGATTGAGCCATTACTCACAACGACCTTCTTTACGTCGACTGAAGACTTTTCGCCAATCCGATGGAATCTCATATACTTCCCGAAGCCCTGTACTAATCGACGCTTCTCACCCGTGTGTGTCGTAAGTTTCGTAAGCTTCACCGTGCTCCGAAGCCCGTAAACTGCTGAGGCATGGTGCTCGTAGTACAACCTCTTCGCTAGCTGAGCAGGGTGTTTGATAAGTGAAACACCATCCTGAAAGGTCTCCTTCCAGCCCGCCAAGATCCAGTGATACATACTCTCGTTTGACTAGCTCCTGCCGTAGTCTGTAAACTTCGTTTTGCAATAATCCAGGTTTGAAGCGCTCAAGTAGTCGTGAAAAGCGTGTCCTCCTCTCTCAGATACTCGCCAACATCCGCCTGTCTAAAGGTAGTTATTCCGGTAGGATCCAGTCTTCTCGCCTCCGCTGTCGATTTTGCTGATACACCAAAGCCCTGAATTAACTCGTCATTAGCACAGTTCCTCCTATAATGTCCTTCGCGCATTCCCGTGACCATCACTTGCACTTTCCAGTAAAACTCACCAATGGCGTATCATTCATATTGAACACCACAACCCCCTGATGCGCCGGACAATCCTCACTCCACCTCCCTACATGCGCCTTAACCACATTCCCACCATATAAAAACGGCATCTCGCCATTCGGCTTCACCCACACCTTATACCGTGCATGCGGCGCAATCACATCCAGCGCAGTGATGTGTATTCTGAATTTGCCTGTCTTTGTGAACTTGCCGATGCACGTGCCCAAGCTGAGGAGATTGGGCCGGGCGACGGAAGTGGCGAGGTTGGCGAGGGAGGAGCGGACGTAGTAGACGCGGCTGTTTTGGATGCGGAAGACGTGGCGTTCGCCGTCGGTGGGGGCGATGAGTTGGGTTAGGGAGCGCCCGGTGTAGTCGGCGAGTTTGCGGAAGAGGGTTTGGGTTTCGGTTTCTGTGAGAGCGCGCATTTTGGGAGGCTGTGTGTGTTGTGTGTGAGGATGTAGGCGCGGTGTTGAGCTGAAATATCAGGTGAGAGTGAGGTTGCTGGTGGAGGATGACATTGATGGATGTTTCAAAAATGTTCGATAACTACCGGAACGAGCCCCGGAAACAAATCTGAAACTTCCAAAAATTAATCCAAAACACTCATCTGACACACCCCAAAACATACACCAACGCGATGCCACAGATACAATCGAGAAAGCGAAGAAAGCTCTCGCCGGTGTCAGAGTCAGACGACGAAGGCGACGCGCAAGCATTCGGAGAACAAGAACTCACCCTCACAACCTCTTCCGGCTGGGACTTGGAACAAGACTACGAGCGTCGGCCGCGCAAGCAGAAGGCAAAAGACAGTACTCGCCTACCGATCAAGACTGCTGATGGGCGAGTCGAGCATCTCAAAGCCCCTGTGCCGGAAGCTGTAGAGGAGGACCTGTTTTCAGAGTCGTCAGAAGATGGTGCGCAGGAAGATGGCGAGCCTATACCAGAAGAGCCTGCGCTGCCGCTAGAAGAACAAATCCTTAAGTCAAAAGAAGAGCTAGCAAGGATAGCAGGACAAATAAATGAAGACCCCGAGGAACATATTGGACTACTGCGTAGTCTGGCTAATATCACGTCCTCCAAAACTGCTGTAATAACGAAGCTGGGTTTGGCCACACAATTGGCGATATATAAAGATATCATTCCAGGCTACCGGATACGACCGCTTACAGAAGAAGATCTGCGAACAAGGTTGACCAAGGACGTACGAAAGCTGCGGAATTTCGAACAAGCTATTGTTGGAGGATATCAACAGTATATAAAAGAGCTCACTCGTATATCCAACTTGACAAAAAACAAAGACTCGAGTGAAGCAGCTGGTCTCATCAAAGTCGCTACTTCATGTGCTTGTAACCTGCTCAATGCTGTTCCTCACTTCAACTTCCGCACGGAATTGCTCAAAATCATCATCGGAAAGCTTGGCGCGAGGACACTAAGGGAAGAAGCGATGGTATGTATTCGAGCTCTGGAGACATTATTCGAGAACGACGACGAAGGAAACGCTTCGCTCGAGGCTGTCACAATGCTGGCAAAGATGATCAAGGGCAAGAACTGCAACGTGCATGAGCGGGTCGTCAGTCTATTCTTGCATCTGCGACTTTTGACCGAGTTCAGAGGCAAGGCTTCGACAACAAGAAGCGAAAAAGAGGCCGAAGACGAGGGTCTCCTAAACGTCAAGATGACCAAAAAGCAACGAGAATTTCGTACCAAGAAAGAGCGAAAGATGGTCAAAGAACGTAAAGCAATTGAAAAGGAGATGAAAGAAGCAGATGCGGTAGTCGGTCATGAAGAGCGCGATAAGATGCAGGCAGAGACACTCAAGCTCGTCTTTGGCATCTACATTCGCATCCTCAAAGCACGTACTCCTAGTCTTATGGGTCCTGTGCTTGAAGGTTTAGCAAAGTACGCCCATCTTATCAATCAAGATTTCTTCGGCGATCTCCTCGAGTCTCTTCGGGAACTCATCTTAGAAGCCGAAATCAATTCGAGACAAGATGCAGACGATGACGAGGACGGTGCTGCGGAAGAGGAGGACGATGATGCCGACGACGACGACATGACTACAAGAAACATTACTCGCGAATCGCTGCTCTGCATCGTCACCGCATTCGCGCTCCTCCACGGTCAAGGCGGAGAAGCGATTGCTCTAAACCTCGACCTAAGCTTCTTCGTCTCCCATCTCTACCACACCCTTCTCCCAGCCTCACTATACCCCTCCCTCGAAGCCCTGCTCTCACCATCTGGCAACACTGCTCTCCCCACACCACCACCACCACCACCACCAACAACGCCTGCAAACCCCACCCAACGCGAAAAAGTAAACGCCCAGACAACAATCGTCCTCCTCCTCCGCTCCCTAACCTCCGTCCTCCTCCCCACCAACCCCCGCACCGTCCCCCCCATCCGTGCCGCAGCGTTCACAAAACAAGTGCTCACATCTTCTCTGCACGTCCCTGAGAAATCAGCCATTGCGATGATGGGCTTGGCTCAGGGATTGGTGAAGGCGCATAAGCGTAAGGTGATGCCGTTGTGGGTCAGTGAGGAAAGGAAGGGTGATGGGGTGTATGATGCGTGTGCAAGGGATGTGGAGGGCAGTAATCCGTTTGCTAGTAGTGTTTGGGAGGGGGAATTGTTGAGATTGCATTGGGCGCCGGGGGTGAGGGAGGGTGTGAAGGGGTGGGAGGGGATGTTGAGGGCGGAATGAGGCTGCGATGGTTATGTAGAGGATTGGAGATAGTAAATGAATATGTTATCTCTCGGCCTTCGGATTGTGAAACAAATCATAGCTCTGTCAAGCCTACGTTTCGTCGAAGAGTGAGTTTCGTTTCCTTTCCATACGTCTTCCCGACCTTTCCGTAGACACGTTGGTAAACTAGAACATCGCATTCGTAATTAGAGACATCGGATCTGTGGATACACGTAGGCGCGACAAGAGGACTGGAGATGAAAGTCGCAACTCTTCACGGTACGCTGAATCTCACATTCCCAAATCAATCGAACTGAGATCAAAAGGCGAATATCGTGAGATTTCAAACACAAATTCCTCCAGCACTCTTCACAAGTTCTTATCCTTTGACACACGATTTGACTTCGCAGAACACACGACACGATTTTGGGTTGTGACGATGCTGTCAATGAACAAAAAGGTCCTTCAACTGTTAGCGCGCAAGCTTTGTATCAATCTGTAACCTCTTATATCCAATACTGATTACAAGGCCCTTTCCTACTGTATCACGTCGTTGTCAGAATTCGTAGGCTAGGACCACTGTGAAGGCTACCCTAACTCTTTTCGAGCTACTCACCCTATGCTGTTCTCTAATATCCCAAGCTCTTCCTCGATTAGATATCTTATAATATAATACATCGGTTAAATTCAGAAGGTCTACGGGCACTCTTCACACCTTATAACACCTTATAGCATCTTTTCTCCTGGCCCACGAATTCTGACAACGACGTGGTATCTACGCCATTCATTGCAATTTATCAACTCAACCAAAATGCAAATCACAAAACCTCTTACAGCGCTTCAACATATCAATCTGATGCGCTCTCTCCTTAACACCATGCGGTTCTCTCGGATACACGGCCATCTCACACGGCACACCATACCGTCGACATGCCTTCAGAAACGCCCACGCCTGCGACACTGGCACTCGAACATCCTCTTTCCCATGCAATATCAAGATCGGCGGTATCGCCCCAGCCTCCGCAGCCGCCTTGAACTCCCAGATCGGCGAGCCTTTCCTCGCGACAACCGAGCTCTTGTCAGCTGTCCAAGGGGCTGCGCCTGCACATTCGGCCTCGAAAGTAGTCATGTCGCTCGTCATGGTCATCATGTCCCAATCCGTGACGCCAGCGCCGCAAATGGCGCCCTTGAAGCGCCAAGACTTGGGGGAACCATTTGGTAGTTTGTCTGCACCATTGCGGACGGCGGAGAGATAACTGAGGAAACCGCCTTGTGACCAGCCACCCACGATGATATGATTGGGGTCGATGAGACCGAGGTCGATGCCTTCTTGCACGAGACGCAGTATGTCGTCGTACTCGACTGTACCAACCTGGCCGCGAGCATATTTGGCGAAGTCCTCGCCGCGAGATGAGTTGCCGCGGTAGTTTGTGATTAGAGTGCCGCATTGCGTTGTGTGAAGGAGGTAGGGTGTCTGGCTCCAGGAGGAGCCGTCGAAGCCACGGGTCAGGCGCATGTAGGGTCCGCCGTGGATGCTGACGAATGTTGGGAGCGGTTTCTTGGGTTGGTCTCTGGGAGTTACGTAGTAACCTTCGAGAATGACTGCGTTGTCAAAGGATCTGCAGCGGATCGGAGTGTAGCTACCACCGAATGAGTGCTTGGAGATAGTCACACCGTGGTTTGAGATCTGGATCGGATCACCGCTTACGCCGGATCTCGTGAATACCTCTGATGGGAAGGAAGTATCGCTTGTAACAAACGCAACGATGGCCCTACCGAGGGTATCATCCTCGGGGAAGTAGGCATCAAAGGTGGTTCCAAACCCTTCGATGCATTGCTCAGCACTCCACAGAGTCTTACCTTCAAGGACGTCTTCGAGCTCGTCTCGCAAACCAGCTTGCACATACGCAACTAGGTGACTTGGACCGCATTGTTTAAGCCCGTATGCACAATCTGAGCTACCATGGGCATGTAGCTCATAGCTCTTCGTGCTCATAACTTCCGACACTTGAGATTTGTATACAGCACTGCTAGTGGCAATAGCACTTGGTGTGACTCCCGCCACAAAGTAGATGTGGTTCTCAATCCAGCACGGAACACTGCGAACAGCACCTGGCAAATGAAAGCTAGACAATACCTTTCCCAACACAACATCGACGATCTTAAAATCGAATCCATCACGACAACCAGAATCGTCGTCTGGCATTTGACTCGTCACCACTGCCAGCTTCTTCCCACAAGGACTCCAGCAAAGGCTTTGCACCTGCTCGTTGTCCGCATGCACCACTCTAACCTCTCGAGTGCTGACATTGAGTATTCTGAGTCGATTATATTGTAGTTCTTCTCCATATACCTCCACATCATCTTTATCCTTTTCCTTCTTCTGACGCTCCGCCGTCTGCTCATCGGCACTCAAGAAGGTAATGAACCTGCCATTAGGGCTCCACGCGAACATCGAAATGTTTCGTTTATGCTCGGCTGGCGTTATCGCATACGGCTCACCTCCATTGATATGTGCTAGGTATATCGCGCTAGCTTTGCCCACTTCGCCACGATCAGAGAGGAACGCAAAGCAATTGCTGTCATGCGGTGCCCATGATGGACTGTGGTCATTGAATGAGCCGGAGGTAAATTGACGTGCCGAGTGCTTTTTACCGACTTCGCCCAGATGGAGTGTGGTTTTGGCATGCTCACCTTTCCGCCCGTGAGGTGCTGCGGCGTAGATAAGATGGGTGCCGGAGCTTGAGATGCGAACGGTGGAGGGCTGGATCAGGTCAACGAGGTCTTCTGGCTTGAGTGAAGGAATGTCGTTGAAGAAAGATGTGTTTTCCATGTTGTGAGGTGTGTGGTCTTGATCACGATCGATTGCTTGGAGTGCTGAGATATTATGAGAGTGTGTCCAAACCATAGGATCTCGGCAGATCCTAACAAGACTTAAAGAAAGAGGAAGAGTGTGTAAGGTATCAATATTAAGGAAAACAAGGGGTGTGTAGGTTATCAGAGTATATTGAAGGTGCTTTAACCTGTCAAGGTTCGATCTACTCTTAAAGAGATAGATTAAGCATTGTTATGATAACTGAGAATGAAAATGTCTAACAGTCAAGGTATGGAGAATGCTGGAATACAATGGGATCGGGTTGAGCTGTTTAGATCGCCAAGCATAATTTGCATAAACGATTGGGGTACTCAATGCAAACTTACCTAGATCAAGAATCAAGAAGTGGTGTGAGGACTGTTGATGAGAACTTGTTGTAAAGGCAAGAAACGCAGAAGATGAACGTGGAGGAGGGAGGCCTATCACTGGGCGCGAAGTATACTATTTTGTCTCGGCATTAGCTGTACCATTCGGTGTTCGGCATTCGGATTGTGCTTTAGGAAGGTGCGGAGGCAGGGCATTGTCGATACTGTCGATAAGGTGAGATGGTGAATACTGGACTACTGTCTCTATTGGAGACTAGCAACTTCCACAGCCAGCCTATCTTTCAGGCAGTTTTTATTCCTTGAGATAATTCCTGCTTGACACCACATTCAGGTGTGACAGCTAAGCTGTTTCAGAACTTCCATATCGTGGCCTTCGGGTTGCTACATTATCTTAGAGAGAACCTCCTGAGATATCACACGTTCCTCCCAACATGTCGGTGCCTCGCAAATCTCGATGCCTCACTAATCTCGATGCTTCTTCAGAAGCTTCACAACCCCTTGCGCAAACACCAAACTCTGCTTTCTCTGAACCCGTCTCTTCATCTGAGCAACCACAATACACTCGACCAGTATCTCTCTGAACGCCTCCCTCGCCTCCTCCGACCCCAGATCCACCCCCCCACGCTTTGCAGCATTGTCGCCATAAAGCTGTCTTCCCAATTGCAGCGCACGGATGAATACTGCGTCAATCCTCAGATTCCTTTCGAGCACCGTGGTCAGGACATGGAGGACGCCATCAATATGGCCCCTTTTGATATGTATTCGCAGCCTCAGCGTCATGGTTATCAAGCTAAACGGTAGCTGTGAACGGTATTTCGAAAAAACTTGATAAAGCAGACGCTGGGCGTCGACGTTTTGGCCTTGGAGGAAGAGGTTCCGTGCCGCAGCCACAGCAATGAATTCGCTGGGTTTACGATGCGTGTCAATCAGCATTTGATAGTGGTCGGAAACAACGTCATGAGCATCTTCGTAGGTTAATTTCCTATGCTTGAACGATTGCGCCAGGAATATCTCTTCAACTCGCGTCACGTGTAAGCCAGCCTCTTGTGCGCTATCAACGAGCTGTTGGGCTTCTTCATATCCTCCGGAATCGCTCATGAAGCTGGCGGACAGAGCTATGTTGAGATTAGCAGGCTCCGGTGATAGGCCTCCTCTCAGAGTGTTTTTGTAAATAGCCAGAGCTTCATCTGGTCGCTTCCTTGCCATAGCACGAAGCATCCCCTTCTGAACCGAGCTGCGAGACTCGGCATGGACTTCAGCCTCGAGTTGTGGCTGGCTCAGCGCTGTTCGCCCGGATGCCTCTTGTGCGGCGCCAAGTTTCTGCGCGAGTAAACGTCTGCATTCGTCAGGATTACTAACGTTCTGAACGAGGTCAAGCATCTTCTGTGTCTGCAGCGCTGGATGGAATTTAAGATCCATTCGGAGTGAGATTCGATACAGCAGAAGTGATATAGCTTCTGAACTCAGCCACGGTGTTTGTCCACGTTGCGAAAGGAAGGCGAACCACTGCTGCAGCAGCGCAATATCCTCAGACTTGACGATCGTATCCGTTGTATGACGAGACATTATCACAGAGGGCTGAATGTTGAACAGCTCGATAATCTCAAAAACAAAAGCCACGCTTTCCGTCGCTGTGTGCTGCTCGACATGTTGGAGGTAGATATAGTCAAAGACATCAGCAGTAAGCTCTTTAGTGGCTGGTGAGGCTTTCTGCTTAAGACTGTGCATAAGCTCTTTCACTCGTGCCCATTCTCCTTGCATTGCGTGGGCAAGCATAAATCCTGTCATAGTACGTGGAGTGACCGGTATGCCTAGTTTGAGCATGCGAGCTGCATATTGTTGAGCACGTTCGATATCGTGAGCCTGCACGCAAATACGTATCATCTCGTCAAAGTGGCGATGATTGTCGGAGCTCAAGATGAGAAGCGACTGTATGTTGTTGAAGATGTGTTCAGTCAATTCGAGGTTCCGCGTGGTCTTCCAGCATCGTCGTAGTAAAACAGCATGACCTTCCTGAACAACCTCGCTGGTAGTGCTAATGTCACGTTGTTTAAGTCTCGCCACAGTTCTCATTGCTCCACTGATAGCTCCTATCTCGGTAAAAGCCCGATACAAGAACTCCTGATTTTGGTTGCTTATGGTGCTTCGGTCATCGACCGCCCCTTCTAATGACAACATGGCGTCGAAGCCTTGTCGATAATAGAGCTCTCTGAAAAACTCATTGAGAATATGGATACCAGTACTGGAGGACATATCAACCTTGAAATAATCCTTCATGTTGAGCGTAGCAACCGAGCGTCGTTCGCAAGCAAGGTAAAGCTCAGCAGCATCAGGCATTCTACCGGTGTCAAGAAGATGTACTAGTGCAACCTTGAGCTGGCCCCCAGTGCATAATGCCTCAGTGTGACGTCTTGCTCCCCAAAGCATCACGTCCGTGGCGTTATCCAGATCTCCTATTCTGAAAGCACGCTGTGTGAGCTCGTCAGTCGTGGCTTTCAGTAACTGAAATCTGCGCTTGCTGATCTCGAGTTTGAGATCATCCAACGTGGTTAACAAAGCCACTGTATCTTGTAGTGGCGCATTTATCGAAAACCACTGCAAGAAAGTGGCAGAGAAACTGCCTATGCTTTCCGAATCTGATATGTCGACCAAGCTTGCAAGGATGATCTTTGAGAAGGACAAGTTAATCCTCGACGTACTTCCGTCTAGTAACCAACATAGGTCGCCCTTTCTTCTCCGAATGAGTTCAAAATCTTTTAGATATCGTACAACCCTCACATAGATCTCAGCCACGACTGAATACAGGTTTTCCTTTTTGAAACTCTTTACAAGCAACTTTATAGCAGATCGCAGTTGACCGCTTAGTGGTGTGGTAGCCTTTTCACACAGGGCCAAAAACTCGAAGAATGCAACATCAAGTCGGCCATCATGCACTTGTGCTATTATCCGACTTGCAATGTTAGACTGATCATAAGCTTTGACATCATCATCGTTTGTCCTCCATTTCACAACTTGCTCATGTGGCTCGGGTGACTCAAGTGATGTCGTGATGTTTCGACGAACGTTTAGGTTGAAATGGGGGTTCTGTTCATCCTCGGGCATGCTGTAGGCCTGCTGCAATACCTGGCGCATCTGTCCTCCTAAGTCCTTATGTGGTATCTTGAAAAACACAGATAGCTCGTGATAACCTGCTGCTCTTAACCTAGGGTCTTTGTCCGATAGGCATTGCTGCACTCGGCCTGCGATGATTTGTTGGAACGTGTATGACCTCTCTTTCGTATATGGCGAATGTGTGGTAGAAGAATGTTCAGTCGGAGCGGCGAATGAAGACGGCGTGTATGTGGACCTGCTAATGGGCCGGCCGAGTGAAGGGACATGATCGAAGGTCAAGTATCGTGGTATAGATGCTTTGCTCCTGCTTCCTTCCTTTGAAACTGTCTGATTTCGGGAAATTGCATCTACGGCTACGTCTTGAGATTGATATCGTAATTCGGAGGATGTGTTAGGTAGTCTCTTATGTGTCCTTCTTCTTGTCCTCCATTCATAGTTTGTCAAACTTCTGCTTCTCTCGTCGTCCAAGATGTGTACCTCATGTGGTGGCGAGTCTGCCTCCCAGTGTCGGCTGAGGTCAAACTCTGCTATCGTGGCCACTCCTCCATAGCTCTTATACGCCTGCAATTTCTTGCCATTCTCAATAATCTTCTGAGCTATTGCAACTCTACGTCTTCTTTCTTCTGCGATCAATACCAGTCCACCCAGAGATGTGCCCCAGGCTACGTGTGTTAGTGCGTGAAAGCCTATATTTGACTGGCCACCTGCGCGGAACATCGACGAGTCCCAATGGACATGCTACAGCCTTAACCTAGGGAGCAGAACAACAGAGCGCGTGCTGAGAGGACGCTGGTGATGAATCTCCATCTCGTAGTCATTGATTTTGGGATATTCGAGATGCTTGGCAAATGATTAGTAATTATTTTGCCAACTACCTAGTACTACGCCAGCAGCATTTTAAATCACCACCAACCTCGATACACCAAGAGATCGTTGCTTGCTCACAGGTAGGAAGATCATCTGCCCCATCGCAAGTGTTATTTTGTCATTATTACCAGGTATAGCGCGAACATGTGACGGCCTTAGTACACTCAGCCGACCTCAGGTGCGGGGTCATGCATGCGGCAGCATGCCAAATGTGCCGCAAGTGCTGCCACAAGGCGTGGGTGATCTGCCCCTGTATCTCTCGTATCTTCT